>Ga0164241_10002584_pt1 | contig 19255 bp, 14 predicted proteins | sample OricomyardsoilBY_FD_108780 | JGI IMG/M metagenome (GOLD analysis project Ga0164241, IMG submission 108780) | Backyard soil microbial communities from Emeryville, California, USA - Original compost - Back yard soil (BY) | ecosystem: Environmental > Terrestrial > Soil > Unclassified | place: USA... | reverse complement strand
TTGCCGTGAACTCTGCGTGAGCCTCGACGGCTGCTGAGATCGGCGTTACGAAAAAGGATCAACCGCGCCCCGAGGAGCGAAAATGCTGCGACCGACAGAGCCGATCGAGATGCACGAGCTAGACAAGCTGCACGCTGCGTTGGACCTGCGCCGAAAGGACGACGTCCGCGTTGCAGCGTTGCTCGTCGTGCTCAGCTTGGGCCTTCGTAAGGGCGAGCTGATTGGCCTGACCACGGCGGACGTCATCCACGTGGATGGTGTGCTCTGTCTGAACGTTCGAACCGCCAAACAGCGCGGGAAAAAGCGCGAGCGGCTCGTGCCGGTGACCGAGAGTTTGAGAGCCAACGTGATCAGCAAGTACCTGTCCCAACAGCATTGGCCTTCGAATCAAGCGCGCCCGTTGTTCTCCACGTTGGGTCGCCACGGGCCGTACGAGAGCCGTGCGATCACGCCGGACACGGTCGACTACTGGATCTCGAAGCTATGCCGAACGGCCGGGGTTACCCGGCGAATCACCGCACACAGTTTCCGGCACGGGTTTGCGACGTCGCTGCTTCGCGCGGGGACCGACCTCCGAACGGTCCAGCAGCTGCTCGGGCACGCATCGATCAGCTCGACCGAGATCTACCTCCACAGCTCGATGGCGCTCAAAATCGCGGCCGTCTCGAAACTTGGTCACAAGTTTCGCTAAAGAACGGACCAAACCAAACAATTCGCCCGCGATATTTCCGCGGCGAAGTTCCAACGATGGATGGCCCGCATGCCTCGGTGATGGATGCGACGTTTGCTCCTGTTTTCGATGCGGCGACCTGACGCGGAGCGGCGCGCGCTCTGCGGCCGCGACCGCGCAGTCTAGGTTGAGTTCACGGGGCGCGGCGTGGCGCACGCCTCGGACGGTCGACCTGGAAGTCGATCGTCCCGCCCCGACTTTTCCTCACCAGGAGCGGAAATGATCGCGAAGAAATGTGCTGTCGGCGCTGCATCGAGCCGGGGGCTGGAAAGATGACCACGCGGAAGGATCGGTTGCGGCGTGCCTACGGCGTGAACGCGCACATGACGGTTTGCTTTGGCCGCGGTGATGCCAGTCGTCGCAAGGAGTGCGATTGTCCGCCCGCCTGCAAGAAGCTGTGCAAGCGGATTGGATTCACCAACGAGCGTTGCCCGCGGGTTCACGATCGCGGTTTGGGGCGGGCGTTCACTCCCGTCGCGAACGTCGTCCTCCATCACTGGGGGGTGAACGAGGTTCCGGCTGAAGTGAAGCTTACGTACTTGTTCCTGGTCTCGCGTACTCGCCCCAACTCGCGCTGGATCCGTCAGCCGCTTCGGCTGCTGGCTGCGAAACGCGGCGTGGCCCTGAAGACGCTACGCGAGCACCTCGGTCGCCTCCAGAAACGCGGTCTGATCCTGATCATGCGGATGTCGCAGGTGAGCAGCTACGAGCCCGGGCCGCGGTACACTGTGGTGGTGCTGGACCTTCCAGAGTGGCTACCCTCCGACGTCAAGGTGGACGAGGTGGACGAGGTGGACACAGCGGGTGCCGACGACGGAGACGATGATCTCGACTCTGGCGATGACGAACTAGAATTTCTCGAGGGTACGGAGTGACCGCGTCGGGTGTTCGCAGGTCGGCATGTTCGACCACCGTTCGATGTCTGGTCGGCAACAATCGAAGAACCAAGGTCTGTTTGATGGGACGACGGTGAACCAAGGTCCGCTTGATGGGACGAGCATTCGCCCTCTTCCGGGCTAGCTGTTCCGGCTTGCTGGGCGCGTGGGAGCCCGGGAAAGCCGACCTTGAACGCGATGCGGTTCGGGCTCCGGAGCCAACCAGCGTTGGCTCGCGACGGCTTGGAGTTGCGAACGTAAAGAACTCGAAAGAATGACCTAAAGATAAACCAAACTGCACGGCATGCGGGGGGACTGACGAGCTTGCTCTCTCGCTACGCTCGCGAGCGCTCGTCACGGAGCCCTTTCGGGCTCCGCATTTTCTTGAGGCGCTCAGGCAATTGCGGTCGTGGTCGAACGAGCTTGCCGATCCGCTTTTGGATCGCTCTTCCATCCAGATCGAGTTCTTCGCGGTTCTCACTAACCTCCCGGACTTTCAGAACTCGGCACATGGCTGCGAATATCTTGTACAGGTCAGCGTCTGAGAGTCGATCGGCGGAGCCGAGGGGCAACGACGGGGCGCGCTTTGCTCGGGGCTTTACAGGGTCGAAAGCTTTCGAGATCTCCTCGTTCAACTTCTCTCGCCGCGTCGAGAGCTCCCATTCATCCACCAGTTCTTCGAGCGCGACGTCGCGATGCTTTGCCGTCAGGACATCGAGAAACGCACCATCGCGCGCTTCTGCGCTGTTGGATACGCGCCTTCCGGGCGCGAGCCTGCACGCGCGAAGCCAGAGATGTCGTGCGTGGCGGTCGCCGCGTTTGGCACGCCCTAAGATCGCTCGTAATCGCAGAGCAGCGCTCATTTCGTCGCTCCGCGAGTCTTCGACGGCGAGTCTCAGAACCTGAAATAGGCCGCGGCGTGCGCTCAACTGCACCGCCCACATCTCGAAGTCTCTTTCCTTTTTTGCGCTCTTTTCGTCGATTTTGGGCATGTCGGGACGCAAATACCAGCCTTTGTGGGCGGTGCGCCACCCTCCCCGGAGTCGGCACCATCGACCGGCCACCAAAGGAAGGCCGAGATGGAAGATCCCTGTTCGATTGCTAAAAAGTCGCTCTCTTCGCGCCGTTCGTTGATCGCGCGCCACTTCTTCAACCGCACCGACGTTGCTCAGGTCGAAGCCCCTTGGGGTGAATATTGCCCTGCCGAGGGATTCGAGCTCGATGAACTGATCGGAGCCCACCTGGGAGAGCTCGCTGAGGCGGCCGCGGTGCTGAAGGGCACCGTCCACAAGCGCGCGTTTCGCGTCGGCGTTCACGCTCCCGGTCTCGACGGTCGCACCAAGTGGGCTTGCGTCGATATCGACGGACCGAATCATTCGCGTGGGGTCAAAGATCCAGACGCGGCGTTGTGCAGGATTCAGCGCCTGTTCCAAACGAGTGCAATCCCGAGCTACGCCGAGAGATCGAAGAGCGGCAAAGGCTGGCACCTCTGGATTTTCTTCGATGGTGGTGCTCTCGCCAAGGACGTGCGTCGGCTGCTGTTGGCGTTGCTCCCGCGGGACATCGAGCTCGCTGCCGGTGGTGCTGCAGACCCCGAGAAGAATATCGGCGTCGAACTCTTCCCGAAGCACGACGCGATCCGTCCCGGCGGTCTCGGCACAGCGATGTCTTTGCCGTTCTTCCAAGGCGTCGCTAGTTTTTACCAGGCCACAGAGGGCGGGGGGCATACGCCCTACGAGCCTGTGAGCTTCGAGTCAGTGCCCCTCGAAGCTCTACAACGGCTAGTGTCAGGTCTGCCTTCCGAAGCTGCGCCGAAGCGCGCGGCGCGCGAGCCGGGATCGTCTCGCGCCAGCTCGCCGTCGCGCGAATGGCGCAAGAAGGCGCTCGTCGCGTTGAACTTGGAAGACGTCTACGGCGAATACCTCACCGGAAAATCGCTCCGAAAGGGTTGGCTCGAGTGTCGCGACCCTTCCTCGCCGTCTGGCGACAAGCGCCCGTCAGCGAGCGTAGCGGACACAGCCGATGGACTCGAGCGTGGAACCTTCCACTCATTTATCACTGGCAAGAATTCGACCGTGTTCGACTTTCTCGTGGATCGTGGAGAGGTCGATGACTTCGAAGCAGCGCGCGCCCACATCGCGAAGCTGACCGGCATCCCGCTCCCAGAAGCGAGGCACGACACGCGCGCGGAGATCCTCTGCGCGCCCCGCCAACATCGCGACGTCGTGCGCGACGCCTGGGAGGTGATTCTCGCAGAGAACAAGAAAAGGCTGCGCTTTTTCCGTCATGGCAGCGAGCTCGTGCGGCTCGTGCACGAAGATGGCGGCAGCGCCGTCCTCGAGCCGGTGACACCTGATTGGCTGTTCGCCTCGCTCGCGTGGTACGCCGATTGGCTCAAGGAAACAAAGCGTGGCGAGGTCGCGTCAAAGCCGGACAAGGACGTCGTGCGGAGCATGCTGGTTGAACCAAGCCGCCGGGTGCCACTCGTCACCGCGCTCGAATTCGCGCCGTACTTCGACCGTACTGGGAAGCTCGTCGAACAAGCCGGGTACAACGCGACGGACGAGGCCTACTACGCGCCGCCGCCGCACTGGCGGATGAACCGCGTCAAGCCGCGACCGTCTGCGGCTGACGTAGCTGCGGCAAAGGCCATCGTTGACGAGTTGCTCGCGGACTTCCCGTTCGCGGGCCCGTCCGACCGCGCGCATGCGGTGTCAGCGCTGCTGACCCCGATGATGCGTCGTCTGTTCGACGGTCCGACCCCGCTGCACTTGTTTGAAGCACCTTCGCCCGGTACGGGGAAATCACTGCTGTGCGACCTCATCTCGCGCGTCGTCCAGGGCAAGCCGGTCGAGGCAGGTGCTTTCAGCTCGAACCAGGAAGAACACAGAAAACGCATCACCGCGACGCTGCTGCAAGCTCAACGCGTGATCCTCATCGACAATGTGGACTCGGACGGCCGAGCCGCGCGGATCGAGAGTCGCGCGTTGGCAGCCGTGCTCACGTCGATGATCTGGAACGACCGTTTGTTGGGCACTTCCAAAAACGTCACGCTACCGAACAACGCGCTCTGGTTGATGACCGGCAACAACCCACAGTTGTCGATGGAGCTGGCGCGCCGGTCGATTCGAATCCGGCTCGACACGGGGACCGAGTGTCCTTGGCGCGGCCGCACGTTTCGACACGCAGACATCGCGCGCTGGGTCGACGCGAATCGACCGCGATTGGTTCACGCATTGTTGACGTTCGTGGCCGCTTGGCTCGCAACGGGCCGTCCGTTTGCCAAAGCTTCGCTCGGTCGCTTCGAGGCTTGGGCGGGTGCTGTTGGGGGCGCCCTCCAAACTGCGGGCTACGAGGGTTTTCTCGCCAATCTCGATGAATTCTACGAGGCGGGCGACGCGGAATCTTCCGACTTGCGCGACTTCGTGGGCCGCTGGTGGACGGCGTTCGGGTCCGCTCCCAAGTCCGCGAGCGAGTTGATGAACCTCGCTCGCGAGGGTGGCTTCATAGCCGAGCTGCTAGCCGGCTCAAACGATCGAAGCGTTTTGACGAGCTTCGGGATCAAGCTGCGAGGCATGCGCGATCGCGTCTTCGATGGCAAGCGCATCGCTCTCAGCGTGGATCGCGAGAAACCGTACTGTCTCAAGTCGCTCGAAGCCGGGGCGCGTTCGTCGGGTCGCGGACCCGAGCATCGCTTTGCGGGACCTGCGTCCACCTCGGGGTACCTCCTCGCGGAGGAGGATGAGAACGAAGGCTGCGAATCAGAGGCCGGACGCGCTGTCGTTTCGCAGGGCGACGACGAATTCGAGGGCGAGAGCGATCTGCAGCTCGATGACGTCGAGGCGAAAGATGCGAACCTCAACGAGTCGACGTCAGACGAGTTCGATGATGACGACCTTGCGGACCTAGACCTGAAGCTCGCTGCGCTTAGCGACCTCGAAGAGGTGATCTCGTGAGCGGCGTCGATCCCAAGCTGGCGAGTGTCGAAGGTTGCGCTCGACTCGACTGCCAAACGCACGTAGAGAAATCGACAATGGCCGTTGGCGCGACGCCGGGCTCAAGCACGGAATGTCCTGCAACCGACGTTGTGAACAGTGCGAACGAAGCGGCAGCGTCCTTTCAGCCCGTTTCAACTGTTGCACCCCCCACTGGCAAACGTTTCTTGGCGAACGGGATTCCGGACGCCAAGTCTGGAGCGCGCGCGGTGCACACCACTTCCCCCCCCTCCAAACCCCCGTCACAATCGCGTCCACGTAGCTGGCACAGGAAACGCAGAGCATCGCGACATGGCCCCGAGTCTGTTCTGCGCGTGCAAACATCGCTAGCTGCCAGAGCGGCGGCTTCCCGCAAGGCTTGGGCGGCCTTCTACGAAAAGCAGGACCCCGAATCGGCCGCAACCAACCCCTGGATAGCCGAGATATCGGCTGGGCTTGCGGGTGCGCTGTTCACGCCGTCGATGGTCCGTGCTCTGGAAGAGCGGTTCGAGCTTCAGCCCGGAGAGCTGACCTCCGGAGCAGTCTCCGTTCTACGGATGGGGACGCGCTCCAAGCAGGCCGAAGCCACGATCTACGACCCGCGTCGTAAGCGCTACGTGTCCGCGGTGGTTGATCTGCTCTCGCGAGCAGACTTGGTGGAGGTCGCGGACGCGCTTCGGCTCCTCAAGGGATGGGCAGAAGTCGGTGCCAATGGAGGCCGAAAATGAGCCGTAAGCGTCAACCCCAAGCTTCGGCGGCTGCGCCGAATACCTGCCTCGCAGACAGCAAGAACGCGATCGGCATCGTGCGCGTGTCGACAGTCAAGCAGTCGGACGGCAATTCTCCCGACGTGCAGCAGGCTGGCATCGAAGCGTACGCGCGGCGCAACGGGCTGAAGTTGCTCGAGGTGCGACGCGTCTACGAGTCGGGCAAGGACTCGGAAGCGCGTCCACTGTATCGCAGCGCGATGGACGAGGCGCTCCGGTGCGGCAACGTCATCTTCTGGGTGTGGGACCGAACCGGCCGCAACCTCACTGACCACGAGCAACTCGAGAAGGACGTGAAAGCTGGCAGGCTGACGGTTCACATCGCCCACGAAGGGCGTGCCTTTGACCGACGGACCCCCGACGGCGACTGGCTCGTGGCGGACATCAGCAAGGTGACGGCGAAGCAGTACAGTCGCGAGCTCAGGAGGCGTTGCTTGGAAGGTATGGTGGCCAAAGCGGAGTCGGGCGGTTACCCGACCAAGCCGCCGCTCGGGTACGTCATCCGTCGCGATATCGGGCCCGACGGCGAGGCGAAGCAACGCGGCGGAACGATCGTCAAGCAGCCTTGGTGTGACGCATTGCTTCATCGCATGCGCGAGCTTCGCGTCGCTGGTCAATCGTTCCGGCTGATCGCTGATCAGGTGATCGAGGAGGGCTTGGTGCCCGAGAACAAGCGGCGTGGCTTCACCAGGCCATCACGCGCTGGTTGGGTCGAGAACCTGCTCAAGAACCCGTTCTACGCTGGCTACTTCTTCTGGCGAGACGTCCGCTACCCAGCGCGTCACGAGCCGGTATTCTCGGCCGCTCAATGGGCTGAGCTTCAAACCGCATCCGACGGCAAGCCCGCGCCGCTCCGCACGGCCAAGCGCGATGCGGCGCTCGCGGGCTTCTTGAAGTGCGCTCAGTGTGGTTGCCAGATCACGTACGACCCGAAGTCGCGCGACGGCCGGGTGTACCACTACTACCGCTGTGCCAACGGCAAGAAGCAGCACAGCAAGCTCATCTACGTGACGCAAGAAAGCATCATGCGCGGCTTCGCGAGCGCAGCGGAGTCGATCGCGATCGATGTCGTCATCGCCGACGAGCTGACTCGGATCTTGAACGAGTCGCACGCGACGACCCGCGCGGAACGGCGGCGCGAGAGCGCGAAGTTCCAGCGTGAGCTCGAGGACATCGACGTCGACGAGAACAAGCTCTTCGATCTGCTCAGCTCCGGGGTGACGGACGAGGCTTCGTACAAGCGCCAGCTCCAGCGCATCCGTGACCGGCGCGGCGAAGCGACCCGCAAACTGGCGAAGGCCAACGAGGACTTGGACGACGCCCAGCTCGACACCCTGCGAAGCACTTTAGAACTCGCGAAGTCAGCCAAAATTACGTGGGCTACGCGATCGGTGGCCGAACAGCGCCGGTTCCTCGAGATTGTGGTTTCGAACGTGCGCCTCGACGGCCAAACTGTTCGATATGATTTGAGAAAACCCTTTCAGATCCTCTCAGAACTTCGAGAGGATCCTACTTGGCGCACCCGGGAAGATTCGAACTTCCGACCCTCGGATTCGTAGTCCGATGCTCTATCCAGCTGAGCTACGGGTGCGTAGGGGGCGAGTGCATAGCACGGGTTTTTGAAACCGATAGTGGAAAATGCACTTCGAGCTGGGTAAGCGCGTGGCGGTACATGTGGGCGAGGTCTGAAAAGATTTCAGAGGCGGACGACCACCATGACAGCGAAGCCAGGTCATACCACTTCAGGCGGCGGGTCGTGATACTGGAAAGACGCTTATCTAACCAAGATTACTCAGCTTTCTAAGAACGAACGGCGAGTGGCACGGAAGCTGCTTTTAGAGACCTTCGAAACGCCACGAGGGGTGCAGCCTCGAGACGTTCCTTAGGTTGCTTTGCTTCTTCTTTTAGCCGCCCGACGGCACTTAGAGCTTCGCTTCCGCTTCCTTAGATTTTTTCTTACGTTTGCTTGCGCTTCTTGAGGCACGAGGCCCGACGAAGGTTACTTCGCTCGGGTCTTTGCTCATTTTGGGGCCGATTCTGCGAAACGCACGCGCATTTCGTGATTTTCCGGTTCAAAATGCTGTGAAATCTGAACGCCGCGCCGGTCGGAAAGATTCCGCGGCACTTCCGCTGCAGTGCGGATGATGTGCTGAACGGCTCTATGGACCGCGGGGTAAGCCGAATATGTGATCGGACGGCGCTTGGGCGTGGCAGCCAACGCACAACGGCAGTGCGCCGCTCGCCAGCACGGTCCCGCCTGCATCCAGCTCGAAATAGCTCCAAACGCCAGCGTCTTTCCGCATCACATAGCCATTGTCGGCTGCGTTGCGCGAAAGCTCCGCGAGCATCGCGCCGTCGGGGAACACGGTATCCGCCACCAGCGAGATGTAATGCGCGCGGGCCGTGTCATTCGCTCGGACATCGACCGACGCGGCCGGCAGATGGCCGCGTGTCGTGAAGGGCGCCGAGGTGACCGGCATGCGTAACACCTCGCCGTAACGCTCCCATTCGGTGCGCGGAGTCTTTGTCGCTGGCGCCAATGTCGGTTCGGGTGCGCTCGCCCAAGCGTCCGATGCGCCCGCGAGGGGCCGCTGGGGCGTCTCGGCGCATGCCGCAGCAGCTGTGAGAACAACGACGAGGGGAGCATAGGCTGCGCGCAAAGGACGGGCATGGTACCACGACCAAGTGCGCTTCAACGCTCGTGCTCGGGGAGCCCTGCTCATCGCGTTCGTCGCGAGTGGTGCCGCGTGCAGCCGCGCAGGCGTGGTTTCCGAGCGTCCGGCGCGCTCGTCGAACGACCAATTATCGACGCACGCGCCCGTTCCCGCACTCGCTCCACCATCACCAGCGAACGACGCGCGCGTGAGCGCCGAGCTCGACGCTGCTTCACCCTCTGGAGCCGAGTCCGCGCCGCGTCCGCTCGCTCCGCGCCCCGCGGCAGAGCGCGGCTGGCTTGGAGTCGAACTGGCGATGCGCCAGGCGGACGAGCCTGGGGTGCTCGTACGCGACGTGGTGCGCGGTTCGCCGGCGGCGAGCTCCGGAATCATCGCGGGCGACGTGATCATCAACGTAGACGGCGAAAATGTGGCGCGTCCGGACGACGTGAGTCGCTTGGTCGCGGTGCGCGGCGCGGGTCAGCGTTTACGCCTCGGCTTCGTCCGCGGAACAGAGACGCGCTTGCTCGCAATCGAGCTCGAGCGCTTTCCCAGCAACGACGAGATCATGCGCCGCCAATACGTCGGCGCTCAGGCCCCCGAGCTGGAAGCGCTGGAGACCGCGCAGGGCAGCGTCGAGCCACGCTTGGCCACGCTGCGCGGCAAGGTCGTAGTGCTCGAGTTCTGGGCGTCTTGGTGTGGCCCGTGTCACTTGCTCAGCCCTGTCTTGGAAGGATGGCACGAGCGTTTCACCCCTCAGGGTGTCGTGGTCGCAGGTGTCGCGGCGGAGACGATGCCGGTCGTAACGCGCTCTGCTTCGCAGATGGGCATTGCCTATCCGCTGTTCGCCGATCCGAGCGGCGCGACCACCAAGGCTTACCGTGCCATGGCGCTGCCCACGGTGTTCGTGCTGGACAAGGGTGGTCGCGTGCGGGACGTGATGGTGGGCTATTCATCACCGGGGCTTGCGCGCTTGGAAACCCTGGTAAAGCGGCTGATCGAAGAGTCTTGAGCCAAGCCTTCCGCCTGCTCCTATACTGATCGGGATGGATGAACGAGACCTTGAGCGCGCGCAGGCTCGCGCGCTAGCGGGTGGCGCGCCGAAGTATCACGAAAAGAACGCCGAGCAGGGCAAGCTGTTTGCGCGTGAGCGCATCGCGCACTTGGTGGACGCGGACTCCTTCTGCGAGGACGCGCTGCTTGCCAACAGCGTCGCCGCCGATCTGCCCGCCGACGGCGTGATCACCGGAACCGCGCGAGTCGGCGGTCGCGCGGTGGCGATCATGGCCAATGACTCGACCGTCAAAGCGGGCTCTTGGGGCAAGCGCACGGTCGAGAAGATCTTGCGCATTCAAGAGACCGCGCAGCGCTTGCTGTGTCCGCTCTTGTATCTGGTCGATTCGGCGGGGGCGCGCATCACCGACCAAGTCGAAATGTTCCCTGGTCGCCGCGGCGCCGGGCGCATTTTCTACAATCAGGTCGGGCTGAGCGGCTTGGTTCCTCAAGTTTGTTTGTTGTTCGGGCCCTCGGCGGCGGGTGGCGCCTATATCCCGGCGTTCTGCGACGTGGTCGTGATGGTCGACGGCAATGCCAGCATGTATTTGGGCTCACCGCGCATGGCCGAGATGGTAATCGGCGAGCAAGTGACGCTCGAAGAAATGGGCGGCGCCAAGATGCACACCTCGGTGTCCGGCTGCGGTGACGTGCTGGTCAGCAGCGAGCTCGAAGCGATCGCGTTTGCCAAGTCGTACCTCGCGCTCCTGCCCTCGAATCACGAGCAGCTCGCGTCACGCACCGAGCCACGCGCACCCAAGGCCGGACTCAAGCCGCTGCAGGAAATCATCGTGGCCGACGAGAACAAGGCCTTCGATATGCGGCTCGTGATCGAGCACATCGTCGATGAGGGGAGCTTGCTCGAAATCAAAGCGCGCTTCGCCAAAGAGCTGATCACCGCGTTCGCGCGTATCGACGGAAGAGTGGTCGGCATCGTCGCCAACCAGCCGAAGTATTTGGGCGGCGTATTGTTCGTTGATAGCGCGGACAAGGCGGCGCGCTTCATTTGGTTGTGTGATGCGTTCAATGTGCCGCTGCTGTTCCTGGCGGACGTGCCAGGTTTCATGATTGGCACCAAGGTCGAGCGTCAGGGCATCATCCGCGCAGGCGCCAAGATGATTGCGGCGGTGAGTGAAGCGACCGTGCCGAAAATCAGCGTCATCGTGCGCAAAGCCTACGGCGCGGGCTTGTATGCGATGTGCGGGCCTGCCTTCGAGCCGGACGTGTGCTTGGCGTTGCCCAGCGCTTCGATTGCCGTGATGGGTCCGCAAGCGGCGGTCAACGCCGTGTACTTCAACAAGATCCAAGAAAAGCCCGCGGGCCCGGAGCGCGATGAATTCGTGGCGAAATTGCGCGCCGAATACCGCGCTGACGTCGATCTGGAGAAGCTCGCGAGCGAGCTCGTGATCGACGGCATCGTGCAGTTCGGGGAGCTGCGCCGTGAGCTCGTCCAGCGTTTCGAGCTATCCAGGGACAAGCAGCGGCCGCGCACGAATAAGCGCCACCTGGTGCCGCCAGTCTAAGGTGAAGGCGCGATGAAGTTTCAGAGCAGGTGGCGGCGTCACGCCGATGCGAGCGCGCTCGCGCTAGGCTGCGCGCTGCTGTCCGCGCAAGCCTCGGCGCAGGTCGATCTGGGGACCTTCAGTCGGGCGCTCGCTCGACAGGCCAAGATGTCGCCAAGCGCGGCCACATTGCCCGAAGGCTTGCCGCGGCTGCTCTCGCGCGGCCGAGGCGGCGGAGTGCCGTTGATCGTGCACGCTCCGGGCGGCGTCGAAGCACCCGAGCTCACTTCGCTCGGTGATTTTTCAGTCGGTGAGCTGCCCGCGGCTCGCTTGCTCGAACTCTCGAAGGCACATCCGGATTGGAAGTTCGATTGGGCGCCGCCGCGTCACGCTTTGCTCGATCGCATCGAGGGTTGGGTTCACGCCGCCAGCGTACGAGAGCAAACGCAGACTAGCGGCAAAGGTGTCGTCGTCGGCATCGTGGATACGGGCGTCGATCTGACTCACGGCGATCTGCGTACGGCAGCGGACGAGACTCGCGTTGCGTGGTTGCTCGATGTCTCACGCGGACCACAACATTTCCACGACGACCTCGAGACGGCTTACGGTTGCAACCTCAAGCCGGGTTGCGCCGTCTATGCTGCGGCCGATCTCGAAGCGTTGCGCGCAAACAACATCGCTGGCGATGAGCCGACGGACCCGTTCGGACACGGAACGCACGTTGCGTCGCTCGCTGCGGGTAACGGCCTTGCGAGTCCCACGCCGCGCTACATCGGCGTTGCGCCGGAAGCGACGTACGTCGTCGCGCGCGTGGCTCAGGACAACGGCGCGATTCAAGACGCGGACGTGCTCAAAGCCGTGAAATTCGTGTTCGATCGCGCGGAGGATCTGGGCATGCCCGCGGTCGTGAACCTCAGTCTGGGCAGCGATTTCGGCGCGCATGACGGCAGCTCAGCGCTCGAGCTAGGCCTGAGCCGCATGGTGGGTCCAGCATTTCCCGGTCGCGCCATCGTCGTCGCAGCAGGGAACAGCGCCGGCTTGTACGACGGCCTGGGTGGCCCTTACCCTGGTCCTTTCGGCATTCACACCGAGGTGCACGTGCCGCGCGCATCGGTCTCGCGCGTGCCGCTGCTCACGCCCGCGTCCAGCGGGAATATCGTAAACGGCACGGCCTTCGTGTGGATCGCATTTCGCGAGGGCGATGAAGTGAAGGTGGGCGTGGAGCGTCAAGGCAACGCGCTGATCGAGCCGCTTGCGGTCGGTTACGGCAACGAGGCGGATCAGGGCGACTATCGCGTCGGTGTGCTCAACGGCACCGGCAATCCCGGTGACGACACGAGCTCACTGAGCCCGGGCAGGCAAAATGCCATCGTGTACATCGACGGCAGTTGGCCACAGGACAGCGACTTCGCGCTCGTGCTCGAGGGCCATGGCAGCGCACAGCTTTGGCTGCAATCGCTGGGTGATTTGGATCCCTCGGTTTCCCTCGGCGCGTTGTTTCCACGTGGTGAAAAGGAGGGCACGATCAACGTACCCGCCAGTGCATCCGGTTTGATCGCGGTGGGCGCGACGCTCAACCGCACGACTTGGACCGACGCTGCCGGCAACACGGTCGAGATGTTGGACCTCGGTTCGCTCGACAACGCGCCGCTCGATAGCATCGCCTATTTCAGCGCCGCAGGGCCCAACGCGCTGGGCGCGGTCAAACCGGATATCGTCGCGCCCGGTGTCAACCTTGCCGGTGCAATGGCCCGCTCCGCGGACCCGCGTTACACGAACAATGACCTGTTCGCGAGTCTGGGCCGTTGTCCCGGCAAGGATGAGTGTTTCGTCGTTGACGAGAAGCACGCGATCACGAGCGGCACGTCCATGGCTGCGCCCATCGTGTCGGGCGCGATTGCGTTGCTCTTCGAGCTGGATCCGAAGCTGACTCAGGACGCCACGCGCGCCATTTTGCAAGCCGGCGCGCGCCCGCTCCAAGGTGCCGTCCTCGACCCGCGCCAAATCGGCCCCGGAGCGCTCGATCTGGCCGGCGCGCTGAGCGTCCTCACCGCAGGTGAATCACCTGCGGTGCGCATCCCGACCGAGCACAGTTGGCTCACCCTCTCGGGCTCTTACGCACACCCAGATCCCGATTGGCTCTTGAGCGCGTTCGTCGAGCTGCGCGACGACGCCGACCAAATCGCTGACGGCTTCGATCCAGCCCGGCTCACGCTGTCCGCGGCACCCGCGCTGATTCACGAGGGGCTCACGCGCGTTGCGCCGGGCTTCTACCGTTTCGTGCTGAGCGCGCCGGCGAACAGCGCAGGCCAAGATCTGCGCATCGCCGTCAGCTTCGATCAGCGCGTGATTGTGTCCAAAACGCTGAGCATCGCCGTCGATCGCTGGGTAGCGAGTGACGGTGTTTCGGCACGCGGTGGCTGCAGCGTGAACCAATCGAGCACGGGCATGGGGGCATGGCTCGGCGTGATGGCGGCGCTTGCGATCGTGGTGCGCCGTCACATGCGCGCGAAATACGCCGTACAAGACTGCGGCTCGAACGGGTCTTGATCGGGGTCGAATGGGTGGGCGAGATCGACGCCGCCCATGTTGATGCCGATCGCGAGCACAGCGCGCACTCCCGTCAAGTTGACCACGCGACCTTCGGATGAGCGGCCACGCTCTTGAAACGGCACATCCACGCGCGCCATCTCTCGTCCCTGATCGTCGACGCTGAGCAAACGCCATTTGAAGCTGACCGGCGCTTCCCACTCACTCTCGAAACCGAGCGACACTCCGATGGGCACCTCGTCGAGATCGACCCAAATCAACTCGATGCCGGTCGGATCGATCGGTCGCGAAGCGCGCACGCGCCGCGGCAAGGATGAAAACTTGATCACCCAGTCGTAACGCGGGCGCGCGAAAGCGCCGGCCCACGCCAAAAAAGGCGGATGCGTGCCGTCATCACGGTCACCCAAAAAGGCACGAGAAACCGCGTAGTCTCCGAGCAACGAGGCCATCTTTGCGGTGTCTTCGTCCACGCTGTGACGAAGGACGTCGAACACGTCCGGCTCGTTGTTCCACTCGAACGCGCCGCCCTTCGTGCTGCTCGCCGCCGCGGAGAACAGCGAAGTGACGAGCGCACCCGGCGCTTGTGACGAACGCGCGGTCTCCAAATAATCGAACAGCAGCGTCGCGCCAGCGCTCGAGTCGCTCGAGCGCGCGGCGAGCGCTCGCTCGGGGTGTGCTTGCGCGTCGTCGACCGCTTGCACGTCGAGTGCTCCCACGCGGCCCGTCAGCCACCACAGCTCGTTCGCGAACGCTCGCTGCAGCGCCGGTGTCTCACCCGGATCGAGCCGTTGAGCAATGGCCTCGCCCACGCACAGCGTCGCGCTGCGCTCGAGCGAGAGCGCGTCGTCGCTCGCACCCGCGGCACAAAATGCGGCCGCGCGATCGAGCGCGCTCAGCCCGAGCGCGTCCTGCTCGACCGCGAGCTCACGCATGTCGTCGTTCAGATACCAATCGAGCGCGTCGGATCCGCCGTGCCCGTCGTCCGACAGCGGGGCCGGGAGTTTCAACACGTCGACGAGGCGTTCGTAAGCGAGCTCGAAAGCCTGCAACGCAGCAAGCGCTTGGGCCGCCGAGCCGCCGTCGCGAGGGTGAACACAAACAGACCGAGTCGCCGAGCACGCCGCGCTACTGCTGTGCGGACGTTCATGTTGCGCCGCGAACGGCGCTCCCTTCGGCAGCAGCGGGTCCACCTCGACCGGCGGGCGGATCGCGTGCGGCCCTCCACCGAACAATAGGGGCGGATCTCGACGAATTCGATTATCGGCGTGTGCGCTCTGTGTAGAGAGCAGTGCGCTCGCTGCCCACCAGCCGAGCGCGAGGCCAAGGCTGGTCCTGCTGCGCATTGCCTCGGCGACTCTACCCCGGAACGAAGGGGCCGTGGATGCCGAGCGCATATCCACGGATTGGCAGGGGAATTGACAGAATTTACCCAAGCGACCCTATACTTGGCGCAATGCCCCTGGCTCCTGTGCCGGCGGTGAGCCACCCATGAGCCTCAACTTCGATCCGTCGTACGCTCTGGAGTTCGATTTCGGCCGCGGTCAAATCCGCATGGCCAACGCCAGCGCGCGCGTGATTATCCCATGTGACGCGCTGCTCGCCCTGTGTCAGGGCGCGAATGAAGAAGCCGTTCGAGACTTCGGTCGCCGACTCGGGACTGAAGCCGGAAGGGTAATGAACGACCGCTTGGGTGAAGCCTGGCAAGCCTCGCTCGAAACGGTGCTCGAACACTTGGGCGGCGAGCTTGCGCTGATGGGGCTCGGTTCGCTCGGCCTCGAGCGCTGGGGTCAAGCGTTGGTGCTCTCGTTCAGCCATTCCCCGCTCGGAGCAGCCGGCGATTTCCTGCTCGGTTCGGTACTCGAAGGCGCGATGCAACGCAGCTTCGGCCGCGACACGGTGGCCATCAAACTCATGCGCGACGACCAGAAGGTGCGCTTTCTGATGGCGGGTTACGCGGGAGCACGCAAGGCAGGCAATTGGCTGGCGGAAGGTGTGCCGTGGGGTGACGTCCTCAGCCGCTTGGCCACGCGAGGTGCGTCGTGAACCAAGAGGTCAATAAGCTTCAGGAGTTATTGGCGCGCGTGAAGCGCAACGCGGCCCTGCCCCGCACGCTCGTCTCTGGGCGCGCACCCGAACCTTTGGCTCCGGTGTACGAGCCGCCCGCGGCAGCCTTTTCGCCGCCCGCGTACATTCCGCCGCCGTCCGAAATCAGCGCGGACGAAGTATTTTTCGACTCTGAAGCGCCGCCGCCGCCGTCCGTGCCGACCGCTATCCCGCCGGCACAGGTCGCCCAAGCCGCGATCGACGCTTCGGTCGACGAGTTGTTGCTCGAGGATCCGTTCCCGTCGGTTCCACCGGGTCCGTCTTACAGCGACGTATTGGAAGATCCGATGCCGGTGGCGGCAACCGGCGCGCCGCGTCAGCTCGATCATGAAGAAGACGTCTCGGGCGTCATGTCGATCTCGGAGTTTTCCGACGAACAACCCGAAGAGTTGTTGGAGGACGACATCGTCGAGATGACCGCGACCGAGGCTGCCGCCATTCCAATGGTGCAGAACTCTCTCGACGAACTCAGCTTCGCCGACGTCGATCTGGACGACAAGCAAGCTGCGGCCCCGAGTGAAGAAGAGCCGCCCGTGTCTTCGTCGCGGAGCAAAGTCGCGGGCACGATGGACGAGGCGTTGGCCCGTGCGGCCGAGCAAATCGAGCTGGAAGAAGGCCGCGAAGTCCCACTCAAGACCCCGCCGCCGGAATCTGGACCGCAGGCTGCCGTCATGCCGCAGGGCATGCACGCTCCACTCGCACCAGACATCGAAGAGCTGCTCGAAGCCGATATTCTCCCGAGCACTGGTGTCCGCGCAGCGGTGCCCACGGCCGAGCAAGTCGGACAAACGGTGGACTTGGACGAGGCGCGCGGCCCTTCGCTCGAACTCGACCACGCCGCCGCCTCGAGCACGGAAGAGCTGGAAGAAGAAGCCGTCGCGAGCGAAGAGCTCGAAGTCACGCTGCCCGGTCGCGAGTTCGGCGGCGGTTACCAAGCCGATCTGATGCCCCCGCCCGAAGCGCGTCAGGACCTGGACGCGCACCGGCAACGCGAGGAAGCGATTCCTCCGCCGCCCGAGTCGCTCGCGCAGTATCCGTCGCCAGCCGAGGCGCAACCGAGCGCATTCGCGCCGGTGATCGTGCCCTCGAGCGTGACCACCGACTCCTACAGCGAGTCCGTCTCGACGGTCACCGTCGACGCTCCGCCGAACGCCGAGTTCGCGCCCGAGCTTCTCGCGCGCCCCGAAATCGGCCCGAGCCCGGTCGCCAAATTCATCCGCGCTGAAGCGCAACGCCCCAAGACGTTCATGGAGCTACTCGACAGTTCCCTTTCGCTCGGCAGCGATTGACTTGTCAGCGGAACAGGGCGGCCACACTTCCAAGTAGAAGCCGCCCCGGAGCTCTGATTGAGTCTGTTATTTTTTGGATAGCGGGCGCGGCGCGCTCAGGTCGTCATGAAGCTCGCAAGTCGTCGACACGAACGCGATGGATCGCTGATGGTGGTCAGCCGCGACGGGCGACGAGTCGCCTCGGCGAACCACATCGCGCCACACATGCAGGCCGCTTTGGATGATTGGGAGCGCGTCGAACCCGAGCTTCGCCGTCGCTTCGAGGCGCTCGACAGCGGCTTGCTCCCAGGCGAACCGATCACCGACGTCGAGCTGACCGCGCCGCTCCCCCGTGCGTACGAATGGATTGACGGTTCCGCCTTCATCAATCACATCTTGCTCGTGCGCAAAGCGCGCGGTGTTCAACCGCCGCAAACTTTGTACACCGAGCCGCTGGTGTACCAGGGTGCCTCCGGCTGCTTGCTCGGTCCGAACGACGACTTCAGCCTCGGTGAAGAGCGCTTCGGCTTGGACTTCGAGGCTGAGCTATGCGCCGTGTTGGGTGACACCCCGCGCGGTACGAGCGCCGCGAGCGCGGCGCCGCACGTGCGTCTATTGATGCTGGCCAATGACTGGACCTTTCGCAACTTGGTCTCGCTCGAGCTCGCCAAAGGCTTTGGCTTCTTCGTCTCCAAACCCGCGACCGCTTTCTCACCCTTCGCAGTGACGCCCGACGAACTAGGCGGAGCGTATCGCGATGGCCGAGTGCATTTGAAGCTCCAGACGCGACTCAATGGTCGACTGCTCGGCGATCCAGACGCCGGTGAGATGCACTTTTCGTTCTTCGATCTACTCGCCCACGTGACGCAAACCCGCGCATTGACGGCAGGGACGATCTTGGGAAGCGGCACCGTTTCGAACGCGGATCCCGCGCGCGGCGTCTCTTGCCTCGCCGAGCTCCGCGCGCAAGAAATGATCGCCCACGGCAACGCGACTACGCCTTACCTACGTGTTGGTGATCGCGTCGAGATCGCGATGTTGGACGGCGCGGGCAAAAATGTATTCGGCTCGATCGCCGAAAGCGTCACGTCCTGAGCGCACGTCTTTTGCGCCGCAGATACGGCTGATACACTGTTTGCCATGAGGCTATTCACGTTTTGGCGGAGCTCGTCGGCCTATCGCGTGCGCATCGCTTTGGGCATGAAGGGGCTCGCGTACGAACCCGCGTTCGTCCACCTCACACGTGAAGGCGGCGGGCAACACGCGCCAGGTTTTCGCGAGAAGAACCCGCTCGGCCAAATCCCCGTTCTCGAAGTCCCCGGTGAAGGTGGGGACGCGCCGGTGTATCTCAGCCAATCGCTAGCGATCATCGAATACCTCGAGGAGCGTTACCCCACGCCGCCGCTGCTGCCCAAAGACCTTCTCGCGCGTGCCCGCGTCCGAGAATTGGCGGAGTCGATGAACTCCGGGATTCAACCGTTCCAAAATCTGACCACCACCACCTTTCTGAACGAAGTGGCGCCAGAGCTCGACAAGCAGCGCTGGTTCGAGACGTTCATCGCCGGCGGTTTGCAGGTCTTGGAGGGTCGCGCGCAGCAGCTTTCCGGGCGCTATTTGGTTGGCGACTCCGTTTCGATCGCCGACGTATTGCTCGTCCCTCAGCTTTACGCGGCGCGTCGTTTGAACCTACCTTTCGACGGCTACCCCACACTGCTGCGCATCGAAGCCGAATGCCTGAAGCTGGACGAATTTGCCTCGGCGCACCCGGACCGACAAGCA
>Ga0164241_10002583_pt1 | contig 19256 bp, 17 predicted proteins | sample OricomyardsoilBY_FD_108780 | JGI IMG/M metagenome (GOLD analysis project Ga0164241, IMG submission 108780) | Backyard soil microbial communities from Emeryville, California, USA - Original compost - Back yard soil (BY) | ecosystem: Environmental > Terrestrial > Soil > Unclassified | place: USA... | reverse complement strand
TATAGCCCCGCTCCGCGCGCGCTCTTGGATTGGGTCGCCAAGTCGAGTTCGGGGCGGCAGAGGTCCGTCGCGACGGCAGAGGTCGGTCGCGACGGCAGAGGTCGGTCGCGACGGCAGAGGTCGGTCGCGACGGCAGTGGGGTCAGTCGCGACGGCAGAGGTCGGTCGCGACGGCAGAGGTCGGTCGCGACGGCAGAGGTCGGTCGCGACGGCAGTGGGGTCGGTCGCGACGGCAGAGGTCGGTCGCGACGGCAGAGGTCAGTCGCGACGGCAGAGGTCGGTCGCGACGGCAGTGGGGTCAGTCGCGACGGCGTGAGCGGCGCTTCGCAGCTCCGCCGTCCGACGTGGTCGCGCTACTCAGCCCCTGCGACGCCACGGCAGCTTCTGCGATCAGGCTGCGTTTTGGCAGCCCCCATGTCAGGGGTTGACGATGGCGCTGACGACGGTGACGGCGCCGGCGACAACTTTTACGTCGACGCGCGTCGTGACGGGTCCACTGAGACTGATGCTGACCGAGCTGAGCGCCGAGCCCGCCTGAACGTTGCCGAAGAAGATCATGCCGCTGTTATCCGTCAGCTCGTCACCGATCCACCCACCGGCGGCGCGATAGGCCGTCACCTCGGAGGCCAGGGTGCCGGTCACGCCCGGCACCGAGCGCAGGCTGCCGTCGACCACCGTCAGGACCACTTGCGCGCGCTCGACCGAGCGTTCGGTGTTCAAGAACGAGAAGATGCTGTCGACGTCGGCCCCGTTGGCGACGCCGACCGTGAGCATGTCGGCCTTGGCGGTCCGGGTGTCGAGCGGCATCAACGTCGGCAGCATGCCGCTGCCGGCGGCGGGCTCGACGAAGAACCAATTGCCGGAGTTTTTGAGTACCTGGGTCAGCTCGAAGGTGGTGCCGTCGTACGTGCCGGTAACGCGGGCGCCGCTTTCGCCGGTTGCCGACACCTTGGCCATACCGGTGAACGCCGCCCCCTTATCGAAGTAGTCGTCATCGAAGGCCAAGACCGAGCCGGAGAAGCTCGCGGTCTCTTCGCCGCCACCGTTGGCGCCGCCTTCGTTGCCGTCGTCGATGCCCATGGCGGGCGGCGGCGTAAAAACGCACCTCATTACCGCCGGATCGCACGCGGGGGCGGCGGCCGGAAGGTCCCGTTCTTGCTGGCAAGCCCAGCAGAGCGCGAGAGGGACGAGCGGAAGGAGCACAACGGGCGCGCGCATGGCGGGAGCCTAAGCCCACCGCGCCAGCAACGCCAATTCGGCGGCAAAAGGGAGCTATGCGGCGGTCGGGACGGCGGTGGGCGGGCTGAGGCGCTTGTGCAAATAGACGCCGACGCCGATGAGCACCAGACCGATCAGCTGCGAGGTGCTGAGTCCCAGGAGCGCCCCCCGATCGTCATCGCGGAAGAACTCGATCGCGAAGCGCACGGCTGCGTACAAACCCATGAACCAGATGAAAATCTGGCCATCGTAGCGCTTTCGCTCGTGGAGATAGAGCATCAGGAAAACGGCGATGAGCAGCGACCCCGCCGACTCGTACAACTGCGTGGGGTGTACGGGTAGCGACGCGTCGGAGGGTTGCTCGAGCAGCTTGTCCTTCCACTGGGCTTCGCTGGCGGGGCTGTGCCCGGGGAACGAAAGCGCCCACGAAGAGGCCCAGACTTTGCCGAAACAGCAGCCCGCGAGCGTGCAGCCCATGCGCCCGAACGCCAACCCTACGGGCACGACCATGCCCGCCATATCGGCGCCTTTCCAAAACGGAAAGCGATCGGCCTTGAGCAGAAACCAAGCCGCCGCCGACGCGCCGATGAAGCCGCCGTAATAGGCGAAGCCACCGCCGTAGAACTTTGCCCATGCCAAGCAGTCCGTCTTTTTGGGACGACACACGCCTTCGACCATGTTCCAGACGCCGTCGTAGGCGGAGATGCACTCTTGGCGCGTGACGTGCCAATCGACCTTCGACGGGTCCGTGCACAGGTGCACGTAGTCCCAGAAATAGCCGTCCGCGAACACGTGCAGCAACCGTCCGCCGGCCACGCCCGCCAACAGCATGGCCAAACCCAGGTCGACGATGACGTCCGGATCTTGCCCGACGCGCTTGGCCCACACGCAACCGAGGATGGTCGCGAAGAGAAAGCCGATGAGCAGCAGGACGAAGTAGCTGGGCGCCGGTACCGTGTAGTCGCCGCCGAACGCGGAGAAATCGAGCGTGAACAGGCGGCTCTGCATGGCCGTGACTTTCGAGCTTTATGCTTCGGGCTTCAAGGGCGGAGTCGCTTCAGGGACGCTCAAAGCACCGGGGGCGGTGTCCGCCTCGGGGCCGGGCCGCGACACGAGCGGCGCGGGCGGGTGCGATACCGGCGGCCGCGGCGGCATCGAGGCCGCAGCTCCGCGGCGCGACGTGAACATATCGACGGCCATCAACCCAACCCCGACGCAGATGGCGATGTCGGCCACGTTGAAGGTCGGCCAATGGTTGGTCACCGCCCAGCCCTTCACGGCCTTGGCGATGAGCGTGTTCATCTTCTCGATCCAGCTTGCCTGGTAGTCGACGAAGTCGATCACGTTCGAGCGCACGATGCGGTCGCTGAGGTTGCCGAGCGCGCCGCCGAGCACCAGCGGTAGCCCCCAAGTCAGGGCTTTTTGCCCGCGTTGCAGGCGGCCGTACAGGTTGATGATGAACGCGATCGCCAGCAGGCTGACCAGCAGGAAAAACGGCCGGCGCACGTACTCGGGCTGGTTTTGAAACAGGCCCCAGGCGCCGCCTTTGTTGTAGGCGAGCGCAAACGCCAGGTGGTCTTTGATGAGCACGATCGTCGGCTCGAGCGGGTTGCGGTGCGAAAGCGTGATCTCCGCCCACGCCTTGGTCGAGACATCGGCGATCAGCGATACGGCGGCCACGATGCCGAAGAAGCGAAACGTCGGTCGCGGCGACGACGGCAGGGTCGGCTCGGGCGTGACCCCGGTCAGCAGCGTCGGCGGGCTCCCCTCCGAGGGCGGCGTCGGCTCCGGAAAGGCTTGCGGCTCCGCGGGAGCGGACGCGAGCGGGACCACACCGGGCGCCGGCGCCTCGGGAGCGGCGTCGACGATGGGCCCAGGCACGCCATCCGTGCCGTCTTGCGGGTCAGTCATACGGGAAACCAGAGCGCCGTTTACGACAGCTCGTCGGAAAGGGCCAGTCGCTTGCTCGTGCACGGGCCGCCAACCACTGCCGGCCCCTGACTATTCCGAGCAAAAGCGGCCGGTTGCCCGGATTGCAAACTACCGCACATCTGTTTAGTCTTCGCGCCATGCCCCAGCCGCCTTGGACCAACCCCACGGGGGTGCGCGCGGTCGTCGACCAATGGCAGGCCAGCGGCGCGGTGAAGCGCTGTTTTACGGCCGAGCGCACGTTGCCACCCGCCTCACCCGAGTACGGCGCCATCCCCGCAAGCCTCCCCAGCTCGCTCCGCGAAGCCCTGGGCCGCCGTGGCATTGGCTCGCTTTACTCCCATCAAGTGCAGGCCATCGAGGCCGCGCGGAGCGGGCGCCACGTGGTCATCGCGACGCCGACCGCGAGCGGCAAGAGCTTGTGCTTTCACCTGCCGGTGCTGGCGGCGTTGGCCGAAGATCCGACGGCTACCGCCTTGTTCGTTTACCCGACGAAGGCGCTGTCGCGCGACCAAGAGCACAACCTGCGCCAGCTGATGGGCGAGGCTGGTTTACCGACGAGCGCCATGGTGTTCGACGGCGATACTCCCGGCGACGCCCGCCGGGCCGTGCGCGAGCGCTGTCGCATCGTGTTGACGAACCCGGACATGTTGCACGCGGGCATTTTGCCGAACCACGCGCGCTGGGCGAGCCTATTTCAAGGCTTGAAGTACGTGGTGCTCGATGAGCTGCACACCTACCGCGGCGTGTTCGGCTCGCACATGGCGCACGTGCTCGGCCGGTTGCGCCGGGTCGCCGCCTTCCACGGGTCGCACCCCACGTTCATCGCCGCGACCGCGACCATCGGCAACCCGCTCGACCACGCCGCGCGCTTGATCGGCGTACCGCAACAAGCGGTGGAGCTGATCGACAAATCCGGAGCGCCGCGCGCCAGCCGTGAGGCGTACATCTACAACCCGCCGGTCGTGAACGACGATTTGCAGATCCGCGCCAGCACGCTGAAGCAAGCCGTGAATCTGGCCGCCGATCTGGTGCGGGCGAAGGTACCGACGATCGTGTTCGGTCCTTCACGTAACTCCGTCGAGGTCATGCTCAAGTACCTGCGGGCCAAAGTGGGTGACGTGGCCGGCGCCGATGCGGTCATGGCCTACCGCGGCGGCTACTTGCCGGAGACGCGGCGGCGCATCGAGGCCGGCCTGCGCGCCGGTCAGATTTTGTGCGTCGTGGCCACGAACGCGCTCGAGCTGGGCATCGATATCGGCGATTTGTCGGCGGTCGTGTGCGCGGGCTATCCGGGGTCGGTGGCGGGTACCTGGCAGCGTTTTGGCCGCGCCGGCAGGCGCGGCGAGACGAGCATTGCGGTCTTGGTGTGCGGCAGCGACGCGCTCGATCAGTACCTGGCGCGCGAGCCCAAGTACCTGTTCGAAGCCAGCTCCGAGGAAGCGCGCATCGATCCGGGCAACGTGGAGATTCTGATTCAGCACTTGAAGTGCGCGACCTTCGAGGCGCCGTTCGAAGTATCCGCGCCCGGCGCGCGCCCGGCCGATCCGCTTCCGGCTGAAGGTGAAAGCTACCTCACGTTGGATCCGGCGGCGACGCGCGACGCGCTCGAGTACCTGCGCGGCCACGGGCTCGTGCATCAATCAGGCGGGCGTTACCATTGGGCGGGTGAAGCCTATCCGGCCAGCGCGGTGTCGTTGCGCAACATTGGCTGGGACAACTTCGTGATCATCGATGTTGCGACCAACAAATCGATCGCCGAGCTCGATTTTCGCGCCACCCATACCATGCTGCACGAGCAGGCGATTTATCAGCACGACGCCGAGCAGTACCAGGTGGAAAAGCTCGACTACGAAAACCACAAGGCCTTCGTTCGTAAAGTAGAGCCCGACTATTTCACGACCGCCCTCACCTACCGCACCGTGAGCGTGATTGAGCCGCGCGACGGCCGCATGGTGGGCGGTGCACGCTTCGGTTTCGGCGACGTGAAGGTGATCGAGAAGGTCACTGGCTACAAAAAGATCAAGTTCTTCACGCACGAGAACGCCGGCTACGGCGACGTGCACCTGCCCGAGATGCAGATGCACACGACCAGCTTTTGGCTCACGGTGCCCGAAGCGGTGTTGGCTTCGCTCGGTCACCCGCGCGCGACCTTGATTGACGGCTTGCGCGGTTTGGGCGCCGCGCTCGAAACCGTCTCCACTCTGTTTTTGATGTGTGACCCGCGCGACATCGGCCAAACGCTCGGCGATGGCGGGCAGGAGGGCGACGGTGAGGCCCCCGGCGTCGCGCCCGGGCGCGATCCGCACGCCGGACGCACCGGGCAGTTCGACCCAACCGTGTTCCTTTTCGACGCACTTCCCGGCGGCGTCGGCCTGGCTGAAAGAATCTACGAGCGCGGACGTGAGCTGTGCTGGGCCGCGGGCAGGTTGATCCGCTCGTGCCCCTGCCCGGGTGGCTGCCCTGCCTGCGTGGGGCCGGCCTCCGAGAAGAATCCGCGTAAACAGGTAGCGCTCGAGCTGTTGGGCGCGCTGGGCCTGACCGCGCATGACGTGTCGGCCGGCCGCGGCACGGCGAATTTGGCAAGCTGAGCGAAAGGCGTTTGCTCGGGCCCGGCTGCGCTCGTAGCCTTCGGCTGGATGCGTCGCCGCCAGAACTCAGGATCGGGCGTGGTCATCAGCTGAAATGAGACCAATGACAAGCCGCCTGCACGCGCTGGTTTGGGTAGGACTGCTCAGCGGAGTCTTCGTCGCGAGCTGCTTGGCCCGGCGCGACAAGCCGTTCGTGCGCCAGACGGACGACGACGCGGGCAGCCCCGACGCCATCGCGCTCGACGGCGCCGTGCCCGACGTCTCACCGGACGCGCTCGAGATCGCGCCGCACGTGGTCTTGGGCATCGATCCCCCGCACGGACCCTTCACCGGTGGTACCCTGGTGATGATTCGGGGCAACGGCTTCGACAGTGACGCTCGCGTCTGGTTCGGCGACGTCGAGGTTGCTCGCGCCGACGTGACGCCGGTCGATCCACAGCGCATCCAAGTCTTGACCCCCGCCGGCGCGACGGGCGCGGTCGACATCACGGTACAGAACGGCGAGGCCGCATCGACGAACGCGGCCCTGAAGGGCGGCTATACCTACGATCGCTTCTTGGTCGAGCCGCTCAGCGGTCCGACCTCGGGCGGTACCGTTATCACTCTCGTGGGTGACAGCACGAGCTGGGACGAAGACACGCTGGTCGAAATCGACCGCAAACCGTGCACCGAGCTCAGCGTCTTGAGCCCCACCAAGCTGACGTGCACGACGCCGCCCGGTGACGCCGGCGCCAAGGTGCTGAGCGTGCTGGCGGACGACGAGCGTGAAGACGTGCTCGACGGCTTCACGTACAGCAACGACTCGGCCGCCCCTTTCCCGGTGGCGCTGTGGGGGCGCGCCCTGGCCGGCGAGCTCACGGTCCAGGTATTCGACAACTTCGAAGGCCGGGCCCTGCCGGGCGTCGCGGTCCTGATGGGCGACGACGTCGACACGGGTGAGGTCGCCCATACCGATCACAACGGCGTCGCGGCATTTTCGGGCAAGCTCGGCCCCACCCGTAGCGTCACCGTGGCGATGAAATGCTTTCAGCCGATCACGTTTTACGACGTGTCGGTCGATCACGTGACCGCCTACCTCGATCCGGTGATGTCACCGGCGTGCGGCAAGTTCGGGGAGCTACCGCCCGGCGGCGGCACACCCGGCGTCGGGTCCGGTATCTCCGGCGAGGTGGTGTGGGCGCCGGACGAAGAGCTGAAGCGCCGCGGTTGGACCAATGTTCCCCAGCCGGCGGTCGAGACGGAAAAAGACGTCGCTTACGTGTTTAGGCTGAGTGACCGCCCCGACGACCGATTTCGGCTGCCTTCGGCCGGCAGCGCCATCACGCGCGAATCGGAAGGGTCGACCGGCTACAAGTTCTATCAGTCGACGTCGCCGGGTAACTTCACGCTGTACACGCTGGCGGGCCTCGAAGACAGCAGCACGACCCCACGAACGTTCACCGCTTACGCGATGGGCATCCAACGCGGCGTCGCCGTCAAGCCTGGCAAGACCTCCGAGGAGGTTTTCATCCAGGTCGACGTCCCGCTCGATCATGCGCTGACCCTGACCCTCGACCCACCCACGCCGGGCGCACGCGGTCCCGATCGAATTCGCGCGTCGGTCGCGATTCAGATCCAAGATCAAGGCTTCGCGCTCTTGCCCAATGGCATCTCGGAGCATTCGCTGCCGGGGGCCAACACGTTTTCGTTCGTCGGTGTGCCGCCGCTCGTCGGTACTTTGGCGGGCACGAAATACGTGCTCGGTGCCCGCGCGGCGACCGGTATCGCCGAAGCGCCTCCCCTCTCGGTCATCGGCGCCTTCTCGGCCACCAGCAGCAGCGAGCCGCTGAGCTTGGGTGGTTTCGTGCCGCTACCGGTGCTGAAGTCACCACCCAAGAACACGCGGTGGGACATGCGCTCGCTCACGCTGGAGCAGTCAAAAACGGGCCAAAACGTCGATCTTACCGTGGTGCGGATTGGCGCCGGTGATGGCCTGTACTCGTGGACGCTGGTGGCGCCCGGCCCCCAAAGCACCCTCACCCTACCCCGCCTCGAGCAACTGGCGCCCGGGGCGGCGCTGCCCGTCGGCTCGCTCAGTATCGAGGTCTCGCTGGCTCACATCGTCCCCGGCGACGAAACGCGCAACCAGGACAAGAGCTTCGACTACGGCCGGCTGCGCTATCGCCAACTGTCGGAGCGTGGCTGGAACGCCTACGCTACCGACTCCTTCCTTTCGCAGCACTGATTTGTCCCCGCGCTTTTGGTCCCGCAAGGTCTCGTGCGCCGTCGGCGTCTCGGCCGCGCTCGGAGCCTGTGGCTATGATCGCAGCGACCGTTGGTTGGAGGGTGCCGCGCCGCCGCCGACGTGCGCGCTCGGTCAGCCTCGCTGCTCGGGCTCCCAACTGCAGCGCTGCCTGAGCGCCATCGGCGGCCCCGTCTTCGAGTTGGAAGAAGATTGTGGGGCGCAGGGTCTGGTCTGCAATCCCGATGGCTTCAAGTGCAGCGCGTGTATCCCGGGCAGCGGCAGCTGTGACGGCCTGGACGCCTACACCTGCGATGAAACCGGTCAAAATCGCGTATTTCAGGCGACCTGCGACCCCGAGCAGCGGCAGGGCTGCCGCGCCGGCAAGTGCCTGAACCTGTGCAACGAAGCGCGTCGAAACCGCAGCAACGTGGGCTGCGAGTATTGGCCCGTCGATCTGGACAACGCGCGCGTCGATGATGATTCGAATGCGGCCGCCCAGCAGTTCGCGGTGGTCGTCTCCAATCCCGAGCCCGACATCACGACCGAAGTGGTGATCGAGCAAGACGATGCGCGGCCCGGCCAGCCTTCGCAATTGGCCGAGGTGGCCCGGGCCCGTATTCCACCTTTCAGCTTGCGCGTCTTCAAGCTCGGCCCGCGCGAGGTCGACGGCTCGGCCGACGGCACCTTCAATACGGGGACGCACACGGCGCTGACCCGGCACGCCTACCGGGTGAAGTCGTCATTTCCGGTCGTCGCGTACCAGTTCAATCCGCTCGAGAACGTGAACGTGTTCTCGAACGACGCGTCGCTGCTGAAGCCGGTCGAGGCGCTCGACCCCGGCAGCAACGACCAAGCGCTGATGTACGTCGTGCTCGGGTGGCCGCAAACCATCGCCACCACCGGCGACCCCGACACCAACTTCAGCAGCGATGACCCCACTGATTTACGGGCGTTTTTGACGCTGGTCGGCACGCGCGACGGCACCCACGTCACCGTAAAGAGTAAGACGCGCATCTTGGGCGGCGGCACCATTGCGCCCACCGAAGCCGGCGAGGAGCTCACGCTGACGTTGGACGCGTTCGACGTGGCGAACCTGGAGACCGACGACTTCAACGCCGACTTCACCGGTAGCATCGTATCGGCCGACGGCCCCGTCGTCGCCTTCAGCGGCAGCGAGGCGAGCGACGCGCCGTTCTACGACACCCTGCGCGACCGCAGCTGCTGCGCCGACCATTTGGAAGAGCAACTGGACCACGTGCGCACCGCCGGCCAGCACTTCGTCGCCAGCGTGTCGCCCAACCGCGGGCGCGCGATCCGCGCCGCCGGCGCCGACATCGCCATTCAGGAGCAAAACGAATACTTCCGGGTGATCGCGACGACCGAGCGCGGTGCGCGCGTCACGACCAGTCTTGCCGGTGAGCAACATACGGTGACGCTGAAGGGGCTCGGTGACTTCGCCAACCTGTCGAGCGCGCACCATTTCACGATCGACAGCAACGCGCCGATTCAGTTATCCAGCGTGTCACCCAGCCAAGAAGACGCGAATTTGCCGAATGAGCTCCCGGGGGGCGACCCCAGCTTGGTGATCGTGCCGCCGATCGAGCAGTTTCGAAACAGCTACGTGTTCCTGACCCCCGACAAGTACCACTTCGATTTCTTGCGCATCATCGCCGCCCCCGGCACCGGCGTGGCGCTCGACGGTCGCCTCGTGGCGGACAATCCGGATTGCCTCAAAGAACCCGCCGATGGCCTGACCGACATGGACCGCGGCGGCCCGCCCCCGTTCGTCGTCTACAGCTGTCAGCTCAGCTTCCCCAAGATCGACATGAGCAAGCCGCGCCCCGACAACCTGTCGTCCGGCGCCCAAAACGACGGTGTCCACCGCGTGCTCTCCGACCATCCCGTCGGCGTGATCGTCGACGGCTTCGACTACTTCGTCTCCTACGCCTACGCGGCGGGAACAGAGCTTTCGTTCATTGTCCCGTTGTAGCGGGGCGAGCACGAGCACGAGATAACAGGGAGGCGGGCAGACGGGGGAGGCGCATACTGCAGTACGTAACTGAGGAGCAACGAAGCCAGGCGGGATGCATCGGCCGCGAGATCGATCGACTTAGCCATTCGCGGGCCCTTAGTTAAGCGTAGATAGGTAAGCAGTTGGGCTTCGTGCAACGTCGAGAGCTGGTCGACCGCCTTCACCTCGAGAATCAACGTCTCTTCGACGACAAAGTCGAGGCGATATCCGTAGTCGAGCTCGATCCTTTTGTAGACGATAGGCACAGGGCATTGTCGCTGAAATGTGGCATCCCTTCTTATCGGCTAGGGGCGGGACGGGTTGCGTGCGGGTTGGAGCCGAGGTAGCGGGAACGCTATGAGTCTGGCGGATTCGCTTCAAATTGGGCGATTCAGTTTCGCTTCGCGGCTGATCGTTGGGACGGGCAAGTACAAGGATGTGGCGGAGACACGAGCGGCGTTGGAGGCGTCGGGGGCGGAGGTCATCACGGTGGCGTTGCGACGCGTGGATTTGAAAGATCGCGCCGCGGGGTCGTTGATGAGCTTGTTGCTCGAAAAGCGTTGGACGTTGTTGCCCAACACGGCCGGTTGTTACACGGCGGACGAAGCGGTGCGCACGCTGCGCTTGGCGCGCGAGCTCGGCATTGGTGAAATCGTGAAGCTGGAGGTCATCGGCGACGCGAAGACGCTTTATCCGGACAACGAGCAGACGCTCGAAGCGGCCAAGCTGCTCGTGAAAGAAGGTTTCACGGTGCTGCCGTATTGCATCGACGACCCCATCATCTGCAAAAAGCTGGCGGACGTGGGTTGCGCGGCGGTGATGCCGTTGGCGGCGCCGATCGGGTCGGGGCTTGGTATTCGGAACCCCTACAATTTGCGGATCATCCTCGAAAATTCGACGGTACCGGTGATCGTCGACGCGGGCGTGGGCACGGCCAGTGACGCGGCGATTGCCATGGAGCTCGGTTGTCACGGAATTTTGATGAACACGGCGATCGCAGGCGCCAAGGAGCCGATTTTGATGGCGGAGGCGATGCGTGAAGCGGTGAGCGCGGGGCGCAAAGCGTTTTTGGCGGGGCGCATGCCCAAGCGCTTGTACGCCAATGCCTCCAGTCCCGAAGCCGGACTCATCGAGTAAGCCCGTGCCGAAAAATTTTACCGCTTACCAGAAGCGACTGTTCGTCTTCTTGAGCGTGGCCAATTTCTTCGAGGGCTACGACTTTTTCGCGATCAGCCAGCTGCTACCGAGCATTCGGGAGACGTACGGCCTGGACGCGCGTCACGGCACGTGGCTCATCGCGCTGATCAATTTCGGCACGATCTTGGCGTACCTGTTGGTTCGGCGCGCCGATCGCTGGGGGCGACGCCAGGTGATGGCGGTGACGATCGCCGGCTATGCGCTGTTCACGTTCCTTTCGGCGTTGGCGCCGTACGTCGCGGTCGGCGCGGCCGGCGCCGTGCTCTTCGGCGTCTTGCAGCTGATAGCGCGCATTTTCCTGATCGGCGAGTGGGCAACGAGCATGGTCGTGGCGGCCGAAGAGTATCCGGCGGAGCGCCGCGGCATGGTGATCGGCGTCGTCAGCGCTGCCGGCGGCCTGGGCTCGATCGTGTGCGCGGGCGTGGTGCCGCTGCTGCTCAAAACCCCGCTTGGTTGGCAGAGCGTGTACTTCGTCGGCGTGATCCCCCTCTTGCTCGTGATGTACGCGCGGCGGGGCTTGCGCGAGACCGAACGCTTTACCGCCACGGCCGCGACGCGCACCGTCGCGACGCCGCTATTCGACATCTTGCGCGGGCCGTACCGGCGCCGCGTGCTCGAGCTCGGGGCGATTTGGTTTCTGTCCTACATTTGCACGCAGAACGCGGTGACGTTTTGGAAAGAGTTTGCGCTGCACGAGCGGCACCTGACCCAGGGCCAGACCGGCGCCATCATCAGCGTGGCGGCGGTGGTTTCGATGCCGTTGGTGTTCTTCGCCGGCAAAATGCTGGACACCATTGGCCGCCGGCGCGGCGCGGTCGTCATCTTCGGCTCGGCGATCGTGGGCGTGTTCGGCGCCTACACCTTTTGGGGCTTCGTCCCGCTGCTGATTTGCATGACGGTCGGAATCTTCGGAATCAACGCGGTCCTCACGGTGTTGAACACCTTCATGACCGAGCTGTTCCCCACCGAGGTGCGCGGCAACGCCGTGGCCTGGTCCAACAACTTGATCGGTCGCATCGGCTATGTGCTGTCGCCGTTGGCGATCGGTCAGGTCGTGCAAGACCACGGTTGGGGCGTACCGCTGCGCATCAGCACGTTGTTCCCGCTCGTGGCGCTGGGGCTGATTTTCTTGTGGCTGCCGGAGACGCGAGCGCGCGAGCTGGAAGACATCTCCAAGGCTGCTGAAGCGTGATGACGGCGATTGCCCGCGGCTGGCAGAAACGCCGCGGCATCGGGCTCGACGTGGCGCCGGCGCTGTTGGCGTTGGGGCTGATGTTTTGGTTGGGCCTGACGCCTCTCGATTCGTTGCCGGGGCCACAGTTCGAGCTCGTGGACAAGGTGTGGCACCTGATGGCGTTCGGCGGCCTCGCCGGGCTGTTGTCGCGGTCGATCATGTACTTGGGCCACGGTGCGTTGCTGGCCGCACGCGCGGCTTCTTTGATCTCCGTGACGCTCGGGGCGGTGCTCGAGATCTTACAGTCCTTCACGCGCTACCGCTCGGCGGATTGGGCTGATTTTCTCGCGGATGCGATAGGCGTCGCGCTGGCGTACGCGGTGCTGCGCGGCCTGGACGCGGCGGCCACGAAGGGCAGCGCGTGAGCGCGTCGGCGCGCTCGGCCTTGCCACGGTTGATCGCGATCACTGATTCGAGTCTGGGCGATGCCGACACGCTGCCGACGCGGCTGCGCCATCTCGCCGAGCGGGCGCGGCCGGGCTCGCTCGCGCTACTGCTGCGCGATCACGCGGCGACGGCCAAGCAGCGGCTCGCCCTCGGTCGGGAGCTGCGAGACATCGCGGTGAGCACCGGCCAAGCGCTGTGGGTCGCCGACCGGCTCGATTTGGCGTTACTGCTGCAGGCCGACGGCGTGCATTTGGGTGAAGCGAGCGTGAGCGCGGCGGTGGCTCGGCGCTTGGTGGGCGAACGCGTAGTCGTCTCGCGCGCTTGGCATAAGGCGACGCTACAAGGCACGGCCGCAACCGAAGAGCTGGACGACGTCGACGCGCTGTTGGTGTCGCCGGTGCTGGAGGCGCGCAAGGGACGACCCGCGCTGGGGCTAGCGGCGCTCGGTGGGTTGGGCGAGCAGCTGCGAGCCCGTAACCGGGCCTGCCAACTGTATGCGCTCGGAGGCGTTTCCGCGGAAACCGCGGCGGGCTGTCTGGCCGCGGGCGCGGCGGGCGTGGCCGCGATTGGCGCGGCGCAGGTTCCAGACCCGAGCGCGCTGTTGACGGCGCTCGGGCTGTTGCGCGCGAGCGCGCCCTAGCGGCTGGGCGAGAGCGCGACGGGTTGGCCGAGCTTGCTCGAAAGCACGCGTGAGAGCGTGCCCCACAGCTCGTCGCCCGTCTTTTTGGCAACCCAGGCCGAGCGCTCGGTGTCCCAATCGAAGTGCCAGGCGTTGCGGTCGGCCGCCATCCAGATTTGACGAGCGGCGCGGTGGCTGTTCACGACGTAACGGTTGCCGCCGGCAAGCTCGATGGTGAGGATGTCACTCGAGAGCTCGCATTCGACGCCGGCAAGCTCGAGCTGGTCGAGCGCTTCTACGAGGGCGCGCAATTCGGGGAGCGCGCGCGCCTCGTAGTCTTGTTCGCTGATGGACATTTTCGGCGAGTGTGACCGCGCTTGCCTCGCGACGCTACTGCGCTGGAGCACCCATGACCGGCAGGCAAACGCCCACCTGGCACTGATTGGGCGCGATGCAGTCGTTGGCCGTCACGCACGGGAACACGCATTTGCCGGCCGCGATGTTGCAATGCGCGGTGCCGCACTGGCCATCGGCGGTGCACGGCGGAGCCAGCGGGCCGGGCGGCGAGAGCGGCCCCGCTGCTGCAGGCGCCGCTGCCGCCGGTGCGGGCGCAGGTGCGGCGCCAACCGGAGCAGGCGCGGGTGCGGGTGCGGCGGCAGTGGGCTGACCGTAACCCACTTGGTTTGGTGGCTGACCAACGCCCGCGGGCTGGGTCTGTTGTGGGTAACCACCCTGTTGAGCTGGCTCTTCACTCTTACAGCCGAGCGCGAGGAGCGAGACCAAGCCAACGTTGAAACCGATCGCTGCCAACTTCATGAGCTTCATCGAGAAAGCCTCCACCGGTAGGTCCTACTTGCCCCGTTACCTGGGGTCAATGTGAGCGTGGCGGTCGTGGTCGGACACGAACCACCAGACGTGGTGTCGATGGCGCGCGTAGCGAATAGACTCGGTGTTATATTGGGCAGCTCGCCATGGGAACTAGGCCGAGCCCAACGTGATCGGCGCTGCTGCCGTCGAGCGCCTGGTCGGCGAGGTGCGCGCGGCCCTGCGTCGCCGCCCCGCGCATGAAGCGAAGCTTGCGGGCACGCTGCGCGCTATCTCGGCGCATTCGCCCGAGCTGTTGGGTGAGCTGGTGGTCACGGTGGAGACGGTGGCACGCCGCGGCTCTTTCGAGCGACCGCTGTACAGCGCGGCCGTGCGGTCGTTGAGCGAGCAGGGCGAAGAGCGGCTGATGCCGACGTTGGTCAAAGTGTTGGGTAACGAAGACGCGGGCGGGCTGGCGTCACTCTCGGCGGCGTGCTTCACGACGACGCCGCTGTTGAATGAGCCGCTGGCCAAAGCGGCGTCCAGCCGTCACCCGATGTTGGCGTTCGCGGCCGAGGTGGCGAGGTTGTCGCGCGGTGAGGCGCGCGGGCCACGCTTGGTGTCGCTGGCGCCCAAAATCAAGGAAGCGCATCGCATCTTGCTGTGTAGTGAGATGTTTGCGGCCAAACTTTCGGGCCAGGCCCTGCCCGCGGAAATCGGGCCGGCGCTGGCGGTGCTGCGCGACGCCGAGCGCCACTTGGGGCGCTGGCTCTTGTTGGCCGAGGTGGCGACGCGCGCGGGTGATCCGAGCCCGCTCGCCGAAGCCTCGCAGCGGGCGCGCACGGGGCCAGAAAGCGCGCGGGCGGCGTGGGCCTTGCTGGCTTGGGCGCTCGATCCGCGAGCGCAAGCGCCCCGCACCCGGCCCACGGTGGAGCTGATCGCGCGGCTCAGTGATCGACCGAGCGCGGACCGCGACGCGACGTTCTTGTTTCGGCTCGCGACGGCGCGCGCCGTCAGCGCTCAGCCGATGCTGGAGTCGATGGTGCGCGGCAACACGCTGGACGACGACCTAGCGGTGCGGGCGACGCTGCATCTGTGTCGCGACTACGGACAAGCGCAGAGAGTCGAGGCATTGGCGCAAACTGGCAAGTCTCCGCGCAAAGACGCGCTGCGCGGCCTAGCCGCGGCCGCGCTGTACGACTGCGGTCAGGTGCAAGAAGGGCTGCGCCTGGCGGGTGAGCTGGACGGCTCGCGCCACGTGCCGGCGCTCGGTTGGGCATCGTTGGTGCGCGCGGCTGCGGCCGGAGGGCGCACCGGCCATCTGGTAACCGAGCTGAATTTTCGACGGGTGCAGCAGGGTTGTTGCTCATGAGAAGCCGGCTTTTGGCGGCAGTCGTTGCTTGGGGGGTGCTGGTCGCGGCGGCCGTGCGCGCCGAGCCGGCCCCGACCGAGGTGCGTGTGCTCGATTGGCAAGGCCGGCGGGTCGAGGGGGCGAGCCTGCAAGCGTCTCTATCGCGCACGTTGCCCGAAGAGCTCGGCGCCGTGGCGGGGCCGGATCGCGATGCGCTGCGGTTTCTGTTGATCGGTCCGCCCGATTCGTCGCTGGAAGCGCTGGAGGTGCTCACCTCGAACGCGCAGGGGCGACCGCTCGACGTCATCGTGAGCTTTCACGCCGAGCCCGTGACCTGCCCCGATGGCGTCGCACCCGAACAGGTGTGTCGACAAACGCCAGCGCTGCGCTTGGTCAGCGACGCCCTGGAGCGCAACCACCCTGCCCTGAAAGCGCGCTCGCTGCGCGCGGAGGTGGGTGGGACGTTACGCGTGGGGCTCGCTGGTCGTCGGCTGTTGGAGATGGCGGTGGCGGGGCCACGCCGCGCTCAGGGCTCGCCTCTGGGGCGGCTGCGCGCACGGCTGCGCGTGCTGGTGCTGCGCGCGCGGGCCGGCGGCGCCCCGGCCGTGGGCGGGACCGATGTGGGCGCGCGCCGGTTGATGGCGCAGGAGCTGGCCAGCACCGCCGCCCTCTGGGGGCAGTGTGGCGTGGAGCTGGGCCCGGCCGAAAAGGCGTCGATTGAGCTGGTCGATCCTCCGAAAACCCAGCTTTTGACCGTGGGCTGCGGGCTGGGACAGCCGGCGACGGGTGGGACGGTGCGGCTGCAAACCGGCCGCAAGACGCTGGCGCTCGAGACGCACGTCGGCGAGAGCCCGGTCAGCGTCGCTCTACGTTTGGCGCAAGCGCTGGCCGCGGGCGGCAAGGCTCCGGCCGTGTTCGAAAATCAGCGCGCGGGTGGCGACGCGCTGGCCAGCGCCGACGTGTTGCTCGATGGATCGCGGCGTTGGCAACGCTCCGACGCCGGACCTCTGTCGAGCGATGCGAGCTTGCCGGTGTGCTTGGGCGAGGTCGACTTGAGCGACGGCGTGACGCACTTCGGCGACGACGACGCGTTCGTCGGCACGCTCGAAGAACGCACGTTGTTGCGCAGCTTCGACGACGGCGATCCGCGCAGCATCGAGGTGCTGGTGGTGCCGGAGCTGGACGGCGGACAGCGCATCGGCGAGTCGTTCATCGTGAGCCCCGGCTCCAGCTTGTCCAACACCGTGCTCATCGATCGCTCCGCCATCGAGGCCGGCGCTCGTTCGTTCGCGCTCGCCCACGAGCTGGGTCACGTCCTGTTGGCCATGCCCGGCCACCCCGACGACTTCGGCGTCGATCAATCCTGGTCGCTCATGGACGCGGACGTGGCCGACGGCAGCATCTTCGGCCCCCGTCGCCTGTCGCTCGCCGACTGCGAGCGCATGGTGACCCAGACCGGGCCCGCCAGCCTGACGCCGTTGTTGGAATCCGTACCGACGCGCTAGGCGTCGTCGTGCAGTGCTGGTCAATGCGCGAGGAAGGCAATGACTCCGGGGGCAATTTCATGGGATTTGGCGCCCAGCGACAGCAGTAGCGGGATTTCGCTGCGGGCTACGAGCAGGACGCCGTCGTCGGTCAATGAGCCGCGCAGGCTTTCAACGAGGTCCTCTTGGACCACCTCACCCAGGTGCAGCAGCACGTTTTTGCAGATGATGAGCGCGTAGCGACCGCCGGGAACACCGCGGGTCAGGTCGTGCTGTTGAAAGGTCACCAACGCTTGCAGCTCGGGCACGATGTCGGCGCGATCACCGACGCTGGGCTGTAGAAAGCGCTGCGCCAGCTCGCGCGGCAGCTGCTGGCAGTTGGCGGAGTCGTAGCTGGCGGCGCGCGCGGTCGCCACGAAGGCCTCGCTGCGATCGACGCCCAAGACGCGCGCTCGCGGGGCCGAGCCCACGTCCGGGGGCGCGGTTTCGAGCAGCAGCATGCCGAGCGTCCACGCTTCTTCGCCCGCGCCACAGCCGGCAGACAGCGCTAACAACGGCTGCGGAGCGGGCCGACGCGCCCACAGCGCGGGCAAGACCCGGCGCCGCAGTGCCTCCCACTGCGGCGCGTCGCGGTAAAAGCGCGCGATACCCGAGCCTAGACTCAGACGAAGCCGGCCTTGCGCTGCGAGGAGCCTTGGGTTTCCTCGACCGCTCCTGCGAAAATATCTGCCAACGCGAGCACGAACAGCTCGCCCTTTTTGGTGCGCGCGTGCACCAGCGCCTGCTCTTGCCGGACGGCCTCGATGCGCTGCACGCTGAGGGTCGAAGCGCCCGACACGATGTACAGCGTGAGCAGCTTGCCTTCGGGCGGCGCTAGATATCCCTTGTCGTCCTTCTTCGCTCCCGAAGCTTCCATCAGCGCGGCCCAGTGTTCTAGCGTCATCCTCGCGGCTCCTTTTCAGAGCAAGTTATGCTGAGGCCAAGCGGCGTGCGTCAAGCGGCAAGGCAGTGCTATCGTCCCGGTGCCTATGGATGAGCCCCAAATTCTCGTAGAAGAGCTGGAAAAGCGCTTCGGAGAGACGCAGGTGCTCAAGAGCGTGAACATGCGGGTCGAGCACAGCGAGGTCGCCGTGATCATCGGCGGCTCGGGCGCCGGCAAGACCACCTTGCTGCGCGTCTTGATCGGCCTCGAGCGGCCTACCAGCGGTCGGGTGGTCGTGGCGGGGGTGGATATCGCCGCGCTTTCGGAGCGAGAGCTGAACGCCGCCCGCCGCAAGTTCGGCATGGTGTTTCAGTACTCGGCTTTGTTGGACTCGATGAACGTGATGGACAACGTGGCCTTCCCGCTGCGCGAGCACACCAAGCTCAAAGAGAAGGAAATCAAAGCCAAGGTGCTCGATAAATTGAAAGCGGTGGGTTTGGAAGGCACCTCCGAGCGCTTTCCGAGCCAACTCTCCGGTGGTATGCGCAAGCGCGTCGGTTTGGCGCGCGCGCTCATGCTCGAGCCCGAAGTGCTGATGTACGACGAGCCGACCAGCGGGCTCGACCCGATCACGACGCGCACGGTGGACGAGATGATCTTGGAGACGCGCGACCGCTTTGGTGTCACCAGTGTCGTCATTTCGCACGATATGGCCGGCGCGCTCCAGATCGCCGACCGCATCTTCGTCTTGTCCAAGGGCATGGTGGCCGCCTCCGGCACCCCGCGCGAGCTGGCCGAAGGTGACAACCAAATCGTGCGAGAATTCATCGACTCCAGCGGCGTCAATACCGAGCAGCTGCTGGCAGCCGGCGAGAAGCGAAAAACCAAGCCGCGAGAGTGATGCCTAGCCGCAACGTGATGGTGTAGGCTCCGCCGCGTGACGGGAAAAACGATTCTGGTAACCGGCGCAGCCGGCTTCATCGGTAGCCACACGGCACAAACGCTCATCGAGCGCGGCGACAAAGTCGTGGGCATCGACAACCTCAACGATTATTACGATCCAGCTCGTAAGCGCGCGAACCTGCAAGAGCTGGCGGCGCTGCCGGGCGCCGACAAATCGTTCACCTTCGTTCAGGGCGACATTCGCGATCGCGCCCTGTTGGGCAAACTGTTCGCGGAGCACGGCTTCACCGCCATCGCTCACCTCGCGGCCATGGCCGGCGTGCGCGTCTCGGTCGACGACCCCTGGCTCTATTACGACGTGAACCTGACCGGCACGCTCAACC
>Ga0164241_10002582_pt1 | contig 19261 bp, 15 predicted proteins | sample OricomyardsoilBY_FD_108780 | JGI IMG/M metagenome (GOLD analysis project Ga0164241, IMG submission 108780) | Backyard soil microbial communities from Emeryville, California, USA - Original compost - Back yard soil (BY) | ecosystem: Environmental > Terrestrial > Soil > Unclassified | place: USA... | reverse complement strand
CTTCATGGCGCCGACGGCGCGGCGCGCGACCTGGGGCTCTTCACGCTGCCGCTCGTCTACACGGACGCGGCGCTCGCGAAGGCCGAGCTCTCGCTCTACATGCGCATTCAGTTCGCAGCCGATCGACGCTTCACGTACGCGTTCCAGGGTCACGGCATCCTGGACGACGCGCTCGGGTTTCACTTCGCGCCGAGCGATCTCGATTTGTTCTTCCTTTATGCGCTGTCGGAGTACGTCGGCGCGACGGGAGACGTCGCGTTTCTCGATCGCAAGGTGCCTTTCTATCCGCGCGAGGCCGAGCCGGATGCCCGCGTCTGGGATCACCTCGTCGGCGCGACCAGGCATCTCTTCGACGACGTCGGGACAGGACCGCACGGTCTCGTGCGCGTCGGCACGGGCGATTGGAGCGACGGCATCGTGGTCGAAGCGCCCAATCGCGACCTCGCGATCGCCGACGGCGAGAGCGTCCCGAACACCGAGATGGCGATCGCCGTCCTCCCCCGCGTCGCGGACTTGATCCGCGGGCGTGATCCGGGGCTTGCCTCTGAGATCGACGCACGCGTCGACGGCTATCGCGCGGCGCTCTCGTCGGCTTGGGGCGGCGCGTTCTACGGTCGCGCGTACTTCGGCGACGGCAAGCTGCTCCGCGGCGACACGGTCGATCTCGAGGCGCAGGTTTGGGCGCTGATCGGCGACGAATTCGATTCGGATGCGGACCGCGTGAGCACGCTCGACGCGGTGCATACGCACCTCGACATGCCATCGCCGGCCGGCGCGACGCTTCAACCGAACGGCATGGTCTGGCCCGCGGTGAGCGCGCTGCTCACCGACGGCTATGCGCGCACGCGACCCGACCGCGCTTGGTCTCACTTTGACCGAAACACGATGGTCGCCCATGCACGCGCGTACCCCGACGTGTGGTTCGGCATCTGGAGCGGACCCGACGGCCTGAACGGACCCACGGGCGACCGCCCCGGCGGCACGTGGTACAGCGCGGCAACGCCGATGACGGACTTCCCCGTCCAGAACAACAATCAGCACGCGATGCCGCTCTACGCGGCGCTTCGTGTCGCCGGGATCTCTGCGCGCGCGGACGGCCTCCGCGTCGCACCGAACGCGCCGCAGAGGACGCTGACGATGCGGACCGAGCTCGTCGATCTGGACGTGAGGCCGCGAATCGACGCCGACGGGACGGCGATCGACGTCCGCTATCGTCCGTTCGGCGACGTCGTGCGCACCGTGCGGATCGTCGCGCCGCTCGGCGAGACCATCGACTCGGCCGACGCGAACGGCGCGCCGCTCGACATCGACTCCGGCGACGCGCTCGTCGACGTCGCCATCCGCGGCGGGCTCGCGCCCGCGCCAGCAATCCATGTTCGTACGCGTTCCACGGCGTCGCCCTGAATCGGAGAACTCGATGGCTTTGCTCGAAGACGTCCGCGCCCTTCCACCGGAGCTCCTTCGCCGTCTCGAGGCGCGCGGCTTTCGCGAAGATCGCCTCGCCGCGTGGTCGAAGAGCATGCACACGCCGAAAGACCTGCGTAACCGCCTGGGCGGAGAGGTCACCGCTCCGCGACCGACCGATCTCGTCGATGCGCCCGAGCCGGGCAGCGCCTCGCACCGAGAGTGCCATGAGCGTGGTCTCGAGATCATGCGGCGCGGCGAGCTTGCCCTCACGGTCCTCGCCGGCGGAATGGCGACGCGGATGGGCGGCGTGGTGAAGGCGCTCGTCGAGGCGCTTCCCGGAAAGACGTTCCTCGACCTGCGCTTGGCAGAGCAAGCTCACAACGCGTCGCTCGGCGCGAAGGTGCCGCTGTTCTTGATGACGAGCGAGGCGACGCACGGTCCGACGATCGCGGCGCTCGGCTCGCGCCACGATGGCGAGTCGATCGCCGCGTTCGAGCAGCGCGTATCGCTCCGCCTGACGAAAGAGGGAGAGCTCTTCCGCGACGACGACGGCGAGCCCAGCGTCTACGCGACAGGCCACGGCGACTTGCCGGAGGCGCTCTCGGCGAGCGGCCTCCTCGATCGCTTCCTCGATCGCACTGGCGGGAACGGCTACGTGTGGATCGCGAACCTCGACAACCTCGGCGCGACCGTCGACCCCGCCATGCTCGGTTGGTTCGCGACGCGCGGCGAGAAGCTCGCCGTCGAGGTCGTCGACAAAGTGGGCAGCGATCGCGGCGGCGTCCCGGTGCTCTGGAACGGCCGACGCATCATCGCGGAAGAGTTTCGCCTGCCGCTCGACGTCGACGCGAATGCCATCCGAGTGTTCAACACGAACACCTTCCTCGTCGAGGCGGCGGCGCTCCGCGCGCTCGACTTCGACTTCACGTTCGTCGAGGTCGACAAGACCGTCGGGACGAGGAAGGCCGTGCAATTCGAGCGGCTCCTCGGCGAAATCACCGCGCCGATCGAGCCGGCATTCCTTCGCGTCCCGCGCGCCGGCGAAGGCTCGCGATTCCTCCCGGTCAAAGATCCTGCCGAGCTCGAGCAGCGTCGGCCCGAGCTCGACCTCGTCCTCCGCTCTCGAGGCGTTCTTTCATGAAACGATCCTTCTCGAAGGGCGCATTTGCCCTCGCGTTGCTTCTCGGTCTCGCCACCTCGCATGACGTCGCCGCAGAGCCCGTGCGATCCATCGGCGACGGCCTCCCGACACCGGGACGCAACGCTGCGTCGAACGACGACGCCTCTGCGGTGTCCACGAACCCCGCGAACCTGGCGTTCATGCCGGATCCGGAGCTTCGCTGGACGTGGACGCAGACGAGCGACGCGTCCGAGCTTCCGATTCGCGGCCACGCGATCGATCTCTCTGCGCCGTTCTGGATCTTCGGCGCCGGTCTTCGCGTCGAGCTTGCGCAGCCACCGGCAGCGGCGCCCGCCCCGTTCAACGCCCCTTATCAATGGGTGCGCACCGGCTTGGCTGTCCGAGCCGACGATTGGTTTGCATTCGGCCTCGGCATGGCTTGGTCGATCTCGAGCGCGGCGGCGCTCGACGGCCAGTTCGGGATGTCGATCGGCTACACGCTCCGTCCGGCTTCTTGGGTGAGCTGGAGCGGCGTCCTGCGCAACTTCAACGTCCCGACGAGCCGCGACGGCAAGACGCTCTCGGACCGAGTCTGGTCGCAGGCCCTCGCGTTCCGACCGATCGGCGGCGATCGCGGGCTCGAGGTCGGCTTCGAGGCGAACTACTACGACCAGTCCGATCGCGGCTCTCTGAAGGGCACGCTCGGCCTCGACCTGCCCTACATCGGTCGCCTGCGCGGCGACGTCGGTTGGGTCGACGTCGACGTCGATCGGCCAGACTTTTCCTCGCACCCCGGCATCGTCGCGACCGCCGGCTTGGACGTGAACTGGGGTCCGCTCCAGGCCTCGGGTGGCGCCATTTTCGGAGACGCCGTCGGTCTCTCGACGCCAGGCTTCTACGTCAGCGCCGCGGCGCGCATGTACACCGAGCCGGGCCTCCCGCTCGGCGTGCACGTCGCGCGCATCGACATCGACGAGACGCCCGGCACACGCGGTCACGTCCGTCTGCTTCGCAAGCTGTGGCGTCTGTCGCGACGCGACGATGTCGAGGGCGTGGTCTTCGTCATGCACGCCGAACCGGCGTCGTCGTTTGCGCACGCCGAAGAGCTGGGCGACGCCATCCGCCTCTTGAAGATGCGCGGCAAGAAGGTGGGCTGTCACCTACAGGACGCCGGCGGACGCGCGCTCTTCGTCTGCTCGCAGGCGGATCGCATCTCGATGAACCCGGCGGGGGGGCTGCGCTTCTCCGGCCTCTCGTCGCGTTACTACTACTTGGGCGGCGTGCTCGACAAACTGAAGATCGACGCCGACTTCGTTCGTATCGGTGCGCACAAGACCGCCGCCGAACAGTTCACGATGACGACGGCCACGCCGACGGCGAAGGCAGACCATCAAGAGCTGGTCGATCAAGCCGAGCAGGTGTTTTTGCACGACGTCGGCGGCGGACGGAAGATCCCGATCAGCCGCTTGAAGGCGACCATCGCGAAGGGCCCGTTTCTCGCGAGCGAGGCGCGCGAAGCCGGCCTCATCGACTCGCTCGCGTATCCCGACGAGGTGGGCGACTTCGTCGACGAGATGATGGGCTCGCGCTCGATCGTGCTGAAGTCTCTCCCGTTCAGCGAGGCGCCCGACAAGTGGTACGCCGACGAAAAGATCGCCGTCATCTATCTCGCGGGCGACATGGTCGACGGAGAGAGCCAGAACATTCCGATCATCGACATCCGCCTCGCCGGCTCGAAGACGATCGGGGATGCGCTTCGGCGGGCGCGTGAAGACGACAGCATCAAGGCCGTGGTCTTTCGCATCGAAACGGGCGGCGGCTCGTCGCTCGCAGCGGACGTCATCCTTCGCGAGGCCGAGCTCACCGCGAAGCGAAAGCCGTTCGTGGTCTCGATGGGCTCCGCGGCGGCGAGCGGCGGCTACTACGCTGCGGTCGGCGGTGGCTCCATCTGGGCGAACCGCACGACGATCACCGGCTCGATCGGCATCTTCTACGGGAAGATCGACGTGAGCCGACTGCTCTCCACGCTCGGCGTGGGGACGGACGCGTTCCGCACGGCCCCGCGCGCCGACGCCGAGTCCTTCTTCCGACCCTTCACCGAGGACGAGCGCGAAGAGCTCGGTCACAAGGTGAAGCAGTTCTACGATCTCTTCGTCGCGCGCGTCGCGACAGGCCGTCACATGCGGCCCGACGCCGTCGACGCGATCGCTCGGGGCAAGGTGTGGATGGGCGCACAAGCCAAGCCGCTCGGCCTGGTCGACCACGTCGGCGGCCTCCGCGAGGCGATGGAAGAGGCCCGCACGCTCGCAGATCTCCCCGAGGACGTCCGCGTGATCGAGCTCCCCGAAGAGGACGACTCGTTGCTCGGCTTCATCCTCTCGTTGGTCGGTATCTCGGACAACACCGCGCCGATCTCGTTCATCTTGCCGCCGCAGATGATCGACATGGTGCGCGCCCTCGCGCCCTTCCTCGTCTACGACGGCACGCGCCCGCTCGCGCGCGCCGACCTCTTCGAAGAGTCGGATCTCGGCGGCCGGGGCCTCATCCGAAAGGCTGCCGGCGAATGACGAGCGACGCACCCGCGCCGAGCGACGTCGCCGACCCCGGCGAGGTCGAAGCCGAAGCGTCTCTGCCTGGGCCCGACTCCACGCCGGCGCCGAGCGTCCTCCTCACCGCCTCACGAGCCCGCGTGACGGTCGACGACGTGGTCGCGATCGAGGCGTTCGATCTCGACGTGCGCGGTGCGCGTCTCGTCGTCGTCGGGGACGGCTCACCTCTCGTCGCGCTGCTCGGCGCGTACCCACTCGGGCTCGCGTACGGAGCCGCGCTCGCCGCCCAGGGCGAGCCCGCATCCACGTCCGGCCACGCACGGCTCGCGGGTGGATCGATGACCCTCCTCGGCTCCGACGTCGCCGCTCGTGCTCACGTCGATCGCGTCGGTGCGGCGCCCTTCGAGCCTCCGCTCACCGGCGACGTGACCCTGCTCGAGTGGATCACCGAAGCCGCGAAGCTCGCGCTCGGCTCGCTGGGTCGAACGAGCCGCGCCGAGATTCGCGGCCGTGTGAACGAGGTGCTGACGCGCGCCCAGCTCGGCGGTCTCGCGCGGACCAAGCTCGCGGCGCTTCCACGCGGTGCACGTCGCGCGCTCGTCCTGGCACAAGCCGCGCTCGCCCGCCCCGCCATCGCCATCGCAGAGCTTCCGCTCGCCGGGCTCGACCCCGCAGAGGCCGCGCCGGTGCTCTCCGCGTTCGAAGCGCTCTTCGGTGACGGCCCGTCGATCGTCTCCGTCGGGCGCCTCGACGCGTCCTCGCCGGAGTATGGCCTGGTTCGTCGAGCGGACGCAGTCGCGGCGTTCACGCGCGCCGAGCTCGCGTACGTCGGTCCGCCAGAGGGCCTCACCTCGAAGGGACGCCTCTATCGGCTGACCATTCGCTCCAACGCAGACCCCCTGCGCCAGGCGCTCGCGCGCGACGGTCTCGAGCTCTCCGGCGGCCCCGAAAGATTCAGCATGGCGTTGCCCGAAGGAAAAGGGCCGACCGACGTGCTGGTCGCCGCGCACGCCGTTCGTGCGAGTGTGGTCGAGATCGTCCCCGTCATGTAGGGTGCCGCCATGAGCGATCGTGTCGTCGCCGCGTCGCCGCGGCCTCCCGCGAGCGGGCGCCTCGCGATCCTGAGCGGACTCTCGTTGGCGGCCGCCGCCATCCCGGTGCCGTTCCTCCCCGATCGCGTCGTCTATCAAATTCGCGGCGCGGTGGTTCAGGACATCGCCTCGCGCCACGGCCTCAGCCTCACGACGGACGCGCGGCGCATACTCGCAGAGTCACGCGGCGATTCGCCCGTCCGCGAAGCGCTGAAGGGCGCGCTCGGCTTTCTGAGCAAGACGATCCTCCGTCGCCTCGGACCCGTCGCGGCGATCATGAGCGCCAGCTCCGCGGTCGAGGTCTTCACGCTCGGCCACCTCTTCGAGCGCTACCTCGATCGGCATCGTGGCTCGAACACGCTGCGCATCCACGGCGACGAAGCCCGCGCGCTGAGGAAGCTCCTCGATGCGGCGACGACGCGAGCGGTCTCGCCCTCGCTCCGTCCCGATCCCGTCCCGCTTCTTCCGGGCGTCGAAGATCTACGCGACGAGTTCACGCGTTGGGTCGACACCGTCTTGCTCCTGAGCGCCAGCCTCCCCGGCTACGTAGAGCGCCGCCTCGACGCAGCGTTCGACGCGCTCGTCGCCGAAGAGGGTGCGCCCGCCTGAGAAGCACGCGCACCGTCGAACCCATGACCCCGCACGCCCCGCTCGACAATCCGACCAAGTCGGACGAAGAGGCCCGCTTCCGCGCCCGGCTCGCGAAGGCGCGAACGATCGTCGTCAAGATCGGATCGAAGAGCCTCACCGGAGACGCGTGGCAACGCATGGCCGCAGAGGTCCGCGCCCTCGCAGACCTTCGCAAGCGCGTCGTCATCGTCTCTTCCGGCGCGATCGCCCTCGGCGTGCAGCGTCTTCGGCTGTCGGGCCGACCGAAGGACATGGCGTGGCTCCAGGCCGCTGCGGCCGCGGGTCAGAGCGCGCTCATGCAGCGCTGGGATTCGGCGTTCGCGCCTCTCGGGCTTTGCGCGGCTCAGGTGCTGCTCACCCACGCCGACCTCGCCGACCGCACGCGCACGAACAACGCACGACACGCCCTCGAGGCGCTCCTCGAGGCGGGCGCCGTCCCGATCATCAACGAGAACGACGCGGTCGCCGTCGAGGAGATCAAGTTCGGCGACAACGATCAGCTCGCGAGCATGGTCGTCCCTCTCGTCGGCGCAGAGCTGCTCCTCCTTCTCTCAGACGTCGAGGGACTCCTCGACGATCGCGGCGTTCGACTCTCGTTCATCCAGAGCGTCGCGAGCGAGGCACGTCAGTTCGCCGGCGCGTCCAAGTCGGGTGTCGGCACCGGCGGCATGGCGAGCAAGATCGAGGCAGCACGTAGCGCGACGTTCGCGGGCGCCCACGTCGTCATCGCCGCCGCGCGAGAGGCCACGGTCATCAGCCGCGTCCTCGCCGGAGAAGACGTCGGCACGCTGTTTCCCGCGGTCTCGCAGCGCATCTCGGCTCGCAAGCACTGGATCGCGTTCACGCTGCGTCCTCGTGGCGCGTTGATCCTCGATCGCGGCGCGGTGGAAGCCGTCCAGAGAGATCGAAGCGTCCTCGCAGTCGGCGTGCTCGGCGTTCGTGGGTCGTTCAACCCTGGCGACAGCGTCTCGCTCTTCGATCTCGACGGCCACGAGCTTGCCCGCGGGTTGGTGCGAGCCAGCGCGGTCGACGCAGCCCGAGCGGCTGGTGCGCGCATCGACGGCGCGAGCCTCGAGCTCGTCCATCGCGACGATCTCGTGCGCCTCCCCGAAGATTGAGCGATCTGCGGATGACCGGCGCGGGGAAGGCAGCTTCGCTGCGCACCGTATCCCACCGAAGATCGACGCTTCCGGAACTCGCGTAGAGGTCGGCTGTCGGTCAGTCTCCAATGAGAGGTCACATGGGCAAGCTCGGCATGGTGGTTCACGGGGTTCTCGCCACGCTCGCAGCCACGATCCTCGTCGTCGGATCCGAGAGCGAAGCGACCCCGATCGTCGCGTCCCCCCAAGGCGTCGCGTCTCTAGAGGCCGATGTCGCGAAAGCACCTACCGCGGAGGCGCTCTCGAATCTGACCGGCGCCTATCTCGAGCGCGGCCAGCCGGGCCTCGCTCAGGCGGTTCTCGACGCCCACCCCGAGGTCGACAGCCCCGAGCTTTCTCACGAACGCGCCCGCGTCGCTCTCGCCCAGGGAGAGGTCGCTCACGCGCTCTCGCTCTCCAAGCTCTCCCTCTCCATGTGCGGTGAGCACTGCACGGCCAGCTTCACGGCGAAGGCGCTTCGGCAGATCGCGACGCTCGAGGCCATGGAAAAGGCGGGCATTCAAGATCCGAAGGACGACCCCATCGCGACTCGAGCCGCCCTCGCCGCTGGCAATCGCGAGGTTCGGCTCGCCCTGGCGCCCTGACCACCCTCCGAGACTGAAGCGACCGAAACGAGTCCGACCGAGGTCGGACGCTGAAAAACCGCCACCCACCCAAGGCTGACCTGAAGACGAGGGTCCCACGCTCCGTCTGCCTTCTTTCGTCGAGCTTCGCTACGCTTCATAGACCGACTGGGGGCCCATGCCTCCGGGGAGGGACCTCTTTTGAGCCGGCCCCACCATCCCAGCGTCGTTGGTCTCCGTCGTCTCTTCAGCCTTGCTGGTGGAGCAGTCGCCGCGGTGTCTGCGTGCGCAAGCCCACCGATGCACACGGAAGCACCGGTGCCCGCTGCTGAAGACGACGACATGAACCGCCCGTTCATTGCGCCGTTGACGATCGTCTCCGACCTTCAAGAAGAGTCGATCGTTCGCATCGTCGGCCAAGTGAGCTGCACCGGCGCCGTCATCGGCGAGCGCCTCGTGTTGACCGCACATCACTGTGTGGCCGAGCGCGATCCCCACGGCCACGTGCAACCACGCGACGTCGAAGCGAAGTCGCTGCGCGTCGAGCTCGGCGGCGACGATCTTCCGTGGGGAGAGGTCGGCGTACGCGCGATCGTCAGTCCGGCTTGTGGATACGACCAAGGTGCCGGCGACATCGCGATCCTCGTGCTCGACCGCGAGCTCGTCGGCATGCCGCCGTTCGTCACGCGAATCGATGGACCCCCGAAGGTCGGCGAGAACGTCGCCCTCTCGGGTTTCGGACGCTGCGCTTTCCATGCGGGCGCGATCCATCGACAGGATCGTGAAGGTGGGCTCGTCACCAATCTCGGCCCCGGGGTCTTTCGTGCGGACGCGGCGATCTGCCCCGGCGACTCTGGCAGCCCCGTCCTCGACGCCCGACGTGAGATCGTGGGCGTGGTCTCGGCCGCCGTGATGGACAACGACGCCTCGACGCGCGACTCGGCGTACTTCGCTCGAATCGACGCGTTCCAGCAGCTCTTCTCGGCAGCCAAAGAGCTCGCCGAGAACGACGGCATCTCGCCGAGCGAGCTGCCTCCCTATCGATCGTGCGAGTGAGCCGAGCGAAGGTGGCGCCCAATCCGGAACAGCCCAGTCTGAAAGTGGGATAGGCCGGGATCGATCGGGTACGCTCTACCCGGTGCGCAAGCTGCTGAAGGGCCTGTTCTACGTGGTCGCGGTCTGCGCGATCCTGATCGGCATCGGGCGGCTCTTGCTATTCAAGGTTTGGACGATCCCCGACGACCCCGTCCTCAACGCATCGATCAGCCCGACGTTGGCTTCGGGCGACGTGGTGCTCGTGCTCACCCGCGGCGAGCGCGGTTTCGGCGATCTCGTTCGATGCACCGACCCAGAAGACGGTCAGCGCTGGATCGTCGGACGCATCTCGGGCGACGCCGGCGACACCGTGGCCGTGAACGAGAACGGCATTCTCACCGTGAACGGACGCCGCTACGACACGCAGGAGTCGTGCAAAGACGGCACGTACACGGTCGCGCACCCCGTGTCGGGCCACCCCGAGACCCTGCAGTGCGGACGCGTAGAGCTGGCCGATTCATGGCACATGAAGGGGACCGTCCCGGGCAAGCCCATCCCCCCGTACGAGCACAAGGTCGGCGAGGGACGCTTCTTTCTCTTGTCGGACGACCGCACCTACCACGACGATTCTCGCGACTACGGCGCCGTGCCCAAGGAAACCTGCAAAGACATGATCGCCGTCCGTCTCTGGAGCAAAGAGGGCATCAGCGACGTCGAGCACCGTTTCACGGGGATCCGCTGACCCACGTGTTTTCCGGTCGCAAAAGAGGCGAGTCGCTTGACGGTTTCCCTATGATTCCGGACCATGTCCCCGGATTGTCGGGTGAGGTGACACGGTTTGGACGCTGAACGCACCGAGATTGGGCTCGTCTGCGGGCTGTGTGACCACTTCAACCCGGTGGGCACTCGCGAATGCATTTCGTGCTCGAACGAGCTCGGGCTCGTTCCGCGAAAGTCGATCGCTCCACGCGCGACGTCGGGGGCGCCGCCCGCTCCGTCGATGCCGCCGGCTGCGGTCCAACCAACCGCGGTCGAGCCGGTCGCGGCTCCGGTGACTCCGGCGCAGCCGACGCAGACCGCGACGGCGCGTCGTCCCTCGGCGCTCGCCATGATGGGGATGCGCTCGAATCCCCCGCCGCGACAGTCCGTGCCGCCAGCACCGCTAGCGCCGCTCGCCTCCGCGGGCCCAGCCTCACCGAAGGCGACGAGACTCGATCCGCGCGCCGAGACCGAGGCGCCGTCCACTGCCACCGCACCTCTCACGACGAAACAAGACGGGGAACCTCTGCCGGCGCCGCCCGCAGAAAACAAACCGCCTCCCGTAGATTTCAGCAAGCTCTCCCAGGAGGAGTTGATGGAACAGGCTCGCCACTATGTCTGCCGCTCGTGCTGGAGCGGTGTCCCCATGGGTCACAAATTCTGCGGACGCTGCGGCGAAGCCGTGCCCCAAGAGGTCGTTGGTGCTCAAGTCAACTTCTTCGGGGACATGCAGGATCCCGCGAAGGCGAAGCTGATCCTGATCCGCGGCGAAGGGATGGACGGGCTCTCGTTCCACCTCAAGGCGCAGCAGCACATCGTCGGTCGCGATGGTCAGCTGCCGTTCCCCGACGACCCGTTCGTCTCGCGTCGCCACGCGAACTTCTTCTACCGAAACGGCAAGCTCGTCGTGCGCGACGAAGGCTCGCTCAACGGCGTCTACATTCGAGTGCGAGGCACCGTCGAGCTCGTTCCAGGAGACACGTTCCTCGCTGGCGAGCAGCTCTTCCGGCTCGAACAGAACCCACGCGCGGCCGACGGACAAGCGCCCGACGGAACCTACTTCTACTCGTCGCCGAAGCATCCGAGCGCGTTCCGCCTCGCGCAGATCCTCCAAGGAGGGCCGGTGGGCATGACGGTCTGCGCGCGAGGAACGTCGCTTCAGATCGGCCGCGAAGGAGGCGATCTGAACTTCCCGGGCGATCTCTACATGTCGGGGTCGCACTGCCGAATCGAAGAGAGCGAAGGTCACTATTCGCTCAGCGACTTGAACAGCCGGAACGGTACCTACCTCCGACTGAAGACCGAGCGTGAGCTCGGCCACGGCGACTACCTCTTCATCGGTCGCAAGCTCTTGCGCGTCGAGCTCAACACGAACTGAGCCGCGAGCCCGAAATCGGCGCAGACGTCATTCGCTGTCGCAGAGCGAGGCGTTTGGGCCGACGGGCTTGCCGAGATCGATGGACGCGATGCACCCGGTGCCCTTGCCCGGGGATTGGATCGCGTTCATCGCGAGCGGGTTCGACCAGTCGAAGGGGCCGTCGTAGCGCATGCGAATGTAGCCCTGCGGATCGATGATCCACGTCTCTGGGTACATCGTGGTGCCGTAGAGATCGCGCCCGACCTTGAGCTCCGGATCGAACAAGACCGGGAACGGGATGGGCCCGCCGTTGATGGCTTCCTTCGCCTCTGGGTCGGTCGCGAACAAGACCTGCAGCGTGTCTTTGACGACCTGCGGATCGTCGTCGACAGTGACCGTGACGAGCGCGATCTCCGGATGGTCCTTCAAGATGAGGCCGAGCTTCGCGAGGCTCGGCATTTCGTCTCGACACGGACCGCACGTGCTCGACCAGAAGTTGAGGACGACCGTCCGTCCACGGAACGACGAGAGCGAGACGCTCTTGCCGTCGAGATCCGGGAGCGTGAAGTCGGGTGCGCGACGGTTGCGCCCTGCATACGCCGGGTTCATCGCGCAGACGGCGGTGCACGCGGCGTGTGCTTGATCGTTCTTCGCCGCGCGGACGAAGCCGAACACGGCGACGGCTGCGAGCACGATGAACACGCCTTGAAGCAGGCCGCTGAACGGCCCTCCGCCGCGCATTCGCGTGACGCGGAAGGCCGTCGCGCCGCCCGGTGCCGCGGGCTCGACCTCTGCATCCGAGTCGCGGCCAGCGTCGTCCGTCGAAGCTTCGGCTTTGCCGGGCGACGCGACCTTCGCGGCGCTCGCCTCGGTGCTCAGCTGGGGGCTCGCGGCTCGGGCGCGCTTCTTTTTCCTCTTCGGAGTCTCGCTCGGGGTCTTCGCCTCGAGGACCGCGCCGCACTTGGCGCAGCGGACCTGGTCTTCACCGTCCTTCGGCGAGACCTTCGCACCGCACTCTGCGCACTTCAGGGGCTCGAGCTCCACGGCGGCAGCATACCTCGCGACACGCGACCCCGCGAGGCGGCGTCGTGAAGCTCACTCAGGTCGGCGCGATCGCGAGCGACCGACGTCGGGGCTTCGACGCGAGGACCTCTTCGAAGGCGCGCGCGTAGCTCGCGAACGTGCCCCCGCCGTGCACCGCCGCGCGGACCGCGCGACCCTCTGCGATGCCGCCCTGTGCGAGGACGTACTCGACCCAGGCCCAACGCGCGCTCGTCGACCGGACCTCGGCGCGGCCTTGGAGCGCGCGCTTCAGCCGCTCGAGGCGCTTCTTCACGACGTCCACACCCGCGAACGGCTGACCGTCGAGGGGCGTGTTGCGCTTCGCACAGAACGGCGCGATCCCGAGCGAGATGGGGCTCCGCGTCGAGAGCTCGCTGACGAAGCTCGCGCACTCGTCGATGTCGGCATCCGTCTCGCTCGGCAAGCCGATCATGAGATAGAGCTTCAGACGCTTCATCTTGTGGGTGCGTGCCAGATCCGCGGCGCGCTCGAGGTGGCGGATGCGCGCGCGTCGCTCGAGCGACTCGCGCAAGCGCTCGCTCGGTCCGTCCATCGCCGTGGTGAGCGTGCGGTAGCCGGCTTCACGCAGCGCGCCGACGAAGTCGTCGTTCAACCGGTCAGGGCGGAGGCTCGAGAGGCCGACCTCGCGACCGCTCTGCGCCAGCTCGCGCACGATCTCTGCGATACGCGGGTGATCGCTGACGGCCGCGCCGACGAGGCCCACACGCTTCGCAGTATCGGGGATTTTTCCGAGGATCGTCTCTTTCGGGACGATGCGCATGCCGCCGTTCGTGCTCCTGCGCATCACGCAGTAGGTGCACGCGCGCGAGCAACCGCGCTCGGCTTCGATCAAGAACATGTCGCTGAGCTCGGTGTCGGGCGTTCGGATCGCGGAGCAAGCCGGCAGGTATTCCAGGTCTGCCTTTGCGATCGGGGGCATCTCGTCACCGTGATGCGCGGGGACGAAGACATGGGGCATGGCCGCGAGGCTGCGGAGGAGCTCTTCCTTGTCGGGACAATCGCGGACGAGACGGAGCACCGGGAGCACGAGCTCCTCGGCCTCGCCGATCAAGATCGCGTCTGCATACGCGCCGAGCGGCAGCGGATTCGAGAAGGTGAGCGGACCGCCTGCGAGCACGATCGGGTGCTCGGGCCCGCGTTCGTCACGAAAAGCCGGGATGCCGCTCGACTCGAGCATCGCGACGACGCCCGCCAGTTCGAGCTCGTAGGCCACGCTGAGCGCGATGACGGGGAACGCGTCGAGTGGCGAGAAGCCTTCGTAGCTGAGTGGCGCGGTGTCCGGATCGTCGGGAAGAAACGCGCGCTCCGCGGCGAGATCGCCGGAGCCTTGGATCAGCCGATAAATCTGCTGAAAACCAAGCGAGCTCATGCCGACGCGATACGGCGAGGGATACGCGAGCGCGACGCGATACGGCGCCACTCGGTCGAGGCGACCGACCTCTTTCGCGAGACGGTCCCTGATCTTCGCCCGAGGCTCGTACTGCATGCGCCCGCGGACCCTACCGCATCGATGTCGTGCGCGCGACGCGAGGTGGATCAGGGCGACTGAGCAACTCGATCACCACTGTACGACGAATCGCGCGGCGGAGCGGCGGAGCGGGGCCCGATTTGACTGGTTTTGAGGTGCAAATCGCGAGACGATCACGGTGTCGACGGGCGGGACAGCCGTCGGCACTTCCTTCGCAAGAGTCCCTTGTTGGCCATCCTTCGCCGCCGATCTGGCGACGCGCAAGGGATGGCGTGCCCACCCGTCCAAAACTCAGGCAGCTCCGCCGAGTTGCCGAAAGGGAGCCGCCATGAAGTTCACCCTCCTCACCTCGTTGCCGATCTTGTGCACCGCGCTCGTAGCCGGTGCTTGCACGGCGGGCGCGGGCTCCAGCTCGGACGGGTTGGGCTCGGGCGGTGCGGCGTCGGGCTCGGGCGGCGCCGATGCTTCGGGCGGCAACGGCACCACGAACGACACGACGACCTCGGGTCAGTTCATGGACAATGCCTCGAGTGGCAGCTCGGGAACCTGTGCCTCGGGACCGAATGACGACGCCGACATGGACGGCTTCACCGGTGCGCAGGGCGACTGCAACGACTGTGATCCGAACGTGAACCCGGGCGCCATCGAGGTGCTCACCGCGGACGGCACGGGCGGCGGTGGCGGCGCCGTGCCTGCGGACGAGGACTGCGACGGCCAGATCGACAACGTCCCCATGCCCTGCGACTCCGGCATCGCGATCGACACGAGCGCGCCGATGGATGCCGCGCGGGCGATCGAGCTCTGCCACCAGGCGACGAGCCCGACCGACTGGGGCGTCGTCTCGGCGAACTGGGTCCGCGCGAACGGCACCGTGCTCAACACGGCGTCTCTGCAGATGGGCGTCTTGCCGAAGTTCGGCAACAACGTCGTGCCCCGCGGTGGCGCGACCATGCTGGGCCTCTCCTCTGGACATGCGCGTGATGCGTCGCAGCCGGGGGCCTGCGGCACGTACAGCTGTTCCGGCTACGGCGCCGGGACTGCACCGCCGAACTTTCCGCAGGACGTGCCGTCGTGCCCGGGCGAGACGGATATCAACGACGACGTGGGCCTCGAGGTCGAGCTTCGCGCGCCCACGAACGCGACCGGGTTCAGCTTCGACTTCCGGTTCTACTCGTTCGAGTATCCGGAGTGGGTCTGCGACTACTACAACGACCAGTTCATCGCGCTCGTGAACCCTGCGCCTGTCGGGTCGATCAACGGCAACGTCTCGTTCGACTCGCAGAACAATCCGGTCAGCGTCAACGTCGGCTACTTCGACGTGTGCTCGGGTTGCACGCAGGGGACGGGAGACCTCAGCGGCACCGGTTTCGACACGTGGGACGACGCGGGCGCGACTGTGTGGCTCCGCTCGACGTCTCCCATCGCAGGCGGCGACGTGGTCAAAATCCGATACGCGATCTGGGATACCGGCGACCAGTCGTGGGATTCCACCGCGCTCGTCGACAACTTCCAGTGGATCGCGAACGGCGGGACCGTCGTCGTCGGAACACAGCCGCCTCAGTGATTCGCGATTCTCGTCTTTCAATCCGGTAAGGAGCTTTCATGAAGTCGTCCGCATTGGTCTCTATCTCGATCCTCGCGACCGCTCTCGTCGCGGGTGCGTGCACTGCGGGCTCTGGAACCACCTCGGGAGGCGACGACAACGGGGCGGGCGGCTCGCTGGGCGAGGGCGGAAGCTCGAGCGGTGGCAACAACACCACGACCGACGACACGACGTCGGGTCAATTCATGGATGGCGTCACGAGCACCGGGAGCGGCGGGCCTTGCGCGTCGGGTCCGAATGACGACGCCGACATGGACGGCTTCACCGGCGCCGAGGGTGATTGCAACGACTGCGATCCCAACGTGAACCCTGGCGCCATCGAGGTGCTGACCGTCGATGGGGCCGGCGGCGGCGGCGGTGCCACGCCCGCCGACGAGGACTGCGACGGCGAGATCGACAACGTCCCGATGCCCTGCGACTCGGGCATCGCGATGAACACGAGCGCGGCGATCGACGGTGCCCGAGCGATCGAGCTCTGTCACCAAGCGACGGGTCCGAAAGACTGGGGCGTCATGGCCGCCGATTGGGTGCGCGCGAACGGCTCTCCCGCGGCCGTCACCGTCGCGATGGGCGTCCTCCCCGACTTCGGTCCGAACGTCCATCCACGTGCAGGCGAGAACATGCTCGGAATCTCGTCGGGCGCGGCGCGCGACACGACCGACCCGGGCTTCTGCTCACACGCGTGCTCTTACTACGGAGGGGGTTCTGCTCCGGCCGGCTTCCCGCAGGACGTCGAGGGGTGCCCTGTCTCCACGACCATCAACGACGACGTCGCGCTGCGCGTGAAGCTTCGCGCTCCGACGAATGCGACGGGCCTCAAGTTCGACTTCAAGTTCTACTCCGAGGAGTACCCGGTCTTCGTGTGCACGACGTTCAACGATCAGTTCATCGCCCTCGTGGATCCGCCGCCGATGGGCTCGATCAACGGCAACGTCTCGTTCGACAGCCAGAACAATCCGGTCAGCGTCAACATCGCCTTCTTCGACGTCTGCAGCTCGGGCCCGAACTGCACCTCCGGCCCGAACGAGCTTGTCGGAACGGACGAGTATCCGGACAACGGCGCGACCAGCTGGCTCGAGACGACCTCTCCCATCACCGGCGGCGAAGAGTTCAGCATCCAGTTTACGATCTGGGACACCGGCGACACCATCTACGACTCGACGACGCTCATCGACAACTTCGAGTGGATCGCGAACGGCGGCACCGTCAACGTCGGGACGATCAAGCCGCCGCAGTGACGCCGGCCTCTACCTGAGGCGACCGCGTCACCGAGAGGTCCACACCTCTTCTCCGTCGGTCCACCATCGCCATTCGCCGCCGAGGTCGGTCCGTCTCACGACGGTGCCTTCCTCGGCGAGTGTGTCCAGCGTCGAGCGAGACGGATGGCCGAAGCGGTTGCGAACGCCGCACGAGATCACCGCCCAACGCGGAGCGACGCGCGCGATGAACGTGGGGCTCGAGCTGGTCTTGCTCCCGTGGTGTCCGACCTTCAAGAGGTCCGCCGGGAGATTGTCGTACTCGGTCGCCAGGAGGCGCTCTTCGGCGGCATGCTCTGCGTCTCCGACGAAGAGCGCCGAGCGGTGTCCGAACGTGATCTTGAGCACCAGCGATCCGTCGTTCGTGCTCCAACCCTCTTGAAGATCCGGACACGGCGCGAGCACACGCACCGTCGCGCCACCGACGTCGCGCGGCGCTCCGCAGAGGTCGGCAGGTCGAAGGATGGGCGTGCCACGGGCCCTGGCGGCGTCGAGGATCTTCCGCGCCGCGTAGCCGCCGTCGCCGCGTTCCGCTTCGCCGGTGTCCCAGATCTCGCCGACCTCGGTCTCCTGGAGCGTCGAGGTGAGCCCTCCGAAGTGATCGGGGTGTGGATGCGAGAGCACGACGACGTCGAGCCGACTTCGCCGTCGCGCGCGGAGCACCGGCAAGACGACGCGCTTGCCTGTGTCGAGCGCCGACGCCGGGATGCCGCCAGCGTCGATGAGCATGGCGCCACCGCTCGGCAGATCGACCAACAGCGAGTCGCCCTGGCCGATGTCGAGCGCGCTCACGCGGAGCTTTCCGACGGGCTGGGCTTCGTAGCGCGTGCCGATCTCGAGCGCGCCGATCGACGCCGCGACGAGCGCCATCGCCATCGCACGAGATCGCCAAGAGGACCTCGTCGCGATCACGATGGCCCCGAGCGCAAGAACGCCGATCTCCCCTCCTGTGGGCGTGGGCACCGCGAGACGAAGTGGGATGGCGTTCGCGACACGCGCGATCCCCAGCACGCCGAGGAGCGCGCCCGAGCCGACGCGCGCGGCGCCGAGCTCGACCGGAGGAAACGCGGAGAGCACGCCATGGGCGAGGCAGATCGGCAGGGCGAAGAGCTCGCCGAGCGGCGCCGCGACCAGGTTCGCCGCGAGACCGACGAGCGGTAGGCGCGGCGAGAGCGTCAAGATCGCGGGCGCACACGCGAGCGTGGCGGCGAGCGTCGCGCCGATCGCCTCGGCGAGCTTCGACCATGCGCGTCGCAAGAGGCCGGCGCCCTCGGGCGCTTCGGAGCCGAGCGCGCGGCCGAGAGGTCGCGACAAAACGAGGAGGCCGACGGTCGCCGCGGTCGAGAGCGTGAACGACACATCGAGAAGCGCGAGCGGATCGAGCACGACGCCCGTCGCGATCGCGAGGCCGACCGAGCGGCTGGCGCACGGCGCCCTGCCGAGCGTGCGCGCGCCGAGCGCGACCGTGAGCATCGCCGCAGCGCGAAGCACCGAGCCGCTACCACCCGCGAAATCGGAGTATGCCCACGCGAGCGGGATCGCGAGCGCCGACGAAATTCGATCGACGCTGAATCGAGCCGACACCAGCGGAACGCGAAGCAAGATGGCGCGAAGCGCGGCGGCGAGAGACAGCACCGCGACGACCAAGTGCGTCCCGCTGACGGCGAGCAGATGCGACAGCCCCGTCTCACGGAAGGCCTCGTCGACGCTCGGGTCCAGATCCGTCTCGCCCAGGACCAAGGCGCGCGCGAGCGGCGCCGCGTCGGGGTGGTAGGTCGCGTCGATGCGCTCACGAACCCGAGCACGCGCGTCGTCGACGAGCGACTCGATCCCGAAGCCACGCGACACGACCTCGACCGCCCGCAGCTTTCCCGTCGCGGCGACGTGATCGCGTTCGACTCCGGCCAGTCGATTCGACACCTCGTCGTTCGCGAAGAGCTGCACGGGCGCAAGCTCGACGGTCGCGCGCACGACGTCGCCCCGTCGGAGGCCGGGCGCGGCGCCCATCGCTGCGACGCGATCCCCCGCGGTGAGCAGGCGGTCTTTGCACGCGCCGCTCGCGATCTCGAGCACGACACGGTCGGCCCCGCCGCGAACGGTCGGCGACATCACGACCTCTCCCGTGAGCTCGCAACGTGTCGGTGGGGTCGTCGCCGTCCGCGCGCGCTCGTACCGCGACG
>Ga0164241_10002581_pt1 | contig 19264 bp, 6 predicted proteins | sample OricomyardsoilBY_FD_108780 | JGI IMG/M metagenome (GOLD analysis project Ga0164241, IMG submission 108780) | Backyard soil microbial communities from Emeryville, California, USA - Original compost - Back yard soil (BY) | ecosystem: Environmental > Terrestrial > Soil > Unclassified | place: USA... | reverse complement strand
GACCTTGAAATACTGATATTAATATTGTCTCCGGCTGTTGTATCTAACCAAGATGAGATACTGGATGCACGAGGAATGGTATCCAATGTAACTGTTTGAGCCGTAGTAACAGTATGAATGTAGTTACCACTGATTGTTACAGCGATATCAAAGATACCTTTAATCTCTAAGCTCTTTGTTCCGTCACCATTGTGAGGCACAGTTACTGTGTGCCCCATAATCCATTTCTTTTGATTTCCATTTAATCCTGCGAGTCCACCTTCACTTTTATAAGTGGCATTTCCATTAATGTGTAAACTCGCACCCTTTGTTGCACTAGAATAAATTACCCAAGAACTACCTAAACTTATCCAGTACATATTTGCAGACACCGTACTTGTATTGTTTCCGATATCTTGTGTCGCAGACCATTCTACTTGTATACGATACCCACCGGCATAGTCATTATAAAAAGTACCTGATAAAGCCATGTATTATCCCCTCTCTTATAACGATGGAACAAATGCCCATCCTTTGTTTGTTGCTGTTTCAATGCTAAGGATTTTTACAGAACCCATTGAAACCTCTTGTTTGACAATAGCTCGTTTCATTACGAACTTATCTTCATCCATCTTAAATACTTCATCGACAGAGCCATCTGTTTGGTCAATGACCCCATCCCCATTCACATCATAATATCCTCCGAATTTATCCGGTGTCATGACCGTGAACTTTGTTTCCTTCTGGTCTTCGAACTTAGAAACTTTCAGACCATTCATATCCATTCGAACGTTGGTGTTATAGATTTCACCTTGCGCCATTGTCCATTGAAGTGGAACGTCTCCAATGTTCACCATAATAGCTGTAATAGTAGCAATGGCATTATTACCTAAGGTAATACGAATCTTTGCTTTCCCAAACTTAGGAATCCATGAATACGTGAATCTTTCGTATCCACTTGTTGTTCCGCCGCCGCTTCCTTTGCCTAGGAACGTTAGCTTTACACCATTCTCATAAACATCAAGTCCCGCCCATCCATTGGTTGCGTTATCTACGTCTTTCTTCATATAGAAGGAAAGGATATGAGGGAATCCTGCGGTCACACTAATCTCTTGTTCTACTAATCCAGATTGACCTGCTCCATTCGAGAATCCAGAACCGTAACCGATGTCTGCTAACTCACTTGTTTGAACAGAATAAATGGTTCCAGATAATCCGCCCCAGAAATCTAGTCCAGCAAAACCTACGGAATTTCGTACTAAGTTAACACCACCTGATGCTTGGAATTTCCCTGTAATACTTGTAGCTGTTTGGTCTAATTCAGACTTCTGAACAAATGGAGTAAAGTCGATTTTATCAATTGCGTCCTTGATATTTTTATTCATATCACTCATGGCTGTGTCTAAAGCGGCATTTGTTGTATAGTTCGATAAGGCACTCGCATTTGCTTTCGCATCCATGATGTTCTTGAAGTCAATGGAATTGGTAACTGTAGAAGTAATGTTACCATCCAATATTGCAATCTCTGCGGTTGCTACACGACCTTGTAAGTCCTTAATGTCTCCATAAGTATCAGCTAAAGAAGCAGACCATTCTGTTGGCTTGTTACCTTTTTCTACTTTTACTTCACGAATAAAGATTTCACCATTCTTAAAGAGTGTTAATCTTACGCGTCCTTGAGTTATCACATTCGAATTTATCATATTTAAGTCACTGGTATTACCTACTGTAAACGTCCAAGAACCACGATACCATTGTCCGTTGTTCATGGCAGTTAAACCTAGGTTTGTGTTGTAAACATCTTTGTACTGAGACCTTACACCATCTTTATCCATGAGTTCTATAATAAATGGAGCTTTTACATCCCATGCAGTGAAGTTCGTTACCTTGATGTCCAAGGAAACTGTGAACGTATCTCCTGCTGAAGCAGTAAAGTAATTGGAATGAGCAGAGTAAATCACATTTGATGCGTTTCCTGTTGCGCTCGCTGTAAGGATGTTACTAAGAGGCTTATCCGCATCAGGATTTTCTAGTACATTCCATTTTGCATGTACAGTATTCCAGTCTACAAGCGAACCATTTTTTAACTTGTTGAATGTAGAGTTATTAATTAAGTTGTTTACACCTACAGAAATAAGTGTTGGGTCATATCCATTCTCGTAGGTATTACCAGAACCAATTCTGACATTCCCATCAATGGTTACGTTACCGCTTGCATCAATAACTAACGTGTTCTTTGCTCCATTGGATACGGTTAATCCTTTTACGTTCATCTTCGTAGCTGTTACTGCACCTGCATTGATTAGATTGGATGTAATACTATTTGCTTGAAGATGTGCGGTCTTGATTGTATTTGCTAAAATCGTATCCCCGTGAATGACACCCGTCCCTACTTCAGTGACAGTTGGACTATAGTAGTAAGAAGTTGTTGTTGTACCATCTCCGTATGTGGGAGCAGTATTAAAGTTGAGAAAGCGTAAGCGAAGATACTTTGTATTTGGCTTCATTCGAACATATCCAGTTGCTACCGTTCCCGTAGAAGGAACAGGAGCTTCACTTGCATTCACATTTTCTCCTAGAATATATGCTTCTATATCTACCCAGCCTTCTCTGTTTCCTGCTGTAGACGTTGTGTTTGCTTTTGTTTGACTCCAGAAGTAACAGTTGTTTGATTCCGTTCCCCATACTCTGGAAGTAGGATTGAATGTAGTCATAACAACATTGTCGCTTTTATTTGTACTTGCATTTACTCCAAAATAAACAGAGCCTGAATTGTTTGCGTTCACGGAATAAATAGACATACTTACTTTATATGTTTTCGTAGAGTCTACTTCAAACCAATCTCCGTAAATCTGAATGTCATTATTGTTCGTTAACTTAGCCGCTTTCTGTCCATTACGGAATCCTGTTGGTGTTGTATCTGGAACCTGAGCCAATGAAAGCGCGGCGTTTACACTCCAGTTAGACAAGGATTCTGTCGTTGAAAAGTTATTTACTTTGTTCTTTGCTGTTACGCTTAATATGTCAGCAGTAACTGCGCCTGCCGCAAGCTGAGTTGTTGTCACTGTCTCAGCCGTGATATTCCCACCATAAATAATAGTCGTTCCTGCTGGTGCGAATACAGAAGGTTCTGTTGAACTAGCAGGAACTTCTTCAATCTGGAATCCATCAAAGTATACAGTAGCTGATGCAGTATCAACGTCTACACGAGGACAGCATCCTGTTGTTCCTGTAAGAGGAGTAAATTTTTTAACAAAACGAACCCATCCATCCGCAGATGTAATAGACGCGGCGCCAGCTACTGTTTTAATACCCATCTTATAGTAGGTATCTGTTTGGAAAAATGTCTTAGCTGTATCATTACAAGCCACATATCCTTGTACGGTCGCGGCTGTCCCAGAAGGATTATATGCATAGAAACTATAGATGTATGATTTCCCTGCCATTAAAGGAACGTAGGCATCTGTTGAGCTACCTCCCATATAAACATATCCATCTGTATTCGTAGCTCCTGTTACAACCTTTAGTGATTTCGTTCCATCTAGTCCATAGTCACTTGAGATTTCTGTTGATGTAACAGTAGTATTTTTATTAAAAGCAATTGGACCCGGGGCAATTTGCTCGAAACCATCATAGCCTCTTCGCATAATATTCGGGTTCCCACCAGTCGTTAACTTATCAGCAGAGATAGTTCCTGTGTATATCTTAGCTCCATCAATAACTGTTTTATTTGCATTGTGAAACCATGACTCTGCTATATTAGCACTCTCTAATCTACTAACTTCATTTCTATCTTTTGGACTTCCATATAAATTAATTTGCATTGCTTCACTCCCTTATAAGAAGAGAGCGCAGGTATGCACTCCCTGATTCTACAGTCATCGTATCCATTTCATTTCTTGTATTGCAAGTCTTTTGTTACAAGGTAACGAAACCAACAAAGAATTGATTATCATTCATCGTGAAAACAGTATTGTGATTTGCTTTCCCGCTATTATATCTTTTCCATGTTCCTGTAGAACCAGTGTATTGTACAAAATACCATACGCTCACTGATTTATCGTACATAATATAACCTTCACCTGTTACCGCAGGCGTTAATACTCCTCTTGCTACTGTCTGTTTATTACCATTGATAATGACATATCCATCTACATCAGCCGGGTCTCCAGTTGCCGCATTGAATCCATGTAGATACATAGAACCAACAGCCGCCGTTCCAAAAGAACTAAAGTCTGGTTTAATGACCAATCCATTTGAAGCTATCTTGGTTACAACACTCGCATCCGCTTTTCCGTTGATTGTGTTCCTAGAAGCTGTGTCGAAGGCATTGAATGTAACCTTACCTGTTAAGTTAATACCAAGTGCAATCGCATCAATGGCACTAGAGGTCTGTGTAATACTAGAAGCAATGGCTCCTGCATCAATGGTATTATCAGACTTAACAACCAAGGAAATCTTATCTGAAGTCATTTGGAACTCAGTCTTATTTCCTCGCGTTTTCTCATGAGTCACGGCAATGTTATACTTCGTCGTATGATTGTATACACGAATCGCCGCATTCCCGCTTGCATCTAAGAAGAACTCAGGGTGGTTAGATACAGTTCCCATATCGTAGACTTTTTCCAGTGTCCAACCTGTTCCGTTATTACTCTTAAAGTAAGCAATAGCCGTTGTATCTGTTCCAGTACCTAGTACTTTCGCAGTTACTTTATACGTTGCCCACTTATCTAAGTCAGCCCCGTCTGGTCCTTTCAGAATCGCGGGCGTAGCTGTGTTTACGTTATAGATACGTTCCCATACAATCTGGTCTGTCTTCTCTACTTTCGCATTGATTTGACCATCCATTGTATCGAATTTGGTATTTAGTGTCTGCGTAAAAGAACCTAGTGTAACTGGGACAATGAAACCTTTCGCATTCTCTACGTATGTTCCAGAGACCGCACTGTCAAATAATGGATGCCACTGTGTACCGTCTTCAGAAATCTCTACTTTTGTGTCATTGTATTTACGACCATCATTGTAGTAATGCCAAGTTTGGATGTAGTCTACGTCATCGTATACAGCACCCAAATCAACTTGCATCCATTGCTTACCCGGTGGAGATGTTGCAAACTGAACATAGTTTAATAGACTTGTATCATCATCTGTAAGTCTAGAGAATGGACGAGCTGGGTCTTCTGTTCCACTTGCTGTAACTGGTTTACCTTTGGCAATGTTGATACCGCCTCTAAATACCTTTAGCTCTATCCAGTGATTGGCGCCGTTTGCAGAGTTTCCATTTAACCAGTCACGAACATAACGAACGCGGTTGTATTTACTTTTCGTAATTGCACTAGAGGTATCCATTGCAGAAAGTAATCGTGTATCTTCTGGGTGCAAGAAGAAGTCTGTTACCTTGTTACCCATTTCCATCTTAATACCAGTTGTCCAGTACTCTCCTGCCGCGCCCTCAAGCATGTGCTTAAAACTAATCTTAGTTAACTTCACAGCCTCAGCAGGTAAAGCAATCGTTATGGTTTTTGAATACTTTGCCCATGTCATATTCGTTCCAGAAACAGCAAGTGTAGTAAGATAGCTATAGCTCTTTGTTACACCATCAGCTTTTTCTCCTTCAAGTACTAATTCCCCCATACGAATATAGTTCCATGAGTTTGCGCCTAGTACAACGTTTTGATACTTTGCCCAGAAGCTGACCGTAATCTCTTTCCCAACCATACTGTTTGCTTCTTCTCCAATGAAAACAGGAACACTAGAATACCCACCGGTTTTTGCAGTATTGTTTTTTACGTGAAGTGCCTTCTTAAATGGAGCGGCTTCTCCTGTAATATCTACAATCTCTGTTACATCCCCCGGATATACATACCAAGGACTCATATCAAGTGGAAGACTAAAGTCACCATTTCGAGCGTAGTTGAATGTACCCACAGAAATCTTAGTTGGGTCATAACCACTAGCAAATGTAGTATTCGCATCAATAGAAAGATACTGACCTTTGATTGTTCCTACCTTTACTTCATCGGCATTTAATACAAGTTTACCGCTCTGGTTTACGAACATGCCTTTGATGTTTGCATTCGCAGTCATTTCCGTCCACGTATTGTTTGCATCAATCGTAGGCTTTGAACCTGTGATATTCGCAAACGAAGGACCTGTTACCGCTGACCATGTAATACTACCGCTTGTCATATTGATGTTACCGGTCATATTAATATTACCGTTTGTATCAATATAGAATACACGCTTATCTGCGTTAGCGGATTTGTTATTGTAGATTTCGATACCAAGAGCGGCGTTGAGTTTAATAAGGGTATTAGTAGTTGTGACTAATATACCGTTTGCGCTATCAATTCGTACGCCGTTGTAAGCGGTATTTTGTTGCACAGAAGAACCAGCTAAGTTCCATGTATTTAAGTTTGCATTAATTGTTTCCTGTGCCAATCTACCATTCTCTAAGGTAATGACTTCTTGACTACCTTTATAATCATTCCAAAGAACAACTGAACGTGCCATTCTTATCGCCTCCTTTTCTAGCCGAATCGTAACCACTTGACAATATAGCGTCAATAAAAAATAGGAGGTTTCCCTCCTACTCTGTTGCCCTACCTACAATGGAAAAATATGCATAAATTATCTTATGGCTCCATGTGACCAACGAAGTAACAGTTGCTGTTTGGAATAAATACAAGACCATGCTCTGGTGTTCCGACATTGTATCGTCTCCATATCGTGTCATTATCCATGCTTGCAACGAACCATCGTTTAACAGAGTCATCGAAAAAGATGTAAGCTCTCATATCTTGACCGGGTTTAATCACTCCCCTAGGAATTGTCTTCTTCGTACCATTTACCATTAAGTACCCATCCACATCTGCCGCTATCCCTTTTTCATCGAAACCATGGATATACAGACTACCTGCTTCTGCTGTCGTGAAGTTCTTGTAATCTGGTTTTAACGCAAGACCTTTCATAGAAAGATTCTGTGCATAGCCCCAGATAGCAAATGGGTCATAACCATCTTCGAATGTAGAATCCGGACCAACGGTAATGGAACCAGCTTTTAAGTTCTTAACGGTTACTAGATTCGCATCAATGGTTCCTGTTGTAATAACATCTCCGGTAATAATCGTTCCGCCGTTGATAGATTTCACTTCAAGACCAGCTACTTGTACACTCGTTTGACCATCTTGCGGTTTTACAATCGTCAGCCTTACATATCTACATCCTGTTGGAATATGAACCTGATGAGAAACAAACGGAATCACATTGTTTGTGATGTTTACTACACTTGTCCAAGCTGTCCCGTCTACAGAGTACTCTATCTTGTAATCTTTCGGTGCAAGGGCTAGGTTATCAAATGGTACGGAAGTGAAACTGATTTCACGTACTTCTTGTACGACAGCTCCAAGGTCTACGGTAAGTACAGCTCCTGCTGTTGCTATCCATACTCCCGGGTTTAATCCCTTAGCCGCTGGACCACCGTTTTGTAGAGTCCCTGCGGTAACAGTTGTTTTCTTGTTGTCAGAAACGCTACGGAGTTTACCACCAGAGTAAAGCTTGTCAGTTCCAATAGAACCTGTCTGGATGTTAACGGCTTTAACTTCACCTACACCAATCTTCTCAGATGTAATGTTTCCAGCTTGAATGTGTCTCGCGAATATAGAACCTACACTGATAACACGAGCATCGACTGCATCATCTTGTAGTTTAATATTCGAGATAACATTGTCATGGATACCGGCATTATAAACCCCTGTATGGTCATAGAGTCTTGTTTGACCATCTGGTCCAAGAACTGCTAATCCATATACATCAGGACCTAGGATATCAGTCTGACCTAAGACAACACGCTTCCTTCTATTCCCTTGAGCATCCGTTCCATCATAGATTTCGATAGAGTTGTCGTCGATAACTAAGTGTCCATCTAAACCTGATAGCGTTACTTTAGAAGTATCAATCGTACCTGCCGTAACCTTGCTTGCACTCAAGTTAAAGATTTTAGAATCATAGATAGTACCTTCACCGATAACTGCTCCATCAATGACCGCGTGACCAATGTTTGCATTCACGGCATCAATAACACTTGTTTGGATATGTTTCGCTTCCAGCTCTCCGATTAAGGCATTGTCGATTGTTGCTTTTCCTATATTTGCTTTTAATGCGTCGATAACAGAAGCTTGGATGTGCTGGGCACTTAACTCCCCGATAATCGCGGTATTGATTTTTGCTTTGTCAATGACAGCAGATTCTGCATACATGTTAATTGCCTGTATAACAGAAGCTGTAATGTTCTCAGCTTTTAATTCACCAATGACTGCGCTATCAATTGTAGCATTCGTAAACTTGGCATTGATTGCTTCTAACACATTTGCTTTAATGTGCTGAGCGGCAATGTCTCCTGCTTTAATAGACGTTGCACTTAACTGGTCAATCACAGCCCCATGAATATACGCTGACCCTGCTTCGATATGTCCCGCGGCGATATTGATTGCCTCAATAACGTCAGCAGTGATATGACCTGCATCTAGTTTACCGATGACTGCACTATCAATTGTCGCATGACCAATGTTTGCGTTGATGGCATTAATGACATTAGCTGTTAAAGATTCTACTTTAATAGAGCCATCTAAGTCATTTAAACCAAACTTCTCAATACGGTCTAAGTCAACACGACTTGTTACACCTTCTTTATTAATTGCTTGAACTAATCGGTCTCCATTATAGTCTTTGATTTTACTATCTTCAATAGTACTATCCATGATAGCAGAACCATCAATAGAGTTTGCTTTCCACTGGATTAACTCCGTTGGAATTGTAAGTCCTGTATAGACGATTGTATTCGAAGACTTTACGTAAATGATTTCACCGAAGCTTGTTCTTCTACGGATATCTCCAACTGTCTCTATTAACTTCGCATTGTCCTCATTCCAAGAACCTAAGAAAGGTGCCCATGCATAATAACGAATTGGGTCATTTAATGCATACCAATCTGTTCTTGTTAGGAAGTAACCATCTATACCAAATAGTAATGCTAAGCTATGTCCGTGCTCATAAAACACCTGCGTCAAATTCGACGCACCGTTGGCTGTGTCTTCGATGTAAATACGGATACCTAGTTGATGCTTGGCACGAGCTAGTTCTTTTCCTTTTGCTAGGACTTCATCATATGATTTCTTTTGTGCGTTCTGAATAAAGACATTGGTTGTGTAATAAGCATCTTGGTTTGTGAAGTTCAGAGGCTTCCATTCAGGGTTCTGCGGACTTTCACTATTAAAGAGAATACTATTCATGTCACCGGTAACGATAGCACGCATTCCTCTTTCTTGGGCAGAAAGCATTAAGTCATTTTGACGATTACGTGTATTACCAAATGCATAATCGAAATTATCTAGGAATACACCTACTGCCCCGTGGTCTTTCCACCATTCCATGTCAAGTTGAATCATGGCAAGGGAGTTTGTAGAGGTACAATCAATGTACCCATACAAATGTGTTTGTGCTTTTTGAATACTAGACAAGAATGTATCGAACCCAAGGTCTTGCTGTTTCATGAGCACAAGATGTTCAACAAAAGAGAATGCATGCACAGACTCATCTAGTGTTCCATAAGCCAATAAGGGATTTCCTTTGTAAACAATAAACTTATCAGCTCGGAGTGCCGCGTTTCTTTCCACGTCCTCAATACGTTCTGTTAAAGTCTTATTGCTTCCATGAATACCAATAACACTTTCTAGTTGATTGATAGCATCTTGGATAAGGTTAATATCCTCCGCCATGATATAGGTACCATTTGGGTCGCCATGGTATTTGGCATTATGTTTCACTTGAAAATCTGTTAGCTTATTTAATGACAAGGTCACTCACCTCTTTTTTGTTGTTTTGGCACAATACCACTTCTGCCATCGAACTTAACCCACTTACGTAGGTTCTCATCAAAGTATTCGATTTCGAAATGTGTAATCTCTTCAGAGTCTATGTATGACCAAGAAAGGAGAGTGGACTTACTCTCCGGGTCATAACTTTGGTGGACTCCAAGTGGGGTATGAAATAATTGATTCATTACTATTCCTCCTTAGATATATTCGACAATCACGTACGTACCGAATGCCACATACTTCTGAAGCATTTCGTCTACTTGTTCTTCTGTGAAAGAACCACCATTTGATACAAGGACTGTCTTCGGAAGACGAATGATTAAGGTACCATTACGGTAATATGCCTTTCCATTCCAGCTACCAATATCCCAGTATCTTTGTTTTCCTTGCACACGCTTCGCAATTTCTTGTTCGGTAATATTTTCTTTAATACCGCCCCCTCGTGTTCTTGCGTCCATTACAATGGTTTGATTTACATTCGTGTGTTCACGAACATATACTTTTGCTAAAAGTAAACACATTGGATTCGATTGCTGAATCTTTTGCCATTCTAGTGCAGAGAAGCAATGGCGGATACTTGCTCCGCCCATGGACTCAGGGACAATGTACACATGGATTTCTTTATTCAATAACTGCGAGCTTGGGACTGTCTTATACACAACTGCTGTCGTATTACCCACTACTGTTGATGCAGGCAATGTACTGTAATGACCAACAGAAGGATTTAAGTCAAGGTGCAGGAATTGACGTAATTCGCTATTGTAGTATCCTCGGTACTCATAGAAATCTTCTTCGTAGCTATATACAGCAAACAAGTCATCTTGGAAATCTATTTCTTGCTTCAGATACAAGATACCGTTTTGTGCATCATAGTCTTCGACTTCAACTTCCGTTTGTGTGTAGTACGCATAGTCTGCGTAGATAGCACGCGCATTGTCTTTCGCAAACTTGATAAGGCCTTTCTTGTAATCGACTGTGTACTCAATTGGTGAGATAACTGTCTCCGGTGTAGGAATCCCCGGTTTGTTTTTTAGAATCGGCGCTGGCTGATACAACCAAAACGGACGACGTGATACATACGTTTTTTTATCTTCTGTAGAGAGGACTTCGTTTGCAATCTTACCGTTGCCGTACGTACGCTTATATAGACGAAGGTTACAGTAACCGTAGCTTACTCTCACATTTCCTACGACAGTTTCTTCAAAGATAATAAGTCCACGTTCATAGTCAATGTCGAATCCTTCTTCTAATTCCACGTATGTTCCGTTCATGTTAGGGTCTACGTAAACGGTCACAGGCACTCTCTCATCCCAGCGTTCACGAGATGCTTCAAATACCTTCTTCTCTCCATCAATTGGTTTCACTTCTTCTTGCTCTGCATGACCCCACTCAACAAAGAGCTTATTATGAGGAACACGAACCATACGACGGTTGATGTATTCCACTTGATTCTCTACAGACATGACACCTTCGTACGGATGGAATACTTGGTTCTCGTATTCTGGAATCTTATATACTTGAGTTTTCAGTGTACGTTTACTATACGTATCAGACTGTCCTTGGTTTTGAACTAATCCCGCCCATTCTTGGTAACCAAGTTCTCCTTTAATGAATGCCCCATTATGAACACGTAAGAACCAAGCTTCTCTTGCATCCTTCGTACGAGGAAGCTCTGTGTAAACACGGTCTTCATTCGTTAACTTCAGTCCGAAGTGACGGCGAGTTGCTCTGATGGTCTCATAAGGAGTTTGTGCTTGAACAAGAATTGTAGGGTCTAGGCGCGCCCAGAATAAATCCATGTACCCAATTACGAGTTCACCATTTTTCAGGTAATACTCCTTACCCTTTTCTGTATCATATAGAGACATGTTTACAAGGGGATTCACGAATCCATCTTGACTGTAACCTATTAGTTCGTAATACACACGGTTTTTATCTTGCCACTCTGCACCATCTGGAAGAGCAGGGAGCATACTGTGTAAGTAACCGTACGTTTTTACACCATCGGATTTACTAATCTCTAGGTTATAAGAAGAAGAGTTTCCGTATTCTCTTTCATAGCGACGAGTTAGATTCTGCCATTTATATGTGAAGGAACGAATCATTAACGTAAACGGAATCACTGGCTGGATACGAGCAATGTCTTCTTCTACAAATCCTTGCGTATGGATATCAATTGTTTCACCCTTAGGATTCACAGCATATGCATACAATGTTCTTGCGCCGGTGTTGTCTGGCGTAATATGAACACTTCCTTTATTCAAGACAGAGATATTATCGAAGTAAATAGTTCCTGTACCATTTCCATCTACGAATCCTAATCGAAGGTATACGTCTTGTGCTTGCTGAAGAGAGACTGTGAATTTTACTTCCATCCAGTTTCGAGATTCTGTAATTCCCAGTGAAGTTGCAATCTTAGAACCATCTGGTTTGTATAGCCCTATCTTTGCTCCGTCTGTTGTTTTTCCTACGACAGAAGTTGTTTTTACCCAGCCCTTGATTTCGTAAGTATCAGCAGGAAGGAACAATTTTGTACTCTCCCAGAAAGACTGAGAACCTTCTCCGCCGGCTTCGATTCCAACTGACTTCATGCCACGCGCAGTAATACTATCAATGTGTCTGAACACAACTGCTGTTCCAGCAAAGACCTTCGTATTCCAGCTAGGGATTGCATCTTCTTTCGTCGTTGTCCACTGAACAATCGGTGCACCGTTCGCATCAAGAGATACGCTTTCGAAATCATTGTTTGGTACTGCGACTTCATTATCACTATTAATGACAGGGTAGTAGCTACCGACTGCATTTTGATACCATGGCTTCACATGAGGAAGTAACATATCACGACATGTCTTTCCTAGTTGTTTCTTAGCAACAATCTGTGTATTGTCTAAGTCATTGCGGTCATCTACATACACTTGGTTTCCTACACTATCTAAGTACTCTTGTTCAAATAAGTTGTCACGATGGAATACGTAATCTTGTCTCCAAGGACTTGCAAACCATTGCTTCTCCGCATGAGTTAAAAGAATATTGTATAGGAACTTCATTGTCAGCTCGTCATTGTGATAGACAGAACGAAGGAGTCCGCAGTTTGAGACCATTAACGTCCCTTTGCCGTACATGCTTCTTTCCATTAACGCAGGCCCACCAGAACCAAATTGAATATGTACATTCCAGTTTTCTAGGCGTTCCCCCGGACCAAATACGATTTTGTTTGTTACTTTATCGTATCCTAATTCCGTTACGTTATCTGAAAGTAAGTACATACGGTTTTTGTATGAACCGTCTATGACAATGCGTTTACTACCTGATTCAGATTGAGTTTTAGAGAAGTCGATGTTTGTTAGGAAAGTATTTTCTCCTCCTGTTACAAACGTAAGAGCTTTCTCTAATTCTCCGCCGTTATCTAACCAAAGCACACCGCCCTGAGAAAGGTAGTCCTCGAAATAATCACGGTAAGCGCTCAAGTCATTTACCCCGTATCCTGTTAAGAACAAGATATCGTAATCATAATATTGGTGCGCTGGCATATCTAAATCCGCTTGCCAGTAACGAACATCAGATGGTAACCAACTTGGGTCTTTCGGATGTGGATTCTCTAATGTTAGATAATTTGGCTTCAGTGCATTCGTTGCCAGTACTTTTCCGATACCGAATAAGTTCTCGATATTGTATACGGTCTTGTTCAAGTACATAACACCCATACGAAGTGTCCCCGGATTCGTCTCACTTAACTTTGTTTTAAGCTGAGCTTCTGTACGGTAACGGAACCACTGCGGAGGACGAGTCACTGCGTTCGCAATCATTACCTGAGAACCAGCATAGACTTCGTATCCATTATCGGTTGGCTTAATCGCATATTCTTTTTTAGATAGCTTCTCCGGCGTCGGGTCTGCTAGTGTTTCCATTAATTCCTCGTATGTTACGCGCTCAAAGAATGGGTACGTATTTAGTACTTCTTCTTTTAAAGTGACTTTGCCGTTTTCGAAATTAGGATAGGTTACTTTGTAACTATGATTCTCATCTCCTCTGAAGCTAGTGAAGATTTGAATACGATATAAAGTTCCTGTACCTTCACGAACTAAGTGAATCTTATAAGGAAGAGCTTGGTTACTACTAGACTTTTCATCTTGTATACGAATCAAATCACCCATGTATAGTAAATCACTTTGTTGTTCATATCCTATTTCCTCATAACGGACTGCGTCTCCAGTGAACTTCGTACTACGTCCGCCCTCATACGGAAGAACTGTACTTCCTTTTGCATCAAAGCGACCTTTACATTCCATACGGAAGTACAGAGGCTTTGGTTCATCTTGCATATGCCTACGAACCGTGAACTCATCTGAGACAAGTAAGTTGTCTGAAGGGAATACTCGTTGCCCTTGTTCTGCCTCTAGTTGATAGGATTTGTTAGGGAATACAAGCATTTCCTTGGCAACATAAGTAGGTAATCCATTTTCTTGAATTAAGGAAGAACGGTCCTCCAGAAGCAAGTTATCATCTGGAGAAACCGGTTTCGTTGATACGTACGCAAGGTTCGCGGCATTAACAGGAACGTCTTTCCCTACTCGAATAGAGTATCCACCGCTTCGTAAATCATTGCGAATCAAATCCTTATGTGGTTTCATCGTTTACCCTCCCATGTTTTAATCTTTGTATAAATCTCTAGAATCTTTTCATCGAATGCACCAGACTCTAGGACAGCAATATCTTCGAATGTAACTTTTCCATTATCATCTAAATCCAGAATGTCAAACAGTTCCGGGTCTTGGTATTCTTCAATGCCTTCATATAATAGAAGGAAGTTGAATACATGTGCTTTTCTTTCCGCCGCAAGTGCACGGTCTGATGTGAATAATACCGGGTGCTGAGTAGCGGAAGGCTTTAGTAAGAAATTGTACTGAATACCAATACCAGCGTCTTTATCAATGACCCACATAAACTCTTCTTGGTTACGAGCTGTTGTCGAGCGCGAGATAAACGGAGCATAGTAGCGATACAAGTAAATCCCTGAGCGCTTCTGTACTTCCGCCGCTTCTGTTGTTGCAATTCTATGAATGTTTCCTAGTTTCACCGTTACGTCTAAGTTCGCAGACCCAATGAAGTTTCCTTCTTTGTCCACGGGCTCAATCATCACAAGTGAAGAGCTTCCGCCATCTGCTAGTAAGTGCTCTGGTGTTACCGTAACCTTAAAGCTAGATGTTTCTTGTTTGTTGTTTGTAATATAAAGGAATCCTTCGTGGTTCTGATTCATTAGCGGATTCATTTCAATCATTGTCGCGAGCTTGTAAGGTTCTGTCCATCTATTCCCTTCTTGATATACTTTCTTCGGTTGACCGTCGTGCTTTGCAAAGTCTACGCGGTATCCATCTACTGCTTGGATATTGAAGTCTACGGTGTAGGAATCATTTAACTGATAACGAACGTACAATGGCTTACGATTTAAGTCCTTCATCTCAGCGTAGCTAAGTGAGAAGTAAATACGTTTCCCTTCTACACGATACGGAGCTCCAATCTTTTCTCCGTCCTCTGTTCGAATCATGAGGTCAAAGAAGTCTTCGTTAATGTCAGCAAATGCTACTTCTACGAAATCAGATTTACCATCGTATACAAACAACTCTTCATTGTATGTACGATACTTACCTGTCTCAATATCAAAGAAGCTGACCTTACGTAAGTTCGTTCCGTCTTGTTTTTCTACTAAAATAGGAGACTGGTCAAATGGAGCCATCGGTAATTCAAACCAGCTCGCACCTTTTCCTCCAATTGCTTTTTGGAAGGTAGCATGAAGAATAATATTCGCTGGAGACAATAACTCATCCATCGAAGCTTCAGGCAATCGTTCCGACCATATGATAATGTCATCTATGACAAGGCTTGCGATTTCATTAGACCTTGTAAAGTCCAGTGTCTTTGGTGTCTTACGAGAAGTAAGAGCAACTGTTTTCTTTGCCTGTGTTCCATTCACAGATAATGTGATGGTCTCGTTTTCCCAGCCACATAGGATTTGAACAGGTGCATCCCAAGTTGCCATAACCACGTCCACACTTTGTTCTTTGACAGTGAATGTGAATTTACCGGAAGCATATTTGAGCGTGTATTCATTTGTATCTGTTGCAAATAAGGTAGCAGAAGTAATCGCTTGCTTTGGAAGTAAGCTCAGGAACATTGTTCCTTCTTTTGCTTCGAAGTTATTCGCCGCTGGATATTGTAGAATACTTTCTGCTCTCACGCCTACATCAACTGTAGAAGGAATATAGGAAGTTGGATATAAACCTTTCTCAATTTGAATTTCTTGGATAGTCAGGGATGATGCACTACTAAACTCAATACGAAGTGAACCCGTTACCGCAAGATTCTTTTTAATGCTCTTTCTTTCTCCGTTTGCTCCAGCAATAGCTAGTGAAACATCTCCTAGTTTAGCTGTTCCTGTTCCGTAAGCAACAAAGGATAGAACATAATCTCCAATTAGATTCGGAATATCTTGATAAGCGATAGCACTCTTTGTTCCATTTCCTTTTAAGGTAATCTGCTGAGTCTCATCTTCTAATTCCGTTTGCTTGATTAGAATGTCTGTATTGTTTCCGTTTGTTACCCATCCAGTTGCTTGCGGTTCTTTAATAGAAGCAGATACGCAAGTCTCTCCGGTCTTTGCAAATAACATTGCCTGTGCTTCTGGTATACTACCAAACTCCATCTTATGTACGATGTTGTTGTTAATGGAAAATACGAAGTACGTTCCTTTTACCTCACATGAAATTGTTAGAGGAAAAGAAATCGTGACAGGTATTTCCACATGTCTTTTTGTAATCCCGCGCATAAATGATTCAATATAGAATTTTGTTTCTACGCCGTTGTTATCTACGAATGCATTTAAATAGAAGTTATCGTTTAAATATCTAGGACATATACCAACTTGTGTTAGACAATCTTGGTATGTCGCAGATAGTATTACATCATTCCAGTTCTGGTCAGTTAGCGGGCTAAAGCCTTCGCTTACGAAATATAAACCAGTTACTTTCTTTTCTGTTGTAGCAAGCATAATCATCGTCCTTTCTTATAGACTACCTATAGACGTAACCTTTTAAGTAAGCAAAATCAATATTAGGAAAGCAAAAAAGAGAGCCGAAGCTCTCTTATGCTGTGAAATTAAATGTTGCCGCCGTTTTCCAAGTCTTGTTCTCTAATGTAGAGTTTACAAGAAGGTTTGTACGAGCTGGTTCTACGACCGCACCCATGTCCGTTGGTGTCTTTTCATAGCCAACATTCTTCGCAACTGGGATATCTTTTTCAGATAAAGGAGTTGCTAGGGTCTCACTATATAGGTAGTACTCGTCTTCTTTCAGGTAATAGAACCCTGTCTTAATGCGAGGATGCCAGTTGTAGCGAGGATTACGTCCTTTCATAGAACCTAGAAGAATCGGTTGTCCATTGATTTCAGTGAAGGAAGTTTCTACCCAAAGGTCGTTGTCTTCGATTACATAATCATAATCTTGCACACCCTTTGTTCCGTATCCATCAAACTCTGTCTTCTGAGAAAGAGGAATGTAAACATCCTGCTCAGGTGTACAAATGCCATCAATGACTTTTACTTCAGGTGAACGCCATACATTATCCACACCTGTCTCTTCTTCATAAGTAGAATCTAAATGAACGACAACTTGATTGACTTCATTGTACGTGTACGTAACTAAGTACACTTCAGCCTTCGCTGGCTCTCTACTTGTCTGAGAAGCCGGGCTCCAGTCAATGTAGTCTTTATCTAGTTTGTAATCACCTGTTTGTAAATCAGGGTCATACTTTTGGAATGGAATACCGTTTGTCTTTTGTACGCTAAGGATTTCTTTTATACCTGAATGGACTAATGGGTCTCTTCCATTTAAGATATCTCCTCGCGTAATCTGAACCGTTACAGGGTCACTTACTTTGTAAGTTGCAGTAAGTGGCTTATGCTTTCCGTTCCAGTCAATTGGAATCCATGATTCATCTAAAGGCGTTCCATCTTCTTTGTGAATAGAGTTATTGATTACCGTTACCTCATAAGGGAACTTGCCATCGAACTCTACACCATTTGGGATAGAAGGAAGTAAGATGTTAGGCGGAATCAAGATTACTAATCCTGCCGTTGGCTCGATATTTGGGTTCGCTAATTTCAAGTCATCTAAATGAACTTCAAACTTCTTAGCAATGCTATCCCATGTATCTCCGGCTTGAACTGTGTAGTTTCTTTCCAGAGAACTTGCAGTCGTGCGATTGTATTGTGTGCGAACATAAGCACCGCGGATGTCATTGTGGTTAATGACCCCGTCATAAATCTTCTCTTCAGAAACCCAGTCCACGTAATTATACGTAGGAGATGTTGGTACTTCTGCTTTAATGATTTCAGAAGATAAGTCATCTAGCTTTAAGACGCGAGCATTATGAGCAGACTTCTCTGTGTAATCTGTTCCGTTCTTAAAGGATGTTTCCACTGCCGCATTAATACTATGATTCGGTATTTTAATAGATTGTTTCTCTACTAACGTACCGTCATCATTATAACGAAGCCTTGGATTCAGTGCCGTAATCTCTGCGTTATTTACACCATAGAAGCTAGATACATCATCTAGTACTTGCCCTTTTACAACTACATGTTCTTCATCAGGCCACCCATTGATAATATAGTAACGGTATGTTTTCTTTCCATCTAAAGAAGGAGTAAAGGTAGGCTCCATCTCATGTTCATGAGGACGAAGATATTGCACACTACCACCAGAATACTGGAAGTGTTTCCATACTCCTTTGTTAATACCTGCTTCTGGCTTACGAGCTGTTGCCTGTGCATAGATTGTGTCTACTACAGAAGTCGTTTTGTTTGTACGAGCTCCAACATTTGCTTCTGAGTTTAGGTATAAGTACACATCATTTGGCCTAGCTGTTTTATCTGTAAGGATGTACGCAGTAGGTACACCGCTAATAGATGCTGTATTGTACGGATTCTCTGTTGTAGTAACCGGGACAGTGAACGTTGTATCGGAGATTTTTTGCATATACTTCTTACCTGTACCAGATGAGTCAACCGCAGACACATTCTTATCTTCAATGGCTTTCGTTTCCTTGTATTCCATTAAAGAATATAGGTTTACAATATCTACAACCGGTGTTCCTTTTACATTCGTACGTTGCATTTCAATTGTTAAGTAAAATGGCTGAGGAGTGAATAAGATGTTTTTATTGTCTGTGTTCATTGGCTGAGCAATCTCTTGAAGCATATTCACAGCATCTCGTTTGTTTGTTCTTGTTTTAGAGAATAAATACGTTACGGTTGTATTTGTACCAACCTTTGGCAAGAAGCTGATGTCATCCCATTCTTTCCAAGATAATGTTTTCCAAAATGGCTGAATTTTACTTGGGTCAATTGGTCCGAT
>Ga0164241_10002580_pt1 | contig 19272 bp, 19 predicted proteins | sample OricomyardsoilBY_FD_108780 | JGI IMG/M metagenome (GOLD analysis project Ga0164241, IMG submission 108780) | Backyard soil microbial communities from Emeryville, California, USA - Original compost - Back yard soil (BY) | ecosystem: Environmental > Terrestrial > Soil > Unclassified | place: USA... | reverse complement strand
GGGAGACGGCACGGTAGCCTTCTGCGAGCTTGGCCGCGGTTCGGCAGCCCCACCCGTCGGCAGCGCCCCCCTGAATTCCCTCACCCCTAGCTCGACTAACCCCTTACCCCTGACCTCTGACCCCCTATCGCTCAGTGACCCAGCAGCAGATACTTCAAGCGACCGACGATGACGTCCAAGGCTTGCAAGTTGTCGCCGCCTTCCGGCACGACCAGGTGAGCTTGGCGCTTGCTGGGAGCGACGTGCAGCAAGTGCATGGGCCGAACGGTCGCGTAGTACTGATGTCGAATCGAGGCGATGTCGCGCTTTCGATCCACGATGTCGCGCGTGATGCGCCGCATCAGGCGAATGTCGTCGTCGGTATCGACGAAGATGCGCAGATCGAAGGCCGCGCACAGCTCGGGGATGGCGAACAGCAAAATGCCTTCGACGGCCACGATGCTGGCGGCTTGCACGCGCCGTGTGGTGGCCTTGCGCGTATGGGTCGCAAAGTCGTACTGGGGACACTCCACGGCGTGTCCCGCGCGTAGCTCGCTCAGGTGTTGCGCCAAGAGCGTGTTGTCGAGCGCGGCGGGCTCGTCGTAGTTCACGTCTTCGCGCTCGCTCATCGGCAAGCCGGAGCGGTCACGGTAGTACCAGTCGTGCTCCAGCACCGCGACGTCACCCGCAAGCTCGCTGATCAGGCGCGCTGCGAGCGTCGTCTTGCCGCTGCCCGTGCCCCCCGCAATACCGATGACGAGTGGGGCGCGCTGCATTCGGCCAGCTTAATGCCTCAGAACGCCTCAATTCAATGCGTTGTCGCGCGCCACGCTGCCAGGGGTGAGCGCGTCGACCAGCTCTTGCACGCGCGCCGTCAAAAGCCGCAGGCGCTCGGCCGGGTCGGTCTCCTCCAGCAGCGCTTGCCCGACGTCCGGATCGGCCACCAACGCCGCCGCCAGGCGGTCCGAGTATGCGGAAGCGTCGTCGGCGCCGCGCGTGAGCGCTTTCAAATCTCGCACCGGCTCGGGCAGGTGTGGCGCCAGGCGCCCCCACAGCGCGCCCAGCTTCGAAAGCCAGGCCGCGACCAGCGCCGGTGCGGGCGCAATCGACTCCAGCGGCTCGGCCCGGACTTGGCGAAATGGGCGGAGCGGCGGAAGCTCCTCGACGATGCGCACCCGCGACAAGCCGCGCAGGGTGAGATCGAAGCGGCCGTCGTTGCGCTGGCTGCACGTTTCAATCGCGCCCACGCCGCACACCTCGAACACGGGCGGACGTCCTTCGTAGTCGTCCTCGAAACCGGGCTTGAGCCGAGCTACCGCGATCAAGCCGCGCCCCGCCAACGCGTCGCGTACCATCTCACGGTAACGCGGCTCGAAGACGTGCAGCGGCAGCACCGCGCCCGGGAACAGAGTGGCCTGGGGCAACGGAAAGATGGAAAGCTCGACCAAGTCATGGGCCACGAGCTCGGGCAGCGTCATCGGCTGCCACTATAACGGCGCGGCGTGGTTTGCGCTGTTCCGGGCGTTCAGCGGCCGGAGGAGTGGGAGCCAGCCCCCATTCCTCCCACCTAATTTGACCCAGGGGGGCGGTCTTTCGCGACTCAGTGGGTCAAACCCCTCAACTCCGCCTCGGGGCGAGCCGTTGGCTCGGCTGAGACCCATGGCCAACGCCAGCTCAGAATCATCACTTCACTTGTTGTCTATCGATCTCGGGTCAGCGCCCAGCAGCTTGCGCGCCGTCTTGGAGTTGGGTCGAGACGACGTCCAACATTGGCTCGAACGCGCGCGTGCCGCGGGTGCCCCCCTCGCGATCGTGTGCGGACCCGACAGCGTCGACCTGTATTCGAGCGAAGCGGGCCGGCGCACCGCCTTCAAGCCGTTGCTGGAAAGCTTGTGGGCGCTCGGCCGTAACCTCGATGGCTTCGAGCGCATCCGCACCCGTGAGGCCAACGGCCACGCGGTCGTGCGACACATGTTGCGGCAAGCGGCGGGGCTCGAGTCGACCGAGCACGGCCTTTCGTATTCTGGCTCCATCGCGGAAGCCTGCACGCGCGCGCGACGCCACGGGACGCTCAGCCAAGCGCTGCTCGACCTGTTCCAGCTCGCCAGCTCCACCGCCGATCGCAGCGAGGCCGAGACCGAGCTTTCTGCGCCCTATTCCACGCGCGCTTCGCGGCAAATCGAGGCGCTCAGCGCCGAGCGCATCATGGAAGAAGAGCTGACCGCGTTTCGGGTCGCCGCCGCCAACGACGAAGCCGCTCGCTCCTCCGTGCCGGCTCCACGCACCTCGTTACCTGCGCCGGCCGAAGGCGCCCCAATGTACAGCGCCAACGAGCCCGGCAGCTGCGTGCGCATGCGCGTCGCGCCGTTCAGCTTGGTGCCCGTGTCCGCGCGTCGCTCGGGCTGAGCGACGCTATTCAGCGCGAGCGGCTGGCGGCTCGCCCTCGAGTGACGCCTCCAAAAAGACGATGGTGGCCTGGGCATCCGCGATGCGCTCGCGGCTCTTGCGCACGGCCGGCAAGAGCTCGGGCCGCCCGTCGGCGCGCTCGAGAAACTGGCCGTAAAGCAGCACCGCCTCTTTCAGCACCGCGATCTGGCGCTCGACATCGAATTGGCCTCGGCTGGCGCTCAGCTGCGAGTCGTAGGCTCGATCGGCTTCGGCCAAAGTCTTCACCGGATCCGCGGCGGCGGGGGCTGCGACGGGCGCTGGCTCTGGCGCGGGCGCGGCCCGGTTGGCTTCCCGGGCGGGCGGAGCCTGAGCGCCACAGCCCAGCGCGGTCACAAAAACGAGCAGCATCGGCAGTTTGGCCAGCATCGTTCGTCTCCTTCCGCGTGAGACGCAATTGCTCGGCGTGCCTTGGGTCTGGCGCGGGAAGTTTCTTTGGTAGACTACGGTAAGAGGTTACGCCATGCGCCTACGCCTTCTCGCCGCAAGTCTATTGACGACGTTCGCGCTCACCGGTCTGGCCCACGCCGACACGCCCAGCGCCCCCAAGTGGGAGATGTTCAACGAAGAGGACGGCATCCGCATGTTCCGGCGTGAAGTGCCGGGCAGCTCGATCGTCGCGCTGCGCGGCGAAGCCTTCGTCGAAGCGCCCATCACGCGCGTCGCCAGCGTGCTCATCGATCGCAAACGATCACCGGAATGGATCGATCGCTTGGTCAAGACCAAGGTGCTCAGGCAATTGAGCGAAACCGAGTCGATCAACTGGAACCACATCAAAACCCCCACGCCGTTGAAAGATCGTGACTTCGTCTTCAAGAGCGTGCTCACGACCGATCCGGCGAAGAAGCAGGTGCTGTTCAGCTACTATTCCGTGACCGACTCCGCCGCGCCCGTGACCGACGACTACGTGCGCGGCTCGTTCAAATCGGGCAAATTCGAGCTGACCATGGCAACCCGCGCCAACAAAGACGGCACGAAGACCCGAGGCACGATCGTCGTTGCGGAGGTCATGGTCGATCCGGCAGGCTCGGTACCCACGTTCATCGTCAATATGGTGCAGAAGAGCTGGCCGTATAAGACGATGACGGCGTTGCGCAAGCAGGTCGCCAAGCCGGACATCAAGGACGATCAGCGCGTGGTCGAGCGGTTAACGAAGGAGCACTTCTTCGACTAGTTTCGGCCTGGTCGGCTGTGTGTTAGCAAGGTCGGCATGACCTTGGATGATCTGTCGCAGCCGGAACAGGTCGTGTTGCTCGCGCTGGTCGGTTTGATGGCGCGCATGGACGGCACCGTCTCGCAAGACGAGCTGGAGTTGCTCGAGCAGATCGCCGATGAAATCGGTCCCGAGCGCTTCGAAGCCTCACGCGACGCGGCGGCGGCCTTGGACGACGGCGCCGCCATCTTGCGCGCTGCCGCCGGCATCACCGAGCCAGAAGCGCGCGAAGTCATCTTCGAGCTGGTGTACGGCATCGCGGTGCGCGACACGATCGCGGAGAGCGAAGCCGCGCTGTTGAACGAGCTGGCAGCGCTCTGGGGCTTGCCCCAGCGGGTCGGCGAGTCGGGCTGAGGCAGCTTGGCCAGAATCGCCATCGCCGTCGAAGGGGTCACGGTCCGCTTCGGCGACAGCGTGGCGCTGCGTTCGGTGAGTCTGGCGCTGGAGCCCGGCGAGCTCATGCTCTTGCTCGGACCGAGCGGCTGCGGCAAGAGCACGCTGCTGCGAACGATTGCCGGCTTCGTGGTGCCGGAAGCGGGGCGCGTGCTGTTCGACGGCGCGGAGGTCACGCACGTGCCGCCGCACCAACGGCAGATTGGCATGGTGTTCCAAAGCTTCGCGCTGTTTCCGCATCTGTCGGTGGGTGAAAACGTGGCCTTTGGCCTGCGCGAGCAGCGGCGCCCCCACGCCGAAATTCAAGAGCGCATCGAGCGCGCGCTTTCCGACGTCAAGATGGGCGGCTTTGCAGCGCGGCGCGTGGATCAGCTGTCGGGCGGCGAGCAACAACGCGTCGCGCTGGCCCGCGCGCTCGTGACGCGGCCGCGTTGCTTGTTGCTCGACGAGCCGCTGTCCAATCTGGACGCCGGGTTGCGTCACAGCATGCGCGAGGAAATCCGCCGCGTTTGCAAGGAACACGGCCTGACCACGCTGTACGTGACCCACGATCAAAAAGAGGCTTTGGCCATCGCCGATCGCATCGCGGTGATGAAGGCGGGCAAGCTCGAGCAGCTGGGCTCGCCGTGGGACGTGTATCGCGCGCCGCGCTCGCGGAGCGTGGCGACGTTCTTGGGTGAAACCAATTTGTTGGAGGCGCGCGTGCTGTCGCGCGACGCAGGCGTGCTGGGGGTCAAAGCCGGCGCGCTCGAGCTGACCGCCGAAGCACGCCCCGGCTTCGACGTCGGCGCCGACGTGCTGTTGTCGATTCGACCCGAGTGCATACGTCTCAGCGCCGAAAAGAGCAGCAGTGCCGATTTCAAGGTCTCGACGGTCAAGAGCAGCTACCTCGGCGAAATTTGCGAGCACGAGCTGGCCCACGAAGGCATCACGCTGCGCGCCTACGAGCTGAACCCGCAGAGCCCCCGCCGTCACGGTGCCGGCAGTGAGCTGTGGGCGCAGGTCAGCCCCGGCGACGTGGTCGTGCTGGAACCGGAGCTGCCTGCGTGAGAGCCGCGCTGCCCGGCCTGGCGTTGTTGGCGGCGCTGTTGATCGTACCCTTCGCGCTGCGGCCCGCTGGCGAAGCCGAGCACCTCGAAGCGCGACGCCTCGTCGTGCTCACGTCGCACAACGAGGCCATTCGCTACGAAATGTCGGCCGGCTTTCGGCGCTACTTGCGGCAGCGCGGGGAGCCCGACGCGCGCATCGACTGGCGCAGCCCGGGCAGCAGCAGCGAGATCTCGCGCTACCTGGCGTCCGAGTACCGCTCGGCATTCCAACAATACTTCGCGGCCCAGACCGGTCATCCGCTGTCGGAGCGCGGCGCTCAAGCGTTCGCCAACGGCAACCAATCCGTCGATGGCGACGACGAGCCGGCGCGCGCGCGACGGATGTTTCTCGACTCGAAGGTCGGCATTCGTATCGATTTGCTGTTTGGCGGTGGCAGCTATGACTTCGTGCAGCACGCCGCGGCGGGCAGGCTGGTCGACTCCGGCGTCGTGGCCAGCCACCCGGAGGTCTTCGGCGAAGGCGGCATTCCGCAGAGCGTCGGCGGGCAGCCGTATTGGGACCCCCAAGGTCGCTGGGTCGGCGTGTGCGTCTCGGCGTTCGGCGTCTGTTACAACCGCGAGGCGTTGGCGCAGCTGGGCATCTCGCGTCCGCCCGAGCGTTGGAGTGACCTGACCGACCCGCGATTGGCCGGTCACGTCGCGCTGGCGGATCCGAGCAAGGCCGGCTCTGCCGGCAAGGCCTTCGAGATGATCGTGCAACAGGCGATGAGCGACGCGTTGCAGAGCGCGGGCTCGCCGGCCGCGGGCAGCGCCGAAGAAGCGGCAGCGCTGGCGCGCGGCTTCGACGACGGGCTGCGCTTGATCCGCAAAATTGGCGGAAATTCTCGCTATTTTGCCGATCAAGCGAGCAAGGTGACGCAAGACGTGCAGAGCGGCAGCGCCGCCGTCGGCACCTGCATCGACTTCTACGGCCGCTTCGACAACGATCGGCCCGGGCCCGGACAACGGCTCGCGTTCGCGCTTCCGCACGGCGGCGGCGCCATGGATAGCGATCCGATCGGGCTCTTGCGGGGCGCTCCGTCGCCGGCGCTGGCTCGCGAATTCATCGAGTTCGTCATCAGCCCCGCCGGCCAGGGCGTGTGGGCCTACAAGCGTGGCGTGCCGGGCGGGCCGGAGCGCTACGCCTTGCGCCGCACGCCTATTTTGCCGTCCATGTTCACGCCCGACAAGCGCGAGCTGCGCTCCGACCCCGAAGACGACCCATACGTCGCCGCGCGTTCGTTCACGTACCACGCCGCCTGGACGGGGCCGCTATTTCGCGCGCTGTCGTTCACCATTCGCCTGATGTGCGTCGACACGGAAGAGGAGCTGCACGAAGCCGCAGCCGCGCTCGAAGAAAACCACAATCCCCCCCGTGCGCGCGCCGAGCTCGACGACATGTCACTCGTCTCGTATGCGGTCGTCCGAGACGAGATCGCGCCGGCGTTGGCCAGCGCCGACCCGCTGCGCGAAGTCGCGCTGCAAAACCGCTTGGTCCGCGCGCTGAAGGTGCAATACGAGCGCGTGACCGAGCTTGCGCGGAGCGGGCAGTGAAGAGGCGCACCCCGAGCGCGCTGATGTTGCCGCTGCTGGCCTTGATTTTCAGCCTATTTTTTCTATGGCCGCTGGCGGAGAGCATGCGGGGCGCGTTCGTCGACTCGCAAGGTCGCTTCACGTTGGCCTACGTGAGGGGGGTGTTCAACAACCCGGTGTACGTGCTCGGCTTCCGCAACTCGCTGGGCATCGCCATCGGCACGACCCTGCTGACGGCCCTGGTCGGGATTCCGCTCGCGCTGGTGTTTCAGCGCTGGGAGTTTCCGGGCCGACGCTGGCTGTCGGCCTTGGTGCCGCTGCCTTTGTTCGTGCCGCCGTTCGTCGGCGCACTGGGCATTCAGCGGCTCTTGGGACCGAACGGCGCGTTCAACGCCCTGCTGTCGGCGATCGGCTTGTCGGACCCGTCTGCGCCCATCGATTGGCTGCGCGACGGTCGATTTTTCGCGGTCATTTCCCTGACCGCGCTGCACCTCTACCCGGTCTTGTATTTCAATCTGTCCGCGTCGCTGGCCAACCTGAACCCGGAGCTGGAGCGCGCGGCCGAGACGCTCGGCGCCAGCGGGCTGCGCAAGCTGTGGCGGGTCACGTTACCGCTCACCGCCCCCAGCTTGTTCGCTTCGCTGACCATCATCTTCATCTGGTCGTTGACCGAGCTCGGGGTGCCGCTCCTTTGCGATTACGACCGCGTCACGTCGGTGCAAATCTTCGTCGGGCTCAAAGATATCGGGCAAAATCCGTTCGTTTACGGCCTCGTCACGGTTGCGCTGCTGGCGACGGTCGGACTCTACGGGCTCAGCCGGCTGCTGCTGCGCAAGCGGGACGTAACGGCCGGCGCCAAAGGCGCGGCGCGTCGCGAGCGCCGCGTGTTGCGAGGCGCCGGGCGCTGGGCATGCACCGGCTTCGCCTTGCTGGTGCTGTCGGCGGCCGCGCTACCGAACCTGGCCGTGTTCCTGCTGGCGTCGTCGCGCGATTGGTATGGCACGGTGTTGCCCAGCGGCTTCACGCTCGACCATTTCCGGTCCGCGCTGAGCCATTCGTTGGTCGTGCCATCCATTGCGCAGAGCTTGCGCTACGTCGCGCTCTCGACGGCCTTCGATCTGGTGCTGGGCTTCGCCATTGCGTGGGTGGTGGTACGCAGCAACGCGCCCGGAAGAAAGCTGCTCGATGCGCTGGCCATGTTGCCGCTGAGCGTGCCGGGCTTGGTGATGGCCTTCGGCTACTTGGCCATCTCGCGCCCCGGCCGGCCTTTTGCGTTTCTCGACCCGGTGCGAGACCCGACGGTGCTGCTGGTGATCGCCTACGCCATGCGGCGTTTACCGTTCGTGCTGCGCTCGGCGGAAGCAGGCCTATTGCAGATGAGTCACAGCGTCGAGGACGCGGCGCTCAGCCTGGGCGCGCCGCCGCGGCGGGTCTTGTTCCGCGTGACCTTGCCGCTCGTCTTGCCTCACTTGCTGGCGGGCGGTCTGTTCGCGTTCGCGCTGTCGATGCTCGAGGTCTCTGATTCGCTGATCTTGGCTCAGCGCCAAGCGCATTTTCCGATCACCAAAGCCATCTACGAGCTCTCGCAGCTGATCGGCGAAGGCCGGCTGTTGGCAGCGGCGCTGGGGGTTTGGGCCATGTTGCTCCTCGCGACGACGGTGTGGGTGGCGCGCCGGCTCGTCGGTGACAAGGGTCGCGGCTTTTCGGAAGTGTGAGCCTTCCGCCCCTAGACGCGCGCCGCGTCGAGCAACGCGCGCGTCACCGCGACCGCGGCCGACAAGCGCTCACCCGCGCGGCCCTGGGCCCACGGCGGCGAGACGGTAGCCCCGAGCGCCGACGCGCAGGCGCCGACCTCCCCCGGCTTCGAGCGCAGCTGCCGCCGCGCCAACGTGCGCAGATCGAGCCGCTCGGGCAGCGCGATGCCCTCCGCTACCAGCCGCTCCGAAGCGTAAAAGCCCCAACCCGCCAAAAGGTCGGTCGGGCGCACGAACGCGGTCCAACGCTCGCGAAACGATGCCAATGATTCGCCCGCCAGCACCAGCTCCGACGGCACGCGCGTGTGCACCTCGAACGAGGGCGAAAGCGGCCGGCGCGGGGTGAGCAGCGCCTCGAAGCGCTCGCCGGTTTGCACTCGCTCCGCGACCCAGTGCAAGACTTCGGCGTCGCCGCCCAGGGCGCTGCCGCGGGTCCAGGCGTTGGCTTCGCCGTAGCCGACGAGCAAGTCCGCCTCACGCTCCAGTAGCAGCCGCGGCAAGCGCGGCTTGCGAGGCCGATCGCGGTAGGCCAGGTGTCGGCGGGCGCCACGAGCTTCGGCGTAGTGGAGTTGATGCTCCACCATCGCGTCGAACGGCATGAGCCACGCCTCGCGATCGAAGCCGGCGGGCTCGAGCAACGCGAGCGCTTCGCCGATCGCCTCGATGGTCGAGATACAGTGCAGCGCGGGCTCGCGCCGAATGCGATAGCGACTCGGCGCGCTGGGTGACAGCGAGTAGCGCGGCAGCCGAGCCAACTCTGGATTCTGTTGGAACAGCTTTTTGGCCTGCCACCAAGTACCGTCCAGCACGACCAGCGTCACCGGCGAAGCGGGCGCAGCCTCGGCCAAGTCGAGCGCGTCGGGGCCGGGGTAGAGCAAGATCGCGGGCGCGGCCGGATCGTGCAGCTGCGCCTGGAAAGCGGGCACCTCCGAAAGCTTGATCGCAACGTGCCGCTCGGCGCGCTCCAGCTGCAGCTCCACGAGCCTCGCCGTGTTGATACGCACGTCGCTCTCCCGCGGGTGCTGCAAAATCAGCACCCGCGTCTGCGTCGAGACGCGACGGATGGCCGCGCAGATGCAAACGACACTCGGGCGCGAGCAACCACCGCAAACACTTCTGGGAACGACTTCGAGCATCAACGACACTAAAACTGGGCCGGGGCCGCCCACACCTGTCATCCCGAGTACGGCCGCGCAAGGCCTCTTGACCACAGGGCACCTAACCTGGTCGGATATCCCCTCGCCTGGGTCGAATCGCCTTAAGGCGGCCAACCCATGGCCGTTGCCGAGTCCGTTCCCGGCTGCGTAACGAGCTCTTATGCGCCTCCTTCCCTTCTCCGCGACGCTGCTCCTCTCCCTTTGTGGGCCAGCCGCCGCGTTTTCTCAAGAAGCGGCCGCAGGGCCAGGGTCACCGGCAGCAGCTCCCGCGCCCACGGCGCCCGCCGAGGCGCCCACGGCCGTGACCCTGAACGCCCTGCCCGCTCCCCCGACGGCCGCGTCCGAGGCGGAAATCGCGGCGATCAAGCAGCGCTTGGACGATCTCGAGACCGAGCAGGCCGAAGCAACGGCCATCGCCGAAGAAGACGACCAGCGCTTCAAGATCTACGGCTTTCTCGACTTTGGGCTGAAAAAATCATTCCCGTCGAAAGATCCATTCTTCGCCGCGCTGATTGAGCGAAAGCTCACGTTCGTCCTCGGCAACATCAACTTGTATTTCGACGCGCAGCCCACGGCCGGCTGGCGTGCGCTGATCGAAGCGCGGCTGACCACCTACCCTCACGGCGCCGAAGGCGTCGATGCGAGCGGGCAGTTCACGCGCACCGACAACACCGTCTTCGACACCAACAGCCCATCTGGCCGAAATCACGTCATCTGGGGTGGCGTCATCCTCGAGCGCGCGCAGATCGAGCACACGATGACCGATCTGTTCAACCTGCGGGTTGGCTACTTCCTGACGCCGTACGGCATTTGGAACGTCGATCACGGTACGCCGACCTTGATCTCGCTCGTGCTACCCGCCTCCCAGGTCGAAGAGGCCATGCCAAACCGGCAACTCGGCGTCCAGGCTTACGGCTCCACGACCACCGGCGATACCGAGCTCGGCTACGCCGCCTACGTCACCAACGGGCGCGCGCCGTTTTTGGAGGACCCGACCGATGGCAAGGCTTTCGGGGCTCGCATTTTCGCCAACCTGAACGGCACGAACCACACCCTTCGCCTGGGTGCGTCGGGCTTCGCGGGTGACTCGTTGGAGAAAGACAAGGTCCTCACCATCTCGAGCAGCGGCCCCAGCGTCGTCACCTCCAACAAGTACCGCTACAAAGAGTGGGCCTTGGGCGGCGACCTCTCCCTCGACTGGAAGAAGCTACGCGTGCGCACCGAAGGCATGGTGCACCGTGTCGATCACGGTGATAGCCCGCACGAGCCCGTGGCGTTCGCGGAGCCGGGCACCACCCATCCCGATCGCTTCGAGTACTACTGGTACTCGATCTTCGCCTACCGCATGGGCGCGTTCGAGCCCTACACGTACACCGAGCTCAAGTACTTGTCGCCGCGCGACGGCGCGTTCGACATGGCCTATCTGCCGGGCCTCGGCCTCAACATTTACTTTTCACCGTACGCCCAACTCAAAACCCAATACGTCGCCGCCAAATTCTACCGGCTCGCCGACGGCGGCGACGCCAGTGATCGCGACTTCCGCCTCCTCGATTCGCGCTTCGTGTTGAGTTTCTAGCTCGAGGTTTCCATGCAAAGCCGCGCCCTTCTCCTTACCGCCCTCACCTTCGCGCTCGGCGTGGCCTGCACGCAAAGCGAGGACGACGCGTGCGGCAAGGGCACCGTGTACCGCGACGGCTCCTGCCACCCGGCACCAGCGGCCACTGCGGGCACGGCTCCGAGCAGCAGCGCTGGCGGCGCCGGTACGGAAGCCGGCGGTGCGGGCCCGGACGAGACAATCGATCCCGACTTTGGTCTTGAATGCAGCGCCGACGACGAGTGTGGCGGCGTGACAGATTATTGCGTGCCGCAATCGCCCGTCGATACGAGGTACTGCACGGTTCGCGACTGCGACCCCGAAGACGACCAGGCCTGTCCGCCATCGTGGACCTGTACCGATTTGAGCCGCTTCGTCGCCGGCCTGCCTTTCGCCTGCACGCGTCCGACCAACTAGTTAAACTCGTTTTCAATCCGTCCAACCAGCATGGCCCGCAATCGCTCCCTCCCGTCACACCGCCGCCCGCGTTGGTTCGCGCGGGCTCTCGGGGCGCTGGGGCTGGTGGTCCTGTTTTGGGCGCAGGGCTCACGAGCCGGCTCGGCGGAGCTGTTGGTGATCGTCAACAGCCAAAACCCGGTCACGCGCCTGAACGCGTCCGAGCTTCGGCCCATTTTTCAAACCAGCAAGCGCAAGTGGGACAACGGGGCGCTAGTCGAACCGGTTAATTTGCCGGAAAAATCGCCTCAAAGGCAGTTGTTCGACAAAGCCGTGCTGGGCTTCGATCCCGACACTGCGCTTCGCTACTGGATCGATCGCAAGGTGCGCGGTGAAGCGCGACCGCCCAAAAAGATGACGACGCCAGCGGCCGTCCTAGCGCACGTGGCCGGGACGCCCGGGGGCATCGGTTACATCCCCGCCGAAGGCTCGGTCGGACCAGGCGTGAAGGTCGTCGCGCGGGTCAGCGGCGAGCAGGTCAGAAATCCGTAGCAAAGCCGGGCGAAGCCCAGCCGCTCTACGATTTACAAACCGTCGACAGCTCGACCCGATCGCCGTCCAGGTGCGCTTCGAGCGCGAGAGCGCTCTCGTGAGCCACGCGCACGAGACCCAGCATCGGCGGCGGCTGACTGCCACCCGCAAAGCGATTCATCTCGGTGGTGAAGGCAGCGGCAGCGTCTGCCTGCACGCGCTCCAGCTGAGCGTTCAAGCGCTGCAGCTGCTCGGAGTCGGCGTGATTGGAGATGCGTAGCCGGGCGCTGCCGTCGCGAGCATCGCGCTCGATCTCCAGACGGACTTCGCCGGCGCTGGACCCGTAGCGGAGCGCGTTGGCGTAGAGCTCATAGATGGCGACGTTCAGCCGCTCGGCAACACGCGGAGCCAGGCACAGCGACGTGTAGGCCGAAAGGTAGGCATAGGTAGGCTCCAGCAGCGCTGGATCCGCCGGCGAACCGATGGAAATCAACGGAGGCTGAGCGAGCTCCGTTAGTGCCCGAGGTGGGCTGGACGGCTGGCGCTGCGCCCGCGCTTGCACGCCGCTGGCGCGCCGCCCCGGGTCGGCCGCGACCGGATTATCCAGTGAATCGAGATGCGTCGTGTCGAGTGCCCTGTGCTTCAAGCGCTTCCCCGGCGGTTATGCCGACGCGTCGTGCGCCAGCGCGGCCTCACGTCTCCCAAACGGACGAATCCGCGGGCACTTGAGGCCCCCCGCGTAGAAGGGCCCGGAGGCTAGCCGCGCCGCACGCCCGCTTCGCGCACTTTCTGCTCTAGATCGCGGAAACGCTGCGCCAAGGCGCGCACCAGCGCTCCCGTCCAGCCATCAGCACCCAAGCCTGCGCTCAGGGTGCGCTGATCCAAAACCAACACGGTCACGTTGTCTTCCGCTTCGATCGTGGCGGCTCGCGGCTCCTCGAGCAACAGCGCCATTTCGCCGAAAACATCGCCCGCGCCCATGCTGCCCAAAGACTCGTGACCACTGCCGACGCGGCGCGAAATCTTGCAGCGGCCGCTCACGATCATGTACGCGGCGTCGCCGGTATCACCCTCGCGGATGATGATGCTACCTGGCGGAAACACCCGACGCGGCAGGTGCAAACCGCCGCGCAAGAAGTTCCTCACGTCGGCCTGCAGCTCGACCACGGATTCGTAGCGATCTTCCGGCTTGGGCGCGACGGCGCGCTCGACGATCAAGCGGATGCGCTTGGATACGCCGATACCCATGCAGGCCACGTCGATGGGCACGACTTTACCGGCCTCGGCGCGCTCGAGCACCGTGTCGACGTCGCGCGCGTCCCCGTAGGGCAGCTTACCGCTGACAATCTCGTACAGAATCGCGCCTAGCCCGAAGACGTCGCTTCGTTCGTCCATCTCGTGCGGGTTACCGCGTGCTTGCTCGGGCGCCATGTGGGTGGGCGTACCGACCGGCCCCGGGGCTTCCATCTGCGCGCGCGAGCCCGACGCCGGACGCGTACGCGTCAATCGCGCCAAGCCCCAGTCCATCAGATAGGTCTGACCGAAGTCGGCGACCATCACGTTTTCGGGCTTCAAGTCGCGATGGATGACGCCGCGGTGGTGGGCGTAGGCGACCGCGTCGCAAACCTTCAAGAAGATCTCCAAGCCGTCTTCCAGGCGCGCGGTGCTGCCCGGCGACCGGAACGGCTCCCGCAGCCAATCGTCGAAGTTGACGCCTTGCACGAGCTTCATCGTGAAGTACGGCACACCCACGTCGGAGACGTTGAGCTCGTGCACCGGCACGATGTTCGGGTGCTCGAGCTGCCCGGTCATCTGCGCTTCGGCGATGAAGCCGTCTTTGTACATCGGCACCTTGGCCAGCTCTTTGTCGAGCCGCTTCAGCGCCACGTGGCGAAGCAAGTTGCGATCCGTCGCGGGATGAATGCGCCCCATGCCGCCGCGCCCGATCTCGCGAAATAACCGCAGGTGCTCGGGGATTGGGATGGCTTCGCGCTCGACTTCACCCGGGCTCACCCCGTGCTCGCCCGCAACCGGGATGCTCTCGATGACGTAAACGGGCTCCGCGGCCTCTTTGCTATCGTTCTTGTCGCTCAAGCGCTTACTCCCAGGGGCGAGACGCCGGAAGTTATCACGCGGGCGGCGGCGGTTGCCCGCAGATTGGCCCGGAACCCGCCCGAAGCCACGCCGAAGGCCACTTTATGGCGCGTCGTCTCAGAAGCCCAATCCGACCATCGTGCGGATCCAGACTTTACCGTACGGATCATCGGCTTGGGCCGATTGGGTGAGGTTGTCGAGGCGGGCGTAGACGCCGGTGGACCACCAGGCTTCGCCGGCCTGGAGCAGGATGGTTGGACCGAGGTAGTGGCGAGCCGCGGTGGGGCTATCGCTGTTGGCGGCGTTTTGAGCGTCGGCTTCGTTGAACCTGCCCCGCGCCCAGTATTCGAGGCCCAGCATCAGGTTGGGCGAAAACTCGTACGAGGTGCCCAGCGTCGGGTTGTAGATGAGCTTCGACTCCTGAGTCTGGAAGTAATACTCCTGCTCGACCCACAGGTTGCAGACGGTAGTCAGGTAGCCAAACCGCTTCGACAACAGCAGCTTTTGTTCAATCTCGATCTCGTTGTACAGCTCGGCCACTTCGAGATACACGCCCATGTCCACCGGCAAGTCGCCCTCTTCGGCGAAACGGTAGCGCAGGCGTTGCTTCATACCGTCGAAGCGCATGGCCGGTGTATCGGCGGTCGCGCTCTGATGAAACGAGAAATAGAGCCCTAGCTCGAGGCGATCGCTGACGCCGAGCTCCAGCTCGGTCTGCAGCTGCGAGCGAACCGCCGTCACCGCGTCGCGCGTGCCGTCGTCCTTTTCACGCGCGACCCTCATCGGGATCAAATCCGCGATCTCTTCGACCTCGACGCGGCCTTTGGGCAACGTTTGGTATGGGTAGGAGTACGGCAGCGGATGCGGGTTGGCGGCCGCCGTCAGCGAAAATGCGCTGCAAATCAAGCCAGTTGCGACGGTCAGGGTCGAGCGGCAATTCATGGCAGGCTCCGGGCGAGCGCGGCGGTTCGGGTCTCTAGCTCAGTTTTCATCGGTAAGATCCAGGTCTTGTTGGAGAAGCCGTCGGACTCACGCGCCAGATCGACGGCAGGGTCGAGCAGGCGCTGCATGGGGCGACCGTTCAGGGAAGCGAAGGCGTCGGCGTACACGGCAGGCTCGACCACGCCGCGTTGACGGTAGTCGGCCGCGATGACGCGCGCGGCTTCGAGCAACATGTCGGGCTGAGGGGCCATCATGGCCGTTTGGTAGGGCGTGAAATAGTCGTTCGGCGAGACGCGAAACACGCGCCCGGTGCGCGGCTCGACCACGCGAAAATCCACCGACCCGTTCTTCTCCATCAACATGACGTTCCAAGAGAAGCGAAAGCCTTGCTCGGTCCAACACATTTGCCCGGGGTACAACAGATGGCGCAACGGCATCAGCAACTGCAGCGCAAACCAGACCGCGAGCACGGGCACGGCCCCGCCATGACCGCCAAATCGACCCGTAAGCGTGCTCGTTCTCACGCTCACGCGGTCGCGCTCGCGCGGCCGCGCCAGCAGCGTTTTTGGCCAATCCGCCTCGAAAAACAGCGTCGCACCGCAAATCATGAAGAACGGAAACATGCCGATCGCAAACAGCTGGGCGGTGAGCAGATGGAACCCAACCAGCGCCACGAACGCGTACCGGCGGCTCCTTCGCCATAGCAGCAGCGGCACGACCGACAGGTCGAACAGCGCGCCCGCCCAGCTGAACGCGAACGCGGCCCACGCCGTGCCCAGCAGCGGCCCGACCCCGGGCAGGTCACTGCTACGAGCGAGCCAAAGCGACAGCGGCTGAGCGTTCAACAACCAATCGGCGTTCAGCTTGGCGATGCCGCCAAACGAATAGACGACGCCAAACTGCGCCCTGAGCGCCCACAGCATCCACGCCGGCACCGTATTTTGCCGCACGCGCGGGTCGCGTCGAGCATCCAGTGACCAGGCAGCGTCGAGCGGCAAGAACGCCATCAGCGCGCACACGCACAGCACCAAATAGTAGTGATTGAGGTAGTTGGTCTTGTCGATCAGGTGGGCGTACCCAAACAGCAGCCCATACGCGACCACGCAAGCGCGGTAGCGATAGCCGAGCAGCACTCCTACTGCGCACGCGGCCATGACCCCGAAATGCAAGTACATGCCGACGCCCGGCCACGGCCTCACCCACTCGAAGCCCCAGTATTTGAAGAAATGCGCGGGCTTCAGGAAGTACTCGGCCACCCAGTCGTGCGCGAAGTAGCGCAGGACCGCCACCAGCAACAGCGCCCCAAAGCCGATGCGAAACGCGGCCAGACTCGCGACATCGACCGGGCGGTGGAGGCGCGGCTCAGTCGCCATCGTTGTCGCTGAACTTGAGGCTGGCGCCCAAGCTGCTCAGCACCTCGGTGGCGAGGACGCGCTTCAAGGTTTTCACGGCGTCGTAGGCGGCCGTGACCGTCTCGGGGGCGTCGTCGAGCGCGGCCGTGAACGGCTCCGGAATCGCGGAGATGGCGGCCGCCGCCGCGTCCAAGGCCTCGCGCGCGTGCCGGTCCGCGCTCGGGCTCTTGGCGCGCACCAGCAGCGAAAGGTTCGGCTCCAGGCTGTCATCGCGCGCTCCGAAGTACACATTGCGAATGCCGCGCACGTTGCGGGCCATGTCCGTCAGCGAGGCACCAGAGCGTTCCGATTCCTGCGCCGTCGCGTCGATTCTGCCGCCGGTGACCGCGCCCAGCGGCTTACCCAGCTTCACGTTGGCGATGACTTCGCTGAGCACGACGCTCTCGTTCAGCAGCGTATCCAGCCCCGCCTGAACGTTGACGGAGACGCTGTCGGGGCGGCCCGGTTCGGCGAATCGCCGCGAATATCCGCCCATTTCGGGGTCCCAGGCCGCCCGCAGCGCCTCGGCGTTGTCGGCGACGATCTGCCCCGCCACGCTCGCGAACCGTCGACGGCGCTCGCCTTGGAGGTCGTCGGCGAGCAGCGCCGTCTCGAGCTCGGCTTCGTCCTCCGGAAACAATAGATACTCGATCGCGTGCAAGCCGCGCTTGTTGGCTCCCAAGCTGCGCACCTCTTGCAGCGTGAGCTCCTTTTCCGACGCCAGCTCGGCTTCGAGCTTCGCCACATCGAGCGGCGACTGGTCGATGTCGGCCACCGAGTGCAGCTCGACGGCCGGACCAAAGCCAAATGCGGCGGCTTCCTCCAGCGGCGCGCGCACGTCGCGATAGGCTCGACGAATCGCGGCCAAGTCGGCCGCCTCCGGCGTGCTCGCGAGCTCGTCGAGCAACGACGCAAGCTCGGCCGAGCGCGTGCCCAGCTCGGCGTAGGTCGGCAAGATGACCTGCTCGGTCGCGCCCCGCAGCGCGACCCGCCGGTCGCCGTCCGGCAACGCCACCGGCGCGCAGCTCAGCGAGACGCCGAGCAGCAACCACCAGGCGCGACCAAGCTGAATTTGAAAACGCATATCAAGTTCAGAAGTCGTTCGCGAATTTACAGGCAAATGCGGCATGGCGGAGGCGCCAGGCAGCCCTGAAGCGCGCCCAGGCGTAACCCCCGGCCGATAGCCCGTCAAGCCAGGCTCAATCGGCGCGGATTTGCCGGGCCACGTCGGCCGCGATCGTGCAAGTCTCTTGCATATGTCCGAGCTGCTGGCGGTCCTGCAACGGTCGAGCGAGTTGATGATCGTGCAGAGGCGCGAGCTCGCGGAGCTGTTCGGCATCGAGACTCGCAACAAGTACGCCATCGAAGCGAGCGGCGCGCAGCTCGGTTTCGCAGCCGAGCAAGGCAAGGGTGGGCTCGCCTTCTTGGCCCGCATGTTCTTCGGCCATTGGCGGACCTTCGAAATTCATTTCTTCGACAACACGCGCCAGTTGGCGTTGCGCGTCGTGCATCCGTTTCGCTTTTTGTTCCAACGGCTGGAGGTCAGCGACGCGGTGGGTCGGCAGCTGGGCGCCATTCAGCAGCGCTTTTCCTTCCTTTGGAAGCGCTTCGACGTGACCGACGCTGCGGGGCGCGTACTGCTCACGGTTTCGTCGCCGATCTGGCGGCCATGGACGTTCGTGTTCAAGCGCGACGATCGGGAGCTGGCGCGCGTCGAGAAGAAGTGGTCGGGCATGCTGCGAGAGGCGTTCACCGACGCCGACCGCTTCCGCGTCGCCTTCGACTCGCCGGAGCTCAATCTCGACGAGCGCTCGCTCGTCCTCGCTGCCGGCATCTTCATCGATTTGCAGTACTTCGAGCGCAAAGCGCAGTAGCCCCACGGTCAGGCGCGTACGCCTGATGACGAGTCACGGTCGACGACCGCTCCTTCGCGCCGGGGGGAGCGCGGCCGCCAGTCGCTGGACCGCCACCTGGATCTCTTCCACCGTCACCGGCGCAAAGCCGAGCCGCAAGAACGGCGCCTCGCGACCGTCGAAGCGAAAACGGCGGCCGCCCTGGACCAGCACTTTGCGTTCGCGGGCCCTCGCCACCCAGTCGTCACTGGAGACACCGCGCGCCGTCACTTTGGCCCACAGCGCCATGCCACCGGAGGGCTCGCGAAACGACAATGCCCCGCCCAGCCGACTACGCAGCTCGCTTACCAGAGCATCGCGACGTGCTTGGTACTCCCGCCGAACGCGCCGCACGTGACGGCCGATCACGTCGTCTTCAATCAGCTCCGCGACCGCTCGCTCGACCACGTGGTCGCCGCTGCGGTCGACGTACGTCCGCACGCGCGCGGCACGCTCGATGATTTCCGGAGGGGCGGCGATGTAGCCGATGCGTAAGCCCGGGGCCAGGATCTTGGACAGCGTGCCGACATAAACCACCACCGCGGCGTCGACGCTGGCCAGCGGTAACACGGCACGGCCTTCGTAGTGGTGCTCGTGATCGTAGTCGTCCTCGATGACAACGAAGCCGTGCCGGCGCGCCAACTGCAGCAGCTCGAGCCGTCGCGGCGCCGTGAGCGTGACGGTAGTAGGGTATTGGTGATGGGGCGTGGTGTAGACCGCGGCCACGCGCTCGCGCTCCAGAAGCTTGGAAAGCGCGGTGATCGACAACCCTTCAGCGTCGACCGGCAGCGCAACGAGCCGGGCCCCGCTGAGCCGCAGCGCTTCCCAACACGGACGATAGCCCAGCCCCTCGACGGCGATGACCCGGTC
>Ga0164241_10002579_pt1 | contig 19278 bp, 19 predicted proteins | sample OricomyardsoilBY_FD_108780 | JGI IMG/M metagenome (GOLD analysis project Ga0164241, IMG submission 108780) | Backyard soil microbial communities from Emeryville, California, USA - Original compost - Back yard soil (BY) | ecosystem: Environmental > Terrestrial > Soil > Unclassified | place: USA... | reverse complement strand
GCAGTAGCCGTCGCGGTCGCCGAGGTGGTCGTGGTCGGTCGCGCTCAACCCAGAGCGGCAAGGACGAATGAACACGTACGCAGTCATAGAGAGCGGCGGTAAGCAGTACAAGGTCGAGAAGGGAACCTCCCTGCTCGTCGATCGGCTCAGCGCCAAAGAGGGCGAGAAGGTCGCCCTGCGGCCGGTGATGTTCCGCGACAAGGAGGTCATTGCCGGCGCCAAGGAGCTCGAGAAAGTCAAGGTCGAGGCGACCGTGGCCGAGCACCTGCGCGGCGAGAAGATCAAGGTCTTCAAATACAAGCCCAAGAAGGGCTACCGGCGGCGTGCCGGCCACCGTTCCGAGCTGACCAAGCTCGAGGTGACCGAGATCAGCGTCGGCGGCCGCAAAGCGGCGGCGCCGAAGAAAGAGGAGCCGGCGAAGGCCAAAGCGGATAAACCGGCCGCTGAGAAAAAACCGGCTGAGGCCAAAAAGCCCGCCGAGAAAAAAGCGGCGCCTAAAAAAGAGGCCGCCAAACCCGCATCAACAAAAACAACTGAGAAAAAAGCCGCGGCTAAAAAACCGGCCAAAGCCAAAAAAGCGGCTGAGAAAAAACCGGCGGCCAAAAAAGCGAAACCGGCTGCTAAAAAGGATTCTGACGATGGCTCATAAGAAGGGACTCGGCTCAAGCCGCAACGGACGCGAATCCAACCCCAACATGCTTGGGGTCAAGGTCTTCGCGGGCCAGAAGGTCTACGGCGGCGAGATCATCGTGCGTCAGCGGGGCACGCGGTTCTGGCCCGGTGACGGCACCGGACTGGGTCGTGATCACACGATCTTCGCGACTCGGCCTGGCATCGTCGAGTTCAAATCGGCCCGCAAGGGCCGGATGATTTCGGTTCTCTCGGATTAGGGCTCGGGGAGAGGTCGGGTACCTCTCCCGGGGCGCTGCCTTTTTCGCCGGACGCGCTGGGCCTCTCGCTGAGGAGCTAGTGCGAAAAAGAGACCGCCGCGCCCCGCGAGAGGCACCCGACCTCTCCTGGGCGCTCGTTGCTCGACCGGCATGGCCGCGACTCGCTCCAAAGCTTCTGCGGCTCCATCCATTGCGGTGTAACGCTTTGTGGTGCTCGGGGAGCCGCTATGCGTTACACCTCACCTGACGATGTTCGACAAGGCAAAAATCTGGGTTGAGGGCGGGGCTGGGGGGAACGGGTGCACCTCGTTTCGGCGGGAGGCTCATGTGCCTCGGGGTGGGCCCGACGGTGGAGATGGTGGGCATGGTGGCGACGTGGTGCTCGTTTGCGATGCCTCGAAGAGGGACCTTGCTGCGCTGAAGGGGAGTAAGCACTTCAGGGGCGGGCGGGGGAAGCATGGGGAAGGGTCGAATCGGCATGGGGGTCGGGGGGAGCCGAAGGAGATCTTGGTGCCTGCGGGGACTCAGGCTGAAACGGTCGATGGCAGTTGGCTCGATCTGGTCGAAGCTGGGCAGCGGGCTGTCGTTGCCCATGGTGGGCGTGGTGGGCACGGGAACAAGCGGTTTGCGACCTCGACGCGGCAGGCGCCTCGGTTCTCGGAGAACGGGACTTCTGGGGAAGAGGGCTGGATCGAGCTGCGCTTGAAGCTGTTGGCGGATGTGGGGTTGGTCGGGTTGCCGAACGCGGGGAAGTCGTCTTTGCTCGGGCGGTTGACTCGAGCGGCGCCGAAGGTGGCGGACTACCCGTTCACGACGCTCTCGCCGGTGCTGGGCACGATCGAGGGCGAGAACGGGCAGGCGATCGTCGCCGACATTCCGGGCTTGATCGAAGGAGCTGCCGATGGTGCGGGCCTGGGGCACGAGTTCCTCGCCCACGTCGAGCGCTGCGCGATGCTGGTTCACCTGGTCGAGCTCGATCCGCTCGAAGGGGATCCGCTCGGCAACTACGAGGCGGTCGAGGCCGAGCTGTCCTCCTACGGGGCCGGGCTCGATCGGTTGCCGCAGATCCTCGTGCTCTCCAAGCGCGACCTGTTGCCCGCAGAGGACGTCGAGGCGGCGCTGGCGGAGTGGCGCGAGCGACTGGGTGGCTCAGGCCTTGGCGTGCTTGCCGTCTCCTCGGCGACCGGCGAGGGGCTGCCAGAGCTGCGCGAGCGCATCCTCTCCTCGTTGCCGGAGGCGACCCCTGCGCGGCCACAGAGTGGGCCCGAGCAGGCTGCCGAATTCGAGGTCGAGCACCGCGTCTACCGCCCGGTCGGCGAAGGCGGCTACTCGGTCGTGCGCGAGGAGGACGGCGCCTACCGGGTCACCGGCCGTGGCGTCGAGCTGCTCTTCGAGCGTCACGACATCAAGAACGAAGAGGCCCTTGCCTACCTCGAGCAGCGCCTCAACGAGATCGGCGTCATCGCCGCCCTGCGCGCCGCCGGCTTCGAGCCCGGCAACGACGTCCGCGTCGGCGAGCAGGAGTTCGAGCTTTATCCGTGAGGGCTTGGGACGCGAGCTCTCAGTGGATAGCCGCTTCATACTTGAGCGGCCATGACACTCGTGGTCAAGCTTGGTTCCTCGATCGTCGCCGCAGACGACGGCTCTCTGCGCGCTGAGGTGCTCGATTCTGTTTGCGAGCAGGTCGCGCGCCTGGAGCGGGGGGGGGAGCGGGTCGTGATGGTCACCTCCGGCGCGATCGCCCGCGGCATGCGCCTGATGGGCCTGGCGGTCCGTCCCCGCGCGATGGACGAGCTGCAGGCTGCCTCCGCGGTCGGTCAGGGCGACCTCTTCCGCGCCTACGAGGGACGCCTCGCCGAGCACGGCACACGCGCCGCCCAGGTGCTGCTCACCGCCGCCGACATCGCCGCCCGCACCAACTACCTCAACGCCCGCCAGACGCTGCGGCGGCTGATCGAGTGGGGCGTGGTGCCGGTCGTCAACGAGAACGACACCACGGCAACCGACGAGATCAGCTTCGGCGACAACGACTTTCTCGCCGCCCAGGTGGCGATCCTGCTCGACGCCCGCCTGCTGGTCCTGTTGACGAACACGGACGGCCTCTACACGGCAGATCCGTCGGTCGATCGCGAGGCGAAGCGGATCCCGGAGGTTGCCGACTTCGCCGAGCTGGAGGGGCTGGAGATCGGCGATCGCACCTCCGCCTTCGGCTCCGGTGGCATGCGCAGCAAGGTCGCGGCGGCCGAGATGGCCAGCGAGGCCGGCATCCCGGCGGCGGTCTGCAACGGGACCAGCGCTGGGACGTTGGCTGCCGCCGCTGCCGGGGACCCGGTCGGCACGCGCTTCGCCGCCCAGGAGTCGCGCTCGTCCAGCTTCAAGCTCTGGCTCAAGTACGCCAAGCCGGCTCATGGTCGGCTCACGGTTGACGCCGGGGCCGCGCGGGTCTTGCGTGAGAGCGGCTCCAGTCTGCTGCCGGTCGGCATCGTCGAGGTCGACGGTGACTTCGATGCCGGCGACGCCGTTGAGATCGCTGCCGCTGGCGAGGTGATCGGCAAGGGGATCGTCGATTACTCCTCGCGGGAGTTGCCGGAGGTGATTGGGCTCAAAAGCGCTGACGTGCGCGAGCGGCTGCCGCATGCGGCCGATGAGGTCATTCACCGCGATCGGTTCGTGCTTGTTTGAGGCGGAAGGTGGTCGCAGGGTCGGGGCACCTCGCCTGGCGGCTGCCTTTTTCGCTGGGCGCGTCGCGGCTCTCACCGAGTGGCTAGCGCGAAAAAGAGACCGCCGCCGCCAGGCGAGGCACCCCGACCCTGCCAGCTACCCTTAGCCGGGATGGCGACTACGACTCAGACAGTGGCGGAGATTTGCGGGGCTTCCCGCCGCGTTGCTCGTGAGCTTGCCAGTGCTTCGACGGAGGCCAAGGATGTCGCGTTGGAGGCGACTGCGCGATTGCTCGGTGAGAGGTCGGCTGAGATTCTCGAGGCTAACGCGGCCGATCTGGCCGATGAGCGGGCTGCGGGGTTGACGCAGGCGCTGCGCGACCGGCTCTCGCTGAGTGAGGAGCGCGTGGCGGCTATGGCCGACGGTGTGCGGGCAGTGATTGCGCTCGAGGACCCGATTGGGGAGGAGCTCGATCGGAAGGCTTTGGAGAGCGGGCTGGACCTGCGCAAGCTGCGGGTGCCGCTCGGGGTCGTTGCGGTTGTTTATGAGGCGCGGCCCAACGTGACGATCGATTGTGCGGCGCTGACGATCAAGAGCGGCAACGCGATCGTGCTGCGCGGGTCTCACTACGCCGAGCGCTCCAATGCGGCGCTGGCGGGGGTCGTGCGCGAGGCTCTCGGTGAGGCAGGCCTACCTGAGGACGCGGTGCTGCTGTTGCCGGTTGGCGAAGGGCATGGCGATCTGGCCGAGCTGGCGACGCAGGACGGGATCGTCGACCTGCTGATCCCGCGCGGCGGCGAAGGACTGAAGAAGGCTTTGAAGGACGTCGCGACGGTGCCGGTGATCTACGCCGCCGCCGGCAACTGCCACGTCTACGTGCACGCCGAGGCCGACCTGGAGAAGGCGCGGCGGATCGCGGTCAACGCGAAGACGCAGCGGCCCGGCGTCTGCAACGCGGCGGAGACGCTGCTCGTCGACTCGGCCGTGGCCGCCGACTTCCTGCCGGGGGCGCTGGCGGAGCTGCGCGAGGCCGGGGTCGAGCTGGTAGGCGACGAGCGGGCGCGTGAACTGGTCGGTGGCATAGACGTCGGGATCGCGAGCGACGAGGACTGGGACACCGAGTACCTGGACCTCAAGCTCGCCGTCGCGATCGTTGACTCGCTCGAGGACGCGATCGAGCATGTCAACGCCCATGGCACCGGTCACTCGGAGGCGATCGTCAGCTCTTCCGTCGATGCCACCGATCGCTTCGCCGCCGGGGTCGATGCGGCCGTCGTCTATACCAACGCCTCGACCCGCTTCACGGATGGCTTCGAGTTCGGCATGGGGGCGGAGATCGGCAACTCGACCCAGAAGCTGCACGCGCGCGGGCCGATCGGGCTGCGCGAGCTGACGACCTACAAGTACGTCGTCCACGGCGACGGCCAAGTGCGTGAGTAGCTCACCGCCCGCCGGCATCGGCGTCCTCGGCTCGGCCTTCAACCCGCCGCACCTCGGCCACCTCGCCCTCGCCCAGGAGGCGCTCTGGCAGCTCGGCCTCGAGGAGGTGATCCTCGTTCCGACCGGCGAGGCGCCGCACAAGCGCATCGCCGACGATCCGGGCCGTGAGCTGCGCCTGGCGATGACGCGGCTGGCCGCGGCCGACGACTCGCGCTTCTCGGTCTCGACCCTGGAGGTCGAGCGCGAGGGGCCGTCCTACACGTATGAGACGTTGGAGCTGCTTGCAAAGGACAGGCCCGACAAAGAGCTGGTCTTCGTGATGGGGGCCGATGCCGCGGTTGGCCTGGAGAGCTGGCGTGAGCCGCAGCGGGTCACCGAGCTGGCGCGGCTTGGAGTGGCGAGGCGGGCCGGCATCTCCGACGCCGAGGTCGCCGCGGTGCTGCGCAGTCTCGGCGCCGAGGGGCGGGCGACGATGCTGGAGATGTCGCAGTTCGGCGTCTCCTCCTCGGCCGTGCGTGAGCGCGCCGCCGCAGGGCGGCCGCTGCGCTACCTGGTCCCCGAGTCCGTGGCGCGCTTCATCGAAGAGAAGGAGATCTACCGGTGAGCGCCGAGCGCAAGAAGGTCGACTCGGAGGCGCTGGCGCGCCGCATCGCCGAGCTGGCCGACTCGAAAGCGGCGACCGAGATCGTCGTCCTCGACATGCGCAAGCTCGTCGCCTACACCGACTTCCTGGTCATCTGCACGGCCCGCAACGAACGCCAGGCACGCGCGATCGGCGACGAGGTCAAGCTGCGGGTCAAGGAGGACGGCCTGCTGCCCGGCGGCTCCGACGGCGATGCGGCCGGCTGGATCATCCTCGACTACCTCGACTGCGTGCTGCACGTCTTCACCGATGAGGAGCGCAAGCGCTACCAGCTCGAGGACCTCTGGCGGGAGGCGCCGCGACTCGAGATACAGGCATCGCAGGATGGCGTCCGGGGGCACCTCTACGGTGCCGCCCATGGGTAGCTTCAAGAGGGCGTTCTTCGGCTACCGCCGCTCCGACGTGGACGCGGCGCTTGCCAAGCGGGACGCCCGAAATTGGGCGCTGGAGAGCGACGCGGAGGAAGCCGCTGTGCGCTGCCGCGAGGCTGCCGATGCCGTGACCCGGGCGGAAGACGAGTCCTCGTCGCTGTCGGCGATGGTGATCGAGCGCGAGCGTGAGATTCGCGGCCTGCACGAGCGGCTGCGCGAGGCCAACGAACGCCACGACCGCAGCATCGCCTCGCTGGAGGCCGTCTCGTCCCGTTTGGCGGAGATCCAGGCCCAGGCCCGTGGTCAGGCCACACGGATCCGCATGAAGGCGCTGCGCGAGGCGGTCGAGGTCGGCCGCCGGGCCCAGGAGCTGAGTGACGCGCAGGCGAGCACAAACGACGCGTCGCCAAGCACGAATGGCAACGGCAACGGCCACAGCGAGATCGAGCACGCCGCCCAGGACATCTTCGAGGGCCTCGTCAAGGTCGAGATCGGCCCGCTCGACGACTTCTCCCAGCTGGTCGGCTTCGAGGACGCCGCCGGCCAGATCGACGCCACCGCGGAGATCTCGGTCGAGCGCTTCTCCGAGGGCCGCGCGACGATCTCGATGCGGCTCGACGAACCGATCGATCTGCTCCGCGAGCTGGAGCAGCGCTCCCCGCTCGACTTCCGCGTTCGCCGCACCGCCGCCGACAACCTGATCCTCGACGTCGACGACGATTCAGGCCCCGAGCAGCGCGCCGCCTAGCGCCGCCCGCCGAGCCTTCCGTCGCCGCTACTCTTCATTCCTTCCGGCGCCCTGGCGGAGTGGTTACGCAGCGGCCTGCAAAGCCGTTTACACCGGTTCGATTCCGGTGGGCGCCTCTAGCTTTGGCGAGCGGATCGGGTCGGATAGCGAAACGTTTCCGCCGCTCCGGAGGTTACGGTCGGCCAGTCGATGAAGGGGACGCTCAGCCAGAAGAAGGCGATCAAGCTGCTGAAGGAAAACGGCTGGACGCAAGCTCGCGGCGGCAAGCATCAGGTCAAGATGACCAAGCCGGGTTGCCGCCCGATCACGCTCCCGCAGCACAAGGGCCGCGACTACCAGCCCGGCTTGACCAGCGCGATTCTCAAACAGGCAGGGCTACAATGAAGGAACTTCACCTATGGAGTTGACCGCCCGCATCCATATCGAGGAAGGCAGCTACTGGGCAGACGTTCCAGAGCTACCGGGCTGCTTTGCCTCCGGAGACACCCTGGACGAGCTGTTCGAGTCCCTGCAAGAAGGCGTTGCGCTTTACCTGGCCGACGAGGGCGAGCAAGGTGGCCCAATGCATGTCGCCACGGCGACGCTGACTGATCGCCCGCTGACGGCTGCGTAGACGAATCGAGGGCGCCTTTCGGCCGCCCGCGACCTAACCGGTGACGCTTGGGTCCAGCCAGGGCTTGTTCATCGCCAGGTGGCGTTTCTGCGAGCGCTTGAAGAGGTAGCAGCCGATGATGCCGTTGCGCATCTCGGAGTAGATGAACTTGCCGGTGACGAGCTTCCAGCCCTCGACCGAGACCGAGTTGAGGATGTCGACCGGATCGGCGGTCTCGCGGGCGGGCGAGCCGGGTAGGCCCGGGATGACCAATGGCTCGAGCGCGTCGAGCTCGAGCTCGTACTGGAAGAGATGCTGTCCGCGCTTGTAGGCGATCCGCGCTTTGCCTGCGGGCGTCAGGTAGAAGGCTTGCTCGGCGGCCTCGACCGAGGCCATCTGCCGTCGGCGCTCCCTCTCCTCGGCGCGCTCTTCGCGAGCGGCCTTGCCAAGCGGCGGTACCAACGGCGGTCGGCCGCGCAGCGAGGGAAGCCGGAGGTCCCAGCGCTTTTCGGGGGCGTCGTCCGTGACCCTGCGCTCGGGCTCCACCGCCTGGTGGCGCCGAAGCTCGACGAGGTGCTGCCTCTGCTCGGTTACGGCGGTCACAGTAGGGAAACGTCGCGAAGGCCATGCGCTTTGCGCGTCACCCAATACAACATTCGGCCAGAGCCGGGCTCGCACGCCCATCTCGTGCGTCGGCTTCCCGGCCGAGAACGGAAAAGGGCCCCGTGAGGGGCCCTCTGTTTCCGAAGGACGTGCCACCAGTGAGACTCTGTTTCCCTGGCTCGTCGGTCCTCAAGTCTTAATCGGAAGCTGCTCCTAGAAACACCGCGTTTGCTGAAAAGTTGCACCGCTTGCATCGGCGCTTGCAGATCGAGACTTGAGTCTTGGCGGGCAGGCGGCACGCGCGCCTCACCGGCCCGCGTGCCGCTGCTAGATTCAGGATTCCCCTGGGGCGCTTAGCTCAGTTGGGAGAGCGCCAGCTCGACAAGCTGGAGGTCACTGGTTCGAGCCCAGTAGCGCCCATTCGCCCCTGCCCGGTCTGAGCTGACGGCTCAGACCTCGGCCGGTATCCGCACCTCGGTGAGGCGGATGCTGTTGCCGGATGGGTCGCGAAAGGCCGAATCGATCCCGTAGGGACGCTCCTGCGGCGCTTCGGTGAAGTCGACCCCGCGGCCCTTCAGCTCCTCGTAAGAGGCCTGGCAATCGTCGGTGGTGAGGAACACCGTTCCGGCGAAGCCCTTGGCGACCAGGTCGCGGACCTGCTCGCCGGTCTCGCTGTCGAGCACCGGTGGGCCGGGGATGGCCATCAGCGTGATCGAGACGTCCTCCTGGCCGACCGGGCCGACGGTGAGCCAGCGGAAGTCGTCCATCTCGGCCATCGTCACGTCGGCGCGGACCTCGAGGCCGAGCTTCTCGGTGTAGAAGGCGAGCGCCTCGTCCTGGTCGTGCACCCACAGCTGCGCGTTGGCGATCCTGAGCATCGTGTCCTCCTTGTCGAACGGAAAGGTCGGCAGCGATGCTAGGCCCGGACCGGGGCGCTGTCTTCTCGAAACGTGCTGTGTTGCGGCCGTGTGTAGGCGCGGACCACGCAGCCGGGCACCAGGGCGCTCTGCGCCGCCGGCGGATGCGCTGCCCGGTAGGCGGTCGGCGAGCGCCCGTAGGTGCGGCCAAAGCTGGTCGTGAAGGAGCCGACGCTCTGCAGGCCGACCGAGAAGCAGATGTCGGCGACGGAGCGGTCGGTCGTGCGCAGCAGCGCCGCTGCCCGCTCCAGGCGCCTGGTCAGCAGGTAGGCGTGGGGGGACTCGCCAAACGCGCGCCGGAACTCGCGGCTGAAGTGCGCCCGCGAAAGCCCCGCTGCGCAGGCCAGGTCGTCGACCCCCAAGGGCTCGAAGTAGCGAGCGTCGGCGAGGTCCTTGGCGCGCAGCAGATGACGGGCTGGCGGGACGTGGGCCATCACCGCCAGTCTAGGTCAGCTACTTCGCCGCGACTGGAGCTGGCCTGCCCGCGCGGTTGATGTCCAGCGCGGCGGTCAGGAGCCGTTCGTAGCTCAACGGCTCGTCGAGATCGATGGGATGGCTGTCGAAAGCCAGCCCGCGGTCCGACCGGACGGCCGTGACGAACGGATCGCCGTGCCTGAGCTCCATCACGGCGGTGCCGGAGGCAAATCTGTTCAGGGTGCCGATCGCCTGCGCCAGCGCTTCTGTCGACACCGCGAACCAGCTTCCCCGAGCGGCCGCATGGAGCCAGCTCGACGCGAGGGTGCCGAGCAGATCGAGGGCATCGTCGGGCAGTGTCATCTGGCGAAGCTGCCGAACGGCTCCGAGGATCGTCGCGGCGGCGGGCGCCTCGCGCACCTCGTGGTTCTTCGCGCCCCAGGGGGTCTGCTCGAAGCCGTTGTAGCGGCCGATCCCGTAGCCGCCGGCGATCTCGTTCAGGTGCGCGATGATCGTCGTCAGGGCCATCCGCTCGCCGTCGATCGCGACGGGGCAGCCCGCCTCGAACTCCAGCTCGACGACGGTGGGCGCGTCGTGCTCCCTGGGCTGCGTCCAGGAGAAGACGGACTCGGGAATCGGCGCGCCGCTGTCGTCGATCGAGCCGTTCTCGATGACCCGGCACCACAGGTTGGCGTCGACGCTGTGGACGGGCTCGACCAGGACGATCCCGTCGCGTTCCAGGGTGGCGCGCTTCTCGGCGCGGTCGATTCGCGAGTCGAGGAAGGGGTTGGCGATGTTGAACTCCGGCCCGCACTGGGCGATCGAGAGGTTGAAGCGGTTGAAGCTGTTTTGATGGGGCTCCGAGGTGTGGACGATCGTGTCGGCGCCGATCGCTCGCGCCTCTTCGACCGCTATCTGGGCCATCATCGGGCGGCTGAGGCTCGACGAGAGGGGGTAGACGCCTTGGTAGAGCGAGCCGGCGGCGATGGCCGGTGCGACGAACTCGTCGGCGAAGCGCTGCCGACCGTCCACCACCCGGACCGGGATCCCGTAGTGAGCCTCCAGCTCCTCGAGGCCGTGCGGGCCGCCGCCGCCGAGGTCGATGTGCAGGCAGGACAGATCGAGGTCGTGCTCAGCGGCCCAGCGGATTCCGAAGGTGCTGTCCAGCCCGCCACTGGCCAGCATCAGGTGCCGACCTGTCGTGGAGAGGTCGTCCAAGCGGGTGATCAGGCGGGTCATGTGAAGACTGCGAGTGGGCTCTGTTCGATGGCGGAATCGCACTGCGTTCGCCAGCTGTCGTAGACGAAGAGGCTGCGCAGAAGCCAGCGATCGTGACTGGCCGCAATGCTGCCGCGGCCGTGCAGCCAGCGGCGGTTGTCGAAGATCAGCAGGTCGCCGGGGTTGAGCGCTATGTCCATCGCCACCTCGGCAACGGCGGCGTTGAGCGCTGAGAGCGCTTCCTGGCCTAAGGCGCTGTCCGCCTGCGTCGTCGTCAGGTCGACCTTCAGCTCATCCGTGCCCTCGGACCCGATCAGGATCGGCGTGGCCTGGTTGGAGTGGTCGCCTTCGTAGCTGTCCGGAAGGCGGTGCGTGTACTCGGTATCTCGCAGGGCGTCGACCAGATCGCTGCCCGCACTGGCCTGCATCGTTCGAACCACGTCGGTGGTGGCGGCCAGGCGGGTGGGACTGCCGCTGCGGATCGACAGCAGAGCCAGCCCGTCGGGTGGACGCTCGAGATGCTGCGACTCCTGATGCAGGGGGAGGCCGCCCTCGCCCTTGCTCGAGACGGTCTTCTCGAGGCCGGGCGTGACCTTGACGTCGGTCAGGGGATCGCCGTCCCACTCGTTGCGTATCCCGACCGGGGTGGCGATCAACGAGATCAGCCCGAGCAGCAGCGAGCCGGCAACCGGAAGGTCTCTGTAGTCCGCTGCCGAGGGCGGTACCTCGCCGGGGCCGACCCCCTGGATGAGCATGGCGCCGCCGTCGTACCCCTGGCGGAACCCGATCATCGCCTCGTGCACGGGGTCGGGGAGCAGTGGGGCAAGCTGCGAGGCGAGCTTGCGCGGCGGCGCGTCAGGGCTCGCTGCCGAGGAGGCCTCTTCGAGGCTGCGGCTGACGCTGGTGGGAAGCCTAAGCGTTCGCATGCTCTGCCTTTGGTCGTCGTGTCCGCCCGTTTGGCTGCGGTTCGGGCTCGAATGGCTCGGGCCAGGCGGCCATGCCGATGAAGTCGTCGTGTCCCGCCAGATGCCAGAGCTCCTCGGCGATGTGGGGGGAGATCGGGGCAAGCATCTGAATCAGAGACAGCAGGGCCGTGTTGACGGCGGCCTGGTCGGCTTCCTCCAGCGCGCCTCGCTGCGCTTGCGCTCGCTTCTCGAAGTCCTGGATCCGAGTGCTGAATCGCATCAGGTTGCGTGTGGCTTGATGCATCTCGAGCGCCTCGTAGTGCGCGGTGATCCTCTTGATCGCCGTTGCGGACCAGAGCGCGACTCGCGAGCGCAGCCGATCCGAGGTGTCGATCTCGGCGAAGCTGCTGGGCGGAGGCCCGGCGCTGAGGTGAGGCGCCGCATAGGCCCAAAGGCCGGAGAGGAACGAGGCGCAGTATTTCAGCGGATGCTCGTTCCAGCTGAAGCTTTTGCCCGGGGCCGCCGCGTAGAGCATCGCGAAGCGCACCGAGTCGGAGCCGTACTGCTCGACGAGGTCCTGCGGCGCGACGACGTTGCCGAGATGCTTGCTCATCTTCCTGCCGTCGAGCTGGACCATCTCGTGCATCAGCGAGGCGTCGAATGGCTCTCCGTCGGGGAGGAAGTCGATGACGCCGGCATCGCGGAGCGCCTTGGAGACGAGGCGCATGTTGAGGATGAACGTGCCCGTATCGGCGCCCTGGACCATCTGCGTCACCGGCAGCCAGCGGCTCAGCTCGGGATGGTCGAAGAGCTGGTTGGCTCGGTCGGCGGTCGGCACGGCAAGCGGGAAGACGGTCCAGGCGGCGTCGAGGTGGCAGTCGAGGGTGTCGGTCTCCCGACGGCCCTTGCCGCCGCACTGGGGACAGGCGCACTCTACGAAGTCCGGGAAGCGGTCCAGCCCGGCGCCGGGCCCGGCGGCGAGGAGGTCCTCCGGCAGCCGGACCGGCAGGTCTGAGAGCGGCACGGGAACGGTTCCGCACTGCTCGCAGTGGACGAGTGGGATCGGCGCGCCCCAGGCTCGCTGCCGGGAGATCGTGAAATCGGTGGCGCGGTAGCGGATCGACGGCTGCGGGTCCGGGGCAGTCGCCTTGGTCCGCCAGCCGAGCGTCGGCGATTTCTGCTTGACCTGTTCGGAGAGCGCTTTGTCGGTGCGATCTCGCGCCGGGATGCCGAGCATGGCGGTCGGTCCGACGCGGGCGTCGACAGAAGGGGAGACGAGGACCGGCAGCGGTTCCTCGACGCCCGGCACCTGGGCGAAGGCGCCGGTCTCGAGCACCAGCGCGTAGGCATCGCGGCGCTCATCCCGCCTTCCGCCCGCCTGGCGCCGGGATTCGAGCTCGTTCTCGATGTCGACGTCGCCGGAGGTCCATGCGGCAAGCTCAGGGTGACTGGGGGAGATCAGGATGAACTCCGCCTCGGCGATCGCCTCGGGGAGGGTGGTGAAGACGGTGAGGCTCGATCCATCGAAGCCTTTCGCCTCGAGCTCGACGCCCTCGACGGGCCCCAGGGTCGCCCGCTGGGCGGCGAGCGCGGTGTTGTTCCACTCGGTCAGCCCGCTCAGGCGGTCGTAGTTCTCCGTGTTGTAGGCGCTGCGCCGCAGGTACCACTGCGTTCGGCGGATCAACTCGACCGGGTTGTCACAGCGCCAGCAGCAGCCGTCTATGACCTGGAGGTTCGCCAGGACCGTGCCGCAGCTCTCGCACCACTCCACCTGGCCGTCGCGCTGATAGACGAGCCCGTCCTCGAGCAGCTTGAGGAACAGCCACTGTGACCAGCGGTAGACGTCGGGATCGCTCGACACGAAGGAGCGCGACCAATCGAACGACAATCCCAAGCGGGTGAATTGGCCTTGCATCGTCTCGCGGCACCGATCGACCCACTGGTCGGGGCTGGTGCCTTCCTCGATTGCCCCAAGCTCGGAGGGGAGCCCGAACGCGTCGAAGCCGAGTGTGAAGAGCACCGAATCGCCCTGGGCGCGCCGAAAGCGAGCGCATGCGTCGCCGATCGTGTAGCTCCGCACGTGCCCCATGTGCGCGGCGCCCGACGTGAACGGCGGGGTGACGAAGACGTAGGTGTCCGGTCGCTCGGCGCTTGGGCCCGGGGTATCGGTGACGTTCGCGTCGTGCCAGAGGCCCTGCCACTTCAACTCGAGTGCTACTGGTTCGTATGCCCCGGCCTCCCGCATATCGATGGACTCCTGCGGTCAGCGTTTCCTGGTCGGCAGGGCGGTCGATGGCATAGCCGAGGTGTGAGTGCTCCGCTCTGACAGGCAGGATAAAAAGCGCCCGACGGGAATCGAACCCGTATCGACGGCGTACAGGGCCGTTGCTCTTTGGCTAGTGCGAGTTCGCAGAGGAGAGGTCGAGCAGCCGCATAGCGACTGGAAGTGATCGTCGGGCGAGCAATGCCGAAAGCGATTCCTGGCCGACTGAATGATCCTGGCACGACATCCTCTGGGAACCGGCCTATGACCGTTGACCATTTGAGCTACGGACGCATGGAGTTCCATTGGGAAAAAATTATCAAACTAGTCAAGAGTCGAGAATCATAAGATCGTGATCGGCACCCTGGTAGCCGCGCTGGCGGTGTGCGGTTCTGCGCTGGCGATCGGGCAGGCGGCGATCGCGCTCTGCGGGATCCGCCGCTGGTCTTGGCTGGCCCCTCCGGCCGGCTTGGCGCTGCTCTGCGCGATCTGCTGGGGGACGCTGCGACTGCCGGGCGACGGCACGATCTCCGCCTGCCTCGTGCTGCTGCTCACGGTCGCGGCCGTCGCCGGCCTGTGGGGTCGGCTGGAGGGGGCGGGAGAGGGCCTTCGCCGTGGCCTGCCCGTCGCCTTGCTGGCGCTGGGGGCCGCCTTGCTGCCCTTCGTCGTCGAGGGGCATTTCGGCATCCTCGGGACGGGCTTCAACCCCGACATGTCCCAGCATCTGCTGGCTGCCGACCGCCTCGCCAACGGCGAGGGGACCCAGCTCCTCCATCAGGGCTACCCGCTGGGGCCACACGCGATCGTCATCGCCCTCGGCAAGGGCCTCGGCACCGATCTCGTCGATGGCTTCAGCGGCCTCACGATCGCCGTCGCCGTGCTCGCCTCGTTGACTGCGCTGACCGCGTTTGCCGAGCGGGGCGCGGTGCTCCGCACAGCTGCGGCCCTGGCGGTCGGCCTCACCTACATGGTCGCCTCCTACTTTGCGCAGGGCGCCTTCAAGGAGACGATGCAAGCCCTCTTCTTCCTCGCCTTCGTCCTCGCCCTGAGGGAGGCCTCGCAGCGCCCGGAATGGCGCCCGCTGCCGCTGCGCTTCGTGCCGGCTGCCCTCCTCGCCGTCGGCAGCGTCTACACCTACAGCTTCGCCGGCCTGATCTGGCTGTTCGGCGCCGCGGCCGTCTGGCTGGTCTTGGAGCTCGTCAGTGGCCGACCCGCCGCGGGTCGGCCACTGCTTTGGGCGTGCCTTGCCTTCTTCGTGCTGATCGCCCCTGAGATCGGGCGGATGATCGACTTTCAGAGCTTCGAGACCTTCGATCCCAACGGCCCCGGCCTGGGCAACCTCTTCGGCCCGATCTCACCCTTCGAGGCCTTTGGCATCTGGCCGTCCGGAGACTTTCGACTCAGCCCTGGCGACGGCGCCGTGCCCCCGCTCGGCTACTACCTCGGCGCCGCCTTCGCCTCGATCCTCTTCCTCTACGGCGTCGTTCTCTGCTGGCGCCGCCGCGAGACGGCGCTGATCGCAGCGCTTGCGGCGGCGGTCTTCGCCTACGCGGCTGCCCGTCTCGTCGGCACGCCCTACGCGGCGGCCAAGGCGGTCGAGATCGCCGCGCCCCTGGCGGTCCTGGCCATCCTCGTCCCCCTGCTTTCCCGTCCCGTGGGGCTGCTCTTCCTGCTCGCCAGCGGTGGCTGCTCGTTGCTGGTTCTCGCCAACGCGCCCGTCGGTCCGTCTTCGTACACCCCGGCCCTGACGGGCTTGCGGGAGGACCTCGGCGCCGGACCGACGGTCGTGCTCGCCTCGCGGCAGCTTCTCGCCGACGAACACGGCGCTTCCTACATCGCCTGGGAGCTGCGCGGTGGCAAGGTCTGCATCGAGAGCGAGGAGCGGGCGGGGGGGAGGTTGCCCCCCGGGACACGCTTCGTCGTGACCGAGGGCACGCCGACCGATCCGCCATTCCCGCGCTTGCGCCTGCGCAGAATCGCGCCTCCCTACCTGCTCTGGGAGCAGACGGATCCGCTTCGCGGTGACAGCCCCTGTCCACTGATCGCCGTGCGCCAGACGCCGTCGAGCCCCCGGTGATCGAAAAGATCTGAGCGTTTCTCCCCTCGCCGTTGCAGGTCCAACGTGGCCTCGCTCGCCTGTTCGCATGCCCGCGCTAGCATGGTCCCCATCGAGGCGGCGACGCAGAAAACCACTGTCACCTTGCCGGATGGCACAGCCCTGGACCTTGCGGAGGAAGCCAGCGGCGCTGACGCCGCGCTTGCGATCGGTCCCGGCCTGGCGAAGGCGGCGCTGGCGATCCGGGTCGACGGTGAGTTGCGCGACCTCTCCGCGGCGCTCCCCGACGGCGCCGAGATCGCGATCGTCACCGACCGCGATCCGGAGGGCCTGGAGCTGATCCGCCACGACGCCGCCCACGTGATGGCCGAGGCGGTGCAGGAGCTCTATCCCGGTACCAAGGTGACGATCGGCCCGGCGATCGAGAACGGCTTCTACTACGACTTCGACTTCCCCGGCGACGTCAAGGTCACCGACGCCGATCTGGAGAAGATCGAGACGGCGATGCGGGCCCACATCAAGGCCGACGAGCCTTTCGAGCGCCGTGACGTTCCGGTTGCCGAGGCGATCGAGATCTTCGAGGGACAGGGCGAGGACTACAAGGTCGAGCTGATCCGCGACCTGGTCGAGAGCGAAGGCGTCGAGACCGTCTCGCTCTACCGCAACGGGCCGTTCGAGGACCTCTGCCGCGGTCCTCACGGCCCCTCGACCGGGCGCATAGTGGCGATCAAGCTGAGCTCGCTGGCGGGCGCCTATTGGCGCGGCGACGAGAAGCGCAAAATGCTGACGCGGATCTACGGCACCGCCTTCTTCTCGAACAAGGATCTCGAGACGCATCTGGAGCTGATCGAGCAGGCCAAGGCGCGCGACCACCGTCGCCTCGGGCCGCAGCTCGACATCTTCATGCTGCGCGACGAGGCCCCCGGAATGGCTTTCTGGCTGCCCAACGGCACGACCTTCCTGCGCTTGATCGAGGCCGAGGTCCTGGCGCAGCTGCGCAAGCGCGGTTACCAGGAGATCAAAACGCCGCAGGTGCTCGACGTCGAGCTCTGGCACCGCTCGGGGCACTGGGACAACTACCGCGACAACATGTACTTCACCGAATCCGGAGAGCGCAAGTACGCGATTCGGCCGATGAACTGCCCCGGCGCAAGCCTCGTCTTTGGCTCCGGACGCCACTCCTACCGCGAGCTGCCGCTGCGCTTGGCCGAGTTCGGCCAGGTCGCCCGGGCCGAGCGCGAGGGCGTTCTGCACGGCCTGCTCCGGGTGCGGGCCTTCACCCAGGACGATGCCCATGTCTTTTGCACCCTCGACCAGGTGGCCGGCGAGGTCGCCGACATCTCCAATGCGATCGACGAGCTCTATGCGCGCTTCGGCTTCACCGACATGAAACTCGAGCTGTCCACCCGGCCGGAGAAATCGATCGGCAGCGACGAGCAGTGGGAGCAGGCCGAAACCGCCCTGCGTGAGGCGCTGGATCAGGAAGGCCGTGAGTACCAGCTCAACCCCGGCGACGGCGCCTTCTACGGTCCGAAGATCGACTACCACGTCACCGACGCGCTGGGTCGCACCTGGCAGTGCGGGACCAACCAGCTCGACTTCTTCATGCCCGAGCGCTTCAACCTCTCCTACATCGGCCCCGACGACGAACCGCACCGGCCGGTGATGATCCACCGGACCCTGATCGGTTCGATGGAGCGCTTCGCGGGATTCCTGATCGAGCACTACGCGGGCCGCTTCCCGGTCTGGCTGGCGCCGGTGCAGGCGATGATCCTGTCCGTCGCCGACCGCCATGGCGAGTACGTCGAGCAGGTTGCCGACGAGCTGCAAAAGGCGGGCGTGCGAGTCAAGGTCGACGTTCGCTCGGAGTCGGTCGGCAAGAAGATCCGCGACGCCGAGCTGGGTCGCTATCCCTACATGCTCGTGGTCGGCGATCGCGAGCAGGAGGCTGGTGGCGTCGCGGTTCGCTCGCACGACGACGGTGAGCTGGGGGCGATGCCGGTTGCCGACTTCGCCGCCCGCGTCGCCGCCGAGAGCGAGCGGACCTGAGCCGGGCCTTGTCAGTGGCCGCCCTCTGTCTATACTCCGCACACTTGATCGCAGTCACGCCAAACACCCCGCGCCGCTGAGCGTCCCGTGTCTGCATCCCTACCTCTCGTCCTCTTGAAGCTCCACCACTCGCTTAGATAGTGCCGGTCCCGCGTAGGTTCGACCGGCGCCCACCAGAGCGCGACACGACTCGGATCAACGAGCGGATCCGCGTCCCCAAAGTTCGCCTGATCGGAGCGGAGGGGGAGCAGCTCGGCATCGTCGACATCGACGACGCCCTGAAACGCGCTCAGGACGCCGACCTCGATCTGGTCGAGGTGGCGCCCGGCTCGAAGCCGCCGGTCACCCGCCTGCTCGACTACTCGAAGTACAAGTACGAGCAGGAGCAGAAGCAGAAGCAGGCTCGCAAGCACCAGCAGCAGGTCAACGTGCGCGAGATCAAGCTGCGGCCGAAGATCGCCCAGCATGACTACGAGACCAAGAAGGGCCACGTCGAGCGTTTCCTGCGCCACCAGGACAAGGTCAAGATCACGATCATGTTCCGCGGCCGCGAGCAGGCCCATCCCGAGCGCGGCAGGGCGCTGCTGCAGCGCCTCTTCGAGGATCTCGACGGCCTCGCCGTGATCGAGTCGCACCCGCTGCAGGAAGGGCGCAACATGAGCATGTTGCTGGCGCCGGGCAAAGAGGCGGCGAAAGTCGAGGACGAGACGCCCGCAGGCGACGAGGAGAGGCCCGCGGCCGAGGAGAAGCCCGCGGAGGCTGAGAAGCCAATCGCCGAGGAGAAGCCCGCCGAGGACGAGCCGGCCGGTGACGAGTCACCCGGCGACGACGCCGCTGCTGCTTAGCCCGCGACGATCTCGGCGATTCGGTCTGCTGCTTGGCCGTCCCAGAGGGGCGGAGGCTCTGATGGCTCCGCCTGGCGCTGCGCTAGAGCTGTTGGGATCTGGGCGATTGCTGAAGGGTCCAGGCCGAGGAGGGTGTTGGTGCCGGCGGTGATCGTGATCGGGCGCTCGGTGTTGTCGCGCAGGGTGAAGCAGGGGATGCCGAGGTAGGTCGTCTCCTCCTGGATGCCGCCGGAGTCGGTGAGCACGGCGCGGGCGTCGGCGATCAGGGAGAGGAAGTCGAGGTAGCCGAGCGGCTCGCAGAGCAGCAGTCCCGGATGGTCGGAGTCGATCGACTCCATCATCGCCCGGGTGCGCGGGTGGACGGGGAAGACGACCGGCATCTCGCGGGCCAGGGCGGCCAGCTGCGCGACCGTCTCGGCGAGCAGTGGGCCGTCGACGAGGGCGGGGCGGTGCAGGGTTACCAGTACGAACTCCCCCGGCGCGACGCCGAGCCTTTGCGCCGTGCCTGCCGCGCGGAAACGATCTTGCAGCGCGACCAGGGTGTCGATCATCGTGTTGCCGACGAAGTGGACGCGCTGCTCGGGGATCCCTTCGGCCCGCAGGTTCCCGAGCGCCTCCTCGCTGTGCGTGAAGAGGTACTCGGCGAAGCGGTCGGCGACGATC
>Ga0164241_10002578_pt1 | contig 19278 bp, 15 predicted proteins | sample OricomyardsoilBY_FD_108780 | JGI IMG/M metagenome (GOLD analysis project Ga0164241, IMG submission 108780) | Backyard soil microbial communities from Emeryville, California, USA - Original compost - Back yard soil (BY) | ecosystem: Environmental > Terrestrial > Soil > Unclassified | place: USA... | reverse complement strand
GACCGAGGTCTTCTTTGAGCAGCCCATCGCCCTCCGAGATCGTCACCCGGCACTTTATACCGAACTCAATAAGTTCTTTCGACAGGACCCGACGATCTACACATCGGAAGGTCACGCGAAAAGAGGCTGAAAGGGCGAAAAACACCCTTTTTAGCCTAGCGAGAGCGGATGTTTAGAGGCATACTGGCTAATTCCTCCCAGGAAATTCAGACCAGTGTCCATCCAGATCGACCAGCTTCGTACAGCCATGAGTGACCAATACCTCGTTGACCGCGAGGTTGGTCAGGGTGGCATGGCGACCGTTTATCTGGCTCGTGACGTTGCGAACGACAGAGATGTTGCGGTCAAGGTCCTCAACACGGATGTATCGATCGTGCTTGGCGCAGAGCGTTTCAAGCGCGAGATCGAACTGACGAAACGACTCAGTCATCCGAACATCCTTCCAATACTGGGGTCGGGCCAGGCCGGCAATTCACTGTATTACGTGATGCCGTATGTCGCAGGCGAGTCGCTTCGCAGCAAGCTCGATCGCGAGCGCAATCTGTCGATGGACGAGTCGCTCCGTATCACAGAAGAAATCGGCGACGCGCTCGAATTCGCACACCAGTCCGGAATCGTTCATCGGGATATCAAACCCGAAAATATTCTGCTCGATGGCGACAAGGCCGTGCTTGCTGATTTCGGAATTGCACATGCAATGGCCGCGGTCGGCGAACAGCGATTGACACAGACCGGCATATCTCTCGGGACGCCAACTTACATGAGTCCCGAGCAGGCTGCCGCCGAGCGGGTGATCGACGGGCGCAGTGACGTGTACAGTCTTGCGTGCGTTGCGTACGAGATGATCGGTGGTCAACCGCCGTTTACAGGCCCCACCGCGCAATCTGTGATTGCGCGACACATGCTCGAGTCGGTGCCATCCTTGACGATTCTGCGCAGCACCGTTCCGCCGCAGATCGAGCGGATTCTGATGAAGGCGCTGTCGAAGGTGCCCGCCGATCGTTACACCACATCCGGCGAATTCACGGCGGCACTCAGAAATCCGGAAACGCAGACGTTCCGCGCAATTCAGGCTCCGCGCGTGGCGAAGGAGCCGATGGCGGTATGGAAGCGCGGGCTGATTGGAGTCGCCGCACTGGCAGTCGTCGCACTCGGCGGCTACGGCGTGTGGCGCGCGAAACACACCGCTGGCGCCGCCGGTGTCACGGGTCCCGATCCGCGCAGAATTGCCGTGCTGTACTTCAGCGACGAGAGTGCCGGCAAGAATCTCAAGTATCTCGCAACGGGTCTCACCGAAGGTCTCATCGACCGACTCTCTGCGATACCGGAGCTGCAGGTCACCTCCAGGAATGGATCCGCACAGTTCGAGAACAAGGATACTCCGCTCGACAGCATTGCGCGTCAGCTGAACGTCGGGACGCTCGTTGACGGCAGCGTCGAGCAGCATGGGGACAAGGTAAGCGTGAGTGTACGGCTCAAGGACGCGACGGGGACAGACTTTCAGCGCGCTACTTTCGAAGCCCCCGCGTCGAATCCACTCGCACTCCGGGATACACTTGCTGCACGTGTAGCGCTTTTCCTCCGCACGAGACTTGGGCAGGAAATCAGCCTGCGAGATGAACGCGCGGGAACAAGCAATGCCAACGCGTGGGCTCTGTTGCAACAGGCGAAATTGTCGAGTCGGAGTGCAGAAGACGCGGCGACCGCCGGCGACACCGCGGCGATGCTGCGAGACTATACGAAATCCGATTCCACGCTCGTCGCCGCAGGCGCGCTTGATTCGCAATGGCCCTCGGTACCGATTCAGCGTGGCGAGAACTATTACGAGCTGTCACGGTTTTACAGTGGCAATCAGCTCCGCGTCGTACAGATGGTCGATAGCGGTATGGCGCAGGCGAATCAGGCATTGGCGCTCGCGCCACAGGATGCCGATGCACTGGAGCTTCGCGGGACGCTTCGGTACTGGAGCTGGCTCATGGCAACAGAGCCGAATCCCGTCAAGGCGAAAGCACTGCTCGATTCGGCGCGCAAGGATCTGGAGACCGCAACACGCAATTCACCCAGTCAGCCCGGCGCATGGGCGGTGCTCAGCCATCTCTACAATCAGTACAACGACGTCGTCGACGCAAAGATCGCCGCTCAGCGAGCGTATGAACAGGACGCATACCTGAGCAACGCAGACACGATCGTCTGGCGACTATTCCTCTCGTCCTATGATCTCGAACAGCTTCCCGACGGCATTCACTGGTGCGAAGTCGGCGGGACGAGATTCCCGAAGGATCCACGATTCATGGAGTGCCAACTCTGGCTGCTCGGCACGACCGCGGTGCAGCCCGACGTGCGAAAGGCATGGCTGGTAAGAGATTCGCTGTTGAAACACTCCGCCGCCGGCGATACGGCCTACGCAGGCATCAACTCGCTGGCGCTAGTTGCAGGCGCGATCGGACGCGCGCGCCTCAAGGACAGCGCACAACACGTACTTGCACGCGTCGACGACCGGCCCGACGTCGATCCCACACTTGACGCGACGCAGGCGAAGGCGATCGTCTTCGCACAACTCGGCGACAAGGACAACGCTATCAAGGCACTCGCGCGATATCTGAGTGCAAATCCCGCTCGCGCCGTCGGCTTCGATGACGAACATAGCTGGTTATGGCGCAGCATACATGACGACCCGCGCTTTCAGGCGCTCGTCATCAAAGCCCGGAAGTAGGCTTCTCTTCCAGGCATCGTTGGTGAACTCAGAACCCGGATGAACCCAGTGCGTACCAGATTTTCGAATTCGGCCATAGCAATGCTCCTCCTAGGTGGAGTCGGTCTGACTTCGTGCTCGAGCGACAGGAAAGCGCTTCCTACAGGAGTGGATTTAACAGCGAGCGCCAGCAGAGGCGCAGGCAATGGAATCCTCCGATGCCAGGTCGCATCGCAGATTCAGGTACTGCAGCTATTCCAGCCGCCGCTCATCGGCAAAGCGGTATCCCAGTTCGCGCATATTGACGTCGATCTGCTGCAGCGTAAGCCTGACGATGCTGTCAGCGACATGTATTCGCTGTGGAAGTACACACTGGACGCGTATTATGCCGGCAGCTTGCGCGGCGCGCAGTCCACTCGGACGCAGGACCAGACATTGAAATTCGGACAGGCACTCTATTGCCTCGTCGGGCTCGACGGCTCTCAGTTGTCGCTTTCCACGACGCCGCTTGATCAGAACAGCGTGGTGAAGGTCGTCTTCCCTTCGCCGACCGATCAGACCGTCGTCACGGGAACACAGCAGGCCGGTCTGATGATTCCGGGGGGTACGCTATCACAACCCGTGACTATTTCTGTCACACCTATTACGGGAAATTACACATTCCCCGCGGGTCCGTTGAATACCAAGCTGGATCAGTACGGACCATTTTTCGAGTTCAAGGTGGTTCCCGAGCAGACTTTCACGACGCCTGTCCTTGCTGCATCGTGCATCGCAACAGCGGCGGGTGACGCGCCACCGTCCAGCGTCGACATAGCTCACAACGTCGGCACCGGCATCGAGATACTCCCGACCGAGCAGGTTCCGTTCCTTGTTTGCGGTGCAACTGCACTCGCGCCGCAACCCAGCGCTTTTGAACTGGCGCGGAGTGGTGAATACGGCAAGGCGTTCAAAAGACTCGGCTCATCGATCGTCGGTATTTTCTCACCGACACAGGTGTACGCTTCGGCGGCCGGCATCGGCGGCAGAACAAAGTCCTTCAGCCCGTTCGGCGGTGTGGACACCGCGGTCGTGGCGAAGCTCCCTGTTGGCTTCCCCGCGCAACCGCAGACTGCTGCTGCAGGCTCGAACGTCGCGTCCGCACCTTCAGTATTGATCGAGACACCGAACGGCCACACGCCACTCGGCGGTGCGTCCGTCACCATGACAGTCATGTCTGGAGGCGGCAGCATTGGCCCGATGTCGACCTCTCCGCGGGTCACGACGTCGACACTTACCAGTGATGGCACGACGGGGCTTGCGACGGTGCCAAACTGGACACTCGGAGCAGCCTCCGCGAATACGGTGACGGCGAACGCGAGCTTCACCTTGCCAACGAGCATCTCCGGATTCCCGACCGTGGGAACCGGACCTGGTTCCGCAGTAGTCGTCTCCGGCAACCCGCTGACGTTCACTGCGACCAGCACCAGCATCGTTCCTTATCAGGCTGGGGGCTACGTGTATCTCTCCGGTGACGCCACGATCGGCGCCGGATTTGAACAGCCGGGCTTCGACGCTTCGTCGTGGGCGACCGGTGCCGGTGCATTTGGTAGCGCCAACCTTGGCAGCTCCTGCGCATCACTGGTTTCGACGGTCGGAACTACATGGCAGAACGTGCCGAGTGGCACGAGCTACATGCTGCTTCGTAAATCCTTCACGCTGCCAGCGTGGTGGACCGGTGGAGTCACAATTGGAATCGCGATCGACAACGACTTCCAGGCGTTCGTGGACGGTGTGAACGTGACACCAACGAACGTGCCGACGTATAACGCGACCACAGGTTTCGTATCGCACGAGAACTGCGCGACGCAGGACAGCTTCACGTTCCCTGCGAACGTCAACGGTGGAAATCACATTCTGGCGATTCGCGCCAGGGACCGTGGAACCGCAGCATACGTCGATACACGCGTAGGGGTGAATCAGTAGTGGCAGAGCAGTAGACTGACCGCCACTGGGCTGTCCGAGGGGGTGCGCGAGTATCGCGCACCCCCTCGATCGCTTACAGCAATTGTGACACGGCCGTTACACGATCTTCGTCATTACACTACGCTTCCCAGCCTAGCTTTTATGCGATCACAACGCATGAAGCAAGGAGCGCAGAAGTTTGCCAGTGTACGGACGTTTGGATGAGCTGCGTGGGTTGAAGCCACCGGCGGTCACCCGTAGCGCGTGAGCACCGCAAACGCAACTACGGCGGACGGCATCGATCCCACCGGTAGTGAGGCGGAGATCCTGGGTTCGCGTAGCGCGGGTAACATCGCCGCTGGAGACCGCGTATACACAGCGGTCACGACAATCTTCGCGCTCTGCATACCCGCCTTCCTCGCGCTCCTGGCATTGGAAATCGGGCGTGCCGCGTGGCCGGCCTTCTCGCGTTTCGGATTGGGATTCATCACTTCGAGCGAGTGGAACGTTCAAGCAGGACAGTTCGGCGCGGCACCCGCGATATTCGGCACGATCGTTTCCTCGATCATTGCGCTGGTCCTCGCCACCCCACTCGCACTTGGTGTCGCAGTATTCCTTTCCGAGTTTGCACCGCGCTGGCTGCAGCAACCGATCGCATTTCTGGTGGACCTGCTCGCCGCGATCCCGAGCGTGGTGTACGGACTCTGGGGAATATTCGTGTTGATCCCACTGCTTCGTGACCCGGTTGTTCCGTTTCTTCGTGACACGCTGCACCTGGGCGACACGCCGTTCTTTACCGGACCAGCGTACGGCCCGAGCATGCTGGCGGCCGGAATCATTCTCGCGACCATGGCACTCCCGTATATCTCAGCTGTCTCGCGAGAGGTGCTGCGCGCCGTGCCGAGATCGCAAAGAGAGGCCGCGCTCGCGCTGGGCGCGACGCGCTGGGAGATGATCCGGGACGCGGTGCTGCCGAACGCGCGCTCGGGAATTATCGGCGGTGTCATCCTGGGACTTGGCCGCGCACTCGGCGAGACGATGGCCGTAACAATGGTCATCGGTAACCGAGCGGACATATCCGCGTCGCTTCTTGCGCCGGGATACACGATGGCCTCGCTGATCGCGAACGAGTTCAGCGAGGCGACAAGCGACCTGCACCTGTCGGCGCTCATGGCTGTTGGCGGCGTGCTCTTCCTCATCACGATAATCGTAAACGCGATTGCGCGATGGCTCGTGTGGACTGTCGAGCGTGGAGCAGCGGAGTGACCGCCACAGGCTCCCGACGCAGCTCGATAGGAAATCGAAGACGTCGCCGCGCAAAGAGCGCGGTAATGGTCGCGTTGACGTACATCGCCGCCACACTCGCGACGCTGCCGCTCATATTCATTCTCCTGCACCTTGTACGCGCCGGTGCCGCTGCCATAACTCCCGCATTCTTCACGCATATGCCACAACCCGTTGGCGAACCGGGCGGTGGTATGGCCAACGCGATCGTCGGCAGCCTCATCCTGATTTCCATCGCCGCAGCCGTCGGTCTCCCGATCGGAGTCGGCGCCGGCCTGTATCTGGCCGAGCACAGAGGAATGCGTCTCGCCAACACGGTACGATTTCTCTCGGATGTCCTGAATGGGCTCCCATCCATCGTCATGGGAATCTTTGCATGGCAGTTTCTCGTTCGGCCGGCCGGACACTTCTCCGCGCTGGCCGGCGGCGTCGCACTAGGCGTGATGATGATCCCGCTCGTCACGCGCACGACGGAGGAGATGATCCGCATCGTCCCCAACTCTCTTCGTGAAGCCGCACTTGCACTTGGCTATCAGCGCTGGCGGACGTCACTGTCGATCATTCTGCGCACAGCTCTGCCGGGAATCGTGACTGGAGCCCTTGTTGCCGTCGCTCGAGTGGCTGGCGAGACGGCTCCGCTTCTCTTCACTGCATTTGGGAACCAGTTCTGGTCCACCGATGTCCAGCGGCCGATTGCCGCGCTCCCGCTTCAGATCTTCACGTACGCCATCAGTCCGTACGACGAGTGGCACGTGCAAGCCAACGGTGGCGCGCTCGTGCTGATCGGCATGGTACTCATCATAAGCATCGCCGCACGCGTGGCAACTCGCTCGCGATTCGGCTCGGCGGTGGACTGACGCCATGGAACCCTCGATAGTGAACGAAATTCAGGTCGACTCCCGATCGCTTGGAGCAAATTCGATTCACGACGCGGCCGCGCGCGCAATCGTCACTCCAAGGCTGGCGCCGGTGACGGCTGCGCACGCAGCGCCCGCATCCGAAACCAGCACCTCGGTGGCGCTCGCCGCGCAGAGCCTGAGTGCATTCTTCGGCGCCCACGCAGCGGTTCGCGACGTGGATATCGAAATGGAGACTTCCCGCGTCACAGCGATCATCGGGCCGTCCGGATGTGGCAAGTCAACGCTGCTTCGCAGCTTCAATCGCATGCACGAAACCGTGAACGGCGCCCGGGTAACCGGGAGTGTGCTGCTCGATGGCACCCCGATATATGGCGATGGGACAAGTGCAATAGCTGTCCGGAGACACATCGGCATGGTATTTCAGCGGCCGACCCCGTTTCCCACGATGTCCATCCGCGACAACGTCGCCGCCGGACTTCGCGTCCAGCAACGGCAGTCGCCCTCACGGCGGGATACGGATTACATCGTCGAGGACGCCCTGCAGCGTGCTGGATTGTGGGAAGAGGTAAAGGACAGGCTTCGCACGAGTGCAGTCGCACTGTCTGGTGGTCAGCAGCAACGTCTGTGCATTGCGCGCGCGCTCGCCACAAAGCCCAAGGTGCTGCTGCTGGACGAGCCCACCGCATCGCTGGATCCCGCAAGCACCCAGAAGGTCGAGGAACTGGTCTACGAACTGCGCGCAACGATGACAATCGTCGTGGTCACTCACAACATGCAGCAGGCAGCCCGAGTTTCCGATCGCACTGCATTCATGCTGAACGGTTCGCTGATCGAAGTTGCGCCGACCAATGCACTTTTCACGACACCGCGCGATCCGCGCACAGAAGCCTACATCACGGGACGATTCGGATGACAATGATCGAGCCGGATAGTTTGCATGCACAGACCACTCTGCTCCCTGTTGGCGGGATCGAGGCGCGCGACTTTTCGTTCTTCTATGGAAGGAAGCAGGCGCTGTTCGATGTGTCGCTCGAAATCCCGCCGCGATCGGTAACGGCGCTGATCGGTCCATCCGGTTGCGGCAAGTCGACTTTCCTGCGGTCGATCAATCGACTGAACGATACCATTCCGGGAACGCGTCACTCTGGCGAAATACTGCTGGACGACGACGATGTCTATTCGAGATCCACCGATGTCGTCGCGCTGCGCCAGCGAGTCGGCATGGTGTTCCAGCGGTGGAACCCGTTTCCGTCATCCATATACGACAACGTGGTTTACGGCCCCCGCATCAACGGGATCCGTTCCCGATCCGAGCTGGACGCGATCGCCGAGGATGCGCTGCGCCGAGCTGCGCCCTGGGACGAAGTGCGCGGCAGGTTGAGGAGCAGCGCAATGGGACTATCGGGCGGGCAGCAACAGCGGCTCTGCATCGCCCGCGCGCTCGCCAATCAACCGGAAGTGCTGCTGCTCGACGAGCCGGCCAGCGCGCTCGATCCGATCGCGACACAGAAGATCGAAGCACTATTATATGAATTGAAATCGCAGCTCACGATCGTGATAGTCACGCACAACTTGCAACAGGCGGCCCGAATTTCGGACCGTACTGCGTTCTTCTTCCTTGGAAACCTGATCGAGGCCGACACGACAGATCGGATCTTCACGCGCCCGAAAGAGGAACGCACGGAAGCATATATCACCGGGAGATTCGGATGACCAGCGTTCAGGACACGCCAAATGCGTTCCGCCATTTTCACGATCAGATCGACGAATTGAAGAGCCGGCTCCTCAGGATGTCCACGCGCGCGGAGGAGCTCGTTGAGCAGAGCGTCGACGCGCTTCTTCATGGCGATGAAGGCATCGCCGAGCTCGTCATCGCCGGAGACAGGGAGTTGAACGATCTCGAAGTCGAAATCGAGCAGCGGGCGGTCGGATTGCTCGCGCTTCAGCAGCCAATGGCCCGAGATCTTCGTTTCATCGTCGGCACGATCAAGGTATCGAGCGATCTCGAGCGGATTGGAGATCACGCGGTCAACATAGCGCAATCCGCGCAACGGTTGATCGCGCAACGTGCGTCGTTTCTTCCAGGCCCGGAGATCGAGGACATGGCGCGTCGCGCGCGCCTGATGCTTGGCGATGCGCTCGACGCGTTCCTGCGCGGAGACGGCGGACTCGGCCGCGATGTCTGCAAGGCGGACGACGCTGTGGATGCACTGCACAATTCTGTATTCCGTATCCTTCTTACACACATGATGGAGGATCCGCGTGTGATAACACCCGCGCTCGAGCTTCTCCTGGTCAGCCGAAACCTGGAGCGCGTCGCCGATCTTGCGACCAACATCGGCGAGGACGCCGTATTCCTGGCCGAGGGCAAACAGATCAAGCATCACTTCGAGGACTGACCCGACGGAGGATCGCTCGAACGGACCGCTCAAACGAACCCCTTAGAGCCCGGCCGGCTGCTTACGGGATACATTAGGAGGATGAGCGATGAATCCGATCGATTCTATCCGGACGTCCATCCGCGCCGGCCACCGCCACGGGAGAACGAAGTCCGAATAGCCGCGATCGGTATCGGATCGAACTCCATTCGCCAGATCGTCGCCGACGTTTCGCACGACGGAAGCATTCGCGTCCTGGATGAGATGAAGGCGGCTCCAAGGCTCGGAGAGGGTGTCGATGAAACGGGACGGCTCAGTGACTCGGCCGTGCGCAATGCTCTCGCGGCGTTGGTCCGGATGTCGATGCTCACCCGCCAGATTGGCGCAGTGCGTACCGAAGCGGTCGCGACGAGCGCAGTGCGTGATGCGGAGAACGGACCCGAGTTCATCGCGGCCGTGCGCGACACCGCCGGAATTTCAGTGCGCATCCTTGACGGCGATGAAGAAGCGATGCTGGCGTATAAAAGCGCGCTCGCCCACTTCGACCTCGCGACGGGCAGAGCGGTAGTCATGGATATCGGCGGTGGCTCGCTCGAACTCGCCCTCAGCGCCGACGGACTGCTCGACGGCCTGCTTTCCTTCCCACTTGGCGCGATCCGGATGACCGAGAGATTCTTTGGAAAGAATCGCGGACACAAGGAATTGACCGCGCTACGCAACTTCGCGCGCAAGGAGCTGCGCGATTCCGTGTCACGGCGCGATTGGCACGGCGCACGACTGATCGGATCGGGAGGTACGTTCACGAATCTTGCCGGCATCATACTGGCGCGTCAGGGGATGCCGCGCGGCCCTGGCGTACACGGAGCGGTCGTCACTCGCGCGGAATTGGAGCATGTGCTCGATCTCCTGCAGGGCATGTCCGCTTCGGAGCGACAGGCGGTGCCAGGGTTGTCGCCAGCGCGCGCTGACATAATCGTTGCCGGACTCGCCGTTGCAGCCGAAGTGATGGCGCGCATCGAGGCGCGCGAGATGGTCGTATCTGCATTCGGAATCCGCGAGGGACTGCTGCTCGAGGCAGCCAGAGTAACACCGATCGTGACCGACGCTGCCGAAGCGCGCAGCCGATCCGTTACACAACTCGCCGATCGATCGCATTATGAGGCGCCACATGCTCAGCAGGTACAGCGCATTGCGCTCAAGCTCTTCGACGCGCTATCCGAACGACTGGAGCTCGGTCCGGACGACAGGCACATTCTGGCTGACGCCGCGTTGCTGCACGACATCGGCTACCACATAAACTTCGAGGCGCACCACAAGCATTCATATCACCTCATTCTTCACGCTGAGTTGCTCGGAATGACGCCGACCGAGCGCGTGATGGTTGCGAACGTCGCGCGGTACCACCGAGGCTCGCTTCCCAAACCGTCGCATCGTGGATACGCTGCGCTCGATCGTCAGCTACGACGGCGAATCAAACGAATGTCAGCGCTCCTTCGCATCGCCGACGGGCTGGATCGCGGTCACGCGGGCGCGGTCGAAGACATAGCCGTCGAACCCGGTCGCTCGGGACTGAAAATCAAGGTGACCCCAGCCGCGTACGCAAACGACCTTCGCCTCGAACTTTGGGGAGCCAGCCGCAAGGCGGACCTCCTCGGGGACGTCCTCGGCATCCCGGTTCACATTGAAGCGGTCTGAACCAGGGTACTCCCCGCCCGGCACCGGCGGATCGATCCTCGCCGAGGTCATATATTACGGGTGTGTCCAAGCATTCTAAAGTCGAGGATTTCGGCACGGTTGACCGGGTCGGGATCGAGGAGCGGGTCGCCAAATTCACGACCCGCAGCATCAAGAAGAAATCCAAACTCTGGGGACTGAATACGGCCGTTTCGATGGTCGATCTCACGACTCTGGAAGGCAAGGATACCCCTGGCAAGGTAGCGTCACTGTGCCAGAAAGCACGTCAGCCAAGCGACGACAGCAGCATTCCGCCAGTGGCCGCGATCTGCATTTATCCATCGCTCATCAAGGACGCGCGAAAGCTGCTGGCAGACTCGCCAATCAAGATCGCATCAGTCGCGACCGCATTTCCATCTGGACAGAGTTCGCTCAAGGTCCGGCTTCAGGAGGTCAAGTACGCGGTGAATGCCGGCGCGGATGAAATCGACATGGTGATCAACCGCGGGTTGTTCCTCGCTGGCGAGTATGACGCGGTGCAGGACGAGATCGCCGCAGTCGTCGATGCGACAGGCGATGCAACGCTCAAGGTCATACTCGAGGTGTCCGAACTGGAGACGTACGACAACATTCGCGCCGCCTCGTTCATTGCGATGCAGGTGCTGCGCCCGGGCGACTTCATCAAGACGAGCACTGGGAAGGCAGGCGGAAGCGCGACCCTCGCCAACACGCAGGTGATGCTGGAAGCGATTCGCGATTTCTACCTCGATACTGGCATCGCAATCGGCATGAAACCAGCCGGCGGAATAAAGACCGCGAAGCAGGCGTTGCACTATCTGGTGGCTGTCAAGGAGACGCTCGGCGATGCGTGGCTCAATTCGTCGCGCTATCGATTCGGCGCAAGCTCATTGCTCAACGATCTGCTTCGTCAGATTCACAAGGAGAAAAGCGGGGCGTATCAGGCACCGTACTATTTCTCCGAAGCCGCTGGGAGCTATTAGACATGACCGTCACATTTGATCCGTCTGAAAAGGATTCCAGCTCGAAGGACGAGAAGAAGAAACACGGTCACAACAAGAGTGTGCCGGAACTCATCTTTGGAGATCTCTGGGAATACGATCCAGCTCCGGAGACCGCCGACCCGCGAATACGCGCACGATACGACCTTTTCATCGGTGGTCGTTTCGTTGCACCGCAGGCCGGCGAATATTTCGCATCCATCAATCCCGCAACCGAAGAAACGGTTACAGAGATAGCACTCGCGAGTGCTGCCGACGTCGACTCCGCGTACGTCGCGGCACAGATGGCGTATGAAACCGTCTGGCGCTCGATGCCCGGTCGCGAGCGAGGCAAGTACGTGTACCGAATCGCGCGCCTTCTGCAGGACCGCGCACGCGAATTCGCAGTCGCGGAGTCGATTGATGGCGGCAAGCCGATAAAGGAGTCTCGCGACTTCGACGTTCCGATGGCTGCTGCGCACTTCTTCTATCACGCCGGCTGGGCGGACAAGCTGGCTTACGTCGCACCCGGCCGCACAGTGGAACCGATTGGCGTAGTCGGCCAGGTCATACCATGGAATTTCCCGCTGTTGATGCTCGCCTGGAAGATTGCCCCCGCGATTGCGGCCGGTAATTGCGTCGTCATCAAGCCTGCCGAAACGACTTCCGCAACCGCGATGAAGTTCGCCGAGTTGCTGCAGGAAGCGGAACTACCGGACGGCGTGGTGAACATCGTTACTGGCGGCGGCGAGACCGGCGCTGCGCTCACGGGCCACCCGGCCGCGCGCAAGATCGCGTTCACCGGATCAACCGAAGTAGGCAAGCTCATAATGCGACAGCTGGCCGAACGCGGCACGCGCATGACGATGGAGCTGGGCGGAAAGGCAGCGAATGTTGTCTTCGAGGACTCCCCCATCGACCAGGCGGTCGAAGGAGTTGTTCACGGCATCTTCTTCAATCAGGGTCACGTCTGCTGCGCCGGTAGCCGCCTTCTGGTTCAGGAATCGATCGCAGAGCCATTCATCCGCAAGCTGCGCGAGCGAATGGAAACCCTTCGTGTCGGAAATCCGCTCGACAAGAATACCGACATCGGCGCAATCAACTCACGCGAGCAGCTCGACAGAATCTGCGAGCTGGTCGAGAGCGGTGTGACCGAAGGGGCGAAGCTGTACCAACCATCCTGTCCTCTACCGTCTCGCGGCTATTTCTTCCGTCCAACACTCTTCACGGAAGTCACGCAGAGTCATCGCATCGCGCGCGAGGAGATTTTTGGCCCGGTGCTGAGCATCCTGACCTTCCGTACAATGGACGAAGCGATCGAGAAAGCGAACAATACTATGTATGGCTTGTCCGCGGGCGTCTGGACAGACAAGGGTTCCCGGATACTGCGGATGGCCGCCGAGTTGAAGGCCGGCGTAGTCTGGGCCAACACATTCAACAAGTTCGATCCCGCGTCTCCGTTCGGCGGCTACAAGGAGTCTGGCTTCGGACGCGAAGGCGGTCGACAGGGTCTCCTCGATTACGTGGATCTCTCATGAGCGAGCGCATTCCGGTAATCAAGACGCCCAAGGTCTACGTGGGCGGCGCATTCATTCGATCCGAGAGCGGGCGAACCTTCCCTGTTTACGACAGCGGCGGGCAGTTCATCGCGAATGTCCCGCAATGCACGCGTAAGGATCTTCGCAACGCAGTCGAAGCCGCCGCGAAGGCGGGACCTGCGTGGTCAGGACGCACTCCGTACAATCGCGGTCAGATCATATACCGTCTCGCAGAAATGCTCGAAGCTCGAGCCGACGAGATGACTGGCGTACTGCGCCAGTTCGCACCTGCGTGGACTTCAGCTGCCGAGCAGGAGGTTGCCGAGACCGTCGATCGGCTCGTGCACTACGCAGGATGGGCAGACAAGTATGAGCAGGTACTCGGAAGCGCCAACGCTGTCGCCGCTCCGTTTTTCAACTTCACACTCACTGAACCGATCGGTGTCGTTGGTATCGTCGCGTCGGATTCGGCGCCACTCCTCGGGCTAATTACGCAGGCGGTTGCAGCAATTGTCAGCGGCAACACCGTCGTAGCGCTTGCTTCGGAATCCACACCATATCCGGCCATCACACTCGGTGAGATGCTCGCGACTTCGGATCTTCCAGCCGGCGTGATGAATATAGTCACCGGTTACAGGAAGGAGCTGACTCCAACATTCGCAACGCATACCCACATTCGCGGAATCGATGCGGTGGCGACAGGCGAGGACGCAACCGCCCTGCGCCGCGGCGCTGCGGATAGTGTCAAGCGAGTGAAGATTCGACAGCCCGACATCGACTGGTCGTCAGATGCGAACGAGAGTGTTTACGAGATCCGGAATTTCGTCGACTTCAAGACTGTGTGGCACCCGATCGGGGCCTGACCGCCGGCATCGCCGTTCGATCTTCGCCCCAGGGGTCGCGTAGAAATTCTTCCTGCGTCGCGCGCACTGGACTTCCGTCCGGCATCCGCTGAGCATAGGTCCCGTCCGCAGCCAGATCCCACGCCTCCCGATTGTCCTCGAGCGATGTGATCAGTAGCGAGTGCAGCTTCTTGTGCAGCAGCACATCGTCCACCGGTACGATCGCCTCCACTCGACGATCGAAGTTGCGCGTCATCCAATCGGCTGATCCGATGTAATACTCCGGCTCATTCTCATTCGCGAAGAAGAACAATCGCGAATGCTCAAGGAATCGTCCGATCACGCTTATCACGCGAATGTTCTCACTGGCCCCAGGTACTCCAGGACGGAGACAGCAGATCCCGCGGACAATGAGATTTATCTGCACGCCTGCGCGCGAAGCATCATACAACGCGTCGATGATCTGCTCGTCGACGATCGAGTTCATCTTGGCGATGATGCGTCCAGTCTTCCCCGAAAGCGCCAGATCCTTCTCTCGTCTGATCAGCTCGAGCAACCTGTCCCGCATGTTCGTCGGCGCCACCAATATCCGCCTGTAAAGACGTTGGCGCGAGAAACCCGTCAGCGCATTGAACAGGTCCGTTATATCCGCTCCGATCGATCGACTCGCGGTGAACAGTCCGAGATCCGTATACAGACGCGCGGTCTTGGAATTGTAGTTGCCGGTGCCGACATGTACGTATCGACGAATGCCGTCATGATCGCGGCGCACGACCAGTGTAGTCTTGGCGTGCGTCTTGAGTCCCGGCAGTCCGTACGCGACGTGCACGCCGTAATCCTCGAGTGTACGCGCCCAGTTGATGTTGTTCGCTTCATCGAATCGCGCCTGCAGCTCCACGAGCACCGCGACATGCTTGCCGCGTTCGGCGGCATCCGTGAGAGCCCGCACGATCGGAGTGTCGCCCGAAGTACGGTACAACGTCATCTTGATCGCCAACACCTCCGGATCCACCGCTGCGGCCTGCACGAACTGCTCCACGCTTGCAGTGAACGATTCGTACGGATGATGCACCATTACATCCCGCTCGCGAATCACATCGAAAATGGAGCGCGTCGTGTCACGCAATCGCAGCGGCGTCACCGGCGCAAATGGTGGATCGCGGAGCTCCGGAATGTCCAACGTCGCGAGCGACATGAGATCGCCAAGCTCGAGCAGCGCACCGCCATCGACAACATCGTCCGGCGTGAGCGCAAACTCGGGTGTCTGCTCCTCGCGTAATTCTTCGACCAGAATCTCGCGGATCTCGTCCGGTACCCCCGTCTGTACCTCGACACGCACGACCTCGGTAAACCGACGCTGAAATACCTGCTCCTCGATCGCCGTCAGCAGGTCTTCCGTCTCGTCCGACGCTTTCACCTCTAGATCCGAGTAGCGCGTGACCCGGAACGCCCAGCTCCCGAGTATTTCCATCCCGGGAAACAACGCGCCGAGGTTGGCGGCGATTACCTGCTCCACCGGTATGAAGTGATGCACACGCCCAGTCGGCACCCAGCGCGGAAGACTCTTTGGAACCTTGATGCGCGCAAACCGCTCGACCTTGTTGTCCGGGTCATACAGCTGAACCGCGAGCGATAACGACAGGTTTGAGATGTATGGAAATGGATGCGTCGGATCCACTCCGAGCGGCGTCAGTACCGGGAAGATATCCGACTCGAAAAAGTCGTCGACAGCCTGCCACTCGCTCGTGTCCATCTCTGACATCGTCACAAGGCGAATACCCTTCTCGGCCAGAGCCGGCAGGATCAGGTCGTGAAGACAGTGCTGCTGCATGTCTGACAGCTCGGAGATGCGCGCGCGAATCGCGCCGACAAGATCGACAGGTGTCATGCCGTCCGGACCGTTCGGCGCCGTGATGCCTGCGAGCAACTGGCGCCGCAGGCCGGCTACACGAACCATGTAGAACTCGTCCAGATTCGTACTGAAAATCGAGAGAAACTTGAGGCGCTCGAGCAGCGGATTGCGAGCGTCGAACGCTTCGTGAAGCACCCGAGCGTTGAACGCCAACCAGCTCATCTCCCGATTGATGAACAGCTCAGGTTTGACGGCCATCTAGATTTTGACGATCGAAGCCAGTAGCCAGTAAGCGAGTGCAGCCATGATGCCAGCCGCCGGAATCGTGACGATCCAGGCCCAGACGATTCTGCGCGCGAGCCCCCAGCGCACCGCCGAGAGCCGCGTGGTCGCACCTACACCGACGATCGCTCCCGTAATCGTGTGCGTGGTACTGACCGGAATCCCCAGAGATGTCGCGCCCAGAATCGCGATTGCGCCTGCTGTCTCCGCCGCAAATCCACCTACCGGCCGCAACTTCGTGATTCGCCGACCCATCGTCGCAACGATGCGCCAGCCACCGAACAGCGTACCAAGCGAGATCGCAGTGTAAGCCGTAACCTCCACCCAGAACGGCACTCCGTTCGCGTTTTCGACATAGAGATGGCCGAGCAGTCCGGTCTGGTGCACGGTGATGGAGCGCACCGACACGAGCAACCCAACGATGATTCCCATAGTCTTCTGCGCGTCGTTCCCGCCGTGCGCAAGCGACAGGAGCGCAGAGCTTCCGAGTTGCATGACGCGAAACAGCCGATCGACCTTGCCCGGATAAGCCCGCCGGAAGATCCAGTAGATGGCCGTCATCAACGCGAGGCCCACAAGAAGCCCGACGACAGGCGAGATGACGATGAACGAGAGCGTCTCGATCCACTGACGCCCCCATACGATCGCGGCCCAGCCCGATCGTGCGATCGCAGCGCCAGCGTAGCCACCTATCAACGCGTGCGATGAACTCGACGGAATGCCGTAAGCCCACGTGATCAGGTTCCACGCGACTGCCCCAAGCAACGCGGCGAGGATGACGTTTGGATTCACTATCGCGACGTCGATCATGCCGCTGCCGACCGTCTTCGCGACCGCGGTACCGACGGTGAACAGCGCCAGAAAGTTGAACGATGCAGCCCACACGACCGCCGCTACGGGACTCAGCACCCGAGTCCCGACAATGGTCGCTATCGAATTGGCGGAATCGTGGAACCCATTGCTGAAATCAAAGACGAACGCGACGATGATGATCGCGACGACGTAACCGATCACTCGCTACCCGTTCTTGAGTGCAATCGACTGCAGGACGTTGGCGACGTCCTCCGCCTGATCAAGTGCGTCCTCGACCTTGTCGTACAGCTCCTTCCACTTGATCACTTCGATGGCGTCCAGCGCTCCGTCGAAAAGCGCACCCATCGACTGATGATAGATGGCGTCGCCCTCTTCTTCGAGCTTCTTGAGCTCCTGCGCCTTGAAGTTGACGATCTTCGGATCCTTCATATTCCGGACCGCGTCTTCCACTTCTGCCGCCGCGCGCACCATGACCTCGGATAGCGTTACTGCAGCCTGGTGCACGGTCGTGATCCGGAAGATTTCCACTCTCCGCGCAGCACCATCCAGCAGGTCCACCACTTCGTCGAGCGCAGACGCCAACTGGTGGATATCCTCTCGATCGAACGGAGTGATGAACGTACGGTCCAGCCGGTCGATGATCTCTCGCGTGATCTCGTCGGCCTCGTGTTCGGCGACCTTTATCGCCTGGACGTGTTCCGTGTGCCGCTCCGGCTCCCTGAACAGCTGATGGAGCAGCTTCGCCGCCAGACACAAGCGTTCGGCGAGCTGGGTAAAGAGGTCGTAAAACTGCTCGTCGCGGGGAATCAGCCGCACACTTCTCTCCGAATCGGATAAAGCGGTACGGGCGACACATGTGTCGCCCGTACCGCATGCGCCGCCCGTACGTGCGCCGCCCTACGAAGTTAGCGTCTCACAGCGGGTGCAGCCAGCACACCACGTGACGTAAAGTGGCTGACGAGTAGAATTCCGGTCACAAATCCGCCGACATGTGCCCAGACAGCGACCCCTCCAGAAACCTGCGCACCCATCGTGCCCGCGGTCGCTATGCCCTCGAACAACTGAAGCAGGAACCAGTAAATGAGAACGATCCATGCTCTGATGTTTACGAGGATGATGAAGAAAAACATCTTCACGCGGACGTTCGGATACAGCAGCAGAAATGCTCCCATTATCCCCGAAATTGCCCCGGACGCGCCAACCGTCGGCACGGGCGACGCCGGGCCGGAAGCGATCTGAGCAATCCCCGCAACCACGCCGCACAACAGGTAGAAGCCGAGGTAGCTGAAATGGCCCATCGTGTCCTCGATGTCGCGGCCAAACACCCAGAGGAAAAGCATGTTTCCGAGGATGTGCATCCAGCTGCCGTGCAGAAAAATCGAGAATAGCGGTGTCAGGATGTTGATCGCGTTATGATCGACCGCGCACCCCATTCCGTAGCCCAGTGGGACCATCTGTCCCAGCGGAGCCAGACGAGTCAGCTCACCGGGCACCATCCCGAAATTGCAGACCGTAGTCGCCAGGAGCACCGGATCTTCGCCGGCTCCCTGCACCACCACCCACACCGCCAGCGTCAGCAGGATGATCAGATAGGTCATCCACGGTGCCCGCCTAGTCGGCAGGTTCGTTCCAACGGGAATCATTCAAAAAAGCGCGACTGCGCCATTCTGGCAGGAAAGTCGGGCACTCTGGTTGCTCTAGAAATGGGCGTTCCCTCTTTACCCGAACCCGAAAATAAAGTCATGGCAGAAAAAGTCATCGGCATCGACCTCGGCACCACCAACTCCGTCGTTGCGGTCATGGAAGGCGGAGATCCAGTCGTAATCCCCAATGCAGAAGGCGGACGGACTACTCCATCCGTCGTCGCATTCGCGAAGGATGGCGAGCGCCTCGTAGGTCAGATTGCCAAGCGTCAGGCAGTAACCAACCCACAAAATACCGTCTTCTCCATCAAGCGTTTCATGGGCCGCAAGCTCAATGAGATAAGCGAGGAAAAGACTCGCGTTCCCTACAAGGTCGAAACCGGCGCCAACGATATGGTCGTCGTCGAGATTCAGGGCAAGAAATTCTCGCCGCCCGAAATCTCCGCGATGATCCTGCAGAAGATGAAGCAGACCGCCGAGG
>Ga0164241_10002577_pt1 | contig 19279 bp, 12 predicted proteins | sample OricomyardsoilBY_FD_108780 | JGI IMG/M metagenome (GOLD analysis project Ga0164241, IMG submission 108780) | Backyard soil microbial communities from Emeryville, California, USA - Original compost - Back yard soil (BY) | ecosystem: Environmental > Terrestrial > Soil > Unclassified | place: USA... | reverse complement strand
TAAAAATGTAGCAAAAGGTTTACTGGCGTATGTGCTTGCAGCAAGGGGTACACCTGCAGACTGGTCACAGATTGTTACACTGACCAACGATATTATGGCAGCTTATCCGAAAACAACGGCTGCACAGTTGGTGTATAATGGAACAAACGCCGCCACTGCTGGTTTCAATAATGTATCTACCCCTAGTTGGATGTGGGGAGTTGATCTTACCCTGGCACAAGGACTGGATCTTATTTCATGGTGGGGACAAGTAGATCTTTTTACATATAGCTATGCCTGGGCAGGCGATCCTAAAACAATTGATGAGGGACTGTATAATCAAATCCATACAGATGATATCCGCAAAGCACAATTTGATCCTCCGGGTGGTGGATTAGAAGTGTCTTATGGTTATGCTCCTGGTGATTTTGATTATATGCCTGTAAACAAATTTTTTGATCCGGGCCGTGCAGATGGCGGACAGAGAAATGTGATTACTGATCTTATATATATGAGAGCTGACGAATTTTATTTATTAAATGCAGAAGCCAAAGCACATGCCGGCTCCGATGGCGACGCCAGAACTGCACTAATCAGTTTTCTCAAAGACAGGATTACAGACCCGAGCTATATCAATGCTTTATCGGGCCAGGCTCTGCTAGATGAAATTTATTTACAAACGAGGATTGAACTATGGGGTGAAGGAAAATCATATCTGGCAATGAAAAGAAATAAAGCAACCATTACAAGGGGAGCTAATCATGTTTTTTTCGATGGTGATTCATTCCCCTACACTGATCCAAAACTTACTTTCGTAATTCCTCAGGCTGAGGTTATTAATAATCCTAACCTCGACAAATAAACTATTTATAAAAACAGGTTAAAGAGAGGCTCGATATTGTAGCCTCTCTTTTTTATGCAAGTATATCTCTTAGCACAGGTAATGTTTTCAATGATCCAAAATCCTGTATGTGCAATGCATAATATTTTTCATATGCAAATAAAAGATGGCGGCGAAAATCATGATTAAGCAATAGCTCTGTTAACTCTTCAGGATGCATTGCTTTTAATATTTGCGCACTATATTCCGCATATGTATCTTCTAAAAAATCCGGATGGGCTGGCTGCTTGCTTACAAAATTTCCTTCACGCAGATCAAGAAAAATATTTTCCGCTGAATAATTATCATCGACCCTTAGGCCAAAAAATACAGGAAGGTGTAATGCAAAAAATAAAGGGAAATTTGCAGTAACATGATTGTTACTGTTATCAAGATGCAAAAATGCATCTTCTATAAAATGAAATAAATCAGGATTGTTTTCGGGCTGCTTCAGGCATTTGGTAACTAATTCTATCATAAACACTGCAACTGCATTCTTTTTAATATCAGAAAAAATATGCTGGTAAATATGCGCCCACCTGTATTCTTTTATTCGTTGCAGTTGTTTAAACTCGCTATGGTAGACAACCATATCGAGAATCGCTGTTGGCTGAAACATATTAGCCTTGCCGCTTCCTTTTTTTGTTGAAGCCCTTACACCATTTACCAGATACGACTGTACACCGAACAACTCTGTAAATATGCTAACAATAATACTTGTTTCGCCATATTTTATAGTTCGTAATACAATTCCTCTTGTATGATGTAGTTTATCTGCCACGCAAAGATTTGTTGCAAAACTATACTCATTTCAGCACAGCAAATAGTAAAGAATGAATTAAAACAAATAAGCACATGTTGGCCTTTTTATGTTTCTTTGCAGACTCTGCCAGTTATACGGTATAACTATTGTAGTATATTTTAATTTTTAGCCTGGTTAATTAATCCTTATGTGGCGATCACTCGGACAAATCATTCTTAAATATCGTTTCTTTTTTTTAGTACTTATCATTGGCGCTACTGCGTTCATGGGTTATCATGCTTCCAAATTGGAACTAAGCTATGAGTTCACCCGTGCTATTCCTTCTGATCACCCTGCTAATAAAACTTACCAGGCTTTTAAAGAAAAATATGGGCAGGATGGTAATATGCTCGTAGTAGGCGTTCAAACTGCGCATTTATTTGATGAAGGCATTTTTAATACGTATACGCAGCTTTCAAAAGACCTGAGAAAAGTAGATGGCGTAAACGATATTATTGCATTACCGCTGGCAAGCAACCTCATCAAAGATTCTGCTACAGAAAAATTAAATGCTGTTACTATTTTTCCTTCCGGTAAATTAAGCCAATCAACAATAGATAGTAGTAAAGAAGTCTTTTTATCACTCCCGTTTTACAAGGGTTTATTATATAATCCAGAAACCAATGCATGGTTGATGGGAGTAAATATTGAGAAAACAGTTATTAATTCTCCCAGGCGAAATGCAGTTATAGCAGATATAAAAAAAATAACTGACGCCTTTCAGCAACAAACAAAATTAGAAGTGCATCTTAGTGGCTTGCCATTGATACGTACAGAACTTTCTACGCGCATTGCTAATGAAATGCGCTGGTTCCTGCTTGCTTCTGTTGTACTTTCTGCTTTAATACTATTATTATTTTTCCGCTCCACTAGTTCTATGGCGCTTTCCCTGGGTGTAGTCATTATGGGAGTAGTATGGAGCATGGGTACGATGCATTTACTGGGTTATAAAATCACATTGCTTACAGCGCTTATTCCACCATTGATTGTAGTAATAGGCGTACCCAATTGCATTTATTTTTTAAATAAATACCATACAAGCTGGGAAAAAAGAAAAGATGATACAACAAATGCGAAAGGTGCTTGCCTTGTAGATATGGTAGGAAAAATGGGAATTGTAACATTGTTTTGTAATGTGGCTGCCGCGATTGGGTTTGCTGTTTTTGCTTTTACAAAAAGTGAAATATTGCAGGAGTTTGGAGTAGTGGCTGGTATCAACATCATGGTATTGTTTTTTATTTCATTAATTCTTATTCCGGTTGTATTAAGCTTATTGCCTCCACCAAAAGCGAGGCATACAAAGTATTTAGACAATCCCCGCCTGAACCGCTGGCTGGATAGATTGGAAAAATGGTCGCTCAACCATAGAAAACTTATTTATACTATTACTACAGTTATTGTTTTATTCGCCATCACCGGAATTTTTAAATTGAAGAATGTTGGTTATATCGTCGATGATATTCCGCAGAAAGATAAAATATATACTGACCTCAAATTTTTTGAAGACAATTTCAAAGGTGTAATGCCATTAGAAATTTTAGTAGATACAAAAAAGAAATATGGTGTATCGCGTAATTTAAATAACCTCATTCGCATTGATTCGCTTTCCTATTATTTATCTACTATGCCTGAGATTGGGAAACCACTTAGCATTACGGAAGGATTAAAATTTGCCCGACAGGCTTTCTTTGATGGCGATAGTACCAATTATCTGATGCCTGCAGAATATCTTTTACCGGCATTAGCAGGTTACCTTAGTTCGAAAGAAGATAGCACAACAACAAAATCATCTTTCTCAAAATTGATTGCGAGCTTTATGGATAGCACCCGCCAGGAAGCCCGCATCAGTGTAAATATGAAAGATATCGGCAGTGAACGTTTGCCGCATGTATTGGATAGTATTAAACTAATATCTAACCGTTTATTCGATACCGCCCATTATAAAGTAACGTTTACCGGAACGAGTGTCACCTTTCTTGAAGGGAGCCGTTTTATTATTAATGGGTTGAAAGAAAGTATTGGCTGGGCATTTTTATTGATTGCCCTATGTATGCTATATCTTTTCAAGTCGGTGAAAATATTAATATGTTCATTAATACCTAATATAATACCCTTAGTGATCACGGCTGGGGTAATGGGCTGGGTAGGCGTTCCTTTAAAACCCTCTACCGTATTGGTTTTTAGCGTGGCGCTTGGTATTGCCATTGATATTACTATCCGGTTTTTAGTCAACTATAAGCAAGAGCTCCCGAATCAGCAATCGGATCCCACACGCACGGTAATAGAAACTATTCATAGCACCGGAATAAGTATTGTGTATACCTCATTGGTATTGATTGCTGGCTTTATCATATTCATTTTCAGTGGATTCGGTGGCACAGAAGCTTTGGGTTGGTTGACTTCCCTCACACTGGTTACAGCTACTTTTACAAACCTTGTCCTGCTGCCTGCATTAATTATCAGCCTTACTTCCCGGAAAAAAAAGAAGGAATAAACAGCATAAACGCAGCAAATTCCCGGAAAGTTATGTCCTACTTTTTATAGGACTTGGTAAAATAAAAAAGGTGCTGAGTAAGTAAAATACGGTTTTGAAATAAAAAGAATCACGTTTCAAAAGATTTATATGCTTAGTTTTTTTTATTTTGCACTTTAACCCCTATATGGGTCGTACGGTTAATTTTCTTTATTAAAAACTAAACTCACATGAGAAAACTGTTACTTAGTTTAACAGTATTCCTGCTATGTACAGGAACACTGTTGGCGCAACGAGTTATCACCGGTAAGGTGACAGACGACAAAGGAAACGCACTCCCCAACGTTTCCGTAAACATTAAAGAAACTGGTGCGGGTACAATCACTAACACAGAAGGAAACTTTTCCCTTACTGTAACTGCGAATGCAAAAACACTTGTTTTTTCTGCAGTTGATTTTGCTCCTTATGAGGTAGCGATTGGAAGCCAGTCTTCGATTAATGCTTCACTAAAAGCACAAGACCAAACACTTTCTGAAGTAGTGGTAGTCGGGTATTCAACTACTACCAAAGAGGCATTCACAGGTTCTGCAAAAGCAGTAAACGGAGCACAGCTAAGCAGCAAAAACGTTTCAAACGTATCGCAGGCTTTAGCAGGCGAAGTAGCTGGTGTGCGTGTAATTAATACATCCGGCCAACCTGGTACTGCAGCTACTATCCGTATCAGGGGCTTTGGATCTGTAAATGGAAATCGTGATCCATTATATGTTGTGGATGGTGTACCCTACTCAGGAGGAACAAGTTCGATCAATCCTTCTGATATTGCTTCATTAACAGTATTAAAAGACGCAGCTGCTACATCAATCTACGGATCACGCGGGGCAAATGGTGTAATTGTAATTACAACAAAAACAGGACGTGGCGCAAAATCTTATATTGAAGTAGATGGAAGATATGGAAGCAACATGTCCTTAATTCCACGGTATAGTGTTATTACTTCTCCGGAAGAATACATTGCCTTGAGTTGGGAAGCTATATATAATCAGGGTGTAGCAGTCGGCAATGCCAACCCAACGAACTATGCAAATACACGTTTATTTTCTGCAAACGGCATAAGTGCGAATAATAACATCTGGAATGTCACAAATGGTGCAGACTTAATTGATCCTACAACAAGAACTGTAAAACCAGGAGTAACCAGAAAATATGACCCTGAAAGATGGGAAGATTATGCATTCCAATCTTCAAACAGGGTAGAAAGCAATATTCGCTTAGGTGGAGGTGATGCCAAATCAAATTATTTTACTTCATTTGGTTACCTGGAAGATAAAGGCTATTCGGTTAATTCGAATTTCAAACGTTTATCGGGAAGAGTAAATCTGAATCACGAAGTAAAACCCTGGCTAGCAACATCGCTTAATGTCAGCTATACAAACCGTACAACCAACAATAATGGTCAGGAGGCCAATTCAAACAGCGTATTCTGGTTTGTAGATAATATTCCTCCGTTCTATCCTCTATTCTTACGGGACGCGCAAGGTAATAAAGTAGCTGATCCAATTTTTGGTGGATACCAATATGACTATGGCTCTAATGGACGTAAGTTTGGCTCTTTAACAAACGCGATAGCGGATGCCAATTACAATACACTTCGAGCCATCAGGAATGAATTGTCTACCAATGCTACCATTACTATTAAGTTTACAAAAAACCTGAGCCTTGACAATAGGCTGGGTATTCAATACTACAACGACAATTATGTAGAAAGAACTAATAAGTTTTATGGTTCGGCTGCTTCTCAAAATGGTTCTATTTACCACCGAAACAACGAGCTGATGAATCAGAACTTATTAAATATGTTAAGGTATAATAACAAATTTGGAAGCCATTCTATTGAAGTTTTAGCCGCTCATGAAGCTACAAAATATAAACTTACTCAGGGAACAGCTTCAGGATATAATCTGGTTGATAACTATGGTTTGGAATTAACTAATGCAATTGTAATTAATCCCACAGCTAACTCCTATGCCAATACAAATCGCTTAGAGAGCTATTTTGCGCAGGCTAATTATAACTATGATAATACATATTTTTTATCTGCATCTGTAAGAACTGATGGCTCTTCAAAATTTATTAAAGGTAAAACATGGGGTACATTTGGCTCAATAGGAGCTGGTTGGATATTAAGCAAAATGAATTTTTTACAAAACATCCGCATAATTGATTACCTGAAATTAAAAGCCAGCTATGGTGTTATTGGCGACCAAACAGGAGTTGGGAATTATATTGCTTTCACAAGAATAGATGTTGGCAATCTTAATGATCAACCTTCATTTGGAATTCCTATCCCTAGCAATCCATTATTAACTTGGGAAAGATCCAAAGTGTTTCAAGTAGGCACTGATTTTAAACTAGGTACATTCCTCACAGGTTCTGTTGAATATTACGTTAAAAAAACAGATAATCTTATTTTCGAGAGTAGACTTGCGCCATCAAATGGATATGTAATACGCACAGTTAACGATGGTCTTTTAAAAAATCAGGGTATTGAATTTGACCTTACTGGACATATTATTAATAAAAGAGATTACTTCTTGAATGTTGGTGTAAATGGCGAGCACTTTACAAATAAAATTTTGAAAATGCCTTTGGATCCCTTAGGATTTCAAAAGCCAATTGACATTTCAAATGCTCCATATGGTTGGGCAAGAGGGGGCTCTATATTTGATTTCTATGTTAGAAACTTTGAAGGTGTTGATCCTGCAAATGGAACAAGTATGTGGACAGTTTATTATGATGATTTAAATAATAACAAAGCATTTGATGCGGGTGAGCAGGTATTGGATCTTGAAACATTTTATTTTTCTAACCCTGCAAAAAAAGGTACTTTATTGAAAAGTACAACCAAAACTTATTCTCAGGCAACTCAATATTTTATCGGTAAATCTGCTATACCTAAATTAAGAGGGGCTTTTAATATTAATACAGGTTATAAAGGCTTTGATTTGAACGTTCAATTTTTGTATAGTATAGGGGGGTATGCTTATGATGGGGCTTATGCGGGACTAATGGCAAACGGCTTGATAGGTGGCAATAACTGGAGTACAGACATTAGAAACAGATGGCAAAAAGCTGGAGATGTTACTAACGTGCCTAGGCTTTCAAATAACCAAGATGCAAATGTAGCCTCTTCATCTTCGCGATTCATTACTAAGGCAGATTATCTCGCTCTAAATAATATTCGCTTAGGATATACACTTCCAAAAGCTTTTATCGAACGCATAAATTTTGTTGATGATATATCTATTTTCATTTCTGGAGACAATCTTTGGTTGTCATCCAAAAGAGATGGATTTAATCCCTCTACAGCAGAAAATGGATCGTCTAGTACATACCGTTATTCTCCTTTATCAACAATATCCGGCGGTCTAAAAGTTAAATTCTAATTATTATTAAATGCAACTTATGAAACTTAAATATTTATTGTCTGTTGTAGCTGCCGGATCGGCGCTGCTTACAGGATGTAAAAAAGATTTTTTAGAAACACAGCCTACAGAATTTATTACTCCTGACCAATTAGGATCGGCGGCAGCTCAGGATCCAAAATTGTTGGATGGTAATATCGCCGGCCTTTATACAGCGATGTTTACGGTAGGAATTGGAGGTACAACCCGCCACGATGATTTTGGCCAAAAAGGGGTGGATATCTATTCTGATATGCTATCCTCCGATATGGTACTTGCTGCCTTAAACTATGGCTGGTATGAACCCGTAGCACGTATGACTGCCACCGTAGATTTTACCAGAAACGAAGATTATATTCCTTTCCGTTATTATTATAAACAAATATTCGGAGCGAATACAATTATTGACATTTTGGGAGGAACAGACGCTGTTCCAACAAACCCAAAATTGAAAATAACTATGGGGCAGGCAAAAGCTATGCGTGCATACGGATATTTTTATTTGACCCAATTATATGCAACAGAATACGGAGATGGTACCAAGAAAATTCTGCCGATGTATAAATCTGCAGAGCCTATCCCTGAGAATATTAACAGGCCAAAAAGCACAACAAAAGAAATCTGGGATCTTATGATTTCTGACCTTACAACTGCTATTTCTTACCTGGATACATATACAAGAACGAGCAAAGACCAGGTTGATAAAAATGTAGCAAAAGGTTTACTGGCATATGTGCTTGCAGCAAGGGGTACACCGGCAGACTGGGCACAGATTGTTACACTGACCAACGATATTACGGCAGCTTATCCGAAAACAACTGCTGCGCAGTTGGTGTATAATGGAACAAACGCCGCCACAGCTGGCTTTAATAGTGTATCGACTCCAAGCTGGATGTGGGGAGTAGACCTTACCCTGGCACAGGATCTTGACCTGATTTCATGGTGGGGTCAGGTAGATCTGTTTACATACAGCTATGCCTGGGCAGGTGACCCAAAAACAATTGATGAAGGGTTGTATAATCAGATCCATACAGATGATATCCGTAAAGCACAGTTTGATCCCCCAGGTGGCGGATTAGAAGCATCTTATGGCTATAATCCTGGTGATTTTGATTATATGCCTGTAAACAAATTTTTTGATCCAGGCCGTGTTGATGGTGGGCAAAGAAATGTGGTAACAGACCTTATATATATGAGGGCTGACGAATTTTATCTTTTAAACGCAGAAGCTAAAGCACGCTCTGGACAGGATGGTCCTGCAAGAACTGCATTGACAACTTTTCTTACAGACAGAATTACGGACCTAAGCTATATAAATGCTTTATCAGGTCAGGCTCTGCTAAATGAAATTTATTTACAAACGAGGATTGAACTGTGGGGTGAAGGAAAATCTTATTTAGCAATGAAAAGAAATAAAGCAACCATAACAAGAGGAGCAAATCATCTTTTCTTTGATGGCGATCCGTTCGTCTACACTGATCCAAAACTCACTTTTGTAATTCCACAAGCTGAGGTTGTTAATAACCCTAATTTAGATAAATAAGAAGAAGTAGCTTTTAAAATAAAAAACCAGTGCGAAATGCACTGGTTTTTTTTATTATCACTACTTGCTGCTTCGTTATTTTCTTATAATACCTCTCTCAATTTCGCTTCAAGATTATCACCTCTTAATCCCTGTGCTATAATCTTTCCTTGCGGGTCAATAAGAATATTAAAAGGAATACCGTCTATATGATATAGAGGAACTACGCTGCTTTCCCAGAATTTTAAATCGCTTACATGTGTCCACGCCAGCTTATCTTCTTTAATCGCATTTAACCATGCATCTTTCTCACCCGGCCTGTCTAAAGAAACACCCAGCACCGTAAAATTTTTATCCTTGAACTGCTGGTAAGCTTTTACAACATTCGGATTCTCTCTTCTGCATGGTACACACCAGCTTGCCCAAAAATCTACCAGCACATATTTTCCTTTTAATGAACTCAGTTTTATTTCGTTTCCGTTTACATCTGGCAACGAAAAATCTGGCGCTGCTTTGCCTACCCATCCGCCAGAAGCAGCATTTGCTTTCGCCATTTCTGTAGCCAGGGTTTTATTTACATCACTTATCCCTTTATGATCAGGATATTTTTGCGCAGCACCACTAATTATCTCTACTACTTTTTCATTTTTTAATGGCTCCAACCCAAAGTTGGTGCCGTTAGCAATAGATTGATAAAACCCTAATTCAAAAAGTATCAAAGCCGGGTTATTTGCTTTTTCCAAAGCTTCTAATGTATATGCTTTAATATTTGCTGCCAATTGGTCCTGTTGTGCCATCACCGGCATTACGAGGCTATCATTGCCGCCTGCCCTTTCGATACTATCGATATAAATAGAATTATAATAAATTTTTTGCTGGTCACCATTAAAACGAACCACAAAATCCTTCATTTGCTTGCTGGCATCAGACCCTGTTACATCGTAGCTTTCAGCAAACTGGTTATTTGCTTTATTCATTTTGATATTGAGCGTTATTGCCGGCGCATCATTAATTATTGAAGCAACAGGATAAGTAGATTGATCCAACCGAAGATTATAAATAACAGCTTCGCGTGCTTCTGCTTTTAACTTAAAGCTTCCATCTTTTTCTATTGTAAAAGAATCGACAAGCCGCGGCTCCATCATAGAAGCAGGTGCTTCTTCCAGGTATACTTTTTTAGCGGTATTATTTTCGATGATACCACTTACTGTAAATTTTTTTTCATCAGAATCTTTACAAGAAACTAAAATAATCGCTACAACAAAAGCAATACTTATTTTCCGCATATAGTGTGTTTTAATGCTCATCAGGAATTTAATTTTTCAAGGATAATTTTATTAGTAATAGCAGGGTCTGCTTTACCTTTTGAACGTTTCATTACTTCGCCAACAAATAACGACAACAATCCCTTTTTCCCTTTCTTATATTCTTTTACTTTTTCTGCAAACTTCACCAGCACTTCATCAATGATGGGTTCAAGAGCAGATACGTCAGATTCCTGGATAAGGTTTTGTGCAATCGCAGCTTTTTCGGGGTCTGCATCGGGATTGGCTACCAGGTAAGAAAACAACTTTGTAGCTGCAGAATGGCTAAGCTTACCTGCGGAAACTAATTGCATAAGCCCCGCTACTTTTTCTGGCTGAAGCGGAAATGCATCAATATCATTAGTAGTTTCATTCATCCATGTTTTTACCGGGCCTATTATCCAGTTGGCTGCAGCTTTATAATCAGATGTATGGTTCGCCAATATTTCAAAATAATCAGCAATCGCTTTATCATCTGTCAAGAGTTGCGCATCATATTCCGGTAATTTCCATTCAGTAGTATAGCGTTGTATTCTTTCGCTTTGCAATGCGGGAATATTATTACGAATGCCATCGATAAATATATCACTCAGGTGAAAAGGCGTTAAGTCCGGATCAGCAAAATAGCGGTAATCATCTGCATCTTCTTTATCACGTATCGCAAACGTAGTTCCATTATTTGCATCAAAGCTTCGTGTTTGCTGCAAAATTGTTTCACCTTTTTCTGATAGCGCTATCAGTCTTTGCGCTTCATGTTCTACAGCACGCTTAGCATTACGGATTGAGTTCAGGTTTTTTATCTCCACTTTCGTTCCATACTTTGCTTCGCCTTTTTTTCGTACTGAAATATTTACATCGCAGCGAAAACTTCCTTCTTCCATATTGCCATCACAGATTTCAAGATAGCGGACCAGCTTTCTCAATTCAGTAAGGTATGCATAAGTCTCATCGGCACTGCGCAGGTCTGGCTCACTTACAATTTCCACCAATGGCGTTCCCGCACGGTTATAATCAATGCAAGTATTATTATCATCTGCATCATGCACACTCTTTCCTGCATCCTCTTCCATGTGAATACGGTTCAGGCGAATATCTTTTGTTTCCCCATCTACCTTTATCGTCACATAGCCATTTTTGCAGATAGGCGTGGTATGTTGCGATACCTGGTAGCCTTTTGGCAGATCAGGATAGAAATAATGTTTGCGGGCAAAATAATTTTCCTTTACAATATCGCAGTGGCATGCAAGGCCGATTTTAATCGCATGCTCAATCGCTTTGCGGTTCATTTTCGGCAATGTACCCGGGTGTGCCAGTGTAATAGGGCTGATATGTTCATTAGGCCCGGCACCATAGGCAGCACTATCGCTGCAAAAAAGCTTGGTTTTTGTCAGCAAGCGTGCATGCACTTCCAGGCCTATTACGATTTCGTAGTTATTATTTGTCATTTTTTTCAGAAACGCAAAAATAAACCATTTTAGGCGGCGGGGCTGTTATAAAAAAACAAAGGCTTTCGGGAGGCATAAAATAATGAGCCCATCGGCATTGCTACTAGCAACTTTCGTTGCCCGCCCGGATGATCCGTTCGGACGGGCCACGCTCGGTTTATCGTCCGGTAATTCTATTCTGCATTTGCGAAGATACCTACGGCAATAAGGCCACTCTATTCATAGTTTTTAAACCCAATTTTTCTTCGCGGGCCAGGCTTTGCGTCTTTTTCGATCAGTTCTTTTAGTACAGTAAAAATATTCTCAATGTCTTTAGTGTTACGTTCGGTATTCCGATTAATACTACCGACTTCTTTTTCCAGCCTCGCTAATTGCGTCAGAATTTCATTATGGGTTAAGGCAAACTCTCTCATTTTAGTAAATACTCTAATTATGCGGATATTTACTTCGATAGCAGTTTTGCTGTTCAATATACTGGAGAGCATAGCAACTCCCTGCTCAGTAAAAGCATAAGGCAACTTTCTTGTACCTCCCCAACTTGATGTCACATTTTGTGATATCAAGTTTTGAAACTGTTTGCTTGATAATTGAAACATAAAATCTTTGGGAAAACGAGCCATATTTCTTTTAATACCCTGATTCAAAACTCTTGTCTCTACTCCATACATTTCCGCCAGATCTTTATCCAACATTACTTTTTCACCACGGATAACATATATTTTATTCAAAATTTTTTGTTCCGCTACAAGAGTTTGTAATTCTTTCTTAGCCATTAGATTTCATTAAAGCATAAATATAAAAAGCATATTGTATTGGCGCTTGTAATTAATTTTCAATAAATGCTACTTACACAAAAAACAAACCTCTTCCGGTTGGAAGAGGTTGTCTCGCTCTTATATGTACAACAGCTTTAAAGGTCGGCCGACTTTAATCTACGTGGAATCTTTACATCAAAACTCTCCGTTTTTCCTTTGCGTAGCACCTGCATTTTTACAGATACTTTGTCTTTACTTTCCTTAATTACTTTAGCAATTTCGTCTGCACCATTTACAGCTTTACCATCTACAGATGTAATGATATCATCTTCTTTAATACCTGCTTTTGCACCATTACCTTCATCATCTGCATCAATAACTTTTACACCTTTGCCATCTTCTGTATCCTGTACTGATAAACCTAATTTCGGCCCATTACCACCAGAAAATGCAGCAAGGCCTTGCATGTTTTGTAAGCGGGGCATAATTTCTTTCATATCAAGGTTCAGATCTCTTTCCATATCAAAATTGAAATTCTGACCGGGGGCAAAAACCCTTGCCGTAGCAGCTTCTACTTTACCTAATTCAGCATTTACATTCTGCTGTTTTTTATCGCGCATATAAGCGATATTTACTTTATCTCCGGGTTTGTGAGAACGAATAGCTTTCGTAAGGTCATCGGGTGTCTCAATTTTATCATCGCCTACTTTTGTTATTATATCCCCTTTTTTCAAACCGGCTTTTTCAGCACCGCTTTTTGCAGATACACTTTTTATTTCTACGCCGGCATCTGCTTTCTCTGTAGTTACTCCAAGCAATGCCCTGTTTCCTGCATCAGCAAATGCTGTAACTCTATTGTCGGGTGTTGTTCTAAACATTGTAACACCTCCGCGCCCATTAAACACATCACGTCTTAAAGCATCTGCATCTTTAATCTTCGTACGGTGAACAGTAATATTTTCTCCTTTCAAATCATCAATTGACTTTCCGTTTACAGTTATTTTATCGCCATTTACTTCTACAATTACCTTCCCATCCTTGTCAGCAGTACGGGTAATAATAATTTGTTCTGTTTCTTTCTTTTCGGTTTTTTCTTTGTCATCTTTTTGCGCAAGCAATAGTCCCGGCGCCATCAGCGAAGCAGCCATCATCACCAGCGACATTCTCTTCATGGATTGTTTCATAATTTCTATTTTTAAATTATCTACGTCGTTTTTCGTAGATCAAATATAAAGAGTTTTTTCTAAATACGAAAAGTTTCGGAAATGTTAAAAGATAAATGTTCGACGCTCGGATTATTCTAATAATGATTCTGAAAGCTTTGTGTTCTATCTAAGGAGTTTTTCGTAAATATACCAAGGGCTTTCCCTGTGCTGATTATATGGTATTCCGCAATTAATTCCGCATATTTGACATCGCAACTAAAACTACCCGCTAACCTTATGTTGAGTATCGTCTCTTATGTCTGTATTGGCTTATGCGTGGTAATTATTGCCTTCGTCATTAAGATATATTTCGAACTTCCCAAGCTTCCCAAGCAAACAAAAAAGAAAGAAAGAGAACCCTGGTTTTAAGATTTATAACAACCCTTTTACTGTATTAATAACTTGCTGTAACTGTGTAATATCCTGTCCGCCTGCAGTTGCTAAACCTTTCTGGCCACCACCTCCTCCTTTGATCAATGGCGCTACTTTTTCTTTTATAATCTTACCGGCATCTAACCCTTTTGCTGCAATCACTGTATCGGAAATACCAATCGCAACAAATGGTTTGCCGCCAATATTCGCACATAATACTGCTATATAATCCTGCAGGTTATTCTTTAAATCAAAACAAACTTTTTTCAACGCATCAGCACTGCTCACTTCTATTATATCGCCAATGAAAGTAACACCATTCACTATCTCATCTTTCTGCAACAATTCATTTCTTATTCCTACCAGTTGCTTTGCTTCTGCTCTCTCTGCATGTTTTCTTAAATCCGCATTTTCTTCCGTTAAGTTTTCAATCGCTTTCGCGATGTCTTTTGGATTCTTCAATAATTCTTTGATAGCTTTCATCATAGCCAATTGCTCATTCACATACTTCTCTGCTTCTTTTCCGGCAATCGCCTCTACACGCCTTACACCTGCTGCTACAGCGGACTCACTTATTATTTTAAACAAACCTAACTCGCCCGTAGCACCTGCATGTGTACCACCACATAACTCTAAAGAATAGGCAGGATCCATTACAACCACCCTTACGGTATCACCATATTTTTCTCCAAACAATGCCATCGCTCCTAACTTCAACGCTTCTTCTTTTGGCATTTCTTTTATTACTACCGGCACATTCTCTCTTATTTTTTCATTCACGATAGCTTCTACCTGTGCTATCTCTTCATCTGTCATTTTGGAGAAATGCGAAAAATCAAAACGCAGGTAATCCGGATTTACCAATGAACCTTTTTGTGCTACATGCGTACCTAATACTTTGCGTAATGCAGCATGTAATAAGTGCGTAGCCGAATGATGCAGTACAATGCGCTTTCTTCTTTCTGCATCTACTTTTGCTATTACCTCTCCCGAAACATCAACAGGAATTGTTTCTGCAAAATGAATAATAAGATCATTATCCTTTTTTGTATCAATTATTGCGATGCTTTCTTCTCCAAAAATCAATTCACCTCTATCTCCTACCTGTCCACCACTCTCTGCATAAAAAGGGGTTTTATCCAAAACCAATTGATACCCTTCTTTGCCTTTTGCTTTTACTTTGCGATAGCGCAAAACCGTGGTGGCTGTTTCTAATGTATTGTATCCTACAAACTGGTTTACTCCTTCCTGTAGCGTTATCCAATCTTCTGTATCAACAGTGGTAGCGGCACGGGAACGATCTTTTTGTTTTTGCATTTCTGCTTTAAACCCTTCTTCATCTACCTGTAGGTTTTTCTCCGTTGCAATCAACTTAGTTAAGTCAAAAGGAAAACCAAACGTATCATAAAGTTTAAATGCTTCTTCACCGGAAATATCTTTTACTGTTTTTTCCAGCATGCCTAAACCGTTATCAACCGTACGCAGAAATGCATCTTCTTCTTCCTTTACTACTTTACTTACAAAGTCAACCTGCTTAAACATCTCAGGAAATATCGTTTCAAACTGCGTAGCGATTACAGGAACCAGCTGCGTCAATAATGGTTGTTTATAATCTAAATAAGAATAATAATAACGCACTGCCCTACGCAAAATGCGGCGGATGACATAACCAGCACCTGTGTTAGAAGGCAATTGTCCGTCTGCAATTGTAAATGAAATAGCACGGATATGATCTGCTAATACACGAAAGGCTACAGCTTGCTTGCTATCGCTATAATCATATTTCTTTCCGGTAATTTTTTCAATAGCAGCTATTGTGCCTGTAAAAATATCAGTATCATAATTTGATACTTTCTTCTGCATTACACGTACTAATCTTTCTAATCCCATTCCGGTATCTACATGCTTAGCCGGTAGTGGTTCTAATGAGCCATCTTTTTTACGATTAAACTGAATGAATACATTGTTCCATATTTCCATCACCATGCCTGTGTCATCATTGTTCACACGGCTATGTCCATCATTATTAGCTTCAGGCCGTGTATCATAATGTATTTCGGTACAAGGTCCACATGGGCCAGTGTCACCCATTTCCCAAAAATTATCTTTTTTATTGCCTAATAAAATCCTGTCTTCTGCAACATATTTTTTCCATTCGTCATAGGCTTCACTGTCTTTCGGTAAGCCTTCTTTATCATCGCCTTCAAAAATGGTAACATACAGCCTGTTTTTATCCAGCTTATATACTTCTGTCAGTAACTCCCAGCTCCATGCAATGGCTTCTTTTTTAAAATAATCACCAAAGCTCCAGTTGCCGAGCATCTCAAACATGGTATGATGGTACGTATCTACACCTACTTCTTCCAAGTCATTATGTTTACCGCTAACACGAAGGCATTTTTGTGTATCGGCTATACGTTTATGAACGGCTTCTTTATTGCCAAGAAAATAATCTTTGAACTGGTTCATGCCCGCATTAGTAAACATCAATGTCGGGTCATTTTTTACAACGATGGGTGCAGAAGGCACAATTTCATGTCCTTTTGAGCGGAAGAAATTAAAAAACTCTTGTCGTATTTCGTTGGCAGTCATGGAACTAATATTATTAATACGATGATTTTCAGTATAAATGGGTTGATTTTTGCTGTTGAACAGCCTATATTTGTCCACCCCTGTTTTTGGGGTGGCGCAAAGGTAAACGATTCAAGAGATAATACTACTTACCCCTGATCGTGAACCTTGCAAAAAGCAGTACTGTAAAAGTCTGCTTCGGTATGAAAAAGATCAAATATTACTATAATACCAATACGCTTCGTTATGAAAAACTCGAAGTGCCGCTGCGCATAAAGCTGTTGCGGGTATTTGGTTTTATTGCTGCCGCCATTGTTACCGCTATCCTTATTTCCTTTGTTGCTTTCCGTTTTATCGGATCTCCCAACGAAAAATTATTGCGCATTCAAAACCAGACACTCTCTGAAAGATATCGTGCTTTGCAATCGCAGGTACGCACACTTGATCAACAGATGAAGGAATTAGAAAAACGGGACAATGATGTGTACCGTTCTATTTTCGAAGCCAATCCTATCCCCGATAGTGCCCGTGCCAAAGAATTGGAAAATAAAATGGAAGTACAAACCATTGAAGGCATGGACAATAGTGAACTCTATGCTTCCCTGGTAACGACCATTAATAATTTAGGCAGCCGCATTAAAGTGCAATCTTCTTCTTATGCTGAGATAGATGGGCTGGTTAGCAATAAAGAAAAATTATTAGCACACACACCTGCTATACAGCCGGTAAGCAATAAAGACCTCACACGAATTGCTTCGGGCTTTGGTTATCGTATCGACCCGATTTATAAAACAACAAAAATGCACGCAGGTATCGACTTTACTGCGCCGCAGGGGACACCGATATATGCGACAGCAGATGGTACCATAACTATTGCCGGCAATACGGGTGATGGCTATGGTAACCATGTTGTAATTAATCATGGCTATGGCTATGAAACTTTGTATGGCCATATGGTACGCGTAAAAGCAAGCAGGGGCCAGCAGATAAAACGTGGCGAAGTAATAGGGTATGTGGGTAGCACGGGCAAATCAACCGGCCCGCATTGCCACTATGAAGTGCATAAAAACGGAAATAAAATTGATCCTGTTTATTTCTTCTATAATGACCTTACGCCTGATCAGTTTGACCGCCTACTGAAACAAGCAGCCGCTTCCAACCAAAGCCTCGATTAAAAAGCGGCTTTAATTTTGCTAAATAGTATTTTTCCACACATTCATTTCGTAAGTAATTCAGTTTATAGCAATTGTATCTTTGTAGTACAACATGACAAAATCTCTTACACAAATAACATTTGATTTCAACGAACCTGCAGCAGGCGACCCGATTACAGAATTGTCGGAAAGAGTTGTAGCAGAGAAAGAAGAACCTAAAGTAGGTATTGTAAATGTTGTTCCTAAAAATATAACCCCGAAGCAAGAAGAAACTCCGCAAATAGTACAGGAAACCACCGGTATTTCTGCTGCTTCTAAAAGAGGGCGCCGTTCATTAAAAGAAATAGGACAGAAAGCAGAATTGATAGATGTACCTGATGATGAAGTATTGTTTCAGAAACAATATTATTCAATGGGCGATGTGGCTACTATGTTCCGCGAGAATCAATCACTGATCCGCTATTGGGAAACAGAGTTTGATATTTTGCAACCTAAAAAAAATAAAAAAGGCGACCGCTTTTTCCGTCCTGTTGATGTAAAAAACCTGGTACTGATTTATGATCTATTGCGCCGCCGAAAATTCACAATAGAAGGTGCTAAAGATTATTTAAAGAAGAATAAGAAGGCAGAAGAAAAATTTGTCATGATACAATCGCTGGAAAAAATTAAATCCTTTTTACTGGAATTAAAAGCCAGTCTATAAACCTGATGTTGCAACCTTCGCTCTTACTGCTCCATCTTTCCGCAGCAAACCTGATTTAAATTTCTTTATAGCATGAAAAAAATTCTAACGTTCGTTTTAGCTATTGCATGTGTATTACCGGCTTTTTCTCAAAGCCAATATGAAGTAATTTCTGATGCACAGGAAAATGGTGCGAAGATTTTAAAAGGAATTATTACGCCGGAACTGATTCAAAACGAACCTGCCTATACATGGTATGCTGAAAATTTAAAAAATTATACTCCAAACGCCAGCGCAGTAAAAGCTCTAAAAAGCAGTAATGCAGATTCAGTGGAATTGATTGTGTTTATGGGTACCTGGTGCGATGATTCACATTATATCATTCCAAAATTTTTTACATTATTAACCGCTACAGGTTTTTCTAAAAATAAGGTGACGCTTATCGGTGTTGACAGAAATAAAAAGACAATCAGCCATCTTGCGGAAGAATTAAATGTGCAAAGCGTACCGACAATTATTGCCATGAAAAATGGAAAAGAATTAGGCCGCCTGGTTGAATACGGAAAAACAGGATTATTTGATAAAGAGCTGGGAGAAATAATTGCGCCTTCTACATAATATCATCATCCCATAGCGGTAACATGTATGTCTGTACTTCTTCCTGCTATTTCTAT
>Ga0164241_10002576_pt1 | contig 19287 bp, 20 predicted proteins | sample OricomyardsoilBY_FD_108780 | JGI IMG/M metagenome (GOLD analysis project Ga0164241, IMG submission 108780) | Backyard soil microbial communities from Emeryville, California, USA - Original compost - Back yard soil (BY) | ecosystem: Environmental > Terrestrial > Soil > Unclassified | place: USA... | reverse complement strand
TTCTACCTCACCAATACGATCTGCCGCGCCAGCCCGACGATGCAGCGGTGCTCGGCTGAGCTGATCCACGGCGAAGAGTTTGCGGAGGCGGCGGAATGAAGTTCTATCATTGGGCGATCCGTGCCGCATCGCCGATCCTGTTCACGGTAGCCCTGATCCAGATAGTCGGGGGCTTCATTCTTCAGTTCACGACTTGGATGAACATGACGCACACCGCGATGGATACCTACAGCCCGACGCCTTTGAGCGGTATGCCGATGGGGATTCTCGTGTCACTTGTTCCGGCGCTGAGCGCGGCGATGTTCACGTTTACCGCGGCAGCTTTGTTGTGGCGGATCGATCTTTATCTGCGCCGCGCCGTCGGCGTCGCTAAGGCCAGCGTTGCGGGCGCGGAGACGGCCGCATGACCCACTGGTTCACCGGCTTCCTGCCCTACGGCTGGGCGTGGTTCATCGCCACGATCATCGATATCCTCGTCATCGCGCTGCCGCTGATGCTGGCGGTGGCGATGATCATCTATGCCGATCGCAAGATCTGGGCGGCGATGGCGCTGCGGCGCGGGCCCAACGTGGTCGGGCCCTTCGGCCTGCTGCAATCGTTCGCGGACGGGCTGAAGGTGTTCCTGCAGGAAACCATCATCCCCTCGGCGGCGAACAAAGGCCTGTTCCTGATCGCGCCGATCATCACCTTCACCGTCGCGCTGATCGTGTGGGCGGTGATCCCGTTCCAGGCGGGCGTGGTGCTCGCGGACATCAATGTCGGGCTGCTCTACGTGCTCGCGGCGTCGAGCCTCGGCGTTTACGGCATCATCATCGCGGGTTGGGCGTCGAACTCGAAATATCCGTTTTACAGCGCGCTGCGTGCCGCAGCTCAGATGGTCTCTTACGAAGTCGCGATCGGCTTCGTGCTGATCTCGGTGGTGATGTGGGCGGGCAGCTTCAACCTGTCGGCCATCGTCACGCAACAGCAGGGTTACGCCTGGGGCTGGGTGAACGGCAATTTCATCAATCCGTTGCTGTTCCCGATGGCGGTCGTGTTCTTCATCTCGACCATGGCCGAGACGCAGCGCACGCCGTTCGACCTGACCGAGGCGGAAAGCGAGCTCGTCGCCGGCTATCAGACCGAATATTCGTCGATGAGCTTCGCGCTCTATTGGCTCGGCGAGTACGCCAATGTGCTGCTGATGTGCGCCTTGAACGCGGTGCTGTTCTGGGGCGGCTGGCTGCCGCCGCTCAACGTCGGCTGGATGTATGCCGTGCCGGGGATCCTTTGGCTGTTCGCCAAGATCCTGTTCTTCTTCTTCGTGTTCAGCTGGGTGAAGGCCACCGTCCCGCGCTATCGCTACGATCAGCTGATGCGGCTGGGCTGGAAGGTGTTCCTGCCGCTGTCGCTGCTCTGGGTGTTCCTGGTGAGCGGCTATCTGATGTGGACGCGCGTGGGGATCGGTTCGTGAGCCGCGTCGATGCGTGGATCGCGCGAACCGGGATGCGCCCGGACGTGGTCAAGTGGCGCGTGCTGGCGGGCGTGGTGATTGGATTAATGGTCGTGATGATCGACCGGTTGATAGGATTCGGATCGTGAGCCCCGCGCAATTCATCAAGACCTTCACCTTGTGGGAGTTCATCAAGGCCCACGCGCTGACCTTGCGCTATTTCTTCAAGCCCAAGGCGACGATCAATTATCCGTTTGAGAAGAACCCGATCTCGCCCCGCTTCCGCGGCGAGCACGCGCTGCGCCGCTATCCCAATGGCGAGGAGCGCTGCATCGCGTGCAAATTGTGCGAGGCGATCTGCCCCGCGCAGGCGATCACGATCGAGGCCGAGCCGCGCGACGACAGCAGCCGCCGCACCACGCGCTATGACATCGACATGACCAAGTGCATCTATTGCGGGCTGTGCGCCGAGGCCTGCCCGGTCGATGCCGTGGTCGAGGGGCCGAATTTCGAATTTTCGACCGAAACGCGCGAGGAGCTGATCTACGACAAGGCCAAGCTGCTCGACAACGGCGACCGCTGGGAGCGCGCGATCGCCGCGAACCTTGCCGCCGATGCACCCTACCGTTAAGCGCCAACCCACTTTCAGGGGCCGTCCGATTCCGTGATCCAAGCAATCGCCTTTTACCTGTTCGCGATCGTCGTCATCGTCTCCGCGGGGATGACGATCACCTCGCGCAATCCGGTCCATTCGGTGCTGTGGCTGATCCTGGCATTCTTCAACGCCGCCGGGCTGATGGTGCTGGTCGGCGCCGAGTTCATCGCGATGCTGCTGGTGATCGTGTATGTCGGCGCGGTCGCGGTGCTCTTTCTGTTCGTCGTGATGATGCTCGATATCGATTTCGCCGAATTGCGTGCGGGCTTCGTCCGCTATGCGCTGATCGGGCTGGCGCTCGCGGTCGCGCTGGCGATCGAGATCATCTTCTACGGCGTCAGCGCGTGGCAGGCGGGCAATCTCCAGCTCGCCCAGCGCATCGCGCCGGTCGATGCGACCACGCCCAATATCGAGGCGATCGGCAATTTGCTCTACACGCGCTATCTGTTCGTGTTCGAAGGCGCCGGGCTGGTGCTGCTGGTCGCGATGATCGGCGCGATCGTGCTGACCCATCGTCAGCGCGGTGGGGTGAAGCCGCAGAATATCTCGCGTCAGGTCGCGCGCCGCCCGCAGGACGCGGTGCGCAAGACACAGCCCGCGATCGGGCAGGGGGTGGAGCTGTGATCGGCCTGACGCATTATCTCGTCGTCGCCGCCATCCTGTTCACGATGGGCGTACTCGGCATTTTCCTCAACCGCAAGAACGTGATCGTCATCCTGATGGCGATCGAGCTGATCCTGCTTGCGGTGAACATCAATTTCGTCGCCTTCTCGGCCTATCTGCACGATCTCGTCGGGCAGATCTTCGCGATGTTCGTGCTGACCGTGGCGGCCGGCGAGGCGGCGATCGGGTTGGCGATCCTGGTCATCTATTTCCGCGGCCGCGGCACCATCGCGGTCGACGACATCAACCGGATGAAGGGGTAGTTCCGGCGTGCATTCGATCCTCTTCATCGTCTATCTCCCGCTGCTCGCCGCCGCGATCGCGGGCCTGAGCAACAAGGCGTTCGGCTCGACCTTTCCCAAGCTGGTGACGACCGGCGCGCTGTTCGTCGCGTGCGCGCTCAGCTGGCCGATCTTCCTCCATTATCTCGGCGGCGCGGACGCCACCGTCACGCCGGTGTTCCAGTGGATCAATTCGGGCGACATGCAGGTCGCGTGGGCGCTGCGCGTCGACGCGCTGACCGCGGTGATGCTGGTCGTCGTCACCTCGGTCTCGGCGCTCGTCCACCTCTATAGCTGGGGCTATATGGAGGAGGACCCGGATCAGCCGCGCTTTTTCGCCTATCTCTCGCTGTTCACCTTCGCGATGCTGATGCTCGTCACCGCGAACAATCTGGTGCAGATGTTCTTCGGCTGGGAAGGCGTCGGCCTCGCCAGCTATCTGTTGATCGGCTTCTGGTTCAAGAAGCCCAGCGCCAACGCCGCGGCGATCAAGGCGTTCGTCGTCAACCGGGTCGGTGATCTTGGCTTCATGCTCGGCATCTTCGGCACCTTCCTGGTGTTCGGCACGATCTCGATCCCCGACATTCTCCACGCCGCGCCCGGCATGGCCGGGTCGACGATCGGCTTCCTGGGCCATCGCTTCGACACCATGACGCTGCTCTGCCTGCTGCTGTTCGTCGGCGCGATGGGCAAGTCGGCGCAATTGGGCCTCCACACCTGGCTGCCCGACGCGATGGAAGGCCCGACCCCGGTTTCCGCGCTGATCCACGCCGCGACGATGGTCACGGCGGGCGTGTTCATGGTGTGCCGCTTGTCGCCGATGTTCGAGACCTCACCCGTGGCGCTCGATTTCGTGCGCTGGATCGGTGCCGCGACCTGCCTGTTCGCCGCGACCGTCGGGCTGGTGCAGACCGACATCAAGCGCGTGATCGCCTATTCGACCTGCTCGCAGCTCGGCTACATGTTCTTCGCCGCGGGTGTCGGCGCGTACGGCGCGGCGATGTTTCACCTGTTCACGCACGCCTTCTTCAAGGCGTTGCTGTTCCTCGGCGCGGGCAGCGTGATCCACGCGATGCACCACGAGCAGGACATGCGCTATTACGGCGGCCTCAGGAAACAGATCCCGATCACCTTCTGGGGCATGATGGCGGGCACGCTGGCGATCACCGGTGTTGGCATTCCCGGCGTGCTGGGCCTGCCGCAAATCGGCTTCGCCGGCTTCCATTCGAAGGACGCGATCATCGAGGCGGCCTATGCCGCGGGGCAGAGCGGCGCGTGGTTCGTCGGCGTGCTCGTCGCCTTGCTCACCAGCTTCTATTCGTGGCGGGTCATGTTCCTCACCTTCTGGGGCAAGCCGCGCTGGGCGAATTCGGAGCATATCCAGCACGCGCTGCATGACGCGCACGGCCACGGCCATGACGATCATGGCGAGGACGAGGAAGCGACGCAGGACACCACCGCGCATCCGCACGTCCACGACGCCGGCGTCCACGATCTGCACGAAGGGACCGGCGGCTACCACCCGCATGAAAGCCCCTGGACGATCCTCGTGCCGCTGATCCTGCTGTCGCTCGGCGCGATCGTCGCGGGTGCGCTGTTCCATCGCTATTTCATCGATGGCGCGACCGCCGGGTCGTATTGGCGCGGCAGCATCGCCTTCCGCGAGCATCTGATGGAAGCGATGGAGACGATCCCGCTCTGGGCCAAGCTCGGCGCGACGATCGCCTGGCTGCTGGGCCTGTTCACCGCCTGGTATGCCTATATCCGCAAGCCCGGCTTCGCCGATGCGCTCGCCGAACAGTTCGAGGTGGTCTACCGCTTTCTGCTCAACAAATGGTATTTCGACGAGCTGTATAACCTGCTGTTCGTCCGCCCCGCCTTCGCGATCGGCCGCCTGCTCTGGCACCAGGGCGACGAGGGGACGATCGACCGCTTCGGGCCGAACGGCTCGGCCTGGCTGGTCGGCGTCGGCAGCCGCGTCGCCGCGCGCGTCCAGACCGGATATGTCTACACCTATGCCTTCGTCATGCTGATCGGCCTCACCGCCGCCGTCACCTGGGTGATCGCGCGATGAGCGGTTTCCCGATCCTTTCCGTCATGCTCGCGATCCCCACGATCGCGGCGATTGTCTGTGTGTTCCTCTCGGCCAACAGCGCGCGCTGGCTGGCGCTCGCCGCCACGCTCGCCGATCTGGTGCTCGGCGTGGTGCTGTGGGCGAATTTCGAGATCGGCGGGCCTGAGTGGCAGTTCGTCGAGCGCCACGATCATCTGTTCGGCGTGTTCGGCTATGCACTCGGCATCGACGGTTTCGCGCTGATGCTGATCATGCTCAGCGTGTTCCTGATGCCGATCTGCATCGGCGCCAGCTGGCGCGCGATCGAGACGCGCGTGCCAGAATATATGGCGGCGTTCCTGATCACCGAACTCCTCATGATAGGCACGTTCGCGGCGCAGGATCTGTTCCTGTTCTACGTGTTCTTCGAAGCCGGGCTGATCCCGATGTATCTGATCATCGGCATCTGGGGCGGTGCGAACCGCATCTACGCGAGCTACAAATTCTTCCTCTACACCCTGCTCGGCTCGGTGCTGATGTTCATCGCGATGCTGTGGATGGCGCATTATGCGGGCACCACCGACATCCCGACGCTGATGCAGACCGATTTCCCGGTCCATGCGCAGACCTGGCTATGGCTCGCCTTCTTCGCCTCGTTCGCGGTGAAGATGCCGATGTGGCCGGTCCACACCTGGCTGCCCGACGCGCACGTGCAGGCGCCGACCGCGGGTTCGGTGATCCTGGCCGGCGTGCTGCTGAAGCTCGGCGGCTACGGCTTCCTGCGCTTCTCGCTGCCGATGTTTCCGCAAGCCTCGGCGCAGCTCACCTGGCTGATCTTCGGGCTGTCGGCGGTGGCGGTGATCTACACCAGCCTGGTCGCGCTGGTGCAGCAGGATATGAAGAAGCTGATCGCCTATTCCTCGGTCGCGCACATGGCGATCGTGACGATCGGCCTGTTCGCCTTCAATCGCCAGGGCATCGAGGGCTCGATGCTGGTGATGCTGAGCCACGGCCTCGTCTCGGGCGCGCTGTTCCTGTGCGTCGGCGTGATCTACGATCGCTTGCACACCCGCGAGATCAGCCGCTATGGCGGGCTTTCGATCAACATGCCGCGCTACGCCGTGCTGTTCATGCTGTTCACGATGGCCTCGATCGGCCTGCCGGGCACCAGCGGCTTCGTCGGCGAGTTCCTGTCGCTGAACGGCACCTATCAGGTTTCGACCTGGATCACCTTGCTCTGCACCACCGGCATCATTCTGGGCGCGGCCTACATGCTCTATCTCTATCGCCGCATCGCGTTCGGCGAGATCACGCGCGACGACGTGCGCGCGATGCCCGATCTGTCGGTGCGCGAGCTCTGGCTGCTCGCGCCGATCGCCGCCGTGGTGCTGTGGATGGGCGTCTATCCCGAGAGCTTCCTGGCGCCGATGCGCAACGATGTCGGCGCGCTCGTCGCGCGCGTTTCGCAGGCGGCGCCGGTCGGGGATTCGCAACCCACCATGCCCGCCACGCATGGGGAGGCGCGCTGATGTCCTACGCCGCCTCGCTCCTGCTCGCCTTGCCGGAAGAGATCCTTTCGGTCTCCGCGACGCTGCTGATGCTCGTCGCGGCCTGGGGTGGCCAGCGCGCCACCCGCGCGGTCACCTGGGTATCGATCGCGGTGCTGCTTGGCGCCGGTATCGCGCTTCTCGGCCCCGCCGGTTCGGGCGGCGAGGCTTTTTACGGCCTCTACCATGCCGATGCCTTTGCCAGCTTCGCCAAGGTGCTGATCTATATCGCCGCGGCGGTCGCGCTGACGATGGCGCCCGGCTTCTTCGAGCGCACCTCGGGCGACGATCTGCGCCCCGAATATCCGGTGTTGATCCTGCTCTCGGCCGCCGGCATGGGCATGATGGTCTCGGCCGGCGACCTGCTCACGCTCTATGTCGGGCTCGAGCTGCAGAACCTCGCCGCCTATGTGCTGGCCAGCTTCATGCGGCGCGACACGCGCTCGGCCGAGGCGGGGCTCAAATATTTCGTGCTCAGCTCACTGGCGAGCGGCATCCTGCTCTACGGCATCAGCCTGGTCTACGGCTTCAGCGGCACCACCGATTTCGCGGGCGTGGCGCAGGCTTATGCCGCCAACGGCCATGCGATCGGCCTGATGTTCGGGCTGGTCTTCGTGTTCGCCGGCCTCGCCTTCAAGATCAGCGCGGTGCCGTTCCACATGTGGACCCCCGACGTGTACGAAGGCGCACCAACCCCGGTGACCGCGTTCTTCGCCTCGGCGCCCAAGGTCGCGGCGCTGGCGCTGGCGGTGCGCGTCGCGATCAGCGCGATGGGCCCGGCGACCGACGACTGGCGGCAGATCGTGATCTGCGCCTCGCTTCTTTCGATCATCATTGGCGCGGTCGCGGCGATCGGCCAATCGAACATCAAGCGGCTGCTCGCCTATAGCTCGATCAACAATGTCGGCTTCGCGCTGATCGGCCTTGCCGCCGGCACGCCGCAGGGCGTCGCATCGGTGCTGATGTATCTCGCCATCTATATCGCGATGACGCTCGGCAGCTTCCTGGTGGTGCTGCGGATGCGCGATCACGAGGGCAAGCCGGTGGAGACGATCGCCAGCCTCGCCGGGCTGTCGAAGACGCGGCCGGGGCTCGCCTTAGCGTTCATGCTGTTCATGTTCAGCCTGGCGGGCATCCCGCCGCTGTTCGGCTTCTACGCCAAGTTCGCGGTGTTCAGCGCGGCGGTGAATGCCGGGCTGTTCCCGCTCGCGGTGTTCGGCATCGCGGCGTCGGTGATCAGCTCCTTCTATTATATCCGCATCGTCAAGGGCATGTATTTCGACGATCCCGCGCCGGCCTATGGCCCCGCCGACAGCGTGGTCGAGGGCGGATTGCTCACGATCGCCGCGGTCGCGATCTCGCCGCTCGGCTATCTCGCGATTCCCGCGCTCGGCGCCTGGACGATGGCGGCGGCGAAGGCGCTGTTCTGACCATCGTCAGGACGGTTGCAGAGACGGGATCGACCAACGCCGATCTGCTCGCGCTTGCCGGTTCGGGAATCGAGGAAGGCCTGTGGCTGCGTGCCGAGCGCCAGAGCGGCGGTCGCGGCCGGCAGGGCAGGGCATGGCAATCGTCCGCCGGCAACCTCCATGCGAGCACGTTGGTCCGCCTGCGCCCCACCGATCCGCCCGCGCCGACATTGGCGCTGGTCGCGGCGGTGGGGGTCGAGGACGCTGTCTCCGCTTATCTCCTCTCCGGCCTCGGCCATGTAGGGAAAGCGCAGATCAAATGGCCCAACGATCTCCTGATCGATGGCGCGAAGCTTGCCGGTATCCTGCTCGAACGCGCCGGCGATGCGATCGTGATCGGGATCGGCGTGAACCTCGCGCATCATCCGGACGATCTCGATCGCCCGGCGACCAGTCTCGCCGCGCGCGGCGCGCCCGTCGCGCCCGGCGATTTCATCGAAACGCTCGCCGAGAGCTTCGCCCGCTGGCTCGGCAGCTGGCGCGGTGAGGGGCTCGGCCCCGTGCGCCAGCGCTGGCTGGAGCGCGCGCATCCGGTCGGCGCCGCGCTCACCGCGCGCTTGCCCGACGGCAGCGCGATCGACGGGCTGTTCGACGGGCTCGATAGCGACGGCGCGCTCATCCTGCGCTTGGCCTCGGGCGAGCGGCGTGTCATTCACGCCGGCGACGTGTTCCTGATCTGAAGAAGGCGAAGTCCATGCTGCTCGCGGTCGATGCCGGCAACACCAATATCGTGTTCGCTCTGGTCGACCCCGGATCGGGTCCGGGGCAGGCGACGATCAAGGCGCGCTGGCGGATCGCCACCGATCCGCGCCGCACCGCCGACGAATATGCCGTGTGGCTCACCCAGTTGCTCACGATCGAGGGCTATCAGCGCAGCGACGTGAGCGCGGTGATCATTTCCACCGTGGTGCCGCGCGCGCTGCACAATCTGGAAGTGCTGTCGCAGAAATATTTCGGCGGCGCGCCGCTGCTCGCGGGGCGCGCGCCGGTCGAATGGGGCATCGCGCTCGACGTCGACGAGCCGCAGAATCTCGGCGCTGATCGCGCGGTCAACGCGATCGCCGCGCATGCGCTGCACGAAGGCGATCTGATCCTGATCGATTTCGGCACCGCCACGACGTTCGACTGGATCGATTATCGCGGCGCCTACAAGGGCGGGATCATCGCGCCGGGGATCAATTTGTCGCTCGACGCGCTCGTCACCGCCACCGCCAAGCTGCCGCGCATCGCGATCGAGGCGCCGCACGGCAACCTTTCGGTGATCGGCCGCAACACCGTCGATCAGATGCATATCGGCATCTATTGGGGCTATATCGCGATGATCGAGGGGCTGCTCGGCCGCATGAAGGCCGAGGTCGGCCGGCCGGTGAAGGTGATCGCGACCGGCGGCCTCGCCACCCTGTTCGAGAAGCATACCGACGCCTTCGACACGATCGAGCCCGATCTCACCATCCAGGGGCTGGCGATGATGGCCGAGCGCGCCCATATACGCTGATCGTCACCCCAGCGAAGGCTGGGGTCTCGCGCCTCAGGCGGACGCCGAGGTGGCTTGAGGTCCCAGCCTTCGCTGGGACGACGCAAAGACATAGGACAATAATGACTCCCAATAACGAACTTCTCTTCGTCGCGCTCGGCGGGTCCGGCGAGATCGGCATGAACGTCAATCTCTACGGCACGCAGGGCAAATGGCTGATGGTCGATTGCGGCGTGACCTTCGCCGATCCGGCCTATCCGGGCATCGACATCATCCTGCCCGACCTGCAATTCATCGAGGAGCAGCGCGACAATCTGCTCGGCATCGTGCTCACGCACGGGCATGAAGACCATATCGGTGCGCTGCCCTATCTCGCCGAGGATCTCGGCGTGCCGCTCTACGCCACGCCCTTCACCGCGGGCCTGATCCGCGGCAAGCTGGAGGAAGAGGGCAACGCGAACCGCATCAAGCTCCACGTCATCCAGCCCGGCGACGGTTTCGCGGTCGGCCCGTTCGGCTTGCGCTTCGTGCCCGTCGCGCATTCGATCCCCGAGGCGAGCGCGCTGCTGATCGAAACGCCTTATGGGCGCATATTCCACACCGGCGACTGGAAGCTCGACGCCGCGCCGTTGCTCGGCCGTCCCGCGCCCGAAGCCGATCTGGAGGCGATCGGCGACGCGGGCGTGCTCGCTTTAGTCTGCGATTCGACCAACGTGTTCAACGCCGAAGCCTCCGGCTCCGAGGCCGATGTGCGCGAAGGGCTGATCAAGAGCGTCAAGGCGGCGAAGGGCCGGGTGCTCGTCACGACCTTCGCCTCGAACGCGGCGCGGCTGGCGACGCTGGGCGATGTCGCGCGCGATACCGGGCGCACGCTCTGCATCACCGGGCGCTCGCTCGACCGCATCCTCAAGGTCGCGCGCGCGACCGGCTATCTCAAGAAATTCCCCGACACGGTCGATCCCGATACCGCGATGCGCTTGCCGCGCGATCAGGTGCTGATCGTCGCGACCGGCGGGCAGGGCGAGCCGCGTGCCGCGCTGGCGCGCGTCGCCAATGGCGAGCACAGCATCAAGCTCGATGCCGGCGACAGCGTGATCTTCTCGTCCAAGCAGATCCCCGGCAACGAGGTCGCGATCGGGCGTATCCAGAACCAGCTCGCCGCCAAAGGCGTGGAGATGATCACCGAGCGGCAGGCGCATGTCCACGTCTCGGGCCATCCCGGCCGCCCCGAGCTTTCGGCGATGTATCGCTGGATCCGCCCCGAATTGCTGGTGCCGGTGCATGGCGAGATGCGGCATCTGATGGAGCAGGCGCGCTTCGGGCTCGCGCAGGGCATTCCGCAAGCGCTGGTCCAGACCGACGGCACGATCGTCCGCCTCGCGCCCGGCGATCCGCAGAAGATCGGCCATGCCGCCGTGGGGCGCCTCGTACTCGATGGCGACGTGATCCTGCCCGGCGACGGTGCCACGATCAACGAGCGCCGCAAGGTGGCGATGCACGGCCAGATCTCGGTCGCCGTCGCGGTGCAGAAGGGCCGCTTGCTCGGCACGGCGCAGGTCCGCATCCAGGGCGTGCCGGTCGAGGAGGAGCGTGGCCCCTTCATCGCCGAGGCCGCCCAGGCCGCCGCCGAGGCCGCCACCGGCGGGCCGCGCGATGTCGAGAAGTTACGCGAGGAGGTTCGCCTCGCCGTCCGCCGCGTCGCCACGCGCTGGACCGGCAAGAAGCCGATCGTGGACGTGCTGATCATCGAGGCGTAAGGCGCGGGCCATGAAATGGACCTCCGCGCTCGCCATCTATTTCCTGTTCTGGGCCTTTTCGGTGTTCCTGGTGTTGCCGTTCGGCGTGCGCACCACCGAGGAGGCCGGAGGCGAGCGCATCGCCGGCCAAGCCGATAGCGCGCCGCACGAATTTCGCGCCGGCCGGATCGCACTGCGCGTGACGATCGTCGCGACGATCCTATGGACGATCTTCCAGCTCACTTACCATTTCGGCTGGCTCACCGCGCAGATGTTCAACCCGTTCGGGAACGCGCTGGCGAATAGTTAGCTTATCGTCACCCCGGCCTTGTGCCGGGGCCCACTAAGCCGCTTGCGCTTGGATTGAGCTTCTTGGAAGGCGTGCGCCTCCCCCGTGGGGCCCGGCACAACGCGGGGTGACGAACGACAGCGACTTTCCTCTAAGCCCGCAGCCGCTCGATCGCCTGCGCCAGCGCGACGTAAAGCTTGCCCATGTCGGATGAGAGCAGGGTCACGCTCATCGGCGCGCCTTCGCGTTGCGCCAGGATGGTGCGCAGCATCGCCTCGAAATCGTGGATGTAGCGGTTGACCTGATCGCGAAACACCGTGTCCGCATCGTAGAGCCGCGCGATCTCGCGCGTCTCGCCGGTATCGAGCAGCCGCACCGCGCGCCGCGTGAACACGCCGCGATCGCCCTTCAGATACGCCGCCCAGGCGCTGTCCGACACCTCGGCCGAGAAGACGCGGGTGATGTCGATCGCCGAAGAATTGAGCGATTCGATCAGCAGTGAAACCCGTCTCGCAAAGGTATCGCTCTCGTCCTTATCACGCTCGGCGCGGGCATCCTCGATCCGCGCCTCGACCTGCGCGGTCGCATCGGCGATCGCGATCATCTGCCTGTGCAGCCGCTCGGTCGCGCGATCGGCCGCCGCCACCGCGGCATCGGCCGCCTCGGCGATCGCGCCGATATGCTGCTCGACGCCGTCCGCCGTGGCGCGACGCACCGCTTCGCTGCTCGCCGCTTCCAGCGCCTGCGCCGCCTCTGGAATCACGTTCGCCAACGTCTCGCGTGCACGGTCGGCCGCCGCGCTCGCGGTGTCGCGCACGCGCAGCAACGCCTCGACCAGCCGCGGCGCGGCTTCCTCGGCGAAGCGGTGCGCGCGGCCCACCGTCTCCTCCACCGTCTCGCCCAGCGCATCGGCCTTGTCCCGGCTTTCGGCCAGCGTGTCCGCAAGGCTGCCGGAAAGCCGGTCGAGCGTCGCGCGCTGATCGTGGATCACCTGCGCGATCGCCTCGATCGCGTCGTGCGTACTTTCCGCCGCCGTCACCAGCGCAAGCAGTTCAGGCTTGGCCTCGCCCACCACCTTGCGGCTTGCCGCGATCCGCGTGTCGAGCCGCGCCAGCGCCTCGGGCAGCGTCTCGTCGATCTCGCGCGCCGCCGCGTCGAGCGCGGTCAGCAGATGCTCGGTGGTGGTGATCGCGCCCTTGGCCATCACGTCGCCGGCGCGCAGCGCCTCGGTCATCGCGTCGGCCGAGGCGCCCAAGGCACTGATCGAGGCGGCGAGCGTCTGCGTCCGCTCGATGCCGCTGCCGTGGAGCGTCGCGATGCGGCCCTCGACCTCGGTGATGCCCTGGCCGATCGTCGTCACCACCGCGTCGCCGGCCGCGTGCTGCGCGGCGATCTGGTCGGCGATCCGGCCGATCGTCGCCTCGATCGCCGCGACGCGCTCGGCCAGCGCGTCGGCCGATCCCCCCGCCGCCTTGTCGAGCGCCGCCTGGCTCGCACCGACCATCGCCAGCATCGCCTCGCCCTGCGCGGTGAGGCCCTGGCGCGAGTGCTCGACCGCGCTCGCGGTGCGTTCGAGCAGCCCGTCGACCGCGGCGGACATCTCGGCGGTCACCGCCTCCAGCTTGTTGCCGGCGGTCTCGCTCGTCGCTTCCATCCGCATGATGTGCGCGGCGAGCCGCTCGGCCGCGCCGCCGGCGATATCGTTGGCATCGCGCCCGCGCTCGGCCAGCGCCTTCAGCGTCGCGTCGAGCCCGGCGGCGTGCTGGCTGGCGAGCAGCCCGGTCTGCTCGATCCGCTGGCTCATCCCCTCGGTCTCGGCATGCGCCCTGGGCAGGCTGGCGAGCAGCACGTTCAGGTTGGTGGTCGCGGTATCGGCGGCGTGCGCGATCGCCTGGGCGTGCGCGTCGGCACCGGCGATCTGCTCGCTCATCCCCGCCGTGGCCCGCCCGAGCCGCGCGGCGGCATTGTCGCCCATCGCCATCAAAGACGTGGTCTGCTCGGCCAGCTTCTGGCGATTGGCGTCGACCGCGCGCGAGACCGCGGCGAGCGTCCGTTCCAGGCTGGCCGCTTCGGCGCGCATCGCCCGCGCCGTCGCGCCGAAGCGCTGCGCCTCGGCGCGGCTGGTGCGCAGCAAGGCGAGATAGAGTAAGGCGATCAGCGCCAGCGGCACGCACAAGGCCGCGGCGAACTCGACGATCGTGACGGGATCGCGCATCGCGACGAGTTGCGGCCAGGTCAGCGCCAGCGCCGCGCCGAGCCACATCAGCCCCAGGATGATCGCGAAGGCGGGCGCCAGGATGCCGCCGCCCGCGCCTGCGGGTTCCTCATCGAACGGCATGTCCGCCTCGGTTTCCGTCGCGACGTCCTCCAGCAGCAGGTCGTCCGCCGCCTGCGGCAGATCGCCGGATGCCGCTTCGCGCACGCGCAGATCGATAATGCGTGAACCCCCGTTCATGCGCCTCGTTTACCACGATTTCACGCCGCACAAAGCGCGAATGCGCAATGAAGCTTTAAGGGTTGCGGGCGCATAGCCGCGCACATGGCGTATGATCCCGGTGCAATCGATGCGACGCTGGCGGCGGCGGTGGGCGACGAGCCCGCCTTGATCGCCGAATTGCGCGAGGCGTTTCTCGACAGCGCGCGCCGCGCCGGCGATGCGCTGGAGAGCGCGCGCGACGCTGATGCCTGGCGCGCCGCCGCCTGGCGCCTCAAGGGCCTCGCCGCGAGCTTCGGCGCCGTGCGCCTGATGGCGCTGGCCGGCGAGGCTGCCGAAACCCCGCTCGAGCCGGGCATGTTGCGCCGGGTGAAGCGCGCGATCGAGCGGCTCTGACCCTTTCAGCCTGATGGGTGTTGGCGCGGCGCCGGTCGCGCCGGTCGATGCCACCGTTACGGAACGTTTCGCGCCAGCTCGTCGAGCCATGCGCGGGCATTGCCGTCGGAGGGCGCGCGCCAGTCTCCGCGCGGGCTGAGTGCGCCGCCGGCCGAGACCTTCGGGCCATTGGGGATCGCCGAGCGCTTGAACTGGCTGATCTGGAAGAAGCGGAACAGGAATTTCTCCAGCCACGCCTTGATCGTCGCGAGATCATAGTGGTGCCGGCTGGCGGGCGGAAAGCCGATCGGCCAGCGCCCCGCGCCCACATCCTCCCAGGCGTGGAGCGCGAGGAAGGCGATCTTCGACGGCGCCATGCCGTGACGCACGGTATAATGCAGGAAGAAGTCGTTGAGCTCGTAAGGCCCTATCTTCGCCTCGGTCGACTGGATCGCGCCGCTCGCATCGGCAGGCACCAGTTCGGGCGAGATTTCGGTCTCGAGAATCGCCTGCAGCACGCGGTCGGTCTCGGCGTCGAACTGGTCGGTCTTGATCGCCCAGCGGATCAGGAACTGGATCAGCGTCTTGGGCACGCCGGCATTGACCGCGTAATGGCTCATCTGGTCGCCGACGCCATAAGTGCACCAGCCGAGCGCCAGTTCGCTGAGGTCGCCCGTGCCCACCACCAGGCCGTCGTGCCGGTTGGCCAGGCGGAAGAGATAATCGGTCCGCAACCCCGCCTGCACGTTCTCGAAGGTGACGTCATAAGCCGCTTCGCCGCGCGCGAAAGGATGGTCCATGTCCTTCAGCATCTGTTCGGCGGCGGGCCGGATATCGATCTCGTCGCCCGAAATGCCCAGCGCGCGCATCAAGGCCCAGGCATTCGCCTTGGTGCCCTCGCTGGTAGCGAAGCCGGGCAGGGTATAGCCGAGGATGGCGTCGCGCGGGCGGCCGAGCCGGTCCATCGCCTTGGCCGCGACGATCAGCGCGTGGGTCGAATCGAGCCCGCCCGAAATGCCGATCACCAGCCGCGCGGCGCGCGCCGCCTCGATGCGCTTGCGCAGCCCCTCGACCTGAATGTTGAAGGCCTCGTAGCAATCCTGATCGAGCTTGCCGGGCGTGTTGGGCACGAACGGGAACCGCCGGATCGCGCGTTCCAGTCCGGCGTCGGCGAAATCGGGCTTGTGCTCGAAAGCGATGCGGCGGACGTGCCGCTCGGGATGGCCGGCCGCCGCTGCGGCGTCATTGAAGGTGCCGACGCGCATCCGCTCCTGCGACAGCCGCCCGCAATCGACATCGGCGACGATCAGTTCGGGATCGCTGCCGAAGCGCTCGCTCTCCGCCAGCAATTCGCCCAGCTCGTGGATCGTGCCCTGGCCGTCCCAGGCGAGGTCGGTGGTGCTCTCGCCGGGTCCCGAGGCGGAATAGACATAGGCGCACACCGCGCGCGCGCTCTGCGCGGACGAGAGCATCGCCCGCTCGCGCGCCTTGCCGATGATGATGTTCGAGGCCGAAAGGTTACAGCAGACCAACGCACCCGCCAGCGCCGCCACGGTCGAGGGGGGAGTGGGCGCCCAATAATCCTCGCAGATTTCGGCATGGAACACGAAGTGCGGCAGGTCACAGGCGGCGAAGATCAGATCGGTGCCGAACGGCGCGGTCTGCCCGCCCGCCTCGATCTCCAGCCCGGTCACGCCGACGCCCGGCGCGAACCAGCGTTTCTCGTAATATTCGCGGTAATTGGGCAAATAGCTCTTGGGAATCACGCCGAGCACGCGCCCGCGCGCGATCGCGACCGCGCAATTATACAGCCGCCCGTTATGCGGCAGCGCCGCGCCGACCAGCAGCACCGGGCGCAGCTTGGCGCTCGCGGCGGCGACCGTGGCGACCGCCTCCTGCGTCGCGAGGATCTGCGCGTCCTGCAAATGCAGGTCGTCGATCGCGTAGCTCGACAGGTTGAGCTCGGGAAAGACGATCAGGTCGACGCGCCGTTCGTGCCCCTGTTGCGCCAGCGCAATCGTCGCCTCGGCATTGGCGGCGGGATCACCCACCGTGGCGCGCGGCGTCGCCGCGGCGCAACGCACGAAGCCATGCGTGTGGAGCGAGCGGAACGGATGCGTCTTCGCCATGCGCGCGACGCTTAGCGGGGTTTGGCGTGCGGCGAAATGCCCCAAGTACCTTCCGTGGCGCGCGTCGCTCCGCCATATCGGATGGCGTGACCCGCAAGATCATCCATGTCGACATGGACGCCTTCTTCGCCTCGGTGGAGCAGCGCGACGATCCCGCATTGCGCGGCAAGCCGGTGGCGGTGGGCAGCCCGAGCGGGCGCGGCGTCGTTGCGGCGGCGAGTTATGAAGCGCGCAAGTTCGGGGTGCGCTCGGCGATGCCGTCGGTCACCGCGATCCGGCGCTGTCCCGATCTGATCTTCGTGCGCCACCGCTTCGACGTCTATCGCGCCGTCTCTCGGCAGATTCGTGAGATTTTCCTCGATTACACGCCGTTGGTCGAGCCTTTGTCGCTCGACGAGGCCTATCTCGATGTGACCGCCAACCTGCGCGCGCTGCCCTCGGCCACTGCGACGGCGAAGGAAATCCGCGCACGCATTCGGGACGAGACGCAGCTCACCGCCTCGGCCGGGATCAGCTACAACAAGTTCCTCGCCAAGCTGGCGTCGGACCAGAACAAGCCCGACGGCCAGTGCGTCATCACGCCGGCGATGGGCGAGGCGTTCGTGGCGGCGCTTCCGGTCACGCGCTTCCACGGCGTCGGCCCGCGCACCGCCGAGAAGATGCACCGGCTGGGAATCGAGGCGGGCGCCGATCTGCGCGCCTGGGCGCTGGCCGATCTCGTCGCGCAATTTGGCAAGGCGGGGCATTGGTATCACGCGATCGCGCGCGGCGAGGACCATCGCGAGGTGACGCCCGACCGTCCGCGCAAGTCCTCGGGTTCGGAAACCACCTTCGACAAGGATCTGATCGAGCCTGACGAGGTCGAACGCGGGGTGCTGGCGATGGCCGAGGATGTGTGGCGCTGGTGCGAGCGTACCGGCGGGCGCGGGCGGAGCGTGACGGTGAAGGCGCGCTATGCCGATTTCCAGACCGTCACGCGCAGCCGCACGCTCAAGGCGCAGGTCGCCGATCGGGCGACGCTCGATGCGACCGTGCTCGCGCTGATCCGCACGCTCTATCCGCTGCGCGCGGGCATCCGCCTGCTGGGCGTGACGCTCTCGCATTTCGAGGGTGAAGAGGAAACACCGCTGGACGCGCCGGTGCAACTCGACTGGCTGGCGGAAACAGCGTGACGCTTTGGCCGCAAATGGCGGGAAGGCATCGTGCGCGCGATGTCCTATCTCAACGTGATGAGACAAGGAGTGCGCATGACCCTCTACAGCACGACGATGCCATCGCCGGTCGGCGAACTGACGCTGGTGGCGAACGACGCAGCGCTGGTCGCGATCCTGTGGGAGGGCGATGATCCGGATCGCGTCCGGCTCGATCCCATGATCGCGAGCGACGATCATCCCGTGCTGCGCGAAGCCGGGCGCCAGCTCACGGACTATTTTGCTGGTCGGCGTACCACCTTCACCGTGCCGCTCGATTTTCGCGGCACCGCGTTCCAGCGGCAGGTCTGGCAGGCGTTGCTGACGATTCCGTTCGGCCAGACGCGCAGCTATGCCGAGATCGCCGCGCAGGTCGGCCGGCCAAATGCGACGCGCGCGGTGGGCGCGGCGAACGGGCGCAATCCGATCTCGATCGTCGCGCCCTGCCACCGCGTGATCGGATCGAACGGCGCGCTCACCGGCTTTGCCGGCGGGCTGGAGGCGAAACGCCATCTGCTCGCGCACGAAGGCGCGCTATAAGGCGGCGCATGAATCGCTATCACGTCTTCGAAACCGCGCACGGTTTCACCGCGATCGCGTGGAACGGGGAGGGGATCACCGCGCTGCGCCTGCCCGATGCTGCGCCGCACGCGGCCGAGAACGCATTGCTGCGCCGCCTGCCCGACGCGATCCCGGCCGATCCGCCCAGCGCGGTGGCGCAGGTGATCACGGCGGCGAAGCGCTATTTTGCGGGCGAGGCGATCGATTTCCGCGAGGTCCCGGTCGAACTGGGCGCGCAGGAGCCGTTCTTCGCGCGCGTCTATGCCCATATCCGTCAGCTCGGCTGGGGCGAGACGACCACATATGGCGCGGTGGCCAAGGCGCTCGGCGCGGGCCCGGAAATGGCGCGGGCGGTGGGCCAGGCAATGGCGCGCAACCCGGTGCCGCTAATCGTGCCATGCCACCGTGTGCTGGCGGCAGGCGGCAAGATCGGCGGCTTCTCCGCACCGGGCGGCTCGAACGCAAAGATACGCATGCTCGCGCTGGAAGGCGTCACGCCAGAAACCGAGGGCAAGCCGGCCCCCGCCTCGATGCAGCAGTCCTTCGCCTTCTAGCCGCGCCAGAAATCGAACGCGCGCTGCTGCTCGCGGCGCACGAAGGTCGCGGCGTCGGCACCGGTCCACGCGCCGGTATAGTTGCACGCCGCCGCGCGGCCGACCCACCAGCCCTGACCAGGCAGGCGATCGGACTCGCGCACCACGAGCGCGGCGAGCCCCGGCTCGCCTGCCGCCTCTCCCGCTTCGTCGATCGCGTCGAGCGCGCGGCAGAAGGCGCGCATCTTCGGTCGCGTGAAGCGATGCCCCATCCGCGCGAGCGCATCGGAATAGCTCAGCGCTTCGCCGTCGCGCGCCGCGGCGATAAGCATCGAACGGATTGCCACGACATCGCTCAGCGGCGTGGAGGTCAAGTCCTCGAACGGATTGTAGTCGTGCATCGTGCCCGGCGCCTCGATGGCTTGGCGCGCCCGGCTGGATTCGAACCAGCGACCACAGGCTTAGA
>Ga0164241_10002575_pt1 | contig 19292 bp, 15 predicted proteins | sample OricomyardsoilBY_FD_108780 | JGI IMG/M metagenome (GOLD analysis project Ga0164241, IMG submission 108780) | Backyard soil microbial communities from Emeryville, California, USA - Original compost - Back yard soil (BY) | ecosystem: Environmental > Terrestrial > Soil > Unclassified | place: USA... | reverse complement strand
GACGCCGGCCGCGCCGCTCACCCCCCCCGCTAGCGACGGCTCGTCGACGAGATCGCCCAGGACGGGCTCGGCGCCGAGCGACGCAACGGCACGGGCGCTGCCGTCACTGCGCACCAGCGCTCGCACGCGGTGGCCCGCCGTGATCATTGCCCGAATGATGGCGGCACCGACGAAGCCGCTGCCGCCCGTGATGAAACTATCTCAGCCATGTGCGCAATCCTCCTGCCGGTGACAATCCGGCTCACTGTCTATAGCGCCGCTATAGGTGATGTCTATAGCGGTGCTATAATAGATCACGGAGCAGTCTCGACGCGCCCCGGCGGTCTCGCACGTCACGCCTCCGCCTCGCCATGAAATCTCGTGGTCCCCTCGTTGCTGCCACCGGGTACGGCGGCGAAGTTACGCGAGGGAAGGCGGCGCAAGTGTAGACGGTAGCTGTGCTACCCTCTATTGGATGGCCGACGTGAAGGACACCCTGCTGAGCGTCGCTTACCGCGTGCTCGAAGAGGAGGGAGCTTCCGCGCTCACGACACGGCGGGTCTGTGAGGAAGCCGGCGTCACGATGCCGACCCTCTACCACCACTTCGGCAACCGCGACGGGCTCATCTCGGCGGTCCACGCCGTCGCGCTCGAGAAGTTCATGGCGAAGAAGCGTGCTCTCGCGCAGACGGCCGATCCCGTCGCAGATCTCCGCTCGAGCTGCGAGCAAGTGCTCGAATTCGCCATGGCTCACCCCGCCGTCACGGTGGCGGTGATGGCGCGCGCTGTCGAGCAGCCTCCGATGTCTTCGCCGGCGTATGCGCTGATGCGGCACCGCGTCGAGCGGTGCGCCAAGGGCGGTGCGCTGCGCGTGCCGATCGAACAGGCTGCGGACCACGTTTGGGCCCTCATCCAGGGGCTCGTGCTCTCAATCGTAGCGAGCCCAACGGGCACGCCCCCCGGCCGGCAGACGACGCGGGCCGCCCTCGACGCTCTCTTCCGCGGACTGTTTGGCAAGCCATCGCCGCTTCCGGCGAGGACCGCGAAATGAGCAACGGCGCCCTAACTACTGTCGGGGCGCCGTCCTTTTTTTGTGGGCCATTGCAGACTTGAACTGCAAGCCAACGGATTAAGAGTCCGCTGCTCTACCAATTGAGCTAATGGCCCGGAAGATCCGGTCCTTCGCGGCAGGCCGAAGGCCCTTCGGGGGTGCCGAAGGGAGCGGGTATCTCCCACGAAACGCCGGAGCGGTCAACGGCGTTTTGAGCGGAAGCTGGCGGGAGGCGTCTCCGGCATTTTTCGCGGTTTTTCGAGCGGCGGGCCGGGCCGGCGGGGTTCGGGGCGCGAAGCGTGTGAGGCCCAGCGTGGTAGCGGCCCTCGAGAGGCAGCGGGGCAGCGTAGCGCGCGAGTAGATTGATAGTGCGCACCTGTAGTCAAGTAGCCGCATGAGCTTGAAGGTTGGCGACCAGGCCCCCGACTTCGAAGTGACGGCGCGCCAGGCGGGCAACGACCGCGCGCTGTCGCTGCGCGCTGTTCTCGCGGAGAAGAACCTGGTGCTGTATTTTTATCCGCGCGACTTCACGACGGTTTGCACGCGCGAGGCCTGTGGGTTCCAAGGCGCCTACGCCGAGCTCGTGAGCCGCGATGCCGAGGTGGTGGGCGTGTCGGTGGACGACGCGGCGACGCACGATCGCTTCGCCCGTGAGCACGGCATCGAGTTTCCGCTCGTGTCGGATCCTTCGCGGCTGCTGGCTCGTCGCTACGACGCGACGTCGTTGCTGGGCCAGGCTCTGGGTGTATCTGCGCGGTTGACCTACGTCATCGGTCGCGATGGCCGGATCGAGGGAATTTTCGATAGCATGATTCGAGCCAGCCAACATGTCGACGGCGCGCGCCGCGTCATCGAGCGTCTGCGCGCTCGCCACCCTTAAGGGTAGCCGCGCCCAGGCCGTTGTAGCGGTTGGCGGCGTAAATGGACCATCGAACTTTCCGGGCCGACGACAAGCTGAATCAGCTCAACGATCGCGATGACATGTGGGGCCCGCTGTTGTTCCTGCGCCCGGAGCGCCATCAGGTTTTGACCGCCACGCGCGCGCTGGCGATCTCGGCCGCGCTCGGCACGTTCTACGGCATGCTCGGCAACGTGGTCCTCGGGCTGCTAGCTCGCACCGGCACCGGCTACAAGCCGACCGTCTTCATGATGCCGCTGCTGCTGACGACGATGTACTTCGTGTGCGGTCAGCTGAGCTTGTTCGCGGCCTGGAATCGCCGCGCTCGCTTGCTGCTACGGCGCAACGATTGGGCGGAGGTTACGGGACGCCCGCTGCCGCCGCCACGCGACGATCAGCAAGCCGCAGAATAGCCAGGCGCAGGCGTCGCTGGCGCTCGCCCGTGAGCTGTCGCAATCGCAGCCCGCGTGGTCCTGGTCGCTCACGCCCAGAGGCGGCGCGCCCGCGACCGGCTCGGGGCACGGATGAGTGACGCGCCACGCGTCGAGCTTCGCGCGCAGCTCGGGCAACGGGCTGTCCTGGCCAGAGCTCGGCACGCGAAGCGAGAGGTAGTCACCCGCGACGCCGCCCGGCCGCTCCACCTGCAGAAAGGCCGAGTCGGATGGGATGCCACGAGCCGTGCAGCGGCTGTCACCTTGGGCGCCCTGCGCGCCCGCCTCGAGCGCGCTCATCAGCCGCTCGGCGAGATCGCAGCCGTCCTTCTCGAACGCCTGCGCCGCCTGTTCGACCACCTTGGACGAGGTCAAGATGTTGCCCTGCACCGAATAGGCGAAGCTGCCGACGTGGCCCTGAAGATGCCCGGCGTAGGCGGTCGTGCCGCTGCCGGTGTAAGCGGCGCTCTGGCCCGTCAGGTCGACGATGCCGTACTGGCGAATCGTCACCTCGCGGTCGAAAGCGGGGTCCGTGAGCGCGGTCAGGATCTGGTTGGGGGTGTCGCCCGCGGCGAGTAGCTGCTTGCCGCGCGTGCGGCCGTCGACGCTGTAATACGCCTGAGCGTGGACGACGCCGTGATCCGGAACGCCGCCGTAAATCACGTAGACGTCGTCGCCGTTCAAGCACGACGTGCCTGTGCCGCCGACCTCGAGCGCTCGCGTGTCGGCGCCGACGATCGAGTACGTCATTCGCAGTAGCCGTTCGGGCACACGCAGACGCCGTCCTCGCAGCGTGCGCGAGCGTAAACACAGTCCGCGTCGCTCTCACAGACGAGCGGGCTACAGTCGCTGGCGACGAAGCTGCTGGCGGTGCCTTTGCAGCAAGCGGGACAGTTTCGCACCTCGGTGCTCTCGGCGTCGACGTTGAGCTGAAAGCACGGGCTCGCCTCCGTCGAGCATTGCCTCGCGTCGCCTTCACAGCTGACCGATTGGCTCACCGAGGGCGCGCTCGGGCTGGTCTTTTCCAGCGTCGCCCGGCACCTGTGGCCGCGTGCATCACCGAACGCGTGCTCTTCGGCGGTGGTGTCTTTGCCAGAGCTGCAGGCGAGCGCCGTGAGCAGCGCGAGCAGCGCGCGAAGTCGCCGCCGGTCTCTCACTGTCGACCGCAGGCGTGACATCGCGACAGAATGTCGCGACTGTTTCGGGTTGGCAAGCGAGAGAGCGGGCCGCGCTCTGGCTGGAAAGCGCCGAGACGCGCGGTGCGGGGCGCGCACGAGAAATCCCAAGTTCTGCGAACTCGCGCGAAAACGCGGGACCCTGCGCTCGCGGGCGCGACTTATCGTCGCGGCATGCGCTTGGCTTCGTTCGCGTCATGGGCGTGCTCTTCCCTGCTGTTCGCTGCCTGTGATCAGGGCAGCACGACGCCGCTCGAAGCGGGGGCGAGCGCGGCTGCGGGTGCGGGCGCCTCGAGCACAGCAAGCGGTGGCAGCGGCAGCCCCAACGGCGGCACGGGCGCTGCCTCCGGCACACCGAATACCGGCGGCGGTGGCGGCGGCAGTGGCAGTGGCAGCGGTGCGGGAGCCCCACCCTCCAACGGCGGCGCGGGTAGCCCGAGCCGCGAGCCGTTGCCGACCCCGGCGTGCCTGGACTTGGCGAATGGCCTGCTCGGGCAGATGACGCTCGACGAGAAGGCGGCGCAGACAATTCAAGCCGAGCGCAAGCAGGTCACCACCGCGCAGGTCACCCAGTACGCTGTCGGTTCCATCTACAGCGAGGGCGGTTCCGCACCGAGCCCGAACACGCCCGCCGGTTGGGCGGCGATGGTCGGCGAATACCGCGCCGCTTCGCGCGCGAGCGCGCACCGCATCCCGATCATTTACGGGTTGGACAGCGTGCACGGCGTGGGTCCGGTGGCAGGCGCCACCGTCTTTCCGCACAACATCGGGCTCGGCGCGATCGGCGACCCCGCCTTCGTCGAGCAGGTTGCGCGTGTGATCGCCGACGAGTCGGCCGGGGTCGGCGCCGACTTCCCCTTCGCCCCCGTGATCGCGGTCGGGCGCGACGAGCGCTGGGGCCGCACTTATGAGGCATTCGCGGAGACGCCGGACGTCGCGTCCGACCTGGGAGTGGCGATCGTGAAGGGCCTGCAATTCCCGAGCGGCGGCGACAAAATTTCCATACTCGCCAACGCCAAGCATTACGTGGGCGACGGGGGCACGGCGCTCGGTGTCACGGGCGGCCCGGTGACGGGTGACGAAGCGGCGTTGCGCGCGCTGCACCTCGAGCCGTATCGCGCCGCCGTCGCGGCGGGGGTCGGCTCGATCATGCTGTCGTACAGCAGCTGGCAGGGCGTCCCGATGCACGCCAACAAGGCGATGGTTACCGACGTGCTCAAGGGCGAGCTCGGCTTCGGCGGCTTCGTGGGCAGCGATTACAACGGCTGCTTCCAGGTGGGAGCCGCTGACGCCGAGAGCAGCCTCGCTCAGTGCCTCAACGCTGGCACCGACATGCTGATGATTTTTGGTGGCAACACCGGCGCCCCACCGCCGTTCGGAGAAGGTAACTCGGTCCACTCGATCGTCCGAAGCTTGGTCGAGAAGGGGACGGTGCCGATGGCTCGTTTGGACGACGCGGTCCGGCGCATCCTGGCCGTCAAATGCGAGATGGGCCTGTTCGAGAGCGACGGCGTGATCGATGCCGCGACCACCGCGCGCGTCGGCTCCGCAGAGCACCGGATGGTGGCGCGCCAGGCGGTGCAAAAATCGCTGGTGGTGTTGAAAAACGACGACGGCGTACTGCCGCTCTCGAAGACAGCAAAGGTCGCCCTCACCGGCAGCAGCGCCCACAACACCGGCAATCAGTGCGGTGGCTGGACCATCACCTGGCAGGGGGCGACGGGCGACACCGTCCCCGGTGCGACGAGCATTCGCACCGCGATGGAGGCCGAGGTCGGCGCCGCGAACGTGGTCTATTCCGAGAACGCGAGCGATACGGCCGGCGCCGCGGTTGGCGTGGCCGTGATCGGTGAGGCTCCTTACGCCGAAGGCATGGGCGATCGTACGGAGCTGACCGTGCCCGAGGTCGCGACCGTGATCGCGCTCAAGGCGGCGGGGCTCAAGACGGTGGTGGTGTTAGTCGCCGGCCGCCCGATGATCCTGGAGCCGATCTTGGCGTACGCGGACGCGATCGTGATGGCTTGGCTACCGGGAAGCGAGGGCGCCGGTGTGACGGACATTCTTTACGGCGACGCGCCGCCGAGTGGCAAGCTACCGATGAGCTGGCCGCGCACGATGCAGCAAATTCCGATCAACCAGGGCGATGTCACCTACGATCCGCTCTATGCGTTCGGCTTCGGGCTCACCTATTGAGCGCGGCGTCGCGGTGCCGGCTGGATCAGGCTCGCTTCGATGGCGGCGGTGAAAGTTTCCTCGAATCGACGCCTTTGGCCGTGCTCGCGAGCCTCGGAAGCGCAGTGACAAACGGATTTCGCCTCCTCGACGCAGCGCTACGGTTAGAGAAGATCGAGAAGCGCTTGGCGCTCGCTGCTCGATGGATTGAAATTTCGCTATCGCCTGCCTGATGCGGCAGCGCTCGAGCGACTCAACAACGAGCATGAGTTTGCTCGCGGTGATTGCGCCGCGTCGCCTGAAGAATTCTGTCCTGGAGCTAGAAGCGCTTCCGGACTCCGTCCCAAGGCGCCCTCCCCATGAAATTTGCAAAAACGATGAAGCATTTTTTTCCCGTCCGCTTTGGTCGCGGCACGTTCATCGCTGCCGTGCTCGGCCTCGCGCTCGGCGGCGCGAGCGTCGCAACCGCCGCGCCCGCGCCGCTCGAGGTGACGGCAAAGCTCGTGGAAATTCCTTCGAAGCTCCCGCCCGATGACCTCTACGACTACGCGTACGTCATGCGCTATCAAGTGCAGGGCGGACCACTCGACAAGCAATTGCTGTTGGTGGCGCACTACAAGCCTCTCCAGCCGCGCTCCAAAATCAAAGACAAGATGAAGAGCCAGGTTGGAGGCAAGCTTCGCAGCTTCAACCAGGGCGACGTGCACAAGCTGAAGCTCTCAGCCGACCTGAAGTCGATCTGGAAGGGCGCGTTGCTCGACGAGTATTCGGCGACCGATCACCAGAGCACTCGATATTGGTGTCTTCAAGTCGACCCGGCGTGAGCTGAAAACCGAAAAAGGAGTCGATTTTGAACGGGAGTGACCACCGTCGCGTGGGCACGTGGGCGGTTGCCTGCGCGTTGTTCGCCGTCGCCGCATATCCTTGGGTTTCGCGAGAGCTCGCGCGCCAATCGGCGATCGAGCGCGCCCGCCGTGTGCAACGAGCGCTCGCGCTGCAGACGACCGGCGGCGTCGCTTTCGACGCTTCGCTTCCGCTAGGCCGAGTGAGCTCGGAGGGGTTGCTTGCGAGCTGGGAGACGATCGGCGGCTGTGGCGCCGGCAGCTCCACCGGCTCCGGCGGCGGTATAAAATGGATCGGGCGCGGCACCACGGGCGGGCTTTTTCAACTGCAAACGCAGGCCGGCTACCTGCATTTGACCGACGGCTACAACCTGTCGCTGTCGACGCAGATCACGCGTGATTGGGGCGACAAGTGGAACATCGGGTTGGCCGTTCCTTTGCTCTACAAATATTACCGCGACTACTACGGGCTCCCCGTCGACGTGTCGAACGGCGGCATCGGCGACATCAGCGCCATGATCACGCGGCGCTTCGGCGAGATCAACGACACGTCGGTCACGCTTTCGCTCGGCGTCCCCACCGGGGTCTACGACGCCCGCTACAAGAACGATTACCTCACCCAAGAAAAGCAGCTCGGCGCCGGTCGACCTACTGGTAGCTTGATGCTCGATCACGTGATGGACGAACAGTGGGGTCTGTTCGTGCTCGGCGGCACGCTCGCTTACCGCGGGGGTGAGAACAAGCTCGGCAATTACCGCGCCCCCGTCGGCAACGTGTACGGCTACTGCGGCTACTACCTGGGGCCCTGGGTGCCGTCCTTGGGGCTCACCTATCAAAGCTTCTTCGGCATCGATCGCGATCGCGGGCTCAAACAAGAGCAGCGCTTGATGTCGGTCACCGGCACCATCGCCCTCGAGTGGTCGACGGATTGGCTGGCGATCCTGGCCGGCGCGTCGCTTCCCTTCGGCTTCTACGCCCCCCACAAGTCGGTCGACGGGGAGAAGAGCACGCTGAACACCCCTGGTCTGCAGCCGTGGACGTTCGCGGTCGGGCTCTCCGTTTCACCGTTTTGAACGCCATGTTTTGGTCGTCGCAAGTCCCGGCCCAGCTTCGTCGGCGTTGGCTCGACATGCTGCTCTTCGTGGTCGCGGCCGCGACCGGACTTTCGCCTTCGACCGACGGCGACATCTGGTGGCACCTCGCCGCAGGACGCGAAATGGTCGCCCGCGGCGCGCCGCTCTTCACCGATCCGTTCTCGCTCAGCGCGGCCGGGCGAGCGTGGACCGACGTGCATTGGCTGTTTCAACTGGCAGCCTTCGGCGTGCACCAGCTCGCCGGCCTCCGGGGGTTGGTGCTCATCAAGTGCGCGCTGATCGGTCTGGGCGCGTGGCTGCTGTTGTCGTGGGTGCGCCGGGACCGCTTGGGAGCGTGGGCCGCCCCCGCTTTGGCGACATGGCTGGTCGCGGCTCTGTTCCTAGCTCGGTCTTTGCTCCTGCTGCGGCCTGTCATCATCACGCTGGTCTTTACGGCGTTGTTCCTGCGCGAGCTCGAGCTGTTCCGAGTCGACCACCGCCGCCGCCGGCTCGTGCGGCTCGCCCTCGCCCAGCTGGTTTGGGCGAACTTCCAGGGCCTTTCGGCGCTCGGGCCCGCGATCGTCGGCGCGTATCTGATCGAGGCAGGCCTGCGTCGCGTTGCGTGGCGACAGCTTCTGCTCGCCGTAGCCGGCTGCTTGCTCGCCTCGTCGTGCACGCCGTTCGGGTGGCGCGGGCTCTCGCTTTCGCGCGCTCTCCTGGCAAGGTTGCTGCCGGGCGAGCACAACGTCTACGCGCACACCATCGCCGAGAACGTTCCGCCCTTCGTCCTGGAGCGCTGGACGGGCGGAGAGTTCTGGCACTTCAAGTGGTACTGCTTGCTGCTGGGCCTGGCCTTGGTGCTGGGCCGGCGCCGCCTGCGTCCGAGTCATGGGCTGCTCCTCGCGGGTTTTGGAACCCTGGCGCTGCTCGGCAATCGGAACGTCCTGCTCTTCTACTGGGTGACCTCGCCCATCGCCGCCCTCCACGTCGCCAGCGCGGCGTCTCGCCACGCGCGACTGCATCCCGCGCGAGCACGCTGGTTTCCGACGCTCAATGGGGCGGCGCTGCTGAGCGTGCTGCTGCTCTCCGGTACCGTCGCGGCCCGAGAAACGACGCTGACGGAGGCGAGCCCCTTCCGGGTACCGGCGGCGAGCATCGAGCGCCTGGCGACATTGCCGGATGGGGGCGTGTTCTGTGCGGATCACTACGGGGGTTACCTGATCTGGAGCCTCTTTCCTCGCATGCGGCCCTACATGGACACGCGCCTCGTGCTCCGCACTGCCGACGAGTACGCCGAGTACCTGGACCTTGCCGATTTTCCGGAGCGCTTCGATGCGTTCCAGGAGCGTCATCACTTCGGTTACGTGCTGCTGCCCGTCGCCTACCCCGATCGCTATCTGGGCTTGATCGCGCACGTCTACCGCTCCCGTCAATTCGAGCTCGTGTACACCGATGGGAGCGAGGCGCTCTTCGCTCGCCGCGATCTGGTCACGACCGGCGTCGGCATCGATCTGAGCGACAGCCAAGCTGTCGACGCGATCGAGCGCGGGCTCGAACGGCGCTTTTCCGCGCAGCCCCCCCTGCTGGCGGCCGCGCGCTTGCATCTGGCGACGCTCGAGCTGGCGGTTGGCGAGCTGAAGGAAGCCGAGCGCGTGGCAAGCCAGCTCGGCACCACCCCCGGAGACGCGCTCCTGCAGCGCATTCACTATTTGACGGGTGACCTCGCGGCAGCGGCGGCGATCACCGGCAAAGTCGCAGGCGACGACGCCCGTCACCTCACGCTGCTGTCGCGGATCGCCCTGGCCCGCGGCGACTCGGCCGAGGGCGCGCGCTACTTGCGGCAAGCCCTCGCAACCGAGCCGTTCGATCTCGAGGCCCGTCAGCTTCTCAGCCATTTGGAGGCAAGTCAGCCATGACAGTTTTTACGCGTGTCGAGCCGTTTCGATGGGTGAGCGCCGCCGCGCTCGTGGTCGTAGCGTGCGGCGTTCAAGAGCACCCTCACGAGAAGAACACCGGCGCCGTCACCGACGACTTCGGTCCGGTCATCAGTGGTGGTAGCGCGCCTGTCAGCTCCGCAGGCGGCAGCGTGGTGACGGCAGGGACGACGAGCTCGCTGGGGGGCGCGCCGGCGCAGGGAGGGACGGTTGGTGCGGCCGGGGGCGGGGCACTGCCCGCGGGCGGTACGACCGCCGGCGGTAGCGGTAGCGGTGGCGGTGGCGGTGGCGGTGGCGGCGGTAGCGGCGGGCTTGCTGTCTCTGGCGTCACCATCAACCTGGGTGGCGTCGATGTCCCGAAAGAGAAGGCGATCGCGTTCATTCACATCGGTCATTCCAACATGGCCGGCCGAGCCAGCGCGCCCGCCGCGTCGCGCCCGTACCACTTCCAAGAGACCCATCCTCACGCGTTCATGTATCACCCAGGGTCGCAGCCGGAGCTCGCGATCGAGCCTAAAACTGCCGGTGACACCAGCGCGGCGGGACCCGGCACCGCGCTCGTCAAAGAAGCCGCCCTGCTCGCGCCCAACTACTACTTCATCTCGCTCGGCTTCGGGAAGGCGTCCGCCTACTGCACTCAGTTTTTGCCGAGCGGCCTCTATTACGAGCAATTGATCGATGCTCCGAAGAAGATCAAGGACCGCGTCACCTTCGGTGCCATCTTCATCTACCTCGGTATCACCGAGCGCCACGGCAGCGACGCCGATCGCACCGGCTTCGCCGACTGCATCAACCAGCTCGTTACCGCTATTCGCACCGACGTCGGCGCTCCCAATCTGCCGTTCATGTTGAACGACTACGAGGTGGGAGGCAGCGGCGAGTTCGTGGTCGGCGGCGACGTTTACAACGGCATCAAGCCGCAGATCGATCAGGTTCCCGGCGTGGTGTCCAATTCGGCCCTGGTCTCGGCGCAGGGATTGGGGATGCAAGACGACCATCACTTCAACCTCGACGGCCAGCGGACGTGGGCCCAGCGGGCGATGATGACGATGCAAGAGCGCGGCTGGTTTCCATGGAAGTAGCGCGGGCGTCGCGCGAGTAAGACGATGGTCTTTTCGAGCCAAATCTTCATTTTCTACTTCCTGCCGCTGGTGCTGCTGCTGTACTACGCGCTGCCGTTTCGCGCGCGCACCGCGCTGATCGCCGTCGCCAGCTACGTGTTTTACGGCTGGGCGAACCCGCTCTGGGCCGTGATCATGTTCTTCGGCTCCAGCGTCGACTACGTGTGCGGCCTGCTGCTGCTGCGGTTGTCGAAGCTGCCCGCTGACGGCGAGCTGCCGCCCGTGATTGGGCCCGACGTGCCGCGCACTCGGCAGATGAAGCTGGTGCTCGGCCTATCCATCGTCACCAACTTGGGCCTGCTCGCCGTCTTCAAATACACGGGCTTCGTCGCGGAGAACGTGAACGCGCTGGCAGCCGGGCTCGGTCTCGGTCCCCCGCTGCTGCCGGTGCTCCACCTCGTGCTGCCGGTTGGTATCTCGTTCTACACGTTCAAGGCGATGAGCTACGCCATCGACGTGTATCGCGGTGATGCGCGGCCGATGCGGCGCTTCACCGACTACATGTGCTTCGAGGCGTTCTTCCCCGACTTGGTGGCAGGCCCGATCATCCGGTATGCCGCCCTCGAAGAGCAGATGCGCGTGCGCCAGCACACGGTCGAGAAGTTCGCGCGCGGGGTGGCGTTCTTCGCGCTCGGCATGGGGAAGAAGATCTTGCTCGCCAACCCGATGGGCCACATCGCCGACACGGCGTTCGCGGCCGGCCCGCAGCACGTCGCCGACGCCTGGTTCGGCCTCGTCGGCTACGCCTTCCAAATCTACTTCGACTTCTCCGGCTATTCGGACATGGCGGTGGGCTTGGCGCTGATGCTCGGCTTCGTGCTGATCCAGAATTTCGACTCGCCTTACAAGTCCCGCAGCATCACCGAGTTCTGGCGACGCTGGCACATCAGTTTGTCGACCTGGCTCCGCGACTACCTGTACATCCCGCTCGGCGGCAATCGTAAGGGATCCCAGCGCACCTACGTCAACTTGATGATCGTGATGCTGCTCGGTGGGCTCTGGCACGGCGCGAGCTGGAACTTCGTGATCTGGGGCGGGATTCACGGCGCCATGCTCGCGCTGGAGCGGAAGCTCGGGAGCGCCCACCCGCTGCGACGACTGCCGCCCGCGCTCGGCGTGGCCAGCACGTTCCTCGTCGTGTGCCTGTCTTGGGTCTTCTTTCGGGCCAAAACCCTGCACGAGGCGCTGCGCTACCTGGCGTCGCTCGCCGGCTTGGCGCACGTCACGCCCGCTTCGGACGTGGTGTCTGGCGCGCTCTACACGCCCTACCACTGCGCTTTGTTTTTGGTCTGCGCGTGCGCTGTGTGGCTCATGCCGAACACCTGGCAGCTGACCCAGAAGCTCTCGCTGCCACGCGCCGCCTACGCTCTTCTCACGCTGGCGCTGGCGACGCTCGTGATGTGGACCCAGACCACCAACCCGTTCCTCTACTTCCAGTTCTGAATCATGCAGGGCACCGTTAGCGTCAGCAGCCTCGCGCCGGCTCATCTCGGCGGCCCGACGGATCCGTCTCACGACGACGACTTGAGACGCGGTATCATCCGCACGGAGATCTCACGCGGTGTCGCTCGGGTCGTCGTCGGCGTTTTTCTGTTCGCGATCGCGTCTGTTCCGCTGTCGCAGAGCTACCTCGAAAAGCTCGCCGAGGAAGACTCACCCTTGCTCGACCTCTTCCGGCGACCGCCGACCGCCGAGAACCTGCATCAGCTCGAGCACGACATCGAAGTGGCGTCCTATGCCAAGACCTACGTGCAGCCGCGGCTGCAGGGCTGGCTGACGCGTTTCGGGCGCGTCGGTAACAAGCGCGCCACGATCGGCCACGACGGCTGGCTGTACTACACGCCTGGGGTCCAGCACGTCGCCGGCCCTGGGTTTCTGCAGCGCGATCTGCAGTCGAGCCGCCGCAAGGCGTCTCTCGACGCAGGCGACGGCGCCGTCGAGCCCGACCCGTTGCCCGCCATCTTCGACTTTCAGCGGGCGCTCGCGGCGCGCGGCATCCGCTTGGTGTTGTTCCCGGTACCTGACAAAGCCGCGCTCCAGCCGGCGCAGCTCCACGGTCGGGGTGAGCCGAGCGCCGTTACCGACAATCCTGACACGGCCGCCTTCATCGCCCAGGTGAGGCAACGCGGCGTGGTCGTATTCGATGCCCGCGTGGCCGTGCCCGCCGCGCCGCGCGCGCCGGTCTTCCTCGTTCAGGACACGCACTACACCCCGGCCTGGATGGAGCAGCTGGCGTTCGCGCTCGCCCAGGTGGTGGTTCAGCTCGGCGTCTTGCCGCCCCCAGCCGCGCCGGCCGTGCTCCAGGCGGCGCCGCAGACCGCGACGCGCGTCGGCGACCTGGTCGACATGCTCAAGCTGCTCGACGACCAACGGCAGTTCTCGCCTCGCACCGTCACCGTGCACCAGGTGCAAGACGCGCAGGGCAACCCCTGGGAATCGGATCCAGCGGCCGATGTCTTGCTCTTGGGCGATAGCTTCACCAACATCTTCACCCTCGAGGGGATGGGCTGGGGCGCCGCGGCTGGCCTTGGACCGCAGCTTTCGCGCGCATTGGGTCGACCGCTCGACGTGATCGCGCAGAACGACTCGGGAGCGTTCGCCACCCGCCAGGCCTTGGCTCGCGAGTTGGCCGCCGGCAACGACCGGCTCGCCGGCAAGCGCGTCGTGATCTGGCAATTCGCTTCACGAGAGCTCTCGAACGGCGACTGGAAGCGCCTCGAATGGCCGCGCCCGATCGCAGGAGCCGGCCGATGACGAGGCACATCCTGGTTACCGGCGCGGCGGGGGTGATGGGCGCGCGGCTCGTCCATCGCCTCGTGAGCAAGGGCTTCCGCGTCCGCGCGCTGATCCTGCCTGGTGACCGCTTCGTTTCACGTTTGGCGGGGCTCGGCTGCGAGATCCGCGAGGGCGACGTGAGCGACGCTGCGTCGGTTGTGGGCGTGTGTGAAGGTATCGACACCGTCTATCACCTCGCCGCCATCATCTTGTCGCCCGACGTGCGCGTGTTCGAGCGCGTCAACCTGCTCGGCACCGTCAACATGGTGGCGGCGGCGCAGCGCAGCGGGGTGCGGCACCTCATTTACGTGTCCTCGGCCTCCGTCGTGTATCCCAAGCGTACGCCCTACGCCGAATCCAAGCTCCGAGCCGAAGCGGTGGTCCAGAACGCGGACGGTCTGGGGTACACGATCGTCCGTCCTACGCTCGTCTACGAACCGGGCGGCGGCCAGGAGCTGATGCTCTTTCTCGACTACTTGAAGCGCTTTCCGATCGTGCCGTTCATCGGTCGCGGTGGCGCGATCAAGCGCCCCGTTTGGTCCGAGGACGTCGTCACGGGGCTGGTCGCGATCGCGGGGCAGGCAGTCGCGCTCGGCAAAACCTACAACTTGAGCGGGGGCGAGCCGATCACGATGCTCGAGCTGGCCAAGCTGCTGTTGTGGCACGCGGATCATCCCCGACCGATCGTGCCTCTCCCGGTCTGGCTTTGCTCGGCGGTTGCGCGCTTGCTCGCCTGCTGCGTCCGAAATCCTCCCCTCACCCAGAGCGCCATCGCCGGCATCGTCAACGACGCCGACTTGGATCCGAGCGCCGCCATCCACGACCTCGGCTATCGGCCGCTCGGTGTCCGCGAAGGCATCGCTCGATGCTTCGCTCCTGGCGCCGCGCCGTCCCCCGAACCGACTCCCCGCGCGTTCAGCGCAAAAGCTCACGAAAGGAACGCGACATGACCCCGCAACGTCTCCTGAAGTCCGCCCGCGCTTGCTGCGCCTTCGCTCTCGTCGCCTGCTCGGCCGTCTCCGGTGCGCCGCCGAAGGGCGCCGATGATACCCCTGCTGCCGAGGAAGCGGCGGCCATGAAGGAGGTAGGCGGCAAAGCCGGTGGTCTCATCGTCTGGTCGAGCTCACGCGTCGGCAATCATGACTTGTTCACGATGAAGACGGACGGCTCGGACGTGAAGGCCATCACCTCCGGCGACGAAGTCGACTGGTTTCCGCGATTTTCTCCCGACGGCCAGCGGATCCTGTTCAGCCGCAGCAAGCAGGGCTGGGTCAGCGAACGCGACGCAAACAACAGCGAAAAATGGGACATCTTCACGATCGAGCCCGACGGCTCGGAGGCGAAGAAGGTCGTGGAGAACGCCAGCTGGGGCAGCTGGATCTCGAACGACGAGATCCTGTACGTGCGCGGCACCAAGGTGTTCCGTCGCAAGCTCGACGGCGGCGAGGAGACGGCCATCATGAGCAGCGAGGGCGTCTCGGGCCTCGACGGTGCGCTCCTGCAACAGCCGGAGCTCTCGAGCGACGGCAAACAAATCGCGATCACGCTGCGCGGCTCGAAGCGTGAGACGGGTCTCTGGGACATCGCGAAGAAGAGCTGGACCCAGACGGGGCAGGGTTGCCAAATCAACTGGACCCCGGACCACAGCGCCATCTACTGGGTGCACCCGACCGGCAACGGCGGCAGCCGCATCCTCGAGATGCCGATCGCCGAAGGCAAGCCGCCTCGAGACGCCGACATCGACAAGATGGAGCTCATGGACCTGCCCGGGCGCCGCTCACACGAGTACTTCCCCCAGCTGTCGAGCGACGGGAAATGGCTCGTGTGGGGCATCACCCAGCGCGGCCACGATCATGACACGGCAGACTACGAGATTTACCTGTGGGAGGTCGGTTCGCCCGTCGACAAGGCGGTTCGTCTAACCCACAACTCGGGCAACGACCGCTGGCCCGACATTTTCATTCCGGCGGCGGCACCCTCGGCGAAGGCAGAAGCCGCGCCACCCGCTGACGCGGAGCCGGCGCCGCAGGCGAGTAGCGACAAAAAGCGTAAGCGGAGGGCGCCATGACGGAAGCGCGCATCGCCGTGCTCGGCGCGGGAGGCTTTCTCGGATCGCACCTGGTGAGAGGGATGCTCGAGCGCTTCGACTGCGCCATCGACGCCGTCGACGTCGACTTCGAAAAGCTCGACGTCTCCTCGGCTCGTCTGCGCAAATGGCGCGGTCGCGTCGAAGATGCTTCGGTGTTGGACGCGGTCACGGCGCAGGCCGACGTCGTGCTGTCGTTGACGGCGCTGTGTAACCCCGCCCAATATTCCACGATTCCGCTCGAGGTGATCGACGCTAACTTCACCCACCTGCTGCCGGTGGTGAAGCGCTGCGCCGAGCGCAAGATCAGGCTCATTCACTTCTCGACGGCAGAAGTCTACGGCTTGCAGGCGGTGGGGCTCGATGGGCTGCCCACTCGCGAGATGAGTGAAGATAGCTCGTGCCTGCAGCTCGGGCCGATCCACAAAGAGCGCTGGTCTTATGCCTGCGCCAAGCAGCTGCTGGAGCGGGTGATCTGGGCCTATGGCGAGCACCACGGCCTGTCTTTCACGCTGATTCGTCCGTTCAACACCATCGGTCCACGTATGGATTTCCTGCCCGGAGTCGACGGCGAGGGCACGCCGCGAGTCCTGGCGTGCTTCATGAATCAGTTGCTGCGCGGGGCACCGCTGCAGCTAGTCGGCGGCGGCACCCAAAAGCGCGCGTTCATGGACGTTCGGGACATGACCGAGGCCGTATGTCGCGTCATCGAACGACGGCGCGCGTGCGAGCGACAAATTCTCAACCTCGGCAATCCGCGCAACCTCGTCAGCATCGCGGAGCTTGCCCGAATGTTGGCGAGCGCGTTCGCGGAGATAGCGCCGGACGCCGCCCCCGCCACGTTCCAGACGGTCAGCGCGGCCGATTTCTACGGTCTGGGCTACGACGATACGGCCGAGCGCGTGCCCGACGTCCGCAAGGCGCGCCAGCTTCTAGGCTGGGAGCCCGCGCATTCGATGCAAGCCATGCTCCCCGGCATCGTCGCCGACTACGTCGCGCGCTACCGCGAGCGCGTCGCGTCACCGGCGAGCCAGGCGGCGAGAAGCGCATGAACGTGACGATCGTGATGCCGGCATACAACGCGGGCCGCCACGTCGCGGCGGTGCTGGAGCGACTGGCTCGGCTCCCGGAAGAGGTCGTGACGCGCGTGATCGTGGTCAACGACGGCAGCACGGACGACACCCGCGCCGTCGTCGCGAGCGCGCCCCCGCCGCCGTGGCCGCTCGAGCTCGTCGATCGTCCGCGCAACGGCGGCTACGGCGCCGCCATGAAGGATGGCTTGGCGGCGGCTCGGCGTCACGGCGCCGAGCTCGTCGCGTGCATCCACGCCGACGGCCAGTACAGCCCCGAGGTCTTGCCAGCGCTGACCAGTCGAATGTGCGGGCTCCGCCTCGACCTACTGCAGGGCTCGCGCATCGCGTCGGGCACGGCCAGGAGCGGCGGCATGCCGCTGTACAAGCGGGCCGCCAACGCCGCGCTCAATCTGCTCGAGAATCGCACGTTCGGCTTGGAGATGACCGACTACCACAGTGGCTATCTGCTCTACGGTCCGCGGGCGCTGGCCTTGCCCTTCGCCAGCTTCTCCGACAGCTTCGATTTCGACTTGGAGGTGATCGCGAGCGCGCGAGCGCACCAGCTGTCCGTCGGCGAGGCGCCGGTTCCAACTCACTACGGCGACGAGATCTCGCACCTCAAACCGCTCAGCTACGGCATCCGGGTGCTGCGCGTGCTCTGGAAATTTCAGCGAGGTAGCTATGCGGCGTAGCGCGCGCTGGCTCTCGCTGTCGCTGGCGCTCTCGGCGAGCTGCCACACCGGCGGTGCGCTGTTTCCGTGGGGTGACGCCAGAACGGACGGCCCCAAGGTTACCCACCTCGACGTCACGACCCTGAACCCGACGTATCAGCGCACGCGGTCCAGGGTTTTGGTTCGCCAAATCGAAAAGCCGACTCGGGCCGCGCTCGACTATGCCGCTTACCACGCCAACTTCATGATCGCCGACTTGGAGCCGGAGCAGCCGCTGCCCGCCGCGCCCAAGCCTGATACGGCCCACGCCTTCAAGGGGCAATTGGAGCCGGCAACGTTCACGAGCGACATCGGCAACACCCCCCTCACCGAGGACGAACGGCAGCGTCCGCTCGCCTTCGCGCCGCTGGCGGAACGGCTGCTGAGTCGCAAGATCGCCGGCGCGGACGCCTTGGCGGCGGTCGGGGCCGCCGTGCGCGACGAAAAATGGGGCCTCGCTCTGCCGCCGGGTGTCACCGGGCAGCAGCTCAGTGAGCTCTACGTGCACCGCGCCGGGGCCGCCCCCGAGCTCTGGGCAAAAGTGGAGATAGCGCCTTGGTTCACGCCGCTTCGGGGCTCCCCCGACCAAGACGGCGATGGCTTTCCCGAGATTTACGCCAAGGTAGCGCGCGACGTCCCGACGTCGGCGCTGGTGGCAGACATCGAGCAAGACTATGCCGGCAAGCTGCTCACGCCGGCGGAGGTGAAGGGCTGGGCCAATCAACTTTCGTCTTACTGGTACCCGTCGTTCAACACCGATCTGTTGCCGCCGGGCGAAGCGTGGCCCGACGCGCAAACGGAGGCCGACATCGAGCAAGAGCTCGGTGAGCGAACCTTCGCGAAACCCACGATTGTTCTTCGCGGCAAGCCCCAAGGTAAGCCCACGTACAACGTCTTTCTCGTGCGCCAAGCGGGCGACGCCGCCGTTTCCGCGCGCGGCCCAGCCCTCGAGCTGGCCAAGACGCGGCCGTCGCCCGATCCGGAGCCGCTCGCGCAGGCGCTGCGAGCCGAGCTCGCGCGGCAAGGGAAGGGCGACTACGCCAAATGGCAAGCGGCGGCGCGACCGTTTCACGAAATCATACGCCAGCGGCTCAAGTCGATGCCGGCCAAATCCAAGGCGATCGCCGGCAACGACGGCTTCTTGTTTTACCGTAGCGGGCTAAGCTACGTCATCGGTGGCGACCTCGAACAGCAGCGCAAGGGTAAGAACCCGCTGCCGATCATCCTCGAGTTCAAGAAAGAGCTCGATCAGCTCGGCGTCGACTTTCTGTTCGTCCCCGTTCCCGACAAGCTCGAGGTGTATCCGGAGAAGCTCGACGCTGGCCTCCAGCGCCTGGACGGCGCGGTGGTCAACCCCGCGTTTCGCAAGTTCCTGGCCAGCCTGGGCCGCGCGGGCGTCGAGGTCGTCGACTTGTTGCCGCCACTGCTGGCGGCGAAGGCGGCGCCGGCCCCCGCCGAGCTCCTCTTCCAGCACCAAGATACGCACTGGACCGATCGCGGTTTGCGCCTCGCCGCCGATCTGGTGAGCGCGCGGATCAAGAAGTTTCCGTGGTACGCCGAGCTCGCCAAGCACGGCCGAGCCTACGGACAGCGCGAAACCACGTTCAGCCGTTTCGGCGATCTGCAGTCGCGCCTACCGGAGGCCGAACAGGGCAAATACAAGCCCGAGACACTGGTTGCCCATCGAGTGCTGCGCGCCGACGCGCAGCCGTACGAGGACGATCCCGACAGCCCGATCGTGCTGCTGGGCGATAGCTTTACCGGCGTCTACGAGCTGACCGACGCGGAGCACGCCGGCGTTTCCGCCCACATCGCTCGCAACGTGTCGTACCCGCTCGATTTGGTCATGAGCTACGGCGGCGGCCCCAACGTCCGCCAGAAGCTGCTGAGGCGAGGCCGCGACGCGCTCGGCGCGAAGAAGCTCGTCATCTGGATGATGACGGCGCGCGACCTTTACGACTACTGGGAAGAT
>Ga0164241_10002574_pt1 | contig 19320 bp, 24 predicted proteins | sample OricomyardsoilBY_FD_108780 | JGI IMG/M metagenome (GOLD analysis project Ga0164241, IMG submission 108780) | Backyard soil microbial communities from Emeryville, California, USA - Original compost - Back yard soil (BY) | ecosystem: Environmental > Terrestrial > Soil > Unclassified | place: USA... | reverse complement strand
GCACTAGCATATCGAGCGTTCCCTGAACCAACTCAGATTTTTGCGCCATGTCACGTTCCTCAGATTGTCTAGGCATCAAGTCAAGCCCATTGCTTAGACGTTCTGAGGAAGCACTCGAATTCGGCTGCTAAAAAGCGCCAGTGAGCGCACTCCGACGGATCGCGCTGGTGAGTGGCCCGCGCACAACCTCCCCGCCCTCTTCGAGATCCTCTGCGAGGAGATCAGCGAGCGGACTCCCTATCGGCTTAAACCCGTCCGCTGGGACGAACATGGGCAGCGGCTGACGCGCCTCCGGCTCGGTCGTCCGGCCACGTCCCTGCCCATGCGACCCGATCGGTCCAGGAGTGGTTGCGTTTGGAGGGCACCACGGCGATGCTGAACAAGCGTTTCATATCCAACGCCCAGAAGCTGGATCTGACTGATTACGACCGCATGTGACGGGTTCGCCGAAATGGGTGCCGCAGAACCGGAATTCCAGTAAGGCTGTTCGACTTGAGGAGCCGAACCACTCCATAGCGCGGTGACCACTGCTCTCACGAAATATTGCCCAGATAAGTTTTCAGAAAAAACCATAAACCTTTATTTTCTAATGGCATGCGTGCGTCGGCATTGGGGGCGAACGATAGCGCCGCGGCTCAGGGCGCGGCGAACTCCGCCAAGAAACTTGTCCGCCCGGATAATCTCGCCACTTTCCATGTCAGACGCTGGCGGAAATGCGGCCTCCACCCCCAACTTCCGCGACGCCAACCCCGTCAAAATAGCCGCAGGAATCGTGTCGTTAGCTACATGCAAGTACAGGCCCCACCGTCGCCTGATCACGACGACAGTAACTCTCCTCCCCTGAGAGCTTCTGCATGCCCTGCATGATGGCGAAATAAGTATAACGGCAATCTGGCGCGCAGCTACGGCTGGAAACTCTCTTCCCCATCACCTGCACAGACATTAGACGGGCATAATTTGGCAAAAGATTTTTGAAGGATTGATTTTCGGAATGAGCCGAGGCGATATCGCGACAGTGCGAATCCCTGAACTTAACGACCGCGACATCCGGCAGGCCCTCATTCTGAAATTGCGGAACGAGCCGACCGGACCACGCGGAATCATCGAGGAACTATGGGTGCATGATGGGCAGGCAATTGCCGATGTCGTCGCCCTCGAAGATGAGGCGCACTGCTATGAAATTAAAGGCTGCAACGACAAGGTTGAGCGAATTTTGGTCCAGGGCACCCACTACAATGCCTGCTTCCGCCGCATCACGCTCGTGACGACGGACCGAGGCTTGCCCAAGGCACTCCGTGTTTCCCCAGTGTTCTGGGGCATCATCGTGGCGCAGATTAAGGACAAGGAGATCCGTCTTCACCATGTACGGCTGGCGAAGAACAATCCAAATTTCACAAAACAGGTAGCAGTGCTGACCTTATGGAAGCAGGAGATGCTGAACCTACTAAAAGACCCGAGCCATTACCGAAAGCCGCGTGAAACCTTGGCACGATTGATTGCGGCAACCAAGGGCAAGATCGAACTAAGCACCCACATTTGCGAGATGCTCTTGGGACGGCAGCGAACCCAGACCCTAAAACGGCAGGACCGAAATCATGTACGCAATGTGCGCGTTGACGGTAGGCTTCACCACGGTCGACGGGCCACAGTTGCTGCCTAGGCCCTGGCTCTTTTCGTTGAGGTAGTTATCTCCCCAAGAAAAAGCGGGACCGCGATAAAACGCTTTTGCGCACAGCCGTTTCGCCAGTTCGAAATACTGCTCGTAGTTGCCGCGCACTCGTTCACCCCGAATAAAAAAATGTCGGCCCTTCAACGTGTAGATAAACTTGGACGTGGTAACATTCTGCATGATCTCAGGGGGAAGATCGACGTCGGAGTAATCAGGGCTAATGACGGTGTAGTCGCCAAAGACCAGCGTTGCATGCGCGTGCTTCGATCTCACCCGGTCAAACACCGCAAGTTCGGCTCGATCTATTGAGCACTCCGACTTTACCTTCAAAACATCGCTGATCGAGGCAGGTATTGAAGATCCCGTCACTATGACACGGCGAACATCATACTCGGCGCAAAACTTCTCGGAGAACGCTACGATCGCCTTGCCCGTCTTTTCCGGATTGCCCTTGAAGATTCGAAGGTCGAAGACCAAGTCGACAGCATTGAATCGAGTCAGGACCGGGCCAACTTCGTCGAGTTCGTCCTGAACTGCGGCGTAGCTCTCGAAATCATCCTCAGTGATCCGAAGTGCGACCCAGGCAGATTTAATGACGCCATCGTCCTTCAACTTCGCGACCGCATCGATGCGTGCCTTAGTGCGATCAATCCCGAGAACCGGTATGATTGGATTGTTCCCAAGTTTCCGGAGAAGGTAAGCGTAGTTTTGTTCGGCTCCGATCAAGAGATTGTCGGAAATATCGTAGTTATCGAAGTAGAGTTCCGTCAGCCCACCCATGTGCCGGGTGATCGCGCCAGCCATTCTCTTCACCGTCTCCTTAAACTCGGCGGCGGTAAGATCCTTTTTTTTCGGCATATCGAAAAACGGAGCAATGTGTGCGAGGGCGGCCGGATCCATCGAACCGATGGCATTCACTTCGCCACCCTTGAATTTGAGGAATGGGACGTAGGTGATCATGAAGGGAACAGGAGCGTACGTACGTCGATTGCATTCACGATGTCGCTGAAACGGGAGTAGTCTTTCGATTCTCGGCGCAGCAAGCCGGCAATTAGGCTTGGGTGAACATGTATCTGCTCCGCGAATGCAACCACCGCGTCGTTGCTGGGACGATACCTGGCGTCGCAGCTACGCCAGGCACTCCGATCGACGATCGATGCCTTGGCCAAGCGGTTAGCTTCGATCTCAATCTCCTCAGTGCCGTCTTCATCCAACTGATCGCAAATCGGCTCATTCAGATGGCCCAGATGCAGGACAATATGCGAGAGTTCGTGAAGTAGCGTGAACCAGAAGTAATCGAGACGGGCAAAGCGGAGGCTCATCGCTATCGCGGGATTACCAGAGGCGAGCCTGAAGACTGCGCCATCTGTCTTCATTCCAGGAAGCGCGCAAAGAAACACGAGCACCACTCCCTTCTCCGCGAGAAATCGAGTGACTTTTGTCACCATCTCCACGTCGACGCTGGACTGTGCTAACGTACGGAGTTGCTCCTTAGTTAGCTTTTCGAAGGGGCCTACCCTATTGAGGTGAAGCGCAAGCTCTGCATTTGCGCGCGCCTTAGAGAGCCACAAGGCGAGGATCGGAGCCTTCGCCTCCTTGGATTTCCGAAATAACACTTGGTTTTTGTCCGCGTGCAGCTGGAAGAAGAGACTAGAGAGCGAACCGAGGTCATCCTTCGACTTCATCCATCCTTGCTTCACAAGTTCCCCCTTGGGCAGAGAGTTCACATAGGACTCGAAAGTCTTGTACGAAGCCAGAAGCTCCTCCGGTGACGAGATAGATTCAGTTGTCGAATGCTGGAAATCGTCCCAGTCCGACTCGTTGAAATTGGATCCAGCGCGTTTCATGCGACCCCCATCAATTCCGTAGCAACGTCTTCCGGTAGCTCGAAGTAAGAGAGTCGCTTATGGTCGTGCTCCTTAATATAGATCATCTTCAATTTTCTGTAGTATCCAACTGCCTGCGGAAGTGAGAGCAGCGAAAAGCCGACAGATAGCTTCAATTGGTCGACGGAGTAACGCTGGGCGGCGCGCAGAAGTGCAGTCCCAACGCCTCGGATCTCGCGCTTTCGGATTGAGCAGTCTCGGTTCCAGGGTGCAGCCACCAAGAACTCGACGTAGAAGATGTTAGCTTTCCGCAGCACGCTCTCCTTCGGGTGATAGATGACGCAAGCACCCTGGGGTTTGCCTTCCGCGAAGAGGTAGAACCATTCGAAACCATCCTCAATCATTAGCTCCGCCTTCTTGGCCCAACTCCAACCGTGATCCTCAAGCTGCATACTACCGATGACCTCCGTCAGCTTGTCGCCGGTAAGTCCTAGGTGTGCGATGTGCCCCAGAAGCTCCACGCTATACGCGCCCCATAGAGCATCGCACTGCGCGCAGGTTTCTGGATCCCAACCGTTCTTCACCTCATACGTGACCTTGTGGCCGTCACGGTGGATTAGCTGTCCCGCATCGATCGTTTTCATCGCTTAGAATACTTCGAGAAAGGGCAAGAGGAAGCGCCCCGCGGGATCGCTGGACGGCGGTTTGTCATGACACCGTTTCCACGATATGCAATGACCGCGAAGTTGATTCAGGCCATTTGGTATCATTGTTGGAAGGTAACAATTGGGGCGAAATGCTTACCACCCCCATGGTCGCCAGTTCGGAGGCTGTAAATCGCCGCATGGCGACCACCCTGCTTGATCGACGGGGATTGCGCAGATCGATGCTAGCCTCGTCGAACGATAGGCCGCGGTTAAAAATCCGAAGCATCTCGGCCGTCGCGAGTGCGCCGGCAATCGCACCGACGAAACTCGTGGATACACTCTTTCCCGCGATGTCGATTGCGAGCGCACCGCATACCTCGTTCGCCGGCATGAACAACTGGGCGACCGCTTCAGACACGGTGCGCTTCTGATCGGAGAACGTTCCCCACAAACTCTTCGCCGTGTGACGCGAGTTTGGAAAGGTATGCAGATCGATCTGGTCGAAATCAGAAAGAGTGCCACCGAGGCCGCTCTCTAAAACGAGGCCTAGGTCCGCGGTGTCGATACCTGCTCTGGCAGCGACATTGTCAAAACCGGAAAAACCTACCGCCGGTTCGCTTGCCTCGCGCCGATCACGGGTCGTGAAGCGCCGTTCAGTGAGGCGAGTCGAGAAGCCCAAGTTCTCAAGCCAACCGGCACAGTGCCTTGTTTTCATTCTTCCTAGCGCGCCCGCGACGCAAAGGAGACCTGATCCGAAATTGGATCCATCGATTCGGTCGAAATCGTGGAGCAGGAACTCCGTCTCTTCCCGTTTCGGAAACGGCAGGAAAGCGAGGCTCCAAAGGTAACCCTGCCCAAGGTGCCCCAACCCAAGCATCCAATAACGAATTGGGAGCTGGCGAAGCTGGGTGTTCTCCACGGGCATGCGCCAGTCCGCTGATGGATCCCAGAGCGATAGTCCGACCGCCTCGTCGAGGCATTGACCAGGCAAGTCAGCGGCCCGAACGAAGGCACGGTGGACTCCGAGTGCGCCCGCGTAGATTCCGCCGAGGCCCAATGCATCTTGGTCACCAATTTTAAAATCCACCGGCTGGGAGACGTCCCCCACCCCACCGCGCCAGGCGTCGCAGAAAATCCGGATGTCATCTGGGCGCGCAACCGCGGCAGGTGCCCCAAGATAGAGTGTGCAGGTCGGGTTAGAGATCGGAACCGAAGCAACGCCCGCCCAGAGGACCGCAGCATTCAGCGTCTTCACGCCCGGGATCGATGGGAGCAGTGGCACGGCTTCCGGCAACTCTACGTTGACTCCACCGAGAAAGGCTCTCGCCGCTGTATTTGCGGCGGTGAGTAGAGCCAGCTGCTGAGCGAGCGTGCCGGATCCAGGCAATGTCCATACAATCCGGAGCGTGAGACTCCGAAGCATGGCCTCGGCCTCCGGATAACTGAGGCCACGAGCGCGAGCGAGGCCGATGGCCATGCGGTTTGCACGTTCGGGAGTGAGGAGAGGGCTCATAGGAATGAGAGTGAAACGTTCGGGCGAATGTCGGACCAGACACCATCACCTTGGTAGTGATAGGCGCCGATTCCTCGGTGGTGATAGCGATTGGCTTGGGCAAAGACGGGAATGATGAGGGCGATGTGCCCCGACCGTGGCATCATGGGATGATCGCGATCAGCTTCGCTCTGGCCGGTCCACGTGCCGGGATGCGTATGGACGTCGGCCACGACCGACAGGCTCTCGCGTTGGCACAGCTTCGTCAGAGCGACATAGCCGGAGTCCTCGAAGATGATGAAACCTTCATCAAGGCTGCCGGGTTGCAGGTCGTCGTAGTAGGCGGCGCACTGAACTCGGCGGGAGCCCTGCGCAGCGAGGAGAAAGGCGCCGCTCTCCCGGCAACCGCCGCCGCGACGCTTTAGTTCGCCCACAAGGCCGAACCAGAAATAGCGCGAGAAGGAGAGCTTAGGCGCCAACGTATTCGTTTGTGGAGAGAAGCTCATGGGTAAGGTGTAGGTACTGGACAACGGTGCTGGTGGGCTTCCAAGCGAAGCCTGGAAACTCCGCCTTCCAGTTGCTGTGGGTGTCCATACCGGCGCGGTCCCACGGCGCATAGAGTGCCACGGCATTGTTCCAGTTGGTGCGGAAAACCATGGCGACGTCGCCGGAACCTTTGGGCCATTTGGCCGGATCCAACTTCGCGTTGGTGGCGCAGTCCCACGGCACGGCAGTCGGACCTTTTTCCGGGTAGTCTTGAAGGTTAAAACAGAGAACCCAGCGGTCGGGTCCGTTCGAGCGCGGGGGCGCTGCGATCCAGATGAGAACATTTGGCCAATCGACCCGACAGTTCCCGACCAAGCCCCACCGGCCCGCTACCACCCCAGCCTGAAAGGCAGGGGCGGCAACGTGCTCTAGGAAGCACTCCTCGGAGAGGGTCAGCCCTGAATGCGGCATGTGGGAGCGAAGTAGATGGTGATGCTGCAATGACCCGCTTTGACCAGTGTGCCGACATGGACCGCATGGGCCAAGGGCTCGCCGTCCGCAGATAGGCGCAACGCGTACTTGCCGTTCTGGTCGCCGCCGAAAGCGTGCTTAGCCCAATCGAGGAGCTTACCGATCGTGGCGCCGGCACGAAAGACGTGCTCCCGTTTCTGGTCCGCGTAGTGGAAGGTGACATCGACCTTCCGACAACGATGGGCGTGAATGCGCTTTCCGTGATGGCTGGCGTCGAAGGTGTGATGGCCCGGTAGTTCGTCGTCGGAGTCCTCCTCAAAGAAGAAGATTTCCTCGATCTTGTTGCCGAGCTTTCCGGTGCCCAAGACAAGCAGTGCGACTGCCTTCAAGGTCAGACCCTCCTGCAACTTGCAGGCGAGTGTTTCGTCAGTTCCACCAAGGTGGACGTGGATGATGTTTTCGATACTCATAATTTCTGGAATTAGATGACAATTAGCTGAACAACGCTATTGTTAGCTATTGTTAGCTTACACTCCAGATAAAAACAGCTCTTGCCCGCAAGTCCCAGTCAATCAGTTCTTAGGACCATAAATTTCTCGTAGCTTCGCGGCTATTTCGTCCGGTGTAAGGGTACCTGCGTTGACCTGATCGACCATTGATCGAAAGGCAAAACCCAAGCTGGGGACATTATCTGCAATGCGCTTCAGTTCGCTAATGGCCTCCCGCGTATCATGCTCTTTCAAGTCCGCGAGACTGACCCCTAGCTTCTCCGCCAGGAACGACAAGGTCTCGTCCTTCGGGAAGCGCCGACCCAGCTCCACGTCAGATAAAAAGGGGGCCGAAATCTTGGCCTCGCGTGCTAGTTCTCGCAGTGAAATCCCCGCGCCTTCGCGGAGTTCACGAAGCTTGCGTCCTAAAGTGATGTTTTCAGCCATGTGTTAGCTTATGATAGCTGACGCACCGATGTCAACTCCCCCTGTCAGTGTTAGAATCGTGTCTCGATCACATTCTAATGAGAACGGATGCGCCGGGGTTAAAGCTTGCGCCGAGACCGCCGATCTATGTTAAATAGTACACAGACAAATTCTTGACAAATTAAAAGTTTTTGATCTCCACCGTTTCCCCCTCTGAAACCATGTCAACCCAGACCCAGTGCCCCATCTATGCCAGCCCTATGGAAGTGGCCGGGAAGATTGCTGCTGAGCACGGCGAGAAGCCTTCGGTTGTGTCTGTCCCCATGATTGGCTCGAACGACGTTGAAACCTTCTTTTCCGAGATCCTGGCCTCGCAACGCGAAGCCCACAGCGTAGCCCTGAACTTGGATTGACCCTGTCGGCGTCCGCCCCAGCGTTGGTGGATGTCGAGGCTGACCCCTGCCAGCGCGGTTGAGTTCGTCGACCTCCGACGGCCGAGGTCGAATTTCCTATTCGTCGAACAGCGATTCAAGGCGAGTCAGCCACTGCGTCGGATATTTTCACAAGCTCGGAGCGGAGATTGCTCTACCCTTCTCATTGAGGACGTAGCACCAACCGGTCCGGTGTTGGATGAAAACGACGAGATAAAGAGTCTCTTTCCCGACCATAAGATGGCTGGACTGCGTCGCCTTACGTTCTGGCGGAAGGTGGTACAGACGATTGAGGAAGTCGCAGCCTTGGGAGACGAGGATTGCTTTGGATACGTCTTAGTTAAGCACGATGTCTGTCCGACACGAAAAATTGACAAGTGGCATGTCTTTGAAGCGGCCATTTCCAAGTATGACCACTGCCACAACTACAGTCCGTGTGCGAAGCCGGTGACGTTCCTCGCCGGGACAAAACAATTTCAAGTCACAGCGATTCTCTATTGCCAGCAGAACGGACTCAACAAGGCATGCGCGCAGGTGTCTCTGCGGAGCCTCTGCGCGCCGTACCTAGCTGACTTCGATCTTACCTACCGGAAAATAAATGACCTAGCGTTTGCGGGAGTAAATCCGCGCACGCCTTGGGAGGGGCTCCGATCATTCCAGATTCCTAAGGTACTACAGGGTCTTGGCGTTCCTTTCTTCGAGTTCGATTACCAGCCGGCAATCGCAGCAAAGATGCGAGAGACTTTCCCGTACCAACGGATCGTTTACAGCGGAATCGAGGCCGGTGCCGGTGCTTTGGTCGCGTTCACAATGAGCGGCCCAACTGCGGGCGTCGATGGTCACATGATTCCCTTTTTTGGGCACACATTCAACGAGGACAGTTGGGTGCCGAACGCAGACGCGGAGTACTTCAACGTCGGAAAAGCGATCCGGTACATCCCGAGCGATCTCTGGCTTAGCAGCTTCATCGTCCACGACGATAACTTCGGGTCAAACCTATGCATCCCCAAGGCCTACCTTCGGCGCGAACTCGCACAGTATGTGGTCGCGCTCCTGCCGCGGGGATATGAGTACAATGGGCTATTCGCGGAAGTTGCAGCCTCAGACTATTTTTATTCGATGCTCGCCCAGATCGCCTCCGGGGCGTCGGCCAATGTCTGGATTAACCGGCTGCTTACCTTTGCCCTCACCAAGCGGCTGATCCTCCGACTGGTTCCTGTGACGCGCGACGGATATCTCAAACATCTTCAGGATGCGGAGGACTGGGACCAGAAGAAGGAGGACAGCACCACGTTGACTCACCTCCAATCGATCAAGATGTCGCAAATGTGGATGGTGGAATTGTCCGTCCCAGATCTCTTCGCTACCAACAAACGCAAGATTGGCGAAATCCTCCTAGACGCGACGGTCACGTTTACCCCGAAGGCGGATTTCTCGGCGTTCAAACTGGCGCGACTACCCGGCAGTTTTTACTTCTTCGACAAACTCGATGGCAATGGCCAGCCGATCTTCGGCACAGTGAAGAGCAACTTCATCTCGCATACGGGACTGCTGGTTCGTTGATAGTCGCGGATCGGGTCCTACCAAAAAGACGGTACATCGAGCGATCAATGCCCCTTCGAGCCAGCCTAACGGAGATGCTTGGCTAGAGCCTGGATCCAATCAGGTGTCCAAAATTTGCAGTGGAGAACCTCTGCTGGTATTAGCGGGATCGATTAAGCTGCCAGAGGCCCAAGCTGCCCATGTGGCGTCAGCTTCGCGCAAGGTTCACCTACCTTGGACCACGAAAGTGCGCATAGGCTGGCATGCACTCATCATCCAGTCTTGAACAAAGTATCCGACCTACCCTAGGCGTTTCCGTAGTAGAGTTTGCCGACATGCTGCGCATCAGCGAGCGATCAGCGTGGACGGTCCTTCGTAACGAAGCCAAGAAAGCCTTTCTCGAAGGGCGACCGAATGCGCTGCCATTGATCACACCCATTGAAGGCGGTCGTACCAAACGACTGCGCGTATCAGATATCGAAAAATGGTGGTCTGCCCGCACCTAAACTCCAGCAGGAGGCTCGGCGATGTTCCCTACTTTAGATTCCAAATAGGAATCGCGTGTTCTGACTCGCTAGAGCTGACGGACGAATCTAACTAGTTGTTCTCTCGTCCCCGTAGCTCAATTGGATAGAGCGGAGCTTTCCTAAAGCTTTGATCCGAGTTCGATTCCCGGCGGGGGCACATTTCGACGTCGGCCATAAAGGTACCATGACGCAGCGTTGCCTCGTTTAAAAACAACTCACCAATACGAGTGGTTGATGTTTTTAACCGCGTGGCGACGGCCGCCCTTGCTCAGATTGCATGCACTGCATAGGAGCTGAAAATTAGTCGGATCATTGGTACCACCTGACTTCAAAGGAAGGAGGTGATCGAGGTGCAGCATATTCATGTGATTCAATAAGCCGCTGACATCCTTACCGCAACTTTGACAGAGACCGCGGTCGCGGAGGAAGATAGCTTTCTCCAACCACCGAGGGTAGCGTTTGCAGCGGGGCACCGGATAAAGCGCGCCAAGTATTTTCGCCGCGTTAGCTTTTAACATCGCCTGCCGGACGTGATCGGCAAAAAGCAGGAGGAATTCCCGGTCCTGAAAGAGCAATTGAAAGGCGGCATTGGCCGCGTGGGGCATGGCTTTTTTTATCAGGCTATAAACGCGTTCCTGGCCAGTTCGTGAATTGAGAGCATTTGGGGTAAGCCAAGCGGGTGGTGAAATACCGCAGGCCGAGAGGTAGCTCGCAACCAGTGGATGGCTCCCAGAGTCGAGGTCGAAGATCGACTCGTCCCACCGGGCAGCCTCCCAACTGTGCAAGAAAACATGGAGGAGAGACTGCTGATCCGGCACCTGGGTTTGTTTCCAGAACTGAGCGCCGTCATAGGCGACATGATCCTCGAAATAGATTTCGTTGTATTGGCCCTGCAAGGCCTTGATCGCCGAATCGGCGAGATCGTAAGCCGCACTGATGTTGTAGCGGCCCTTAACCAGGTTCGAAAGCATGCCGGACACTGTCCAAACCTGCCTCATCAAGTCCACTTGGAATGCCTGGGCCGGTTGTCAGGGCCTTGGGACACGCACGCTGCGGAAGCGGGAGCGGCGCATCGAGAACAAGCGATCCAGCACAACGACGCTTGAGCGGCAGACCTAGCGCAGCGGCACAGGCATGATGTCGCCACGCTGTTGGACATCCAACATCCCGAGCACGTCATTGCGCAAATCTACCAGTGCCTGGTCTCGGATCACTTGCCCGGCCGCAAGCATCCGATCTCGGACAAGATGCAACGCCGCGACCTGCGCGGGCCGTTGCATCCATTGACCCAAGTGCGTGTCTATCATCACGAGCGCCTCGGCGTGCGTGACGCCGGGCACGAACAGAAGTCCGTTCCTTGCCATCAGAGCGAAGGCACGCCCCATATCCGTATCCATCCACCCGAGCGGGCGGTAGTAATTGTTGAACTGAGGCAAAGACGCTTGATCCATCGGAACGATGCGTCTTGCGGCAAGAAATGCCTTCCGTTTCTCATTTTGCACGGTTTTCGGATAGCATGAGAACTGCGCCCACGGTCCCGCCAAATTGAGAACGACCTCTGCCTGCTCATTCCTGTTTCCCTCTACCCTATGCCCGCGAACCGGTGGCGCTCCGGCGTCTTCAGCATAGGGCAGGTGCGAAATCCAGACTGTGTTTAACCCGAGCGAAATCGCCGCCAAAAAATGTCCCGCCTCATGGACCGCCACGGCCTCCGGTAGGTGAGAGTTCCTTCTGACCGGGGTGTCGATCGTCACGGGGGCCTCCACGATATACGAATAGGCCTCCTCGCGGATTTCCCCCTTTAAGGTATCGAGATAGCGGATAACGGCCGGCGGATCGAACTTCTCTCCGGACTTCGCCTCGAAGTTCGGCGGCAGTCCGGTCCAAATCGCGGCATCGTAGTCAGTCCGAGCCGCGAGCCAGTTGCCGATGATCTTGGTCGTCGCATCAGGTGTTGCGGCGCCTTTCAATATCGAGCCGATGTTCTGGACGGAAGGCATCCGCTCACGGAGCCGGAGGTTCTCCTTCGCGGCCACCAACTCGGTTGCAGTGGTACGTGCGTGATAAGATTGGCATGGATGCGGTGCCGAGTGATCGATCACAAGTGTCAGCCGACCGTCACAACTGATGCGTGAGAATTCAACCGGCAGCATCGGACCACTGGCATCCCAACCCGTCGCCAACTGAAGAGGAATATCGGCGGGCTTGGTACCCTCCGGATAAGGCACCAGCGATCCCCAGGCGATCACCGCGATGTTCACACTCCCTTGCTGGCAGGATCTATCTCGTAGCACAATTCGGAATACGGATACAAATTCCTCCGTTGGGAGCGAAGCCGCTCGCCTTGAGACGTTTTGGGTCGCCCCGCTCGTAATGGAGAAGCCGAGACACCGGTCTCAGGCGCGTTGGCCGGCCGCCCCAGTCAATACCCGTACTGAATCTTAAGACCGGTCCGTGCTGCGAACGCGATGCCGATAAACTCCAGTCCGCATTGTCCAAACGTCAGCCACGTAGACGCCTCTGGGGAATATTGCAGCAGGACGATCAGGTTGCTAATTATCTTAGCGCCTATATTCAATGATCCGGGAACCTGATTCCGCAGGAAGTGTTTTTGAGCGAGAAGCGCCTAGATAGGAAAGAATCGCCCGCCGAGGGTTGGAAGCGCGGCCATAGAGGCGTATCAACCGACTAGAGATCTCGCCGAACGGGGGTGTAACACGCTGCATCGATTCTAGACGTGTTAGCAGGGAAAAGAACCGCATCCGTGCGGTTGCGGCGGAGAAAGCCAGGCAGGTAGAGACCCGAAATCGTTCATTGGCCTCACGGTTTCGATTGGTCCGGATAGTGTAGAAATATCCGCCGAGGCCCTTGCGCGAAATGCGGATTTTGCGACAGGGCTTGAATGGCTACTAAAACATACTGTCTCAGGACCAGCAACGAAGTCGTTATTGCCGCTATTGCGGCGTACGCAAAGAAACACGGGATCGCTGAATCTACGGCGATCGGACGCATGCTCGCAGAGGGCATCATCGCAATCGAAGGTAAATCGATCACTCGTTTTGCGGCGCTCGACCCCAATGCAGTCGAAATCTACAGCTTGGCGCTGGGCGAGGTACGGGAGCTTAGTCGCATCCTCAAACTCTGTGACCGCGCTCTGCAACGCCCCCGTCCGCTCAACCCGGAAGACCATCGCCAGTGGGACGCGGACAAGAAAGCGTCCAGAACCGCGTTCATCGAGGTTCACAATAAAATGCGCCGGCTGAAACTCGCCGGCAAGATGGAGTTCATGCTGCACGATATCAGCCTCCCAGATGTCGAAGGCTACTACCGGGAGGCCATGCAGAACAAGGATGCGAAGCGCAGCGCGATTTTTGGTTCCTTGATCGGCAAACCTGCCTGGCAACCTCCCGCCCCGAACGGCGCTCTCCCTATCCCGCCGGTCCCGGCCCCGGCTGCAACTACGGCCAAATCAACCGTCCCTCCGACCTAAGGTGGGCCAACCATGATCTTCAAGCGCCCCAGGTACCGAAAAGATGGGCAGCCCCGTATCCCAATCAAATCCATCGATCAAATCTCTGGCCTGATACTGTACTTGAAAAATCCGGATCATCGGAACCATGCCGCCGTCACAATTGGCAAATTACAACATTGGCCATGCGACTCCGTTGATCTCGTTTCCTCCGTAGAAAAGAGCGCTGAAGCCTACCGCCTCAAGCCCAAGGGGCGGGGCGCGCCCTGGAAGGGCGAAATCGCCGAGCACGTGATATACGCCCCCCCGGAGGGGATATGGCTTACAGATGCTGAACGAACCGCAATTGCGGGGCACCTTGTGCCGCGGATCTCGCCTGATTCACCGGCCGTCTACATCTGGCATCAAGGCGTAGACGGTCGCGATGAACTCCACATCCTGACATCGAACTTCACCAGCGGTGAACCGCCCGAACTGCGAATCACTGCAATCCGCAACGACTATGATGGAGACTACTTGTTGCTGGCCATGGAATTTGGCCGGCAAGCCATCGCAATCGTCAACGAGTCCCGAGCCCAACGCCGCCTAGCCCATCCCACTAAGGACACTCCGAGCGCCATACCCACCTTGGCAGAAATTCGCGTGCGCAAGCGTGAAGCCGCGGGATTCCAGACTCTCCCTGAAATCCTCTTTCAAGGGTTGGGGCCATTTGACTGTCTAGATCGCACCGCCATAGTGGACCTACTCAGGTCCAGAGGCTGGGATACCCGGTCGTCGAAAAAGCATATCAGCGTGACTCCTCCAGAGAAAGTGAAGGCCCGCCGGTGGCCTTGGGATACCTTGCTGTTGGAGATTCAACTCCTCCGCGAAGCATTGCTAAAGGCTATAGAAAAGGAACGTGAGGACGCCAAGGAGAAGGGCAAAGACAACCGTAATTATCCTTAAGGATTCTTCGGCTTAGTAGGACCCAGGGAGCCCGATCGCCCATTCTCATCTGGGGATAAAGTAGCATCTGCACTATGGCTCCAATCCCGCCAAGACAGGCTCGACCGACTCTCGGTCGCGCCAAGACCTGCGCCTCCGCTTCGCTGCGTCGTCCTGCGAGACCGGCTACGCCGGGTCTCGTCATCGAGCGCGTTACACCTAGGTGTAATCGCTCGGAGCAAGATCCCATATTCGATGACACCCCCCTGTTACAGGGGCGCTGTCACTCAATAATGACGCCGTCATTATTTTCGCCTTCGGTGAATATGGCATCTTGGTCAGGGGGCCCTGCCCCCCGACTTCCCCCCGAACGTGGGCTCCGCCCTACACCCAGGACGAGGCTATCGCGCCCCGTCACCGACTCCGTTACTCCTCGTCTCGACACCCATGTCGTAGCTCCGTTTCCAGCAGCAACCGGTCGACCCAGAAGGTCTCGCTTAGCGGCACCTCTGCACTGGTCGCGACCACAAAGCTCCGGATGTGCCAAATTGTGACGACCGGCAGAAGGATAGCACCGCCCATCCTAAGGCCGACTCGAAAGAAGTTCACGTCGATCAACAGAGTGCGATCATAGTCTACCCCGGCAAATCGCACGAGCAGCTTTTCACAACAGGCTTGGGCCGACTGGATGATCTCCTTGGGACCTATGACCGACGGCCCGGGCATCTTCATAAGCGCTGTGTTTAACCTCCGTGATATCACCCCTGCCGTTGTTGGTGGGCCACCCGGCAGATCGAACAAAAACGCTGCTCTGTCGGACCGGATACCCTTTGCGCAGTCGGTATAACGAGATTCGTCGGCCCAAGCCCAATTAATTCCGGCCATGGATCATTTCCCCGGCGCCCTTTACGAGCACGGCACCCTTGAAGAACCAATGGACAACGACCTTCTGTTCGCGGAGCTGGACATAAACGAGCGCGCCATACTCAGCTTTTAGTCCAGCACAGTAAATGGCCAGCTGGCCTACGTCCTTCGCCCGTGGTTTTTCTGCCGGGCAGTCCGACACTTTCACCTCGGCTAGGCCCTTACCGCCTATGGCAATGTCGCACCGGCCATGGTAGTCACCCCACGTCATAGGCACCTCTACATGGAACCGAGGAGAACGGCCGCGGCGCAAGGCCGTGCGCATCGCCTTCATCCAGCCGTAATAGGCGGCTTCGCCCTTCGTAAATGGCTTCTCGTCGCCCCAACGGAGAAGCAAATTATGGTACGCCACACCGGCAGCCCAAGGGTCACGGCTGACGAGGTACGGCCAACGGGATCGACCGACGGAAATACACTCGGTATGGCTTGGGGCAATAGGACCAAATATCCTGGCCAATTTCTCCGCGGGCTGGCCGCGCACTAATTCAGACACCGTCATTTTCACTCGCATAAATCAATTAGCCGCTAAGATAGTTAGCACATCGAATATGGCAAAGAAAAAGCTAAATATATTAGCACCCGACTGCGAAACTCCCAGGACGGCACTCGTGCTCGATTCTATCGTGGCAAAAACCACCGAAACTAAAATTTCAGACGCTTCATCTGTGAATCGGGGACTGGTTCATTTGGTCCGCACCGGGAAAGCCAACGCGACTCCCAAAACCGTTGGTGCCCTCATGCGGGGCATGTCCGTGAGCGCTGCGCAGCGTCTTCTCGGTGCTTTTCTCGAAGATACGGCATCACGGGTTGCCGACGAGCATCGCCCCTCGGTTCACGACAGGACAGAGGTGACAGTGGTCTACCCCCCGCCGAGGTACGACATTTAGCGCCAGTACGATACCCTTGTTTTTTTTGCGAAGAATCGGATAGGGCTGGGATGAAATCCCCTATTGAAATCGTAATGACCGCACTCAAACACCAGGCGGATGCCGCCTTTTCACCTGCTCCCCACCCCAGCGAAATAACTACGTATCTCCTTCCGCGCTTCCCCATGGGGAAGACCTATGTGTCGCATCGCGCTTCAGAGGTGCTCGTGGAGAACGACGTCAACGAATGTTGGGCGCGTCACGCGACGGGCGACTGGGGCCTGCAAAACTCGAAGATTGCCGCGAACAACGACGTGGCCCTTAAAAGCCGCGAAGGCGTGATCGGGTCGATATACAAAGACGGCGCGGGGGAGGAATTCTGGATCATCACTATTTTGCGCACGCCGCGCACCATCGTGGTCCTTCCAAGCGACTACGATGAACAAATCACAGACGCCGACTTGGAATAGCAGCAGAAGCGCGCCCGCGTAGTTCTTGGTGGCGCTAAAACCGAACTTTTGAGGGCTCCCGGCGGCACTTGGTCAGAATCGCCCCGGCGGGAGCCCGATGTTGTACCGCTGTCTTGGTGGTTTCGGGCGAATACCGGCTTTTCACCCCTTTGGGCTGCCAAGCCGGTCCGTGAGTTTCTTCTAGTGCTCTTTTTAGGGCATTTATGAAAACAAACCACCTACCAATCGTCGCCGTCTCAAATTGCGGCGACCTCATTATCGTCCCGACCCGCCAAGCCGCCCGGGTTATCAAATCAGAGGACGTCCCTCAATGGATCAAAGATCCGGGGAACGTCTTCACGTTACTCCTCCATTCCGAGCTGCATTGTGCGGCCATCGCAGCTGCGGCCAGCGCGGGCGCCGAAATGAAAATCATTTCGTGGAATCCGTTCATCGCAGTCTTCTGCATTAACCGCCACTTGAACGTGGGGCTCGTCGATGCCTCCGTAGTTCACGGGCTGAGCTTCGCGGAGCCGTTCGCCATTACTGTTTTCACGGATGGCATCTTTCACGAGCGCTGCGCGACTTCACAGTTCGTTCACGGGAGAAACTAAAATGCGCGACTTGCTCTCCCCCCAACCATCACAATCACCACTAGACGTGAACTACGATACCATCGTGAGGGCGATGGACGGTCTCCCGCCTCACGTCATTGTAAAACAATTGGCGGTTACTTTTCCCGATGACTTCGTAGAAGCCGCCAAAAACACGGACACGGTTGATCGAATTATTCTGCGGGAAATGATGCGCTACAACATCGGCCTGCTGGGAAACCCGAGATTCGACCCGCTCGGTATCATTTTCGAGCATCTGGACGAAGTTGAGCCTTCGAGAGATTTCGACCGCATTTTTCAGCGGGATCTGAATATGGGGCGCGTGTTACGCGACCTCATCGTCCACTGTGAGTTGCTAAGTCAGGACGCCGGTAAGGCGCTTTGGGCCGGGCTGTCCTTCGCCCAAGATCCACATGTGCCAGAATACGTCGTTCTCATGAACCAATGGCTCAACCCTGGTTTCTTGAAAGCTTGCAGATGGGATGCTGAACCACCTCATCACGGTACGCCTAGGTGAATTCCTTGATGACCTTCGCTGCGATCGCGAAAAAGGCCTTACCTTCACCCCTCTTGGCAAGGCTGCGGTAATAGTTGAAGAAGACGTCGAGTTTACCAGTGTGCCCCATGATCGCCGACGTAAGCCGTGCATCATTGTCGCGTTCGAAGTGAAACGTGGCGAATGAGGAGCGCAGGCCGTTGTCGTGCCAAGCTGAAGGCTGCGTGATCGTCACCTTCCCATTCTTTGAACGATGGACCTTCCCTCCCACGTCGACAATCGGCAAGCCGGCGCCGCCCTCTGCGATGGGCGTGAGAAGTGCGTTTTTAAATGCCCCCAAAAGCTTTTTTGAAACGACGCTGGAATTCAACTCAGGTGGACGCGGCAAGGGGCGCCAATACTTCGGTCTGACGAAGGGCCGATCACGTAGAGCTTTCAGGGCCGCTTGTAATTCGGGCTCCATTGTAATCGTACGCTGTCTGCGTTTCTTTGCGACTTCAGGACCGATGATGATTACACCCTCGTCGATATCGATGCAGTCTGGGCCAAACCACATCCGCAACAATTCCTCGGTCCGGATGCCCTCGTATCCGCCAAGGAGAATATAGGCGGAACAGCGGAACTGGTCTTCCGTCTTCCAGGCAAAACGAAACAGTGTCTCGAAATCGTTGATTGGCCATGGGTCGGGCTCACCCTCTGGTTTGGGCGGTAGAACTAAGCCGAAACAGGGGTGATCACGGGGTTCGCTCCCGATCAGGCCTCGAAGTTGTGCGTCGTTGAAAAAATTTGTGACGACAACGCCGCGACCGCGACGCGTGGTCGGGTTCGGTAATTTCGGATCAAAGACAAACGCTTCGATGTGCGGGAGTTTGATCGCCGTCAGGGGGACGTCATTGAAAGCACGGCGAAATACGCTGAATGTGTACTTAGCGCTGCTGATCGTGTGACCACGGCAGTCCTGCTGAATTTTCAATGCAATCCAAGTCTTGTAGAACTCGCCTACGGTGGTGGGTACTGCTTCCGGATGGCGAGCAATGTAGTCCTTTGCCACCAACATGAGCAGCCCGGGATCCCTGAAACCAGCGTTCTTGAGAAGGTCGAGAGCCTCGACTGCATCCACAGATTCACCCTCTGTGATACTACGGGCTACAGTCCGACGCCCGGTGCGCACTTCGGTGATTTCAGCGATCTTCTTGGCCCGCCATTCCTTTGCCTCACGTATGGTACCAAAGCCGTGTTCGCGTACGCGTTTTCCGGTTACTGGATCCTTTCCGGCAGAAGCGGCGAATGTGCCGTGCTCCTTCCATATCCCCCTCTCCCGGCCAGGTTTCCTCTTCTCGGCTTTGAGTTTAGCCTGGGTTAGACAGTGCTTTGCCTCTTCAAGAATGGGTTTGGCAGCCGTGCCCAAGGGGGTTCCCCCAAGGAGTGCCGTATTGTGTGCCGTATTCAGCTCTGAGTTCATGGATAGCGTATTGCAAGAAGGGCCCTTCCGGCAAGGGCCTCTCAGAGGGAAAAACGGACTTTTGTGCCGTCTTGCCGTTCCGTTACCGAGATTAGCGGTTTAGGAAACGCG
>Ga0164241_10002573_pt1 | contig 19327 bp, 19 predicted proteins | sample OricomyardsoilBY_FD_108780 | JGI IMG/M metagenome (GOLD analysis project Ga0164241, IMG submission 108780) | Backyard soil microbial communities from Emeryville, California, USA - Original compost - Back yard soil (BY) | ecosystem: Environmental > Terrestrial > Soil > Unclassified | place: USA... | reverse complement strand
TTTTTTCATAGTAGTTATTCATTGTAGGCACGCTCGCCATGTTGTGACAAGTCGAGGCCGACACTTTCATCCTCCTGATCCACGCGCAGGCCGATGGCCCGATCCACGAGTTTCACAATCAGAAAGGTCGCCACCGCCGCCAGCGCCACCGTGAAGGCCACGCCGATAAGCTGGTTGAAAAACTGATGCGAACTGCCGGCGAGCGAAACGATCACGCCGTTCGCCTTGAAAGTAGTGGCAATGGCCGGGTTCACCGCCGCGTTCGCCAGGAATCCCAGCATCAACATGCCGATGACGCTGCCGACGCCGTGGACGCCAAACACGTCCAGCGAATCGTCATAGCCGCAGACGGATTTGATTTTCGTGACCGCCGTGTAGCAGACCGCGCCCGCGACGAGGCCGATGCAAAATGCCGCCGGAATGCTGACAAAACCCGCCGCCGGCGTGATCGTGGCCAGTCCTGCGACCATGCCCGAAGCCGCGCCGAGCACGCTTGGTTTGCCCTTTAATTTCCATTCGATGAACGCCCAGCTCAACGCCGCCGCCGCCGCCGAAAAATGCGTGGCCGCAAACGCGCTCGTCGCCAGCGAACCGGCGTTCAACGCGCTGCCCGCATTGAAACCAAACCAGCCGACCCACAGCAAACCCGTGCCGATGAGCGAGAGCACGACGTTGTGCGGCACCATCGGCTGATGCGGGAAACCGTCGCGCTTGCCGAGCATCAGCGCGAACACCAGCGCGGAAACGCCGGAACTGATATGCACCACCGTGCCGCCCGCGAAATCCAGCACCGGAATTTTGCCGCCGCCCGCCCAGTTAAAATAACCGCCCGCGCCCCAAACCATGTGGCACAGCGGAAAATAAACGACCAGCGACCACAGCAGCATGAACGTGACATACGCCTTGAATTTGATGCGTTCCGCCACCGCGCCGCTGATGAGCGCGGGGGTGATGATCGCAAACATCATCTGAAACAACATGAAGGTTTCCGAGGGAATCGTCGCCGCGTAAGCCGGATCAGGCGTTGCGCCGACGCCTTTCAAAAACAAATGGGTCAGCGGATTTCCGCAAAACGCGCAGCCCGGCGCGAACGCCATGCTGTAACCGCACACCATCCACAACGCGGACATCAGCGCCATGAGAATCAAACTGTGCATCATCGTGGAGAGGACGTTTTTTGTCCGCACCAAACCGCCGTAAAACAAGATCAAACCCGGCGCGGTCATCATCAGCACCAGCGCGGAACTGGCGAGCAGCCACGCATTGTCTCCGGAATTGATCGGATTGACGGTGGCTGATGACGCGCCGGCTGCTTGAATTTGCGGCCCGGCGGAACTCGCATCGGCGGCAAAAAGAGGCGTGGCGAAAGACGCAGCGAAGAAAATCAGGCATGAACAACATATTAATTTCTTCACCGCCGGATGAATCAGGTTCATGGACGCGAAGTTCACCAAAACCGCAAAGACCTGTCAATGGCTCATACATTAGAGCCATCAAAGCAAATCAGTCGACCTCTTCTGATTGATTTTTTGAAGCAGCAGAATGCGAGATTTTTTTATGTGGATGCTTGCCGTAAAGCCAGTTTGCAGCCGTGAGAAACAACCCAAGAACTGCCACGGTGGTAGAGGTGATGAAAGCGATTAAGACTGAATCAGACAGATGAAAAAGCGTTGAACAAAAATGCGGAGTTGCAGTTTTCATTTCAGCGACACATATGAAATTTGAAGTATTATTATTTGATGCGATTTGTGACTGAAGTAATAAAAGTTTTGTTCGATCTTCCACTGATGGGCTAGACGCATTCCAGCCAACAAAAATAATTACCAAAAATAACCAAACACAAGTAAGACCAAACAAGCACCAAAGAAATTTTTTACGAAATGTGTGCTTTTCAATTTCCGCTGTCAAATCATGGCGGTCTCTTTCGTAACTCAATCGCTGCGCCAATTCGAGCAAGCTGACTTCCTTGCCGGAACTTAATGATTTTTTGAGATGTTCAACGTATGAAGACTCAAGATTATATTCCCTATCGTTTGCCTCGCCAAATTTAAGCAAGGCAGCGAGAGCAGAAACCCGTTGTGCAATGGGTTTATCTTCAGACGGCTTGGGAGGCTGTTGGGGCATTCAGTTTTTCCCGATAAAATTCCTTGATTAAATTGGGTTCGATAATGCCGTATTGATCGGAATTCCATGTTTTATCCCACGGCGAACCGGACTCATGAGTTAGGGCTGAAAGTTTGGGGCCAGTCATGTGGCCAAAATTTTTCCAGACCGAGGCAATTATTTCATTTTCGTCCCCTGTTTCAGGAACTACTTCGTCGCAATTGGCCGCGCTTTCAATTTTGTTGGATCCGTATTTTGAAAAGCTCTTGTATAGTTGCGGCAAAACCGGCCCCCATTGCCATGCATGAATGTTGTGGTAGGTAAGGGGCCGCTCAAGCAGAGCCAAAGACATTCCGTTAGCAAGGAACACCAACTTTTGAAGCTGCATATTAGTCAGAGTTTTGCCATCTCGCGATGCCAAATCAATAAAACGGTTCGCAACAGCTATGGAATTATAGGCCACAAACAAAATATAATAACCTGTGAACTATGCGTCAATACTTTTCGCTTGACATCAAGTGAGCCAACTATTGTTGTTCCTAACAAATTGTTGGTTTTTATATAATTCGTCCTCAACGCATAGAAACATTTCGACCTAGTCGCCGTTCGTGTTTAGGCTGGCCGCCGAATGTCCGCCGAAGCGCAACTCACTCCCATGATGGCGCAGTATCGCCGCATCAAAGGCGAACTGCCGAAGGACGCGCTGCTGCTCTTTCGCCTCGGCGATTTTTACGAGATGTTTTTCGAGGACGCGCAGGCCGGGGCGCAACTGCTCAATCTTTCGCTCACCGCCCGCAACGGCGTGCCGATGTGCGGCTTGCCGCACCACGCCGCGAATTCCTACATTTCGCGCATTTTGAAAAGCGGGCGCAAAGTCGCCATCTGCGATCAAACCGAGGAGGCGCGCCCGGGAAAACTGGTGAACCGCGAAGTCACGCAAATTCTCTCGCCCGGCACGCATTTCGACGAACGAATGCTCGTCGCGGAACGGAATAATTTTCTGGCGGCGGTGAATCCATCCGGGAAAATTTTCGGCCTCGCGCTGGTGGATTTGACCACCGGCGATTTTCTGACGACGGAACTGGAAAATGATTCCGCGCTGCTCGCCGAACTGGAACGCCTGCGTCCGGCGGAAATCATTTTTCCGACCGAAGCCGTTTCGCTGCGCGATTTGCTGCGCGGCGCGTTTCAAATTTTGAGCGGCTACGACGACTGGGCGTTCGCGCCGGAAACCGCGTTCTTCACCGTGCGCGAACATTTCAAAGTCGCCACGCTCGACGGCTTCGGCCTGAAAGATCGCGGCGCGGCCATCGGCGCGGCTGGCGCGGCGCTGCATTATCTCGCGCAAAATCTGCGCCGCGACGTGAAGCATCTCACGCGCATTTCGTTCTACCGCCGCAGTGATTTTCTCACGCTCGATTACACGACGCTGCGGCATCTGGAAATTCTTGAGCCGCTGCATCACGATGCGCCGCGCAACTCCTCGCTCTACGGCGCGTTGAACCGCACCGCCACGCCGATGGGCGCGCGTCTGTTGCGCCAATGGCTTTCGCAGCCGCTGGCAAAAGTGGAATCCATCCGGGCGCGGCAAATCGCCGTGCAAAATTTCCTGGAAAACAGTTTTGCGCTCGATTCATTTCGCCAGCAACTCGCGAACGTCCGCGATTTGGAGCGCACGATTGGCCGTTTAAGTTCCGGCTCCGGCAACGCCCGCGATCTGGTCGCCCTGCGAATCGCGCTCGAACAAATTCCGGCGCTAAAACAGACTTTGCAAAATGTGGTAGGGCAGAGCTGCCGCTCTGCCTTGTTGAAGGAAGAAAATGAGGCGGCGCAGCAACGCCGCCCTACCTTGATTGACGAACTCGCCGCGCAAATTTCCGAGTCGCCTGAACTCGTGGATTTGCTTGCGCGCGCCATCGTGGACGAACCGCCGCTGCCGATCAAGGAAGGCGGCATGATCCGCGACGGCTTTGACGCCGCGCTCGACGAACTCCACACCGCGCAGCGCGGCGGCAAGGATTGGATCGCCAAATTGCAGGCGGATGAAATTTCCGCCACGGGAATTTCCTCGCTCAAAGTGCGGTTCAATTCCGTCTTCGGTTATTACATCGAAGTCACCAAGTCGAATCTCGACAAGGTGCCGCCGCATTATCACCGCAAGCAGACCGTGGCGAACGGCGAGCGTTTCATCACGCCGGAGTTGAAGGAGATGGAAGGGAAAATTCTCGGCGCGGAAGAACGCGGCGTGAAACTGGAATATGAACTTTTCCAGCGCATCCGTGAATCCGTTCTGGGCAACTTGCCGCAGATTCAGATGACCGCGTCCGCGCTCGCGCAACTGGATGTGCTCGCTTCGTTCGCCGAAACCGCGCGACTGCACAACTACGTTTGCCCGCAAGTTTTGGACGAAGGCGTGTTGCAAATGCGCGACGGACGCCATCCGGTTTTGGAACAGCAGCTCGTCGAAGAACGCTTTGTGCCGAATGATGCCGTGCTTTCTTCAACTGGTAGGGCTGACCTGCCGGTCAGCCCAGACGCGCCGCAGCGCGTCTCCGCCACTTTTCCTCAAATCGCGCTTATCACCGGGCCGAACATGGCGGGCAAATCCACCTACATCCGGCAGGTGGCGCTGCTCACGCTGCTCGCGCACACGGGCAGTTTTGTTCCCGCCGCCGCCGCGCGGATTGATTTGGTGGACCGCATTTTCACGCGCATCGGCGCCAGTGATGATCTGGCGCGCGGGCAATCTACGTTCATGGTCGAGATGACCGAGACGGCGAACATTTTGAACAACGCCACCGCGCGCAGCCTGATTGTGCTGGACGAAATCGGCCGCGGCACGAGCACGTTCGACGGCCTTTCGCTCGCGTGGAGCATCGTCGAGCATCTGCATAATCAAGTCGGTGCAAAAACTTTGTTCGCCACGCATTATCACGAATTGACCGAGCTGGCCGCGCGTCTGCCGCGCATCAAAAACTTCAACGTCGCCGTGCGCGAGTGGCATGATCAAATCGTTTTCCTGCGCAAAATTGTCGAAGGCGGCACGGATAAAAGCTACGGCATTCAAGTCGCGCGGCTCGCCGGCGTGCCGAAACCCGTGCTGGAGCGCGCCAAGCAAATTCTCGGCAACCTCGAGGAATCCGAACTCACGCCGGAAGGCAACGTGCGCCAAAGTTCACGCCGCCAGCAGGATCGTGAGAAATTAAAATCGCTCGCCCCGCCGCCGCAGTTGGATTTGTTCGGCGGTTGAATTATTCCGGCAGCTTGTGTCCGGGGATTGAGCAGGTCGGTGGATTGGTGACCGCGCCGATTATGTAAACGCCGCCGGCAACGCAATGCGGCATTTGATGATCTCTAAAATAAGGCAGCAAATCGTTTTCGGTCGGGGTGTCGCCGCCTTTTTTGTCATTTTCCAATGACCATTGATTTTTGGCGGCATCAATCATTCGCAGGTTGTTGATGCAGGAATTCATTTGCGCCGTCTGCCGCGCCTTGACGAAATTGGGAATGGCAATCGCCATCATCAAGGGAATAAAAAAGATTGCCCAGGCAATCCCAATATAACCTGTCACCAGGCCGGCGATGGCCATTCCTTTTCCCGACAAGGAGCCATTTGCCCGGCTTATTCGGGAAAGCGCCTTGTGGCCGCAAATCACGCCGGGAATCGCCGAGAGAATCGAAAAACAGGTGAGGCTCAAAATGCCCAGCACAAGACTCCAGATGGCCAGCCCGGAAGTTTTGGGCTGGAACGGACTGCCGGGCTCGGGTGAAATGGTTTCGTTCATGAGGATGGATGGTCAGGGTTTAAGCGCGGGTGCGAGAACTAAACTGAAGGGCCTTGGGAAAAAGTCAAATCTGAATGACGCCCGGCGCGGATGATTTTATGCCGCCGGGCGGTTTGAGTTGTTATCGTGGCGGCTGATTGGCTACTTTTCAATCAACATGAAGCATTTTTCACCATGAGTCCGCCGGCTTCGCGATTTTCCGCGTTTCTCAAAAAATTCACCGTATTGCGCGGTGCGCCGCGCGAGCTGTGGATCATCTACGCGGCCTATATTCTCGAAAACCTTGCCTACAAAGTTGGCGCGGCGAGCGTATTGACCTTGTGGCTCTCTTCCGATCTGGGTTTCAGCGACGTGAAAGCGGGCGCGACGATTGCGACGTGGTCGGCCATCATGACGCTCGTGACGGTGATGGTCGGTTCGTTGACGGACGCCCTGGGAATTCGCCGGACGTTTTTGCTGGGTTTTGCGGCATGCCTTCTGTCGCGAACGGTGATGGCGTTGACGATTGAGAAATGGATTGTGCTGCCGCTGGGGCTTTACCTGCAGGCATTGGGAATCGCGCTGATGGTGCCGGTGATGATCGCGGCGGTGAAAAAATATTCCAACGCGGCGCAGCGGTCAGTGGCGTTCTCGCTGTATTACGCGCTGATGAACCTGGGTTACGCGGTGGGCGACTGGATGTTCGACCGGCTCCGCAGCGCGAACGGTCTCGGTGAACACGGTTCGTGGGTGTTGCCGATGCTGGGAACGGAGTTGAGCACGTATCGCGTGCTGATCCTGATTGGCGCAGCGTTCACAGTGCCGGGAATGATTTTGGTCTGGCTGTTCCTCCGCGAGGGCGTGGAGATGACGGAGCAGGGCGTGCGGATCACGCCGCGTCCGTCCTCGGCTGCCGGGAAAAATCCGCTGACTGCGCTGGTGGCTACCTGCCGCGAGACGGCGGTGAAGACCGGGCAAATTTTCGCCGGGCTGTGGCGGCAGAAATCCTTCTACCGGTTTCTCGCGTTCATGACGCTCGTGGTCGGCGTGCGGATGATTTACTACCAACTGTTCTATACGTTTCCCAAATATGGCATCCGCGAACTCGGTGAAGGCGCGCCGGTCGGGCAGTTGAGCGGCGTGTTGAACGAGGTGCTGATTCTGGTGCTGGTGCCGATTTGCGGCGTGCTCACGCAGAAAGTCTCGGCCTACCGCATGGTCACGGTGGGCAGTTTAATTTCCGCGTTGTCGGTGTTTTTCATCGCGCTGCCGTCCGCATGGTTCAAACCGCTGGCGGACGGCTGGCTCGGCAATTTGATCGGCCATGAATGGCTGGGCGTGCAAGGCGTGGTGAATCCGCTTTACGTTTCCATCTTCCTGTTCATCGCCATGTTGTCGGTGGGCGAAGCGATCTGGTCGCCCCGGCTCTATGAATATTCCGCCGCCATCGCGCCCAAAGGGCAGGAGGCGTCTTACATGGCGCTGTCCATGTTGCCCTATTTTCTGGCGAAATTTTTCGTAGGCGGCAGTTCCGGCTGGCTGCTCGCCAAATATTGTCCTGAAATCGGTCCGCGCCACCCGGAAATGATGTGGTTCATCATCGGCTGCATGGCACTGGTGACACCGGTTGGTGCCTTCGTGTTCCGCAGGTTTATCCAGGTGCAGGAAGAAGGTCGTGAACCGGTTGTCGGCCGTTCTGAAGCCGCCGTGAAAGAGGAAGAAAACATCCGCGAATAAAATCTAAAACTTATGGAAACGCATCTCATTCCCGAAATTCTGCGCCGGCTGGAAATTCCCGGCCACGTTGAAATCAGCGCCGGCAACGGTGGTCTGCCGCTCGCGAAAATCAAAACGCCGTGGAGCACGGCGGAAATTTACCTGCATGGCGCGCACGTCACGCACTTTCAAAAAAATGGCGAGCCGCCGCTGCTGTTTATGAGCCGCCAAAGCCATTTCAAAAACGGCGAACCGGTTCGCGGCGGCGTGCCGGTCATTTTTCCGTGGTTCGGCAATCGTGACGGCGAACCGTCGCATGGCTTCGCGCGCATCGCCGAGTGGCAACTGGTTAAAACGTCCGCAAATACCGACGGCGCGGTGACGTTGCATTTCGCGCTGCCAAAAATTTCGGGACGCGAGCAATGGAACGATTTGCGGACGGAATTTATCGTGACCGTCGCCGACACGTTGACGATGGAATTGACTTCCGCGAACGAAGCGTGTGACGAAACATTTGAAATCGAGAATTGCCTGCACACGTATTTTCACGTCGGCGACATCGGCGCGGTTTCCATTTCCGGCCTGGAAACATTGCCGTTCGATGATTTCGCTTTCGGCGCGAACGGCGCGCGACGCGCGGCGGAAAATGCCGTTTTGAAAATCACGCAGGAAACAAACCGCGTTTATTTTGATTCGCCGCAAACGGTGGAAATCCGCGACGAAAAATGGAAGCGCGCGATTCGCGTGGAAAAATTCCATTCGCAATCCACCGTCGTCTGGAATCCGTGGACGACGCAGAAATTACCGGATGATTTCGACCCGGCGGAACACGCGCACATGGTCTGCGTGGAATCCGGCAACGTGAAGCAAAATAAAATTTCGCTCGCGCCGGAGAAAACTTTTAATTTGAAAGTCGTTGTCAGCAGCAAATCATTTTAATTTGGCCATTGGCGGGCGGTTCCCGCTTGCACGGAATTGGCGGAGCGAATACAGTTTTTTTGTGAGCGAAATCATTTTTGAAGTTCAAGAAGATGAGGTGGACGGCGGTTACGTCGCCACCGCGATTGGACACGCCATCGCCACGCAAGGCGATACGCTCGAAGAGTTGCGCGAAATGGTGCGGGACGCGGTGCGCTGTCATTTCGGCGCCGGCGCGCCGGGACCAATGCCTTCGGTCATCCGGCTGCATTTTGTGCGCGACGAAGTTTTGGCGTCGTGAAAATTCCCCGCGACGTTCACGGCGACGATTTGGTCAAGGCGTTGCGTGTTTTAGGTTATCAATTCGACCGTCAGGACGGCTCGCACATGCGCCTTTCAACCCGGCTAAACGGCGAGCATCACGTCACGATTCCGAAACATAAACCGTTGAAAACCGGCACGCTCGTCAAAGGCGTGCTCAAACCCGTGGCCGCGCATCACCATTTGACGGTGGAAGAACTTTTGCAGAAAATTCGTTTGTGATTTCCGCCGTCGAAAATTTGCCAGCCGGAACGGATTTGGTTTCCCAAGTTGAGGAAATTTTTTCGTCAAGCGGCATTTTGTCGAAATCGAAAAATTTTGAATTTCGTCCGCAACAGCAGGAAATGGCGGTGGCGGTCGCACGCGCATTACAAAATCGCGAGCATCTCGCGGTCGAAGCCGGCACGGGCGTCGGCAAATCGCTGGCGTATTTGATTCCTGCAATTTTGTTCGCCGTTTCGCGCAAAAAGAAAGCGGTCATTTCCACGCACACGATCAATTTGCAGGAGCAGCTTACGGAAAAAGATTTGCCGATGCTCGCGGGCGTTTTGGGCGCGTTGCCGGAGCCGGTGAAGTTTTCCTACGCGATGTTGAAAGGCCGCGCGAATTATCTCTGCACGCGGCGATTGCAAAAGGCGATGCAGCAGAGCGGCCATTTGTTCACGTCGTCCGAAGCCGAGGAATTGCAGCGCATTTACGAATGGTCAAAGGAAACGAAGGACGGCAGCTTGTCGGATTTCGACATCGAGCCGGACGGCAAAGTCTGGGCGCAGGTTTGCTCCGAGCGCGGATTGTGCTCGCCGAAAACGTGCGGACATCAATCCGATTTTGCGAAGGACCACGACCCCTGTTTTTTTCAGCGGGTGCGAAATCGCATCTTGTCGGCGGACGTGGTGGTTTTGAATCATACGCTTTTTTTCACGCTACTCGGCGGCGTGGACGAGGAAATGGCCGGCGGCGTTCTTTTCAAAAACGACTTCGTGATTTTCGACGAGGCGCACACGATGGAAAACGTCGCGTCGCGGCACATTGGCTTGAGCGTGTCGAGCGGGCAGGTGCGCTATTCGCTGAACCGGTTGTGGAATCCACGGACGGAAAAAGGTTTGCTGGCGACCTTGCGCCAAGGCAAAGCCGTCCAACTCGTCGCGGGAATCTTGAGCGAGTCGGACAAGTTCTTTGAAAATGTCGAAAGCGCGTGCGAGGAAATTCAGGCCACCGCCAAGCCCAAATTTGGCGGCGGCGAAAATAATTCCGCCCGACGACGTGAGTGGAAAGAGTTGCGGATTCGTCGCGCCGAATTGGTGAAAGATAATGTTACGCTGCCGATTCAGCGATTGCGCGAGGCCGTCAGCGAACTTGTCAAAACGAGCGAGGACAAGGACATCGGGCAGGAATTGGTGGAATGCAATCGCCGCCTGGGCGAATTGAAAATTGAGGTCGCGGAATTTTTGAGCCAGCAGGCGGACGACCACGTTTATTGGGTGGAACGTGGCGGCAAGTCGCAGCGGAATCTTTCGCTGAACGCCGCGCCGGTGGACGTGGCGGAGTATCTGCGCCGGCGCCTTTTCGAGTCGGACACGAGCGTCATCATGACGAGCGCGACATTAGGAGTTTCAAGTATCAAGTTTTCAGTTTCAAGCAAGGCAGCCAGAAGTAGCGAACCTGAAAACTTAAAACTGAAAGCTGAAAACTCTTTGGCCTATTTTTCCAAACGGGCTGGTTGTGAATCAGCAACCAAACTCGTGGTCGGCACGCCGTTTGATTACGAGCGGCAGATGAAATTGTTCACCATCAAAAAAATGCCCGATCCGCGCGAGCACGGCTACGCGGACGCGCTGGTTCATTGGATCGAGCATTTCGTGAAAATGACGCACGGCAAGGCGTTCGTGCTGTTCACGAGCTACAAGCTGATGCAGGAAGTCGCGGAGCGGATGCGGCTGTTTTTTGAAAAACTGAAAATTGAATTGTTCGTGCAAGGCGCGGGCATTCCGCGTTCGACGATGCTGGAAAAATTCAAGGACGACGTGGACTCGGTGCTGTTCGGCACGGACAGTTTCTGGCAGGGCGTGGACGTGCCGGGCGAAGCGCTCTCGAACGTCATCATCACGCGGCTGCCGTTCGCCGTGCCGGATCATCCGCTGATCGAGGCGCGCATCGAGGCGATTGAAGCGCGCGGTGGCAATTCCTTCGGCGAATTTTCCTTGCCGGAAGCGATTCTGAAATTTCGTCAAGGCGCGGGACGGCTCATTCGCACAAAGACGGACACAGGCATCGTGGTGGTTTTGGACAACCGGATTTTGACGAAGCGATACGGACAGGCGTTTCTCGACGCGCTGCCGAAATGTCCGGTGGAGATTATGTGAACTACAAGTCTGTTGCTAAATACCAATTTTGGTCAATGTGCTTGAAGCCAATGTTTTCATACCCACCATGATAACGATCAATTGTCGGAATTTGATTAGTAGGTGTTTGGTCGAGCCAGTAAATCCAAATATGTCTGGTATTTCCAGCAAACCCCCATCCCCAGACCATAATTCCTGGATCACCATTCGTTCCCTCAGAACGAACACCACCATATCCATTAGCTTGTTTGAGCAGGACTAGGTATTGCTTAAAACGGCCCGTTGGAAAATTATTTTCAGACGGATACCCTAGGAAAAACGGTTTGCGTGTTTCAACTCCCCAACTTGCAACTCTGCTTAAATTTGTGTCTGCTTGAAGCATGTTCCGCAATTGTTCAAAAGCGGCACGATGCTCGTTAAAATTTTGAACTAATCCGATTTCTTTGGGCGGTCTAGGAGCAAGTAAATAGACGCAACCACCAAATGCCATGATACCAAATAAAAAAATGATTCCCACCAGCTTGATGTTCTTCTTCGAAAGCTCGGTCATACAAGTGTGTCACATTTATGCCCGCCAAAATCCCATGTCGAGAAGAAAGTGGCAGGAGACTCCAGGCCGAAACATTCTGCGGCCATAACGCGCCCAGAAAAACTTCCAGCCAGTTTTATTTCCTAGGAGTTGCGGGCGAATTTCCCTTCGGCGTCAATTCGTCTTTTTTCTTTTGCAAACACTCCGGGCACATGCCGTGGGAAGTCTGCGTGGCAAACCGGGAGTCGAAATAAGCCTCCATCGTCAGCCATTGGCCGTGGTCGCACACCTTGCGGCACCAGCCGCAGACCCGCAGGGATGCTTCCAAGTAGTGCAGCCGTTTCAACAGCCGCCGGGTCGCATAATGAACCCAGAGCCAGATCAAAGACAACACCAGCGTGCGCAAAATGGCCCGCCGCCAGTCGGGCGCGAAGGTCTCGCCAAAAATCAAATGAGGGATGTGGAGCGCTTCCACGAGCCAGGAAAGAATGATCAAAAAAGAAAAGCCAAAGGCTTCTTTTCCCAGAATCGAATTCCACTGATTTTTGGTTTGGTTCATGAAATCAACTGTGGTCGCCCCGGAATGGCTTGTCCAGAAAAAGCCGTCCGCGCCGCGCGGCCGAAAAATTGCTTGCCAAACCCCGCGCCTGCGTTCTAAGAGTGGCTTGAATCAGAATATGTTTTTGCCATGAAACACAAAATTAACCTCTCCCTCTGGGCCGGCGTCGTCCTGTTGCTGCTGGCGTCTTCGCTGCGGACTTTCGCCGGTTATGACATCTTCCTGGAACTGGACGGCGTCGAGGGCGAGGCGACCGCCGTCGGCTTTGAAAACCAAATCGTCGTCGCGTCTTTTTCGCACGGCATCACCAATCCGGCCACGACGAGCGTTGGTGGCGGTGGCAGCGTGAACATGCCGACGTTCACGGATTTGACGATCACCAAGTCGCTGGACAAGGCTTCGCCGCTGCTCTTTTTGAATTGCGCCCAAGGAAAACGTATCGCCACAGCCACCCTGACATTGTGCAGGCAAGGTCCAGACAAACCCACCGGGTTTTACACCATCAAACTCGCCGACGTTTTGATCACCAGCGTGCGAAGCAGCGGCAGCAGCGGAGGCGATTCGCGGCCAACCGAAACCGTCACGTTGAATTTTACCACCATTGACTGCAAATACGTGCCGCAGAATCCCGACGGCTCGCCCGGCACCCCGGTTGAATTTAGATGGGATTTGACGACCAGCAAGACGACCTGATTCACCGGCATCAGCCTTAATTTCCTGACTCCAGTGAAACCGCATTATTTTGCCACCTTGTTTTTGATGCTCTGGTTTCCCAGCGGAGCTTTCGGCTGGTCCGGTTATTTGCGGCTGGCCGGCGTCACCGGTGAGGTGCAGGAGGAAAATCACGTTGGCTGGATGAATATTTCGGCGGCAGGCGCGGCGAATCTGGCCAAAGCAGATACCAATAACGCCGCTCAAGGCCCGTTTTACTTCACCAAAAATCTCGACCAAGCTTCGCCCGTTTTGCAGTTGGATTGCGCGCAAGGCAAACACATTTCCTCCGGCGCGCTGGATCTTGTCGGCACGAATCTCACGCTCCCGTTTTTCCGGCTGAACCTGACCAATATCCTCGTCACTCAAGTCAGCACCGCCGGCCAGGCTGGCAGCGCTGAACGTCCGCAGGAAACCATCGGCCTGGCGGCGCAAATCACGGCGTGGCGTTACACGGAATTCAATGCCGGCAATGGACTGCCGAATTACATTAACAGCCAATGGGATTTTAGCCGCAACACCGGCGCCGGCGGCAGCCTGCCGCCGGCGTTTTTGATGTCCGGCATCCGGCTGACGGACGGCGTGCAACTGAATTGGCCGGCCACGGCGGGCAGGCGTTATGGTATTTATGCCGTGACGCAACTGGGGCAGCCGTTCACGCTGGTGGCCGTCGTCACCGCTGCGGCCACCGGCGCCATGACCAGCATCCAGCCGATGAACGGCAATGCGATGTTTTTCATCGTGCAGGAACTCCCCGAATAAATTGGCCGTTCGCACCCATTCAGGCCGGATGTTCCCCGCCGGTTTCTGCGCTTGTGCGCGGCGGTGACGCTTGCTAGATTCAGGCTTCGTTCTTGCCGTCTTGTCCGATGGTGTAATGGTAGCACAGAGCTCTTTGGAGGCTTTAGTCATGGTTCGAATCCATGTCGGACAACCAATTCCTTTCACGACATTCCGTCTGCCTTTCTTTAATTCATTTTTGGGCTGATGACCGGACGGTGGCTGCTTTGTTTTGATACAATGTTGTCCCGGTATTTTGCGGCTGGAACTGATCCGGCAAAAACGTCCGCCGCCACATGTTTTCACCGGCGCATTTCATTTCATCGGGAGGCACGGTTCTTGCATACACGGTTTTGACTATGGATAATTTTTACGTCGCCTGCGAACTTGGCGCGGAGCGCAGCCGGGTTTTAATGGGAAACCTGCGCGGGGGGCGGTTGACCATCAGCGAAACCCGCCATTTCCAAAATTCGCCGCTGACGGAAAACTTGTCCCGCATCTGGAACATTCCTGAAATGTATCGCGAAATTCTGGCGGGACTGCGTGAGATTGCGAATTACGAGGAAGCCGTCAGCAGCATCAGTTGCCATTCCTGGGGCGGGGATTTCATGGTCTTCGACCCGGACGGTTCATTGGACACGCCGGTCTGCCGTCCGCCGGAAACGAAGCTGACCACCGGCATGGAAGAGTTTTTCAGCCAAGTTCCCTGGGAAACCGTTTATGATGAAACCGGCGTGATCCCGCAGCCGGACGACACGCTGTTCCAGTTGGCGTCCGAAAACTTGCGGCAGCTAAAACGCGCCGGCCGGCTGCTGCCGGTGGCGGACGGATTCAATCATATTTTATCCGGCGTGCCGCGCGTCGAAATGTCCTTGGCCGGCGGCACCCAGCTTTTCAATCCGCAGACCGGAACCTGGTCGGAACGGCTGCTGGCGGCCGCGCGGCTGCCGTCAAAAATGTTTCCCCGGCTCGTGCCGCCCGGGATCGCGCTGGGGGCGATGCGCACAATAATTTCCAAGGAAACCAAACTGGACAACGTGCAAGTCGTCGCAGCCTGTTCGCATGAACTGATGGCGGCGCTGGCCGGCCTGCCCGTCGCCGCGAATGAAAACTGGGCGTTTATCCGGCACGGCTCCTGGGCGCTCATGGGAACTGAAATCGCCGAACCCATCGTCAGCGAGGCCGCCCGTGAACTTCAGTTCTCCAACCAAATCGGCCTGGGCGGTTCCACCGGTTTTCACAAGCGGATCATGGGCTTTTGGGTTTTGGAGGAATGTGAGCGCCATTGGCGGACGCAGGACCGGGAAATTGACCGGAACGTGCTCATTCATTTTGCCGGCTCGTCGCAGCCGTTTGAATCGTTGGTGGATTTGACTGATCCGCGTTTTCAGACGTCCGGCGACATGCCGTTCAAAATTCAGGAATTCTGCCGGGAAACCAACCAGACCATTCCTCGCAAGCCCGGCCAGATCACCCGCTGCGTGCTGGAAAGCCTGGCCTTTTTACACCGCAAAACCCTGTGCGAAATCGAAGCCATGACCGGACATAAAATCACCCGGGTGTTTGTGTTGGACGGCCAGCAGCACAGCGTCTTGAATCATTTCACCACCAACGCGCTGCAACGGCCGGTGGTGGTTGTCCCGCCCGGTTCCGGCGCGGCTGGCAACCTGATCATGCAGGCGCAGGCGCTGGGTCATGTGGCAACTGTGGCGGAAGCCCGCGATATTTTAAGCCGTTCCATAAAAACCCAGACCATCGTCCCGCACAGCCGCGCCTGGGACGAGGCGTATGCCCGGCTGGCGGATCTGGTTCCCGCCTGAACGGCGCACGCGGAATTGCACGTGATTTTAGCAATTTTGGAGGAAAAAGAAAATGGAGCGAGCGAAGGGATTTGAACCCTCGACATTCACGTTGGCAACGTGATGCTCTACCAACTGAGCTACGCTCGCGTCCAGAAAGTGGAGTGATAATAAGCCAACCGCGCCGGCAGGCAAGCCTGAATTTATCCCAACTTGGCCGGTTCGCCCAGCGTGGCCCGGACAACTTTCAGGAGATAATCGTGTTCCAAGGGCTTTTGAAAAAAGGCCACTGCACCCGTGGTGGTGGCCCGTTGACGATCCGTGGGATCTTCGCTGCCGGTGATGACGATGATCGGGATTTTTTTGGAGGTGTCCAGCCGGTGAAACCATTCCATGATCCGAAAACCGTCCCACGGCACGCCGGCGACATCGGGCGGGAAGCTTAAATCCAGTAAAATTAAATCGGGCGATTCCGTGCGCGCCGCCGCGACCGCCGCCGATCCGTCCATGGCGGTTAGAACCTGGTAGCCGGCGCCTTGCAGCTTGAGCGAAATGGTTTTAATGACGATTTCATTGTCGTCCACCACTAAAATTTTCTTGGGCGTTGCGCCAGTGCTCATAGATGAAACATTAACAGATGCTTGGTTTGAAACCGCAATCTTAACCTGAAACTAGCAAAGGTCTTGCCAAGCGCAAAGTTATTTCTCGGCTTTGCCTGGAACGCCTGCCGCCGCTAAACTACGCGCGTGAGCAATGAATTTTATGCGTCCGGCGAACAGCGCGCCGCCAAGGTGAACGACCTTTTTGCCCGGATTGCCCGGCGCTATGATTTTCTGAACGACCTTCAGAGTTTTGGCCTGCACCGAAACTGGAAACGCCGCGTCGTTAAACTGGCCAAGGCGGCCCCAGGCATTCGTGCCGTTGATCTTTGCTGTGGCACCGGCGACATTTCGTTTGCGCTCGCTCAACGCGGCGCGGAAGTGACCGGCCTGGATTTCAGCCCGCAAATGCTCGAAGTCGCGGCGCAACGACAAGGGTGCAATCCGCAATCCGCAATCCGCAATCCGCAATTCATTCAAGGCGATGCCCAGCAGCTTCCTTTTCCTGACAATCAATTCGACATCGTCACGATCGGCTACGGTCTGCGAAATTTGACGAGCTGGGAGCGCGGGGTGGACGAAATGTTTCGCGTGGCGCGGCCGGGGGCGCGGCTCATCGTGCTGGATTTCGGCAAGCCGCCGAATGCGCTTTGGCGCGCGCTGTATTTCGCGCATCTGAAAATGTCCGTGCCGCTCATCGGCCTGTTGTTTTGCGGCAATGCGTCCGCCTACGCCTACATTTTGGAATCGCTGAAACATTATCCGGCGCAACTGGCGGTGGCGGAAAAGATGCGCGCGTTGAAGATGAAAAATGTCCGCATCATCAACCTGCTCGGCGGGGCGATGGCAATCAATTACGGGGAAAAAACGGAATGATTCTGTGGAGATAATTTGCAGTCTATTTCATTATTAGGCCACATAGTTATATCTGCTCATCTGCCATCGTGCGACACTTCCATCGGCATCATCAATCCCATGTGGCAAATGTCGTAGCAATAAAAATCATAAGCACGCCGACCAAACCAATCTCTCGTCACCGCTGCTCTAGCTGGCGCGTAAAGCTTCCAAGAAGATGACTCAACATTCGGCTTCCATAAATAATCCAACACGAACGGCGCGGTAAGAAAATACAAAACCACAAAACCAACCGCTGTGCCGTAAATCCAAAACAATCTTTTCTTCCAACGCTTCATGTGACCTAACGGACAAAAGCTGAGCCACGCCGCTGGTGACATCCGCCAACCGGAAACCCGAAGCGGAAACTGCCAGGCGTAATCGGCGTTGGCTCCAGCGCTGTGTTAGACCACATGTTTTGCATATCATCCTTCATGGCCAAGTATGCTGCAAGCAAACATCCGACTTGCCATCAAACTCGCGGACTGAATAACGCCTCGCAAACTCTGCAATCGAGCTAGGCTGCTCATCGCCGATAACTCCCGCCATGCTATTGCAAAAGTGGTAGGTGCTGTAATACCAACGCCCGTCAGAACCGTGCGCGAGAAATAAATGGTCAATGAATCCGTTGTTGAAACCGTGGTAAAATGAATAGACCAAAAACTCGCCATTCGTCATCAAAATCACATGCTCGTTCGCCCAGCCAAAATTCAGGTTCGGAGTGGGATGCTTAATCTGGTCTATCTCGGTGAGAATTTCCGCATTCGTCATGGACATGCTCGCAAGCTGTGGAAGTGTCGCGACCATCCAACCAGTGCGTGCTCGCTCATACTTGTAATGAACTAACGCCCGCAAACAAAACAGCGAAAGAATGAGAACCGCCGGAATCGCGAGCAAGATGATAAGCTTGCGGCTAATCGCTCCGGTTTGACGATGCGTGCTCATGTGGCCTAACAGGTGATTAAGAAGGCGTAGATAGAGGGTTGATTCTGCCTATTCCTTTTGATGCTCATGGACAATGCTAGTCTTTTGCTTGGCGTTGTCAATGGGGGTTTCGGTCAACGATTTCAAAGGTAAAGCCAGAAGCGTAGTGTCGGAAACAAATCGCCACCCGCATTTTGATTGCCTGTATTTCGGGCACAAGCCCTTTGCCTTTGAAAAGAAAGCGGCTGGCGCGACTATAAAGGGCGCGGTTTATTTTCCGCCAAGTTGAATGGTCATGCCTTCGCGCGCGGCTTCGACTTTTAATTTCCCGTTCCGCTTTTTCACCAGCGCACGGGCGTGTTTGACGAACGCGTCAATTTTTTTGTCGTCGTGGTCGGGATCGTGATGGAAAAGCACGAGTTTTTTCACGCCGGCCTTGAGCGCGAGCGCCACGGATTCATCCACGCAGCCGTGGCCCCAGCCGATGTGCCGCCGGTATTCGGCGCGGTCATATTGAGAATCCAGAATGAGCACATCGGCGTCGCGGATGAAATCAATCATTTCAAGGTCGTCGCCGCCCTGGCGCGGCTCAACATCGGGGAAAAATACGATGACGCCATCGGGCGAAAACAACCGGTAGCCGATGGCGACGCCGGGATGATTGGCGCGGGTGGCGCGGATGAGAACAGGGCCGATGGAAAAATCGTAATCCACCAGTTCTTCAATCTCAATGTTGCTGGGCAGCTTGGAGAACGGCACGGGAAAATAGGTGCTTTCCATCTGGCCGGTGAGCGCCGCCACGAGGCTGGTGCGGGCGCCTTCGCAGCCCAGGATGCGCAGCCGGCAGCGGGATTCGTAAATCGGGGCGAAAAACGGCAGGCCCTGAATGTGATCCCAATGCGTGTGTGAAATGAGGAGGGTTAGATTGAGCGGCTGGCGTTTGAATTCGTCGAGGAGCGACTGGCCGAGCTTGCGCAAGCCGGTGCCGGCGTCGAGAATGATGATGTCGGAACTGCAGCGGATTTCAATGCAGGTGGTGTTGCCACCGTAGCGCACGGTGCCCGGTCCCGGTGTGGGAATCGAGCCGCGCACGCCCCAAAACTTGATGTGCGTAGCAGTTTTGATGATGGATATTACCGCAGCGAAGCCGAAAAATAAAATTCAAAAAATGAATTTTGCCGGATGGCAGCGTGAATTCCATCGGAAAAACACGGGAAATAATCTTGCTTTTGCATGTTTTTAATATATTTTCCTGCGCCCGGTTGGGTTGGTAGCTCAGTTGGTAGAGCAGTGCCCTTTTAAGGCATTGGTCCGGGGTTCGAGTCCCCGCCAACCCACCAGCTTTCGCATTTCAACTGGCCGAACCTT
>Ga0164241_10002572_pt1 | contig 19331 bp, 17 predicted proteins | sample OricomyardsoilBY_FD_108780 | JGI IMG/M metagenome (GOLD analysis project Ga0164241, IMG submission 108780) | Backyard soil microbial communities from Emeryville, California, USA - Original compost - Back yard soil (BY) | ecosystem: Environmental > Terrestrial > Soil > Unclassified | place: USA... | reverse complement strand
GCTCGGGCTCGATCTGATGAGCCGCAACAACGGCACGCGGCACGAAACCGCCTTCACGGTCTCGATCGAGGCGCGCGAGGGCGTGACCACCGGCATCTCCGCCGCCGATCGCGCGCGCACCGTCTCGGTCGCGATCGACGCCGCCAAGGGCAGGGACGATATCGTCACGCCGGGCCATGTCTTCCCGCTCGTCGCGCGCGACGGCGGCGTGCTGGTCCGCGCCGGGCATACCGAGGCCGCGGTGGACGTCGCGCGGCTTGCCGGGCTCAACCCCGCCGGCGTGATCTGCGAGATCATGAACGAGGACGGGACGATGGCCCGGCTCGACGATCTCGTCACCTTCGCGCAATTCCACAATCTGAAGATCGGTACGATCCGCGACCTGATCGCCTATCGCCGTCGCTACGACCATCTCGTCGAGAAGCGCGCCGAGGCGAAGTTCGCCAGCCGCTGGGGCGGCGAGTGGCGCGCGATCACTTATTGGAACAAGGCCACCGGCACCGAGCAGATGGCTTTGGTCAAGGGCAAGGTGACGCCGGGCAAGCCGACATTGGTGCGGATGCACGCGCTCTCGCCCTTCGCCGACCTGTTCGGCGAGGATGGCGAGCGCGGCCGCATGCTCGCGCGCTCGATGGAGATCATCGGCGCGGAGGGTGCGGGCGTGATCGTCGTCATCAACAAGCCGCGCAGCGACGCCTTCACCACCGCGGTGAAACGCAAGGCGGGCGATCTCTCCGCCGCCGACATGGAGGAATTGCGCGATTACGGCGTCGGCGCGACGATCCTGACCGAGCTGGGCGTCGAGGACATGATCCTGCTCACCAACACGCATCACACGCTCGTCGGCCTCGATGGCTACGGCCTGTCGATCGTCGGCGAGCGGCCGATCTCGGAATAGCCGTCACCCCGGACTTGTTCCGGGGGGTATAGTGATAGCGGGTCGAAATTGCATTTGTGACCACACCCGACAACCGCGAAGGTGTTGCCCGTCAAAATCGCCCGTTGTCCTTTCGCCAAGGTATTAATCGAAGAAGGAGCCCGGCCGTGAAATGTGAGGCGGTGGCCTCGTCGAAAATCAGCGTGATAATTGAGCGAAGAACGCGGAGGGCAAGAATCGCTGCTAGAACAGGTGCCAATGCCACTGCGCCGATCCAAAACCACCACGGCAGAATTGGCCATATCAATTTTGCCATCGGCCAAACGAAGTGAGTGATTGCCGGCATAACGAAAAGCCATCCCTTTTTTTGCCTTGCCAGCAATAGGCAAACTCCAGCCACCCCCGCCCAGAAAAATAGGCTGTCAGCCCAAGACATGGTTCTGCTCGGTGTTTTGGGGGTGCGATCCGGTAACCGCTGACGCTATGATCAATACCGCCGCTATAAGCAGAATACGAATAGCCGCTCGGCGGTATCCTATGATTATGGCGAAGCCCCCTAGCATAATTGCCAAGACTCCAAGTTGGCTAGCGATTGCCGACATTTGCCCTGTCCTATTTTGCGCTGCCGCCCGAAGTGGCGTTGCGTAGAAAAGCGGGATCGCTTGACGCCCCGAACGATATGGCGGGAGCGCCAAACTCATCGAACCAGCGCGTCCAAAACTGTTGCGCGGTTTCCTGCTTACGCAAAAACGCTGGACGGTGGAGCAAGTCGATGCGGACCGTCACGTTCGCAAAATTTGGCTTCAAATCGCGAGCCAATGGCGAGCGCTGATAATCACCCCAAGAACCGTGCTCGTCGTAGCCAGAAAAAATCTTTGGGCTATATTCAAGAAGGTCGGACACGATGCGGAGTCGCCGGTGTGGCACAGAGGCGTTAAAATCCGGGCGCCACGTTATTGAAGTCACGGTTTCGAGGATGGGTGACGTACTGGCGGTCGGAACGCGTGTTAGGCGTTCAACAGCATGGTCGATCGGCCATTCAAACTGCCGACGCCAAAGTGCATCGGTCATAGTCGGGTTGCCGGTAAAGCTACTCACTGTTGTGCCGTCAGGTGGGCGACATAGTGACACAATAACCTTCGGCTCGAACGGGGAGTCGGAGGACATAACCAGTAGTATCAAGCGACCGTAAACCGGGATGCGCGTTCGCTCTTCCTCTACCGCCTCGCGCCATTGGGATACTTGGGTCGCGGACAGAGCGTCGGTCGCGTCCAACAATAATGCCGTTGTCGCAGGCGGGAGTTTGTCAATCTGGCAGCCATCCTTGGGGTTGATCGCTGGCGACTTTGCCTGACATCCCGTGATGGCCGCGCTGATAGCAAGAGCCCAAGCATGTCTAATTGGACTCTTCGACGAAAATGTAGGGATCAACATACGCGCCTCCAATTATACCAACGACAAGGTCGGGGAGTTGCTGGGATGCTCTAGGCCACGGGATCGCACCCGAGCGCGATCGATTTGCACTGCAAATTCCGCAGTTCCTTCCTTTGCCAAGGTAAGGTAGGCGCTCTCAGCGGCAGCAACCGCGAGCCTGTTCATTTCGCATATCGTCGCGGCGCGGTTTGCCGCGTCGAATGCAACTTGGGGATCAGGCAGGCTGCTCTCGATTGGTCCTGCATTCGCCCCCGAATTGAAATGCTGTGGTGGGGCTAGGTTGCCACGCGCTTTCAAATTGGCGGCTCGATATATTCGCAAGAGATTCCCCCCAACAACAATCCATTCGCCGACCGTGGCTTTGATTTCCTGCGTTCGAACCCGGATTGCGTTGGCAATTCGCTTTATAGTTTTCATCTGGCGAGCTTCGGTGGCGGAGCGGCGGCGATCATCCGATCGAAGTCTGGCGATATGTTTGGTCGCCAGAGCGCCGTAGGCGTCGTGGCCGTCTCGGATGGCCTCGGTAGATTTCTCCAAGGCGAGATGCCGTTTGGCATATCCCCAAAGCTGGTCCCAAGGCGTGCTCGCTCCTCCCGCGAACTTCCACATCGCGATGGAAAAGACGGCCAGCCCAAGAATGCCCAGCACCCCGGCCTCTGGCGAGGCTTGAATGGCGGCGGATAAATCATCCCATGTAACGTGCGGGAACGGAGTTTTTTCGGTTGCGGTTCGATACCACTGAAGTTCGGCTGCGCCTTGAAGGCGCCATCTCACAACAAATGCCTGGAACACGATTGCGGCCAAAGACGTGATGGTCACGCCCACACCACCTAACCAACGGAGCGCACGCCGCCTCGATCGCAGCGACCGAACACAGAACAGGCCAGCGCATAAACCCAGCGCCATGTTGGCGGCGGACACGCCCGCCGAAACGTAAATGCCGCCCATCAGTCCGTTCGCATTTGCGCCAGCGAACGCGAACGCATTGAACAGCGTTTCGGTGAAAGCCACTCCCGTCATCAGCAACCAAAAACGTCGCGGATTCCGGCTGTATTCGGCATCGCGCGTTACAAGGTTTTCGTCGCGGAACACGGCAAGCGACGCCCTCGCGCGCGATTCCGCGCCGACCAGTCGATCACACTTTTCGGCCAGATTCAGCTTGAGTGCGGCAAAGTCGCTTTCCGAATTTTCTATTTCGGCTCGACCATTGAAGACGGCAGGGAGGCGTGCTTCGATGGAATCCCGAGCGACGCCAATCCAATTAGCCAGCGCCTGCGAGTTCAGGCTTATTTTTTCAGCGATCACCAATCCGATATCGCGTTCGCAATCGTCCGGCTCGGTCGCGGTCGGCTCAGGAAGCCCCTGCAAACCCGCCGCGCGAGCACGTTCGAGCACCCGCAAATCGCGAGCTAGGGTCTTTTGGACTGGCACCATCGTGCTCGAACCGCTGGGAAGAAAGCGCGTCCGGGTGAATGGCGACTTCGCGAACGGGTTGATCATTTCCAGAATGCCGGTCATGGCACCGCTCCTTTGGGTTGAGTGTTTACCGGAGACGCCCGTCACACCTCCGGCGGTCGTCTTACGCAGCTCTTTCGACGCGAATGCCGATGGCCGGTGGCAGAGGCGTCGCAGTCGCGAACTCGAACTGATCGAAGATCACGCTTACGAGACCGCCTTTACCCACGAGGGGAATAAGTGACGTTCCGCTATCGGTCGGCAGCGCCACGACCCGCTTCCCGCGCGCGTAGATATAAGGTGTCGCCGCCTTTACGACGGGGGACGGCGCGGCGATGAAGATTCGGGCAGCCGACACGATCACGTCCGCGAGCTCCCCTTGTAGGAGCGTCAAGACCGAAGCGTTGATTTCGATCGGCGTCCAGCCTCCGCGCACATTGCGGCCCGGCAGATCGGGGCCAGTAATGACAATACGTCGAGCGATGCCAAACGGCTCAATCGCCTTGTCGATCTCAGCGAAGTTGATGAGGCGGCGTCCATCATTCGACACCGCGCGCGCATCTAGGATAAGGATCGCGTTACCGCGGTTATCGTTGGCCGGGGTTTTGCCCGTCAATTGCCGGTTCATGTCTCACCCTCCATTGTGCGAATCGGCTTAGTCCGACTCGATGGAGGCTGTGCCCGCGAACAAGTTCGTTGCTCAAAGAAGTAGTGCGCAACCTGTTTGGAAATGCGCGCAGTTCGGCGAACCGCTAAGCTTTACAACCGAAACTATGCGAAACGAACGTCGTTTCGGGTCGAAACACTATTGCGTATAGCGACGCCCAAGCCATAAATATGGATTGGTCATATGAACGCTGGGGGCGCGTCGTGTCAACCAAAGACAGTGGGCTAGACGCTAACGATTTCCCAAAAAAATGGGCCGCTATGTGTGCTTACGCAAGTGGCCAGGCTAAAGAACTTGTTCTTAAAGCGTTCTGGCCCGAAATAACGGAAGGTGCAGCAGGAGCGCTTAGAGGAAGCCTAACAAAACGATGGTTAAAGCCGTCCAATACCTCGATCGGTGGGGCGCATTTAAAGAAGTGGTTCGACGCTGGCTTCAAGCCAACAATTGACTTTCAGGGTGACTACAAAGAATTCCTTAGTTTATTATATGAAGATTGGATTGTGCGATGCAGCGAGGACTTCCAGCGTAAAGCCAAATCTGCATCTCCTATAAAAGGGGGCTCAACCAGCGGAGCGGTTTTCGAACATGAGGATTGTATAAGGTTTGATTTAGGTTCTGTAGTCGCTTCCAACGATGTTTGGGACAACGAAGGCGTTATAGATCAGCGGTTTATGTACGCAGATCAAAGGGCCGTATCACAATGGGAAAATGTGAGAAAATACGGTGATTACGAACTATACGAATTGTGTCTTTCTATATCAGAAAAAATCACCCCAAAAAAAATAAGAGAAGTGGAGCGGGTGTCAAATAACTCGTTTTCAAGGATAGTTTTATTTGGAGCCGGCTCTCCTGATAAAGACTGGGCGATAATACGCGGCCTTCTTTTGGGAAACAAAAGAAGCCTCAGAGTAGATATTTGCGACGCCTCGTTCTATATGCTCGCACAGACCAAGAGCGAAATCATAAAATTTACGGATCAGCCAGCAGCCGGTGATATTGGCGGACGAATAGATATCGTGCTTCACTGCATCGATTTTACAGAATGGTCGTCCGTTCAGCGATTCATCTTTAACGATAACGGCCCGACGATATTCGCCATACTTGGTGGGACGATAGGGAATATCGACGAAGAACATTTTTTTGATATTCTTTCGCGGATCATACATAAAGACGATTTACTCGTTATTGCTGGAAGTTTTTACAAAGATAGTTTGGATATTACGAATAATGGGCAGCGTGACAGTGAGTCGCAATATGCTCTCGATGCAAAAAGAATAACCATAAACACTGTATCAAATCTGTTAGAGAAGGTTTGCGAAAAAAAGGAGCAAGACTTATCGCGGATTGGTATGGCAAAACTAGTTTCTGTTCCATTCGTTGATGCAACAAAGCTACCTAGAAAGATGAGAAGCTCTATACCGGGAACGATGGCATCTGTGTTTGAACTGCCATCGGAATGGGTCCAAGTTGGCAAGAGCAAGTTGCCATTTGAAACGGTACGGCTTTTTACGTCTAGGCGATATATAGCGTCGGAACTCAAGAAATACCTAGAACAGAACTACCATTTCTCTTGTGTCGATGAAGCCATATCAGTGGGGGGTGCTTATCCATTTGCTCACCTTTTCTTCCGAAAGAGTTTGGACGTATCGCCCCCTCGTAAGGTAATTGAGCAAGAGAGCAGCGCCGATTCCGATGGCGGTTTCGTTGAACCAAGCCGAGAGACCAGCCCCGTGCCAAATCAACGCGGCGCTAAATCCGCCGATAATCGCGAAGAGTAGGGAGCCGCCGGAATGGCGTAGGTGGAGCACCTTAATTATAACGGCCCCGGCGACTGCAGCACCGATCATCGAAATCGCGCTTACGGCCAGCGTGAATACGTTTCCCGGCAAGGCGAGTGAAAGTGCCACCGTCACCAGCCCCAAAATAAGGATGAATGGCGTAGTGATCCGTGGACTCGCAATTTGTCGGAGGCCGAGCAGGTCGCGCCGAATCGTCTGAGAAATTGCGATTAGCAGGCCGTTGCTAGTGCTCGCGATCGTGGCGAAAACGTCGGCGAATATGACGCCAGTTGCGATTGCGCCGACATTCTCGCGAAAGAATAAGCTTAGGCCCGTTTCCGGGTCGGCGATCCCCGGCTGAACACCCCGCAGGACGATGCCGAAAACCGTCATTGCCAGCCAAGTGCTTTGCAGAAAAAGAATGTAAATCCACCATGCGGCTTTCGTCTCTTGTGGCGACTCCCCGGCCATGTAGCGAGAGACGATCTGCGGTTGCCCCAGCCCGAACCCAACGGCCGCTCCTGCATAACCCAACATAAAGGCGGTCGCGGCGATGAGACCACCGCCCGCGAGGGGGTTCAAGAAGTTACCTCCGGCCAACGCCAGATTTGACCAAAAACGCGACCCCATCGCGCTCGCGCTCGAAAGCACGACCCACAATGCCAACACCGTGCCGCCAATCCGGATGAAGGCTTGCAAGGTATCCACATAAACGGAGCCACGAAATCCGCCGATTGCGGAATACAGCACGATTACCGAACCAAAGCCGAGCAACGCCGTGAGTGATGTAATATGAAAAACGCCCCCTAGAAATTTCTCCCCGGCAAGCCATTGTGAAGACGTATAAACGGATAAAAACACAACAAGTATTAAGGCGACAAGCACGGAAATGATTTTGGCGGTTATCCCGGAAAGGTCGAATGTCAGTAATTCTGAAAGCGTCACCGCCTTCGATTCATGCGCCAACCGGTTCAGCTTATCGGGAAAGATGGTCCAATAGATGATATCGCCGATTAGCCATCCCAGCGGCAGCAGAAGCCATTGTGCGCCGCCCGCATAGCCAAGCCCCACGGCCCCGGTGACTATAAATCCGCTGTTGCCGGTGGTGGCAGCGCTAAGGCCGATCATCCATCGGTTAAGGCTTCGGCCGGCGAGATCTTCTTCTGCGCTACTCGGTTGGGATTTCAACCGAGCGTAGATGGCCGCCCCGAACGTGAGCAACAGTGTAACGAAGAATACAATCACGGCGGTCGGTTCGGCATTCATAGTCCCGATCCTTCAACTTGGACGGAGCGATGAAGCTGAGTTTCTGCCGTTGCGGCAAGAAAATGTTCCGCAATTTTGCGCAACAGTCGAGATGCCCTAGAATCGCCTACCTCAGCTTTCGCCGCAAGTTTGAAGCGTCGATCCCCAATCGCCGCGCCACAGGACGCAACCCTTCTCGCGCGACAGCTTCGCGCAATCGATCAAGCTTGTTTTTTCGGTCGAGATTCAATTTGTCAAAAAGCCGCACGGCGGCTGACAATCGCCCAGCTATCGATCGCGGCAACGATCGTGCGGAGAACGACTTGAGTCGAGCGGGCGTCGTGCCGAGTGCCTTCGCGACCTTGGCCGCGCCGACACGCAAGATTAGCCGTGCCAGCTCGGCAAAGAGCTTGTCGCGATCGGCGTCATCTATGCCGTAATCGGGTTGCGCATCGTTCAACCCAAGCACGGCTTGCCGCTCCCAATCGTTCGATTCCTTGCCGATATGTTGCGCCGCTATCATTCGGACGTGACGGCGAAGCGTCGTGCCATGATCGAGATAATCGCCGTTCAGGAATTTGGATTCGGGCTGGATATGATACGTCGCCAGCGCGTCTGCATAGGACTTGAGCGCCGATACCGGCACGGGCGCGCCGGTTTCGCGGTCGAATACCGACGCGGCGACATTTTCAAAGTCGCGGTCAAACGGCGCGATCGGCTTGACGGGTTTGAGTGCGGCGCGCCGACGCCCGCGTTTCTTCAACACAATCCGCTCCCCGTCCAAGGCGGGTTTCGCCGATAGCGACAACAGAAATCCAAAGGGTTTGACCTGATCGCGCGGCGACCGGCCAGCATTATAGCCGTTGAACCAGCGCAACAGTTCTGGGCTGGTCGCGCCGTAGCGACTGATCGCGGGATTGCGGAGCGCCGGATGATAGTCGCGGCGCACCTGATCCGGACTCCCGGCAATCGCGGCGGCCACGATTTGATGCCAAAGGTCGCAATGCCAGCGTTCGGTCCCTTCGCGCAAAACCGACTTGTGCGGAGTCGGTAAGTCGGACGGCGCATCCGCCTCACGATAGGGCGGGAGCAAATGCCCAAGTCCGTGCGCCGAAACCTTGCGCATAATCGATTTTCGGTCGGGGGCGATATTGAACAACGCATACCGTTTGGCCGATATTGCCCAGCAATAAATCCGTTCCGGTTCGCCGGTTTTGAGCGACGCGTTTTCGGCTTCAACTTTCAGGATCGACCCGCCCAACCCATAGGGGTTTAGCGGTGCGAACCAATCGACGATCGTGGCAACGCGGTCCGAAAAATCGCTGGCGGGCATATCGTGCGGCTTGGCGATTGCCATGCTGTCGGTATCGCAAAACGCCCAATCCAAACCGTGTTTGGCAATCAGCGTTTCGGCTAGCGCGAGCATCAACCGCGCCGCGCCCGTTATCAGCGTCGCCAGCAACGGATGAAAAAACGGTCCCGGTTCTTCGGCCTTGTCGGTCGCGAAACTGAACGGCGCGCCCACCGCGTTATTGACGGTCGCCATCATCTTTGCGGCAAGTGTGGCGACGTTGACCTCTACCCAAATCCCGTAACTTGTCGCATTGGCCGCGATCTTGAGCGCGTGTTGTTCGGTGTCGAGCGCGTCGCGTAACGTGCCGCTTGCCGCGTCGCGCCGCTCCTTGACCGACTGGCGCAATTCAATGGCGCGCTTGAAAAAGTCGGTATTGGCCGGATCGACGCGATAGTCGGGATTGCCGCTGATATCGATTGGTTGCATTCCAGTTTGGATTGGTCCCGGCTCGAATGCGATCGATTCAATAATTTTCGGCGCTTTGCCGGTTAGCAGCTTGGCCGCGATACAATCGGCGAGCGTGAACCAAAGCGGGTAATCTGTCGTCAAATGGTTCGCGCCGATCGTCACTTGAGGCTCCCCGGAATAGGCGGCGCGCACCGGAAAGATATCACCTTGCGGTGATATCCGAACAAGCGTCGCCAATCGCGGCCATGTCGCTTGCGATTGAAGCGAGCCTAAATCTGCCGTTTCGAGAAACTGGCGCGTTTCGACCGTGGCTTCGCGCCATGTCATGCCGCTTGCGATCACGAAACGCCACAGCCCCATGAGGGTGCAAACGGTCGGATACATCGATAGGAAATCGCACAAGATCACTTGGCGAATTTCACGACGGATGCGGATTTCCGATCGCCCGCCGTAATAGGTGCCCATGATGGTGCCGAGCATCTTGCGCGGGAAATTGGGCTGCGATTTCAGAAAGGGCGTAATACCCATCGCGCGGATATACGCCTTGCCGATGCTCGCTTCACTGTAAGCGTGTTCGGGATGCAATTCGGGAAGTCCGAGTGAAGCGAGCCGAACGCATAGTTCCGAATAACATTCCCACGTCGTTTGCACGTCGCGAACCGCGTAAGCGATCATGTCGGCGGTAACGGGGCCGGAAAATTCATCAAATTCCAGCTTGGGATTTTCGACTTTCAGGAAGGTCGATAATCCTGCCAGCGAAAACGAGCGAGCGAACAGCGCGCCGCCGAGCGTTTTCACGTCAACGAAATGCCCGGCGCGGTGCGACGTTTTCAATCCGCGCTTGCGTTGTCCCCGGCTGTCCAATTGTCCGGCCGTGGCGGCGAAGCGAATGAACGCCATCCGCCGTGACAAGTGTTTGACCTGAACGTGCGGATAGATTTTCTGGCGCGATAGCGTGAACGAAAATCCGCCGCGCATTTCGGTTCTCGCCGAGCCGTGTGCGATGGCGATACGCGAAATGTCGAACGGAAGGTTGAAGCCGACGATCGACGCGCGAAGCTGCCAGCCGATCGCGAAGAATATCTCGTCGATGAATTGGTCGCGGGTAAGCAAGCGCAAGCCGTTGGCGTCGGCATAGGCGCGGAGCGTCGCCACTTCGCTGTTGCTAACGCCATCGGGATCGAAGAATATGCCAGCTTCATGGAGTGCGCCGGCATTGCGCACCTGATACGTCCCGAACCGAAGCGCCTGTCCCGGATCGGTTGTGGTTTCGGTATCGAAAATCACGGTCCAGGGCGAAGCGGCCAACTTGGACTTTTTGCGCTTCGCGGGCGGTCCGTCGCTTACCGTTCGGAATTTTGGCCCGACAAAAGCCCGCAATGCGATCGGCAATTCGTCGCTGATCGGCGGAACGACGGGCGCGCTCACGATGCCGCTCCTTCATGCGATGCGCCGCGAGCGATCAGCGCCGTGCCGAACGCGTAGAGGCGTTCGATGATGATGCGCAGCAAATCCGCCAGCCCGAGCAGGAAATGTCCGATCCGATCGAGCAGCACATCGGCGCTAGGATCGAACGGCGGATGGTCGCGCTGATCGTCGCTCACTTTGCGATGGCAGTTCCGGCAGATAATAACGGTTGCGCAATCGCGGCCGTAATCGACGACATGATGCAATTCCAAGGAACGATCATCGCGCTCGCCGCATGTCCCGCAACGCGGGTGATCCGTTTTCAGTTTTTCGAGGCGCCGTTGCTTCCGCACTTCACGCGCCAGCTCAATCTTTTCCATAATCCATCCTTTCAAAGCACAAGCCGGTAAATGTCGGTGAACACCTCGCTTCCGGCGGCGGCGAGGCGGTGAAGGGTGTTGGGATTGGTTTCGAGCGAGTGCGCTTTGTCCTTCGTGTCGATCACAGCGCGGCCCGCGAACGGCGCGAGCAATTCGATATCGTTCGATGACAGGAAGGCTTTGACGGCGTTCAGATACTCGCCGTTGAGCGACGCTTGATCGAAATCGCGCAGCACGCGCTGGCGAATTTCGCCCTTGGAAATGACGCTCATTTCCCGCTGGCGATCGTCGCGGATTTTGAGCGAGCGTCCGCGCCCTTCGATCGCGACGTTTTCGCGAAGGAAGCGGCGGAAGCGTTCGGGAGAGATGCTGACTGACTTTGCGGCGCTGGCCTGATTGCCGATGCGACGCAGTTCCTTCAGCGCCACTTCTAGCCGACCGTCGTGCGCAAATACGGCGCGCGGTCGCACCGGCGCTTCGCCAAGGCGGGCATGGCCGCGCCCTTGCGATCGGGACAGGCCGCGCGCCGTCGCAATGGCGATGCGGCGTCGATATTCAGCTTTGTAGTCGCGAAGCGCTGCCATTGTTCGACTCGGCACCGGCGGGATGCCGGGCCGATCGAACGTGCGGATCGAAATTGTAGGAAACTACTGAATCAATTGGCAAATTAGCTATTGCCAATTTCTGCCAATTCTTGCCGATAGCGTTTAAGGTAATTGCGCAAGGCGCGCTCACTCACCGCCGCCACCCTTCTGTCCGACGTGGAAAATCGCGCGACGTAAATCTGATTGAATGGATCGAGTAGCGGCTCGGCAGCCTTGGCGGCCAAAACGGGATCGATAAACAATTCGTCCAATACGGCTTTTGCGAGTGGATAAAGGCTCTTTCGGCCGCCGCCCCGTTTGGCGGCAATTTTATCGCAGACGCGCGGACCGTCATCATGCGCCAGCGCTGGCATATCACGTTCCCGCGCTCGCGGCGTCGCCTCGCAAATACGCACGTCCGCGTAGTGCCGACCATGCCCGACAAATGATCGCTTTGACCATTTCGCAAAGGCGCGATCGAAAAGGAATACCGGGACCGGTTCGGGATCGACCGCTTCATCTTTGTGGACGGGAAATCCGACTGCGACCAATTCCCCGGCCCTCATCCGCTCAAATAGGCGATCTTCTTTGGCAAAGCGTATATGCGCGCTCGCCGAAAAGGAGGCTTGTAGTGGCGCGAGCGCATCGAAAAACGCGTCGGCATCTATCCCGGCTTTTTGGAAATTGGCCTTACCGGTAATCGCACCGGCATTGGCATTTTCAATGGCAATTCGCCGAATCTTCGATTGCCCACGCATATTGCCGAAAGCATCGGCGGCGCGGTCCAATGGGACGCCGCTTTTCCACAATCTAGTTGCGTCTCCGGCATCGAAATTACTGGATTTGTCGCCGCGCATTAACCGTCAATTCCCGCCGAATTGGCCCGCTAAATGATATAAATTCCGACATATCCGGTGATTGTCAAAAGGGGCTGAACGTGACGAAATTATTGCGAAGCGCGGCCCGCGCAGAGAATTGCGATTGGGCAGAACGCTCACGGCATTGGCTAGAGGCGAGCATTGCCGATTTGCCTCGCCGCCGTCTTCGTCAGCGCAACCCCGCGCCGCTCATACTATGTGGGCACGGCGTCTCATTGCGAGTTGAAAACCGCGCCTTGGTAGTTCGCGACGGCTTTACCCATTACCCGCAAGAGCAAATCAAACACCGCTATTTCCCGCGCGATTTGGATTTGCCGACGCGCATTCTCTTGCTCGACGGCAGCGGCACCCTGTCATTTGATGTTCTGTCGTGGCTTGCCGAGCAAGGCGTGGCGCTCGCTCGTGTCAAATGGACCGGCGAGGTCGCGACAGTGGCGAGCGGGACTGGCTATGCTGCCGATCGCGAAAAGGTAGAATGGCAGCGCGCCATTCGTGCCGATGAAACCAAGCGACTTGCATTCGCCGCTGACATTATCCGGCAAAAGATCGTGGCGAGCATCGCGACATTGGAAGAGCATATCGAGGCGTCCCGCGCTCGCAGTATCGCAATCGCCAAAGCCCGCACCGGGATCGACCGGCTAGCAACGGAGACATTCGCCGACATCAATGCCATTTTTGCGATCGAAGGTGAATGCGCCTCAGCCTATTTCGCATCGTGGAACGGGATGCCGATCAACTGGACCGGCACGAAGCGACGCCCAATCCCGGACGGCTGGCAAACCTATGCCGGGCGTAGTTCGCTTGCGACCGGCGTAAAGGCGGAAAACCGCAACGCTTCGCATCCTGTCAATGCGATGCTCAATTACGCGTATGCTGTGAAGCTGGCGCAGATGCAGATACAAGCGATTGCCGATGGCTATGATCCGACGATCGGCATTATGCACAACGGCAAGCGCGGCAACTCCGCACTGATACTCGATTTAATCGAACCACAACGCCCGATCGTGGACGCGGCGATTTTAACGCTGGTTCGCATTCAAAAATTTGCCTCAGCGGACTTTATCATTCGGCGTGATGGTGCTTGCCGACTATCGCCGCAACTGGCGCGTAAGGTCGCGAGTCTCGTTTCAGCGTAACGACTAGCGTCAAAATTTGGATCGCTCGGCGTCATAGGCGGTTTGCTCGCGGGCTGCCGCGTCGCGAAACGCGGCGACACGAGAGCGGTAAAGCGCCATCGCCGAAAACACGCCACGACAATCGACGTTGGAATTGGACTGACACCCGACGGCGATCGCACTCGCTTCCGCTTCATTTCGCGCCGCCGCTTCGTTCACGCTTTTGAGACCGTCCAAAACCATTTCATGTTGGGTTTGGGCGGCGTCACTGTTGCGCTCGCGAGCAAAGGAAATCTGATCGGCGCGAACATCATCGGTCCCTCCGATCGCCACGATCTTGGCGCGTTCGTTGCCAAGTCTGGCCGCTTGTGACGACGTTGAGCGATAGGCGGCGATCAGGTTATCTATTCTGCCGACCGTGTCTGAAAGATGATCGGCCTTGCTCGATATCGCAGTCGCGAACGCACTGATCCGATCCTGATCGGCAGAGTCGCGGCGCATCTGATCGCGATTGGCCGCGTCTTTAGCGGACGCCAGCTTGATTTCGGCGGCACGTCGCCGAACACTATCGACCAGCGATGCAAATTCAGTCGGGTCGCTCCGCTTGAACGTCAGCTTTTGGGATTTTCCGCCAGCGAACGCGGTCAACTCCAAACCTTGATCGGTCGTCTTTCCCGTAAGCAGCGATAATCCCGAACCTGTTTCGACATTGAGATTGACCGCCTCCCCATCGATCGTGCCTTCTAAGGACCGATCAACGGCGGTGACGCTGCCAGCGTCGTCCGTGCTGACCGCGATTAGCTTGCCTTTGATTTCATGCTCGTTTGCCGAGCTGATTTGCAGCATCAATCGCCCGGTGGAATCGCCGCCGATATAGCTTCCGACGACACCGGAGTCGCGACCGCATCCGCTCAAGGCGATGCAACCCACCAATAGCATTCCAACCAATTTGCTTGTCATCGTCCGCCCTCAAACAGTCATCCTTGTCGTCCCCATTATGGGGACATTTGGTTTCCTGTTTACTTACGGCTCCGGGATTTTCAGCCGGGCGATCGATATGCAGCGGGGATGGGTAGTCTCGTCCGACTACCGATCGGCGATTGGCGCGATCAAATCGGTTCGTGAGACCAAGGGCATTTCGCAACGCGAACTTGCGCGACGGTTGGGTAAGCACCCTTCATTCGTCAACAAGACCGAGCAATTCGAGCGGCGGCTCGACATCCTCGAATTTGTCGCCATCGCAAAAGCACTCGATATGAACGCCGTCACGCTGTTGAAAACGATCTTGGCGGTGCTACCCGATCACATTGAGGTCTGACGCTCACGAGGCGGAACTGTGGTCACAAATGCATTTTGCACCCGCTATCACTATACCCCCCGGACTTGTTCCGGGGGCCACCCATCGGCAAGGGTGGGGCAAGAGATCGACGGTCAGCGCCCGAGGCAAAGTAGGCCCCGGAACAAGTCCGGGGTGACGAAACATATTGGAAAGATCGATGGCCAAAGTCCTCATCGTCGAAGCGCGCTTCTACGACCATCTGAACGACATGCTCGTCGCCGGCGCCAAGGCCGCGATCGAGGAAGGCGGGCATCACGCGGAAGTGGTGACGGTACCCGGCGCGCTGGAGGTGCCCGGGGCGATCGCAATGGCGGCCGAGACCGGGCGTTACGACGCCTTCGTCGCCTTGGGCGTGGTGATCCGCGGCGAGACCTATCATTTCGAGATCGTCTCGAACGAAAGTGCGCGCGGTGTGATGGCGCTGACGATGGACGGCATCGCGATCGGCAACGGCATTCTGACCACCGAGAACGAGGCGCAGGCGATCACCCGTGCCGACCCGAAGCAACTCGACAAGGGCGGTGGCGCGGCCAGGGCGACGCTGGCCATGCTGGCGCTGAAGGAACGCTTCGGCTGACTTGAGCCTTCGCCGACCCTTACTTATAGCGATGTAAGTAAGGGAGGCTCGCATGGCGCTGGCGCACACGTTCGAAGCGAATCCGCACTGGCTGCCGCGCAACCCGCGCCACGCGCTCGATTCGCTGCCCGGCGAGGACGGCATTCCGGTCTTCGGCAACACGCTCAGGATGCTGCGCGATCCGGCGACCTTCGGGCGGCGGATGGTCGCTACCTACGGTCCGGTCTATCGCAACAACGCGTTCGGCGGACGCACCGTGATGCTGATCGGGCCCGAAGCGAACGAGCTGGTGCTGTTCGATCGCGACAAGCTCTTTTCGTCCGAGCAGGGCTGGGGGCCGATGCTCAACCTGCTCTTCCCGCGCGGGCTGATGCTGATGGATTTCGACCATCACCGCGCCGATCGCCGCATGATGTCGGTCGCGTTCAAGCCCGAGCCGATGCGCCATTATGCCGCCGAACTGAACGCGGGGATCGCCGCCGCGGTAACGGATTGGGCCAACCGCCCGATGCCCTTCTACAAGGCGATCAAGGCGCTCAGCCTCGATCTTGCCGCGGCCAGCTTCCTGGGCGTGCCGCTCGGCGCCGAGGCGGCAAAGATCAATCAGGCGTTCGTCGACGAGGTGCAGGCGACCGTATCGCCGATCCGCGTGCCGCTGCCCGGCACGCAGATGCGCAAGGGCGTGAAGGCGCGGCGCTATCTGATCGACTGGTTCCTGAGCGAAATCCCGAAGCGCCGCGCCGGCTCCAACCATGTCGGCGGGATGGATTTCTTCTCGCAATTCTGCCGCGTGACCGACGAGCAGGGCGCGCCATTGCCGGATCAGGCGATCGCCGATCACATGAACTTCCTGATGATGGCCGCGCACGACACGATCACCTCGTCGGCGACCAGTCTCGTCATGCTGCTGGGCCGCAATCCGGAGTGGCAGGAGACACTCCGCGGGGAGATCGCGGCGAGCGGCTTCGATCCCGAACGTGGCATCGGCTATGACGATCTCGACCGGCTGGTGCTGACCGAATATGCCTTCAAGGAGGCACTGCGCATGGTGCCGCCGGTGCCCTCGCTGCCGCGCCGCGCGCTGCGCGATTTCCACTGGCAGGGCTACGACATTCCGGCGGGGAGCTTCGTCGGCCTCAATGTCGGCTATACCCACCGCATGCCCGAATATTGGCCGGAGCCGGAGCGGTTCGATCCGCTGCGCTTCACGCCCGAGGCTTCGCGCGGGCGGCACAAATTTGCCTGGGTGCCGTTCGGCGGCGGGGCGCATATGTGCCTGGGGCTGCATTTCGCGGTGATGCAAGTGCGCATCCTGATGGCGCACCTGCTGTCACGGTATCGCATCGAGCTCGACGAAGGGGCGGGGACCGACTGGCAATATTTCCCGATCCCGCGCCCGAAGGACGGCCTGCCCGTCCGCTTCTTGGCCGTAGATCAGGCCGCCGCGACTTCCAGCGTCGGGTAATCGGTATAACCCTCGGCCCCGGGGGTGTACCACGTCTTGAAATTGTCGGGCGCGAGGTCCGCCCCGCGGCGGAAGCGCTCGACCAGGTCGGGGTTCGAGATGAACTTGCGGCCGAAAGCGATGCCATCGGCCAGCCCCGATGCCACATCGGCCTCGGCCTTCTCCAACGTATATTCCTGATTGAGGATCAGCGGGCGCGCGAACACCTCGCGGATCTTGGGGCTCAGGCGCGGCACTTCGCTGGTGCCGAACGAGCCTTCGGGCTTGAGCTCGCGCAACTCGAGAAAGGCGATGCCGAGAGTGTTCAGCGCTCTGGCCGCCGGCACGAACACGCTTTCCGGATCGCTGTCGTCCGCGCCCTGCGTCTCGCCGTTGGGCGAAAGGCGGATCGCGGTGCGGCCCGCGCCGACTTCGGCGATCACCGCCTCGACCGATTCGCGCATGAAGCGGATGCGGTTTTCCGGGCTGCCGCCATACTCATCGTCGCGGAAATTGGTGCCGTCGCGCAGGAACTGGTCGATCAGATAGCCGTTCGCGCCGTGCAGCTGCACCCCGTCGAACCCGGCAGCGATCGCGTTCCTCGCCGACGCTGCATAATCCTCCTGCGCCTGGCGGATGTCTTCGCGCGTCGCCGCGCGCGCCTCGGCATACGGATTTTCCGGCTTGTGGTACGGCGCCCGCGTCGCCGAGGAGGAGAGCGGCTGCAGCCCCGTCACGTCGGGCCGCGCCAGCCGCCCCATATGCCAGATCTGCGCGACGATCTTGCCGCCCGCCTCGTGCACCGCCGCGGTGACCGGCTTCCACGCCTCGACTTGTGCCGCGGTCCACAGCCCCGGCGCGGCGGGCCAGCCCAGGCCGAGCCGGCTGACGCCGGTGCCCTCGGTGATGATCACGCCCGCCCCGGCGCGCTGGCGGTAATAATCGATCATCAAGTCGGTCGGCACATGGTCTTGCGTCGCGCGGCCGCGTGTCAGCGGCGCCATGAAGATGCGGTTCGCGGCGGCGATAGCGCCGACCTGGAGCGGATCGAAAAGGCTGGGCATCGAAATCGGTTTCCCTTTGCTACCTGACGCCCGAGAGATAAGCCGCTAGGGCGCGCTGTCCAGCCGCGGGAAGCCCCAAGAAAAACTGTGTCGCACGATACCAGCCATCACGCGCACCCGCCGCTCGCCTTCGCCACGCTGATCGCGGGGAATGTCGCGCTGGCGTTCGGGCCGTGGTTCGTGCGGCTGGCCGATACCGGCCCGGTCGCGGCGGGATTCTGGCGCGTCACGCTCGCCGCACCGGTGCTGGTGATCCTGACTCTCGCGAGCGACGGACGGCGTGCGCTGGCGGTGCCGCGCGGGCTATGGGCGATGATCGCGGTCGGCGGGCTGTGCTTCGCCGGCGATCTCGGCAGCTGGCATACCGGCATCCTCAAGACCACGCTGGCCAACGCGACCTTGTTCGGCAATGCCGCGACGCTCTTCTATCCGATCTACGGCTTCCTGATCGCGCGTGCCTGGCCGACGCGGATGCAGGGACTTGCGCTGCTCCTCGCGGCGATCGGCGCGGCGTTGCTGATGGGCCGGTCCTACCAGCTCGATCCGCGCCATCTTAAGGGTGATCTGCTCTGCCTGCTCGCGGGCCTGCTCTACACGGTCTATTTCATCGTCATGGCGCGCGTGCGCACGAGCCTGCGGCCGGTCCCCGCGCTCGCCTTGTCCACGCTCGCCAGCATCGTGCCGCTGCTGGCGATCGCCGGGCTGATGGGCGAGCGGATCTGGCCGCATCACTGGGGCGCGCTGATCGGGCTGGCCCTGCTCAGCCAGGTCTTCGGGCAGGGCTGCATGGTGTACGCCTTGGGGCGCCTGTCGCCGCTGATCGTCGGGCTGGCGCTCCTGACCCAGCCGATCGTCGCGGCGACGGTGGGCTGGCTGGTCTATGACGAACGGCTCGGCTTGCCCGACATGGTCGGCGCGGTGCTGGTGGCGGTCGCTTTGGTGCTGGTGCGCGAGCGCCGGCGCGGGCCGGTGCAGCTTGCGCCGGTCGGCGTGGAGGACCAATAAGCGGCATGGCCGCGCTTCCGCCCGATCCGACGCTCGACGAGATTCGCGCGGCGCTTGCCGCCCCGGTCGCCGCCAACGCCGCGTTCGATGGCTGGACGGCGGCGGCGCGCGATCTGGCGGCGGATGCTGCGGGTGTCGATCGCGACGTGGCGAAGCTGGCGCTACCCGACGCGATGGCGATGATCGATGCCTGGTTCGCGCAAGTCGATGCGGCGATGTTGGAGGCGCTGCCGGCGGACACGCTCGCGACGATGAAGGTCCGCGCGAGGATCGCCGGTCTGGTCGAGGCGCGGCTGACGACCCTGGCGCCGAATCGCGAG
>Ga0164241_10002571_pt1 | contig 19339 bp, 13 predicted proteins | sample OricomyardsoilBY_FD_108780 | JGI IMG/M metagenome (GOLD analysis project Ga0164241, IMG submission 108780) | Backyard soil microbial communities from Emeryville, California, USA - Original compost - Back yard soil (BY) | ecosystem: Environmental > Terrestrial > Soil > Unclassified | place: USA... | reverse complement strand
GGCGGAGCGGGCGGAGCGGGCGGAGCGGGCGAAGCGGGCGCGTCGAGCGCGGCAACGGCGGGCGCAGCGAGCGGCGAAACGGCGGGCGCGGACGACGGCCCGGTGACCCACGGCGCCGGCTGCGTCGACGCGGTGTGGTCCACCTATTTGCGGCTGACCGACGGCACGCTGCTGGAGCTCGTTTACAAGATCGATACGGTGGTAGACGACGCCGCCGATGAGCCACTGACCGGCGTCGCGAGCGTGCAAGATGGCCTGGGCTCCGGCTGCGCTGCCCTCACCGACGGCACCGTGAAGTGTTGGCTGTTGGACACGTCGAAGCCCGGCGCCGGCCAGCTCGGCAACGGCTCGACTGCCGCCCCAACAGAGACCGATGAGCCTTTCCGCGCCACGCCCGTGGTCGTGGAAGGAGGCGCGCCGCTGTCGAACATTCGGGCCATGGCGGACGGCGTCGTTTCGCCGGCCTCTTGCGCGATCACCAACGACGGGCAGCTCTATTGTTGGGGCGACCTCACGTGGATCGTCGGCGGTGGCACGACGATCCAAACCGGAACGGCCCGGCTCGTCACGATCGATGGCACGAGCCCGCTCACCGGGGTCATCCGGGTGGCGCTCGGCGGCCGCCAAGCGTGCGTGCTACGCCACGGCGCGTCCGACAACGAAGTTTGGTGTTGGGGCTACGGAGCCAGCGGTGAGCTCGGCCAGGGCAACGACAGCGACCAGCCTTACCCGGTAAAGGTCGGCGGGCTCGTGGCCCCATCCGCGATCGCGATCGCGGCAGCGTACGACCTTCAGGGGCCTACCGTTGTCGACGCGACAGCGTGCGCGGTGGTAGAGGGGGGCCAGGTGCGCTGTTGGGGGTCGAACATGGAAGGCGCGCTTGGCAGCAATGGAACGACCACGGACGCTGGCGTTCTTTCATCCGTCGTCGATGAAGCTTCAGCGCCGCTCGCGGGGGTGAGCGAGCTCGAGGCCGGGTTCGGCAGCTTCGCGGCGCTTCGCACCGATGGCAGCCTCTGGCTTTGGGGACACGAAAATCGGCCGTACGCTACCCGCTTCGCGACCGAGGTCGCGGCGATCGGCTATGGCCCCGAAACCCAAAACTTTGGACCGTTCTACCTGACGCGCGATGGCGCCTTCCACATCGGTGAGCAGACGGTGCCGATCGTCTGCCCGGCGGATCGTTAGAACGACCGACGTTTGGCCGGGGCCGCAACGGAGGGCGGCAGGGGCGCGAGCACCTCTTGCGGGCCAACCCGCGCGAGCCAATCTTTTCGCGCAAACGCCAGGTAGCAGCCAAGCTTGGCGGGGGTGTATTCGGCCAAAAACGCCGCCGAGCTCGGCAGGCCCTTGAGGGCGCTGGTCTCGAACTCGTCGGGGCCCCAGGCCTTGCCGGTGTTGCAGCGCTTGCCGGTAAACGCGAGCACATCGGGCCGCGCTTGCCAGAAGACGCGCGCGGAAAATCCGGCGTGGTTGCGTACGCTGCCGGTCTTGACCGGATCGGCGTGGGCCATCGCCACCCAGTTCAAGCCCATCAAATCGAACACCTTGCCCGCGTACTCACGCGTGAAGCCGCCCGCCGCCACCACCCCGACGGTGGGCCTCGGCCGCAGCTTTCGCAGCTGCTCGGCCAGCTCGCGACCGTCGAGCCCGGTGGTGAACTGCAGTCGCAGGTCTTGGCTGGTGCTGGCAAGCTGCCCAATCGAGCCAAGCACGAACAGGCTCGCCGTGAACGACAACGCCAACTTGCTCGCCGGTTGATGGCGGAGGCCGGCGGGCACGCGCGGCCACGCATACGCGCACGCGAGCGCCAGGGGCAAAGGCAGCAGCAGCGAGAGCGGCTGATAGAAGCGATGCAGCGGAAAGTGATCGCCGCCGAGCCCGACGTACAAGCCGAGCACGGCGAGGATCGTCGCGGCGACGAGCGCAACGGCCGCCCGCGCCGCGCTGGATATGCCAAAGCTCTTGGAAGCGCAGACGGCGAGAACCCCCGCCCACGCGCCGAGGTACACGACACAATAGGGGGTCTTGCTCACGTAACCTGCCAGATAGCGCAGGCCGCCCGCGAGCTGCCGCCAGGGGCTCGACGACACCTTGGCGTAAAACGTATTCGGAAACGGGTAGCCGAAATAAAGCTTTCGACCGACGGTCAAGAGCGCGAAGGTGGCCACCGCCGCCGCTGCCGCCGCGAGATAGGGCCGATAGCGCGCGCCGCCCGGCTGCTCGCGAAGCCGGCTCAGCAGTGCCGCGCACCCCAGCATCCACAGCGCGAGCGCGATGCCCTCGGGCCGAGTCAGCACCAGCCCCGCCGCACTCACCGAGAGCCAAAGCTGTCGCGCGCGTCGCGAGTCGGTGCTGCAAACCTCGCCGACGAGCAGGCGCAAGAAGAGCATCAACAGCGCTGTCCACAGCACCAGATCCATGAGCGTCCAGATCTCCCACGCGAACAGCGAGGGCGTCGCGGCGATCGCCACCGCTGTAACCCAATTCGTCACGGGCACCGAGACCTGGAGTCGCTGCGCCAGAACCTCCGCGAGCTGGAGGGCGAAGAACACCGCGACAGCGCACAGCCCGAACGCCAGCGCCGCGCTCAACAGCTCGGGATACGGCGAGACGAGGAAGGCCAGGGCATTGAGGAGGGTCCACGCGAATGAGGTCGAGCCTTCGACTCGTTCGCCGCCGACTTGGTACACGTAGCCGTGACCATGCGCGAGGTTCTCGGCGTAAACCTGCGTGATGTTCGCGTCATCGATGCCCACGAGCGGCGGCCGCCCGAGCACCCAATAAGTCGCGATGCCCAGCAGCAGCGTGATCAGCAGCGCCTGCCCTGCCATCAGCCGCGAACGCGACCCCGGGGGCGCTACGTCACCAGCGGCGGAAGTCGTCGACACGCAGAGTTCATGGCTCGCGGTCCCCATGTTGTTGCCTCAGCGGTACTTCCCTGTATCGGCGATGTCAACGCAGCGTGATGGTCACGCCCGTCGCGGCGTCAGCGGGCGCGCAAGGGCGGCACGCGTTCGAAACAGGATCGGAAACAGTTGCACCGCCGTTGCCGTCAGCCGAGCGCTGACGGTCGCGCGCGAGGCGGCGGCTGTCCGCTCACACACGAGCGCGCGAGGCGTTACAGCGCGCCGAGCGCGTTCAGCCAGCCGCGCAGCGCGAGGCTCAGGTAGCGACCCGGCTCGGAGACGTGCATGTCGTGAACGGCGAGCTCGTCATCCACCGGGATGAAGCCGAGCAGGTGGGTGTCGCCGGAGAGCTGCAAGTAAGCCGCCCTGGCCTCGTCGCGCCGGCTGAATTTGTCCTGGCTCGGGCTGACGAGCGTCATGAGCGTGCCGTGACGTGGGTCGAACGGCCGCACCCCGACAGCCAGGCGCGCGAACGGCGGCGCACCGACGACCTGTGAGCCGGCGAAGGCGGCCTCGTCCGAGTCGTAACCGGCCGCTTCAATCTGGGCCACGCTGGGCGTGAACGGGCTGATGACGTCGCTCAGGTTGGTGAAGAACAGCGGACGCCACGCTGTCGGTTCGATGCGGGCGACCAACCCCTTCACCGGGTCGAGCGTCACGAACGAGCCGACGACAGCCGCTGCCGCGCCGCTCTCGGCGAATTGCCACGGTTGCTCGGCCGCCGCCGACGGTGAGAGCAGCGCCGTGAAGTGAATGCCGTAGCGACGCGCCAAGCTGCTGCCGCTCGCGAGCAGCCGCGCCTGCACACCCTCCACGATCAGCCCGCCCATGCTGTGACCGACGAGCGCGCTCGGCCGGAGGCCACTCAGGCGAAGCTCGTCCAGGGCCGCGACGACGGCCGTCACGTAGTCGTCGACGAGCAGCTCGCCGAAAGCGACGCCGCTCGGCAACGAGCTGTCGCCGTGGCCGGGCAAATCGATCAGCAGCGCCTGACACGCGAAGCCACGCCGGCCGCCGGCGAAGATTTCGTCGACGAGCGGATTCCAGGTCGCGGCGTCGTGGGCGAAGCCGTGCACGAAGGCGAGGGTCGGGCCGGTGCAGGGCCGAGAAAACCGCGGATTTTCACGCACGAGCACCCGCAGCGCGGTCTCGACTCCTGGACGCAGCGTGACGTCGAGCACACGTTCGTAGTCCGCGCGCGCCTGACCCGACCAGAGCGACACCAGTAACGCGGCCGTGCCCCCCAACCATCCAACCAGTCTGTTCATCGAAACCCTCCCTCGAGTGAAGCTCGGCAAGCTAGCCCAGGCGCGGGCGCGACGGTAGAGCGCTCAGAGCGGGCCGGGGGGGACGCGCCCGGCCGCGATGTCGAGGCGCTGCGACTCGCTGAACGGCTGGTCGAACCAAGACGGGTCACGCTGGCTCACGCGAAACAGCTCGCCGATGAAGCGCATGCGGTCGTCGAGCAGCGTCCAGTTGACGGCGGCGCTGCCGCGGGTCGTAGACAGATCGCTGTCGTAGCGGCCGAGGAACGCGATGAGCTCGGGGTTGGTGAGCTGAGCCAGCAGCGGATCGAAGCGCTCGGGAGGCAGGTCGCGCCCGAGCGGGATCTCGTCACCGTTGGGCGCGGCGAGCCTCATGAGCAGCCGCGTCGCCAGACGCTGCCAGTCATCTTGTAGCTCACCGGCGAAGAGCCGCACTCCGAAGCGCAGCAGCGCGCGCAGCGGGCGGTGCAGAAACTTCGGACCCGCAGCGCCAAAGCGCTCGTAGACCGACTCCGAGAAGGGCGCGTCGAGCGCGCCGGCGATGTTCGGCTGCAGCCGCGTTTGCTCGTGCAGGCCAATCCGGACGTTACCGAGCAAGATGAGCTCGATGCGCTCGCCGTGATTTTCGAGCTGGCGGGCGCTGAAATAGCTTTGAAAGGCCGCCTTCAACGCGTCTTGTCCGCCCTGCTCGGCGGGCCCGGCCTCGAGCTTGGCCAAGAACGCCGCCTCCTCTCGCTCGCTGCCGCGCCCTTCGCCGAACCGCGCGACGAGCTCCGCGAACAGCGGCGCCAGCTCGGCGAACACGCGCAGGTTGCCCTCGGCGATCTGCTGCGCCACCTCTCGGATGATCGCGCGCGCGAGCTCGAACGGATCGAGTCGCGGGGCGAAGCGCGCCAGCGGCCCGAGCGCGGCGTAAAACCGCTTTAGGCGCGTCTCGAGCTGCGCCTCTCGCTTCAAGAACTCGATCAGCTCGGGCGGGATGTCTTCCTCACGGATCGACTGGCCGGCGGTCTTCGAGGCCCACGTGGCAAACGTCGACCAGTTCGCGCTCGCGGGTCCGAGCACGCGCGTCAAGCCTCGCGAGAGGTCGTGGTAACGCTGAGTGATCAGCAAGTTTCTGAGGATCGGCGCTTGCAGCTCCGCGATCCTTCGCAAGTCTTCGAGCTGCTCGGCGAGCGTGCGCGCGGACGATCCATCCACCCCGGCGTCTGTCATGCAAAGGCAGCATACACGCCGCCGCCAGGAGAGTCGGATGGTTTCTTACACCGGCTGTGGGTGTCGGGTAATCCGCGCCTCACCTCGTCGGAACCACGCTTGTCGTGTTGGCAGAGGGAGCCGACGACCGTAGAGTCGAGCGCGTGAAGCAGACGCTCGCTTGGGGTATCGCGTTGGTGACGGCGTCGCTCGTCGCTTGCGGCAGCGCCGACGATGACGGAGCGGGCGGCGGCGCTGGCAGCTCCGCGGGCGCCAGCGGCTCCAAAAGCGACGGCACCAGCGGCTCCAAAAGCGACGGCGACGGCGGAGGCAAGAGCGGGGGCCAGGGCGGCGGCGTCACGAGCGGCGATGGCGTGGGTGCCTCGAGCAGCCGCGGCGGGCAAGGCACGGGCGCCAGCGACAACGGAGCGGCGGGTGACGGCGCGGGGCCAGTCCCCACCTTCGGACCCACCTATTTTCGGTTCGGCGTCAACGGTGGGTACTACGGTCCGGGCATCGACCGACGCGAGAGCGCGGAGATGTCGCGAGCGGCCGGCGCGAGCAGCTTGCGCACCACGTTGCCCGAGTATTACCTCGAGAAATGGGGCGACGCGATCGAGACGGAGGACTACTCGTACTACGAGACGCTCGGCCTTGGTCACCATGTTTGCTTTCTGATCGGGCCATCGGCGGCGCACTCGACGGCGCCCGCGGGCGCCGAGGAGTGGGAGCTCGCCCACTATGCCCCCACCAATTTGTACGAGCGGATCTTCCTCGACGACGGGAGCGTCAACCCCGAAAACCATTGGGCCGCATACGTCGAGCGCGTCGCCAAGAACTACGGCAAGTACCTCGACGTCTACGAGGTATGGAACGAGCCCGATCAGGTGGGCGGTAACTGGCAAGTGACGGAGGGCTGGAACACGTCACCGCCGAGCCCGAGCGACTTGATTTGGTGGAACGATACCGTGTTCGCCTACGTGCGCATGCTGCGCATCACGCACGAGGTCGTGCATCGCTTCGACGACAACGCGGCGGTCACGACCGGCGGCATCGGCTACGGCAGCTTCCTGAGCGCGCTGTTGCGGTACACCGACGAGCCCGACGCAGGCGCGGTGACCGACGACTACCCCGAGAAAGGCGGGCGTTATCTGGATGTGGTGAGCTATCACTACTACCCCGTGTTCGGCGGGGGCAGCTCCGATCGGGGCGTCGACGGCTTGCTCGAAGCACGTGACGACTACGCCAAGCGCTTGGCCGACGCGGGTGAAGGAGAACGAAAGCTCGTCGTCACCGAGAACGGCGCGCCACGCTACGCCGTCGGCGACTATGTCGGCGGCGAAGAGTATTCGGCAAGCTACCTCATCAAATCGATGACGCTCGGCCACTACGCGGGGCTACTCGGCATCGATTGGTTCGCTCAGGGCGACGGCGCCGCACCGGGCGCGTCGACCGACGCGTTCGACTACATGGGCCTGTACTTCGACTACTCGCAGGCGACGGCGGTGCCCGAAACCTCTCGCAGCCCGCAAGGCGATGCTTACGCCTGGATTTCCACGTGGCTGCCTGGTACCGCCGCCGATCCGAGCGCGCTCGACGCGCTGGCGCTGCCCAGCAACGTCCGCGGCGCCGCCTTCGAGAAGGGCGACGCGAAGCTGTTCGTGCTGTGGGCCAAGACCGAAGGCGACGAGAGCGCGACCGCCGCTTACGAGCTCGCGACCGACGGCCAGGTCACCGTCCACCACTTCAATCTCGGCGATGGTGCGAAGTCGGAGCCGCTCGCGCCCGAAGCGGGCAAGGTGCGGCTCGCGCTCACGGGTATGCCGATCGCGGTCGAGGTGCGCTGAGCTTTTCGCGCAAGCGCCCCGCGGCGGCGTTGCTAGCCCCAACATCGGCACCCGAATGGGATAGCCTGGCGCGATGGACGGACGTGCCTGGCTCGAAGTCGCAAAGCCACTGACGGATCGCATCGCGCTCGCCACCGGGCTCGCGCGAAGCACCGTGATCGCGGTGCTGATCCTGTTGTTTGGCCTGATCGTGGCCGCGGTGTTCGGGCGGCTGGCGCGGAGGCTCGTGGCGCGCAGCGCGCGTTGGCTCGGCAGCCTTCAACCAGGGGCGATGAGCGTTTCTCACTTCGACCGCGTCGAGAAGGCGGTCGGCGGCGCCGTCTACTGGCTGGTGCTGGTGTGCTCGGTGATGGCGGCGACCGAGACCTTGGGACTACCGGTCGTCACCGCCTGGCTGTCGGGCGTCGCGACGTTCCTGCCGCGCGTGGCGGTGGCGATCGTGATCGTGGCGCTGGGCACCGTCGCGGCCCGCATCACGCGGCATCTGGTGACGAGCACCGCCACCGGCGCAAACGTCAGCTCGGCAGAGCGGCTCGGCCGTGTGACGGAGCTGGCGCTGCTGCTCGGCACCGGTCTCGTCGCCATCGAGCAGCTGGGGATCGAGATTTCGTTCTTGAAAGCGACGCTGCTGATCTCGTTCGGTGGGCTGCTCGTGGGGGCGGCGCTGGCGTTCGGGATCGGCGGCCGCGATCTGGTGGCCAACATCCTATCGGCTCACTACGTGCACCGGTTGTACCAGGTGGGCCAGGTCGTGCGCATCGACGGCATCGAGGGCCGCATCGTGCGCATCGCAGAGACGTCGGTGATCCTGGAGTGCGCGGAAGGCGACGTCTCGATACCGGCGCGCCTGTTCGCCGACCAACGCTCGACGCTGATCGTGCGTAAGGGGGGCGCCTCGTGAGCGCAGCGCTGCTTTTGGTACGAGCTTTCGCCGCCTCCCAACCCGACGAGGTGGCGCGTTTTTGCGAGCGCTTGCCGCCCGAGGCGGGGGCGGAGGTGTTGGCGGCGCTCGAAGCCGAAGCGGGCGCGGAGGTGCTGTCGCGTATGGTGCCGCTGATCGCGGCCACCACCTTGACGCGGCTCGACACTTCCGGCGCCGGGCAGCTGCTCGAGGCTTGTCACCCGAGCCTGGCCGCGGGCCTCCTTTTCCGCGTCGAGCGCGCGACGAGGACCCGCTTGCTCGACGCTGTGTCGACCGAGCGCGCCGAAGATCTGCGGCGGATGACCGAGTATGGACCGCGCCGCGCCGGCGGCCGCCTCGACCCGCGCGCGCCCGCCATGCCGGAGACGCTGTCGGTGTCCGAAGTGTTCGAGCGCCTGCGCGCTTATCCGGCCGGCGTGATGCACTACGTGTACTCGATCGACGCCGAGCGACGATTGACGGGCGTCGTGAACATGCGCGAGCTGATGCTGGCTCCGCCCGACGCCCCGTTCGGCACGCGCGTCGCCCGCAACCCCGAGGCCCTGTTCGCGCACGATCCGCTGGAGGTGATCGCGCGACACGCAGGCTGGAAGCGCAACCACGCCCTGCCCGTGATCGACCGCGAGCGGCGGCTGCTGGGCGCCCTGCGCTACTCGACGTTCCGCGCCATCGAAACCGAGCTCGGGCAGGCCGCGTCGGGTCCGAACACCGATCAAACCGCGTCCGCCCTGGCCGAGCTGTGCGCAGTGGGAGCCTCCGCCATGACGCGCTTCATCGGCGCCGCCTTGGCGCTCGAGCCGCTGCCGAGCGAGCGTGAGCGCCGCACCGAGCCGCCGTCGTCGAGCATGCGGCGGAGCGTGGTGCCGGGAGGCCTGCCGTGAGCGGTACGCTGGACGACTTGGCGTTGATGTTCTTGAGCCAGCACCCCGGACCCGCCGCCGCGGTGCTCGAGCAAGTCGAGGCAGACGAGGTCGCACAGTCGCTGCTGCCGCTCGACGTCCGCCGCGCCTCCCAGGTGCTGATGCGCATGAACGTGGACGCGGCCGCCCGCGCCCTGCGCTGCATGGATGACGGCTGGGCGCGCGACACGCTCGTCGCCGCCGACGCGGTGCAAGCCGCTCGTTGGCTCGCCCACCTCGACGACGAAGCGAGCGCGCGCTTGCTGGCAGGGCTACCGGCGCAAAGTCAGCGCGACATCGTCGAGGCGCTGGAGTATCCGGCCGGCACCGCCGGCTATTTGATGGATCCGCGCGTGACGACCTTTCGCGAGGACACGACCGTCGACGAGGCGCTGCTGCGCATCCGCAAGACGCGCGGTCGAAAGATCACCGACGTGGTGCTGGCCGACGACGAGGGCAAGCTGACGGGAGTCGTATCTCTACAGAGCCTGGTCGGCGCCCCCGACGAGGCACCGATGGGCAGCCTCGCCGATCGCGAGCGCCCGGTCGTCAACCCGATGACCACGCGCGACGAGGTCGTCGACCTGCTGAACCGGCATGCGCTCACCAGCTTGCCGGTCGTCGACCTCGACGGTCGCGTGCTCGGCATCTTGCCGTACGATGCCCTGGTGCGCGCGGCGCAGCACGCCGCCACCGACGATCTGCAGCAAATGGTAGGCGCCGGTAAGGACGAGCGCGCGCTATCGCACCCATTATTTACGATCAAGAGCCGCCTCCCGTGGCTGCTCATCAACCTCGGCACCGGCTTCACGGCTGCCTCCGTCGTCGGCTTGTTCGACGACACGATCGCGAAATTCACGGCCCTGGCCGTGTTGATGCCGGTGGTGGCGGGGCAGGCCGGTAACACGGGCGCGCAGGCCCTGGCCGTGACGAGCCGGGGACTGGCGCTGCGCGAGATCCGCGTCGGCCATTGGTGGCGGGTGTGCCGCAAGGAAGCGGCCGCGTCGTTCGTCAACGGCACCTCGGTCGCCTTGGTCACGGCGCTGTTCACGTTCTTGTGGAGCCGAAACGTCGGCCTGGCAGTGGTGATCGGTACCTCGATGGTGTGCTCGATGGTCATCGCCGGCATCGCCGGCTGCTCGGTGCCGATCGTGCTGACGGCGCTGAAGCGCGATCCGGCGACCGCCTCGTCGATCATTCTCACCACCGTCACGGACGTGAGCGGCTTCTTCAGCTTCTTGGGGCTCGCGACCCTGCTCTCACGGATGTTAGTTGGTACGCACTAGTGTCCTGAGTCCGCGAAAGCCTCAAGAAGTGGCTTGCTCAATCCTCCTGGCGCAGAAGCGAGCAACGCTGGCCAGGAATCGTGATCGGTGGCTTCGGAGTGCGGCCCTACGGGCAGTCCACGGAGCAATTGCAGGAATTTTCTGAGGGACCGCAGGTGCCATCTCCGCAAGCGCTGCAGACGAACAAGCTGGGTGGCGCGTCACTCAAGCAGCCCCCGGCTGTCGGGTGCTCGAGGCCAATGCACTCGAGCCCTTCGCAACACACCGCACCGATAATCTTGGCCTCGAGTTGCTCGCCATCTTCCCGACAACGGCCGTAGGATCCGCCGAACGGCATCGGTGGCGTACAATTGGCTCCCTGCACCTCGTCAGGCTCGCCGATGCAAGCACGGCCGCAATTGACGCCGGGCCTTTGCCCTGTAAACCCAGTGCACTGCTGGCCACAAAAGTAGTTATGCAGCTCACCACGCTCGCCAACGCAGTCGGTGCCCGGTGGCTCCGCATCGGACGAACCAGCACTACCGTTCGCCGCACCAGCTCCACCATGTGCAGCCGTACCACCCTGCGGTGAATTCGCACAGGCTGAAGCGAGCAGAAGAAGAAAGGTGAGCGGTCTGAAAGTCATCTGCTTCTCCGGATAATAACTCCGGCGAGCACGCCACGGCCACAAGACCTCGGCGCGTGGTTTGATGGCTATAAGGGGCATATTGCGATCGATCCCGATTCCGAAATCATCACGGCGACGACCGTGACCGCGGGCAACGTGGCCGATGGCCGCGTCGCTGAGCAAATCTTGCCTGACGTGCTGGCCCCGGCAGAAACCTCGGTACCCACGAGTAGCTCGACCGGCCACAGGTCCGAACGGGTCAAATTGTCGCGGCTTTCCCGACGTTTAGGCGGACAGCCGGGCTTCTCGTCACCGCCGCTTCTCGTTGAAGACGCGCGTGGCGCGCAGCGTAATGCGCGTGTCTTATGCAATGGCGCGATCTCGAGTGGAGTCTCCGCACGTCGACAGCAGATCGGCATCGACGATTCGAAACGTGTATGAAGTGAGCGGGGTGGATCCGTTTTCCTAAAGCCACGTGAGCTGCGTTATAGAGGACCGAAGGTGCGCCGCTCGTTCGTAGTGCAACGCGGCTCTCATGCGCCGAAACAGCAAGCGGTAGGGTCGCCGCGCCGAGCGCGGATATCCCGAATTTTCCGTGGGAATCGCGACAGCTCGATCCGTGGCTCCCCCGTGTTTCGTGGTGGACGGAGCTTCGTCGCCCCGCGCGATTGCAGCTGACGCTACGAACCCTCGGTCTGATTGCTCGATACCAAGAATGTTTTAGCCTAAGCGCGCTCTGGCGATCACAGGTTGGTAAGCGCTCCTTCAGGAGCAGTAGACAAAGTGATGCACTGCTGAGACAATGCGCGCGCATCGAGGCGCGAGGGCACTCGCAGGGCGGCGCGGACACGCCGCACTTCGGCCTCAACCTATCGGTTTGTTGCAGAAAAAAGGGCGTGCATGACGGCATCAGCCACGACAGCAAGCGCGGACTCGGCGATCGCAGGTGAGGAGAAGAAGGTCATCTTTGCGTCGTCACTCGGAACCATTTTCGAGTGGTACGACTTCTATATCTACGCAACGCTGGCACCGTTTTTCGCCACTCTGTTCTTCCCCAAAGGCAACGCTACGGCGGCGCTACTCGCGAGCTTCGCGACCTACGCGGCGGGCTTTTTGGTGCGTCCTTTCGGCGCCCTCGTCTTCGGCCGAATCGGCGACTTAGTAGGCCGCAAATACACGTTCTTGGTCACGATCTTGGTGATGGGCCTCGCGACGGCGGCGGTCGGATTTCTGCCCTCTTACGAGAGCATCGGTATGCTCTCACCGATCATCTTGGTGCTGCTGCGCTTGGCGCAAGGCTTGGCGCTCGGCGGTGAGTACGGCGGCGCCGCGACCTACGTCGCCGAGCACGCCCCCGACGGTAAGCGCGGGCTGTACACGAGCTGGATTCAAACGACGGCGACCCTCGGTTTCTTCGTGTCGCTGATCGTGATCGGCGGTTGCCGCGGCGGCATGGAAGAAGCGGCCTTCAAGGACTGGGGCTGGCGCATTCCGTTCTTGCTCTCGCTCGTACTGCTCGCCATCTCGGTCTACATCCGGATGAAGCTGAACGAGTCACCCGTCTTCTTGAGGATGAAGGCCCAGGGCAAGGGCAGCAAAGCGCCTCTGCGAGAGAGCTTCACCAAGTGGCCGAACCTCAAGCTCGTGCTGCTCGCGCTGTTCGGCGTGACCGCCGGTCAAGGCGTCGTCTGGTACACCGGTCAGTTCTACGCGCTGTTCTTCCTGACCGGCACGCTCAAGATCGATTGGAAAACCTCGTACCTGGTGCTGGCAGTCGCGCTCGCGCTCGGCACCGGCTTCTTCATCTTCTTCGGCTGGCTCTCCGACAGGATCGGCCGAATGAAGATCATGATGGCCGGCTGCGCGCTGGCGGCGTTGACCTACTTCCCGATTTATCACGCGATGGGTCATTACGGTAACCCGGCCCTCGAAGCCTTCGCCGAGAAGACGAAAATCTCCCTCGTCGCCGACAATTGCCAGGTCCATCTCTTCCCCAACCCGAAGACCGTCTACAGCGATTGCGACAAGGTTCAGGACTTTCTCTCGAAGCGCTCGCTCAGCTACGAGACGACGCCGGGCGCCGCCGGCTCCAAGACGATTGTCCACCTCAACGACACGACGATCGAAGGCTTCGACGAAGCCAAGCTGACCGCGAGCTTGAAGAGCTTGGGTTACCCCGCCAAGGCGAATCCGGACGACATCAATGTCGGCATGTTGATCCTGCTCGTCTTCATCCAGGTCATCTACGTGACCATGGTCTACGGCCCGATCGCCGCGTTCTTGGTCGAGCTCTTTCCCACCCGCATCCGCTACACCTCGATGTCGCTGCCGTATCACATCGGCAACGGCTGGTTTGGCGGCATGTTGCCGCTGACGACGGCGGCGGTCGTGGCCGCGAGCGGAAACATCTACAGCGGCCTCTGGTACCCGGTGATCGTTGCCGCGATCAGCCTCGTGATCGGCACGCTGTTCGTGCGCGACGCGAAGGCGCACGACTTCCACGCGCTCTGATGATCGGCGGGAGGGGCTTCGTGCTTTGGAGCCCCTCCTGAAAGCTACTTAGATTGACAATTTCGAACGATTGGTTCGTTTATCGACGACCTCGCTCGCTGAAGGAGAGCTGAACGTGAAATCACGATTGTTCCTGGCCACGACTTTGCTCACGAGTATGTTTTTGGGCTCGCGCGCCGAGGCGGCGACGGTGTTCAAAGACGAGGAAAAGGGCGTCGCGGTCAACGTCGGCGCGCTGCTGCAGCCTTGGTTTCAGATGACGGCGCCCGACGGCAAGGGTGAAGGCTCGCCAGGAGTCGGCGCTCCCGACGGCAAGAGTCCCTCGTGGGACTTCTTCATGCGCCGCGCGCGCATCTTGGTCTACGGCAACATCACGAAAGATCTTGCCTACTTCGTCGAGACCGACCAGCCCAACCTCGGTAAGGGCGGCGATTGGAATCAACCGATGTTCGTGCAGGACGCGTTCTTCTCCTACACGTTCATGCCGGAGCTCAAGGTCGACGTCGGCATGATGCTGGTGCCGCTGTCGCATCACACCCTCGAGGGCGCGACGGGCCTGAACGCGCTCGACTACCACGCGGACACGATCCGTTTTCCGGCCGGCAAGGTCTTCCGCGACACCGGTATCCAGCTGCGCGGCCTGGCCGCCAACAACCTGCTCCACTATCGCTTGGGCGTGTTCGAAGGTGTGCGAGCGGGCGCCGTGCCGGCCCCCACCGCGATGGGCACGGCGGGCGCCGAACCGCTCAACAGCAAGGGCCTGCCGCGGTTTGCAGCGCAACTGCGCTTCAACATCATGGGCGAAGAGGCCGACTTCTTCTTGAAGGGCATCTACTTCTCACCCAAACCGCTGATCTCGGTCGGTATCGGGGCCGACATTCAGCCCAACGGCGTACGCAAGGTCAACAACGAGCCCGGCCTCTACCGAGCCCTCAGCCTGGACGCTTTCGTCGAGTACCCCTTTACCGCCGATGACGAGCTGATCTTCAAGGGCAACGTCTTCAACTACGGCGAAGGCGCGGCCGTCAACGTCAATCAAGACACGACCACCGGTTTGTTCACGACCGCCACCGGCGCCCTACCAGGCTCCACCGCGCTCCGCACCGGCGGCACCGCGTTCTACGCCGAGGCCGGCTTCCGTCACGCCTGGATCGAGCCGCTCGCCTTCATCGACTACGTGAAAGCCAAGGACGACGCCTTGACGATCCTGGCGCCCCACGTCGGCTGCAACTTCTGGATCAACAAGCACACGTACAACATCAAAGTCGACGTCGGCTACAAGAAGACCGAAACGCTGACCCCCGCCACAGCTAACGCTGCCGCCGTGTTGGCTACGACGAAAGACATCCTCGGCACCGTCCAAGGCCAAGTCTTCTTCTGAGCCCGCGTAGCTCCGAGCCTGGCTCCGTTCGGGAGAGAGCCGTTCCGGTTTCTCCCGAACGAGCGAGTGCCAGGTAGCGGGACCGCCACGATATTGTCGTCGATCCGAGGCTCCCGTTCGAGCTCGCGCGGTGCCATGCTTGGCGGCACCGAACATGACTGATTCCCCTTCGCCGGCGTTGTTCCGGCCGCTGCCGCTGCGTGGGTTGACGCTCAAGAACCGGGTCGTAGTTTCGCCGATGTGCCAGTATTCGGCTCGCGGCGGCGTGCCCAACGATTGGCACCTCGTGCATCTGGGTCGCTTTGCGCTAGGCGGCGCGGCCCTGGTCTTCACGGAGGCGACCGCCGTCGAGCCCGAAGGCCGCATCAGCTACGCCGACACCGGGCTCTACAACGACGAGCAGGAGTTTGCGTTCACCCGCATCGTGAAGTTTCTGAAGGCGCAAGGCGCGGCGACCGGAATTCAGCTCGCCCACGCCGGTCGCAAGGCCAGCACGCGGCCGCCCTGGCTCGGTGGTGGGCCGGTCGAGTCGGGCGACCCGACGCCGAACACGGAGATGTGGACTCCGGTCGCGCCGAGCGCCCTACCATTTGCCGAAGGCTACCCGACTCCGGCTGAGCTATCGCTCGGCGACGTCGAGCGCATCAAGCAGGCGTTCGTCGCCTCGACCGAGCGCGCGCTACGAGCCGATTTCGACGTGCTCGAGCTGCACACGGCTCACGGCTACCTGCTCACCCAATTTTTGTCTCCGATTTCGAACCAGCGCACCGACCAGTATGGCGGTGACCGCGCCGGGCGTATGCGCCTGCCGCTCGAGATCGTGGAGGCAGTGCGCGAGGTTTGGCCAGCGGCTCGTCCCCTCTTCGTGCGTATCTCGAGCGTCGACGGCGCGAGCGGGGGCTGGTCGCTCGACGACAGCGTCGTCTACGCGCGCGAGCTGGCCGCACGCGGCGCGGACGTGATCGACTGCTCTTCGGGCGGTGTCACGCCCTCGATCGCCACCCTCCCCGACCCGCGCCAACCCGGCTACCAAGTCCCGTTCGCGGAGCGGCTCAAGCGCGACGCCGGGGTCCTTACGATGGCGGTCGGTCGCATCACCGACGCCCAGCAGGCGAACGACATCATCGACGGCGGCGCCGCCGATCTCGTCGCGCTCGGGCGCGCGCTGCTCGACGACCCGAACTGGGCGCTCCACGCCCGTGAAAAATTGGTACCGGACGCCGTCGGCGACTCCGCGTACCCGCGCCAGGTGGGGTACGCGGTGAAAGCGCTCAAGCGGTCGCCCGCGCGCTAGCGGCGCCGGTTTGCCGGTTTTTGTCGGCGAGGGTGGGACGGCGTTTGCATCGCCGCCAAAATTCGGATGTTCTCTGGCGTACTTTGCCGAACACCGACCATGGGTAGCCCGCTCGATCATCTGCTCGAAGAGGGCGTCATCACCGAAGTCGTGGGCCGCTTGCAGAGCGGTAAAGAAGCCGAGGTCTTCATCGTGCGCTACGCGGAGCGCGTGGTGGCAGCCAAGGTGTACAAGGACCGCGCACAGCGCAGCTTCAAGAACAACGCCGCCTACAAAGAAGGCCGCGCCGTCCGCAACACCCGCGATCAGCGCGCGATGGATCGCCGCTCGCGCTTCGGACAGGCCACCGAAGAAGAGACGTGGAAGTCGGCCGAGGCCGACGCGCTCTACCGGCTCCACGCGGCCGGGGTGCGGGTGCCGGAGCCGGTGCTGTTCTTCGAGGGCGTGCTGTTGATGGAGCTGGTGCTCGACGCCGACGGCGTGACCGCGCGCCGCCTGATCGATACCGAGCTCAGCGCCGAGCAGGCGAACGCGGCGTATCACGACATGTTGACGCAGCTGGTGCGCATGCTCGCTTGCGATTTGATTCACGGCGATCTCTCGCCTTACAACACGCTGTGGGCGGCGGGCGGCGTCACGATCATCGACTTTCCGCAGATCGTTTCCGCCGCGCAAAACAGCAACTCGGAGCGCTTCTTCCTGCGCGACGCCGAGAACATCCTCGGCCATTTCCGCAGCATGGATCGCCGCCTCGAAGGCCGTCGTGGTGACGCGGCCGAGATTTGGCGAGCGTACATGCGACGCGAGCTCAGCGCCGACTTCATGCCGACGGGCAGGCTGCGCTTGCCGCCGCCGCAGCGCCCGATCCCGATCGCGGCTCGGCCTACCGATAGCGCCAATCGCGCCCCCGCACCGCCCCCGCACCGCGGTAGCGGACAGCAGCCGCGCGCCAACGCACAGCCCCATCGAGGTAGCGAACAGCAGCCGCGCGCCAACGCACAGCCCCATCGAGGTAACGAACAGCAGCCGCGCGCCAACGGACAGCCCCACCGAGGTAACGGACAGCAGCCGCGCGCCAACGGACAGCCCCACCGAGGTAACGGACAGCAGCCGCGCGCCAACGGACAGCCCCACCGAGGTAGCGGGCAGCAGCCGCGCGCCAACGGACAGCCCCACCGAGGCAACGGAGCGGCGGCGCCGCCACCGCGGTCCCGTCCCTCGGGCTTCGGTAGCTCACGAGGGCGGCGCGCCATGCCAGAAGTGATCGTCCGCCCGCGCGCGGCGACGAGCGCGCCGACGCAGGAGCCGAAAGCGGCGGCGCCGACCGAGGTCGCCGCTCACGCCGAGCCTGATTTCAGCACCGCCAAGCGTCGCCGTTAACCGCCACTCCGGGCGGCGGCGGCGTTTTTTCTCAGCGCGTTGGCCGTGGTCGCGGCGTCGGTCGACCCGAGCACGGGCGGTCGCGTATGCTCGCGCTCGATGGCGAAACAGAAAAAACGAGCGCGATTGGCCGAGCAACCAGAGGTCGAGACCACGCCCGTCGTCGCGCGCGGCACGGACGAGATCGCCGCCGCCGAAGGCCACGTGCGCGGTATCCTGGCGTTCCTGGGCGAAAACGTCGATCGCGAGGGGCTGATCGAGACGCCCGCGCGTGTGGTGCGAGCGATGGCCGAGCACTACGCCGGCTACGCCCAGGACGCGGCAAGCTACCTGGGAAAGACCTTCGAAGACGTCGAAGGCTACGACGAGCTGGTGCTCGTCAGCGACATCGAGCTGTTCAGCCACTGCGAGCACCATATGGTGCCGTTCGTAGGCAAGGCGCACGTGGCGTACATCCCCGACGGCCGCGTGGTTGGGTTGAGCAAGCTGGCGCGCGTCGTCGACGTTTACGCCAAGCGCCTGCAAGTTCAAGAGAAGCTGACCAAGCAGATCGCCGACGCCATTCAAAAGCACCTGAAGCCGCAGGGCGTGGCCGTAATCGTGCAGTGCCAGCACTTTTGCATGTGCTACCGCGGCGTAAAAAAGCCTGGCTCGTGGACCACGACCAGCAAGCTGCACGGGCTGTTCCTCAAAGACGCGGCCGCGCGCATGGAGCTGTTCACGGTGCTCGGCTTGCAGCGCCACATCGGCGCGCAGGGCGTGTGATCCGGTGCCCAACGTCGCAGCGGTAGACATCGGCACGAACTCGGTACGGCTGCTGATCGCGGACGACGCCGGCCGCGAGCTCCAGCGGCCCATGCACATGACCCGGCTCGGGCAAGACGTCGACGTGACGGGCCGGCTCGCGCCGGAGGCGATCGCTCGCACCACGCACGTGCTGGAGCAATATCGCGCGCTGGCCGAGCGCTACGCCGTTCAAAAGATGCGCGCGACCGCGACCAGCGCCGCGCGTGACGCGTCGAATAGCGTCGAGTTTTTCGACGCCGCGGAGCACGCGCTCGGCGTGCGGCCGGAGCTACTCAGCGGCGACGACGAAGCGCGGCTGTCATTTCGGGGCGCGACCGCCGACGTCTCGCCCCACCACGGACCGTTTTTGATCATCGATCTCGGCGGCGGCTCGACGGAGCTGGTGCTGGGCGACCGCGAGCCGGAAGCGCTCGTTTCGCTGCAGCTCGGCTGCGTGCGCATGACCGAGCGTCACTTGAAGACCGATCCGCCCACGCCCCGCGAGCTCGAGGCGTGTTTCGCCGACGTTCGCCGCGAGCTTTGCGCCGTCCACCGCATCGAGCGGAGGCGCGCGCGCTGCGTGATCGGCCTCGCCGGCACCGTGACGGCGCTGGCGGGCATGGCCCTCGGTCTCACGACGTACGACGCGACGCGCACGCATCACAGCGCGCTCAGCTTGGCGACGGTCGAGGCTTCGTTCGAGCGGCTGAGCCGCGCCGCGCTCGTCGAGCGCCGCCAGCTACTGACGCAGCCCGAGCGCGCGGAGATCATCGTGGGCGGCGCGGCCGTCCTGCTCGCGCTCATGCGCCACTTCGGAATCGACGAGCTGCTCGTGAGCGAGCACGACATCTTGGACGGCTTGGCCGCGTCACTGCGCTAAGGCGTGTCCCTAAATTGGGAGCGCTCGGGCGTGCCCGTAAAAAACGTGCCCGTGGCCGTGCCCGACGGTCCGTGAGGAGTCGTTGGGTCCTTTTGTTTGGTAGGCCGAGGTTGGTGGCGCGGGCCCCCTCCGGGCTCGCGCATGGCCCGCGCGCGCCGCGCCCAGCTGGGCGCGCAGG
>Ga0164241_10002570_pt1 | contig 19344 bp, 16 predicted proteins | sample OricomyardsoilBY_FD_108780 | JGI IMG/M metagenome (GOLD analysis project Ga0164241, IMG submission 108780) | Backyard soil microbial communities from Emeryville, California, USA - Original compost - Back yard soil (BY) | ecosystem: Environmental > Terrestrial > Soil > Unclassified | place: USA... | reverse complement strand
TCTCCAAAGCTTTTGCTTCGTACGATGACTTCATCATAACCCTCCTTTTTCAATAAACTAATTTTTGAATCGTTTCCGATTGTCCCGATCGTATAGGCATTGTATTTTTTGGCCAGGCGATTGGCCAGAATCCCGACGCCCCCGGCAGCCGATTGAATAAGGACCGTCTGGCCGGGTTCGATAGCGGCAAGTTTAACCAATGCATAGTAAGCAGTCAGGGCCTGGACAAGATAGGCGGCGCCGTCCGGAAATGCCCAGTCATCGCGCATTTTGGTAAGGTAATGATGGGGTATAGTGATCTGGCTTACATAGCCGCCGAACTTAGTAATTCCCATAACCCGGTCGCCCTTTTTGAAATTACTTACTGCGGATCCTGTATCGGTAACGATGCCTGAATATTCCAATCCTGGAATAAAAGAACCTTTGGGTATGGCCTTGTAAAGCCCCAGGATTGCTGATATATCTGCAAAATTTAATCCGATTGCCTTAATATCTACGGCTACCTCTTCCGGTCCCGGCGCCTGGATATTTTCTTCCACCAGGTTCAGATTATTCATTGAACCGGCTTTAGGGGATAGGCGATACACTTTACGGGTCATCATTTTTTTACGAAGATAACATGATATTACCTCACTTCCGGCCCCCGCCTTTCCGCCCGAATGACCTGGCGGGACGGGAATGATCCTTCGGGCACGCCGTTCCAAAAAGGGAGAAGTGGGGGAGTGCAAGACCTCACTCCCGTCCCCTCTCCAAAAATGGAGAGGGGGGAATGCACCTCACCCCCGACCTCTCTCCAAGGGGAGAGGGGGACATGAACCTGGCAGATTCAGTGAACAAACCAGCCTGCCCGGCCGGCAGGTAAATAACGGAAATTTTTTATTTTTATCGGTCGGGACGTTTGCTAACTTTTGAAAGGTCCGCATTCCTGAAAAGCGGGTGGCATATTAAGGGAGGCCAGCGTTCTCAATCGGTGAACTTTTGCATCGTCAATGGATTTTGTTGTCATTACAAGGGGCCGGGCCGGTATTCCGGCAAATAAGTTTTACAAATCCGCATACCTGTTTTCTGAAGGCAAATATCCTTTATCCTTAAGTATCAGGGCAAGGCGGTTATAAAATGCGGGATCAGCAGGAGTAACACTTGCCAGCCCATCTACATAGCGGTTGTATAAGCTAAAAAGTGCCGCAATTAATACCGTGTCGTGCAGTTCCCTGTCAGTGGCGCCCTCACCTTTTGCTTCGTCTATCATCTCCGGCGTTACCAGCTTACCATTTTTTTGTACTGCCCGTGCGATAGTTAGCATTGCTTTCATATTAGCAGATACACGAACGCTCTCAGATCCTGACTTCACTTTTTCGGCGATGGAAGCACCATCAAGCAACAAGTCGGCCGCGGCTGTATGCGCTGCCGTACAGAATGCGCATTCATTGCCATGAGAAACTACGGTGGCAATCAATTCACGTTCACCCTCTGTTAAGGTAGATTCGCCCCTCAGTAATATTTGAGTAAGCTCTCTTATAGGCAAAGCAGTATCTTTCCGGTAATCCAATAACCCGGTGATGCCCGGGAGATTTTCTTTCAATGGAATGTAAGGCATATTAAACGTTTTAATCAGTGGGATGTTTCACAATAAAGGGTTTGGTAAGATACCCTTCCCGTGCCCGCTGTTCACCAATGGCATCGTACACGGCGGCATCGTCCGGAGCCCATGTCGCCAACCCATCCACATACCGGTTAAACATAGAGAAAGCAGCTGCTATAAGCACGGTATCATGAATTTCCTTGTCTGTGGCACCCTGTTCTTTCGCTTCTGAAATATCAGCCGGGGAAACACTTTTGCCGCTATCCTGCACTTTAGCGGCGATGTGTAATAGCGCTTTCAGCTTGTCGCTTACTTCCGCTTTGTGAATATTTTTTTGCAGGATATCCTGCACCACACGCACATTCCCGTTTAAATGGTGTTTGGCAATGGCGCCGTGCGTTGATGCGCAATATTTACATTCATTCAGGCTGGATGTGTAAGTTGCGATCAGTTCCCTTTCTCCGGGGGTAAGTGTGGAAGTTTCAGGGTCGTGCAAAAGAGTTTGTACCAAATCGTTTAAAGGTTTGGCCGTTTCAGGACTATACATAAAAAGGCTTCGTATTCCCGGATATTCTGACGGCAAATCTATGTGTGGCATAATATCATTTTTAATTGAATCAAATATAAAGTTTCTTTTCGAAAAGAATGGTTGCTTGCAGAAACAGTAAAAGAATTTTTCTATCAACGTAACTGGATATCGTCTTTATTTTTTGGTCTGCGCAAACAGGAATGCTGTTTACTGCAAAGGCACAGTACGCGTGAGGAAAGCCGGTTAGCAATACCGCCGGATTCGCTGCGTTCCCCGAAAATAAAATAACTTGTATCGGGTCAATTGATTCTCAAAAAATAACTGATAGAGAAATATTTAATTCATTTATTTCTTACTTTGTGAGATAACAAGTTAACTTCTTTCAGGGACGTCGATTGTGAAATACGAAAAGTTTACCCGGGAGAATCTTTTAAATACACCATATTAAACTGCATAAAAAAATAAATTCATTAATGGCGAAAAATATAAAACCAAAACCCAAAGCAGATATTGATTTTGAACAGGAGCTTTGGGATGCGGCCAATGAGTTACGTGGTGCGGTTGCCGAAAACCAATATAAGGATTATGTACTTTCTCTTTTGTTTGTAAAGCATCTTTCTGAAAGGTATGAGTTACGGAAGGAAGATATTAAGAAAGAGTTTTCTAATCCGGAATCTGATTATTATACCACAGATAATGCCCAGCAGTGGGCGCTTATGGAGGATGAATTGGAATACCAGGTAAAAAATGTTTTCCGCCTTCCGTCGGAAGCTACATGGACATATCTTAGAGAGAATGCAGAGCAGGATGACATCAAAGTAAAAGTGGATAAAGCTTTTGTATTGATTGATGAAATATTGGCGAATCGCAACCCGGATTATAAAGGCGTATTGGAACCTATTTTTGTAAAGAGCCAGCTATCTGTTTCGCAGGTGGCTGGTTTGATCAATATGTTTTCTAACGAAAAGTTTTCCGAAGCTAAGAATCCGCAAAGTGATATTTATGGAAGAGTGTATGAATATTATATAGGCAGGTTTGCCCAGGCAGAAGGCAGCGGTGCGGGTCAATTCTTTACGCCCGGTTCTGTTGTACGATTGCTGGTAGAAATGATAGAACCGATGAAAGGGCGTATTATGGACCTGGCCTGTGGCAGTGGTGGCATGTTTGTACAAAGTTTAAAATTTGTGCAGGCGCATGGTGGTGATAAAAATGATATTTCTATTTATGGGCAGGAACGTTATGAAGGCACACTGCGCCTTTGCAAAATGAACCTGTTGCTTCGTAATCTTTCTTTTGATGTAAAGCTGGGAGATACACTGTTGGTTGACCGCTTCCCTGAATTAAAGGCAGATTATGCCTTAATGAACCCGCCTTTTAATATCAGTAACTGGCATCCGGAAGATTTGCCGGATAACGACCCGCGTTTGTTTGGCGCTAAGGAACAATTTACTACACCGGGAAATGCCAACTATATGTGGTTTCAAACTCTATGGTATCACTTAAATGAAAAAGGAACAGCAGGCGTTGTGATGGCTAATGGCGCTATGACGAGTGGAAGCGCCGGAGAAAAAAATGTACGCGAATACATGATAGAAAACGGCATGGTGGATTGTATTGTGCAAATGCCGGATAAGCTTTTCTTAACTACAGGTATTCCTGCCTGTTTATTTATTTTAAGTAAGAACCGCGATGGTAAAGATGGAATACACCGTGAGCGGAAGAAAGAAATTTTATTTATTGATGCCCGCAAATTGGGAAAGATGGTGAGCCGAAAATTGCGTGTATTTGAAGAAGAGGATTTAAAAAAGGTAACAGACGTTTACCATACATGGAGAAATATGGCTTCATCGGGTTATGCTGATATAGAAGGATTTTGCAAATCCGCTACAGTAAAGGAAGTAAAAACCAATAATTCTATTCTCTCACCTGGACGCTATGTAGGCACGGAAGCGGAAGAAGATGATGGAATTTCTTTTGAAGAGAAGATGGAGAAATTGACGAAAGAATTGATGGGGCAATTTGAGGAGGGGGAAAAATTGGAGAGGGAAATAAAGGAAAATTTAAAAAGTATTGGATTAAATAAGTAAGCTAATGAACAAGACCATTCTGTTAATTATTTAAAAAACATTACCCTTTTTCGGTAATAGAATATATATTTGCATGAATATCGATTATAAGAGTAACAAGTTGAGGAAGATTTTGACCAATGCCGTTTTGATAAAAAAAGAATATGGAACGATGGCTAAAAAAGTTTCACAAAGAATGGAACAGTTGATTGCTTCTGATAACCTTGCTGTTCTTATTTCATTGCCGGTAAATTGTCACACGCTCACAGGAGAACGAAAAGGTGAATGGGCTGTTGATATATCAGGAAATTACCGGCTAATTTTCGAAATAAATCAAGATCCGATTCCAATAAAAAATGACAATTCTGTTGACACTATATTAGTGACAGATATCCGCATCCTGGAAACCACCGATTATCATTAACCGAAAAATGAAATTATGTCTGAACAACTTCAAGTTGAAAGAGAATTATTGTCTCCTCCCGGCGATGATATTTTGGAAACAATAGAACATGTAAAAATGAGCCAGGCAGAACTGGCCGACCGCCTTGGCAAAACGCCATCAAAGGTTCATGATCTTATTACGGGCAAAGAACCTGTTACTTATAACACCGCTTTGCAGTTAGAGAAGGTATTGGGAATAGATGCGCAATTTTGGCTCAATCGTGAAATGAATTACAGGACAAAACTAGCCCGACTGGAACAAGAGGAAGCTTTGGAAGAATATAAAGAATGGCTGGCGCAACAACCTATAAAAGAATTAAAAAAATGTGGCTATTTAAAAGCTGAGAAGCCCGGAGCCATTATGGTGCGGGAAACACTGGAATTTTATGGCGTAGTAAATACGGATAAATGGCAGAGCCGCTACATTAACGATTTTGCCACGGCGGATTATAGAAAAAGTGAAGCCCACCAGGCTACATTGGGAAGCATGGCGGCATGGCTTAGAATGGGCGAAAAAGAAATGCAGAAAATGCAATTGCCGGAATATAACAAAGATGTATTTAAGACAGCACTGGAAGAAATTAAAATTATTGTCTCAAAGCAACCTGGTGATTTTGCAAAACTATTACAACAGAAATGTGCAAAAGCAGGTGTAGCGGTTGTATATACGCTTTGTCTTCCGAAAGCGCCTGTTTCTGGTGCGACCAGGTGGTTTAGATCGAATCCTCTTATTCAACTTACTGACCGGCATAAAACAAATGACCATTTTTGGTTTACATTTTATCATGAAGCCGCACACGTATTGTTACATCCAAAAAAGGAAGTGTTCTTTGAAGAATTTGAAGGATATAAGCCTGATAAACAAAAAGAAGAAGAAGCAAATAATTTTGCCGCAAAATATTTGTTGCCGGAGAGCTTTGAGGATGACCTGCCGTTTAAGATTGCGGATGAAGATGTAGAAACCATTGCAAAAAAATACAAAACACACCCTGGTATCGTTGTAGGAAGATTGCAACATAATGGTTTAGTGAAATATTCTTTTGGGAATAAACACAAAGCGAAAGTTGATTTGTTTAACACTATTTAAATCCAGACTGGCGAGAATCAAATCAAAAAAACTCAGCGGCGGAAGATGATGGGATTTCCTTTGAAGAGAAGATGGAGAAATTGACGAAGGAATTGATGGGGCAGTTTGAGGTTTGAGGAGGGGGAAAGATTGGAGAAGCTGATTAAACAAAATCTTACCAATATTGGTTTTGGAATGAATTAATTTTATTTTCAGAAAAGGACAAAAACTTAATTAGATAAGCGAAAAAAAAATTACATTTAGAACATTATGAGTGCTACAGTAAATATTAAACCGCAAATTCTATATTGGGCAATGAACCGGGCAAATAAGTCTGTGGATGATTTAATAAAATCCCTTCCCAAACTTCCTGATTGGTTAGATAATAAATCTCAGCCAACAGTAAAGCAATTGGAAACATTTTCAAAAAAAGTTTACCTGCCATTTGGTTATTTATTCCTTTCCGAGCCTCCAAAAGAAAAAATTCCTTTTCCGTATTTCAGGCAAGGGAAAAAGATGGTTAACAATCAAGTTAGTATTAATGTATTTGATACAATCCTTTCCATAGAGCAAAGGCAACAATGGCTGTCAGAATATTTGCAGGAAGAAGGTGAACAAACTTTGGCTTTTATTGGCAGGTATAATATCAACACAAGTGTTGACAAAATAGTCAGTGATATAAGAAGGACGCTGAAGCTACCTGTTGGCTGGGCAAGAGAATTTAAGACTCATGCTGAAGCGGTGAATGAACTCATTGGCCGGATAGAAGAGACAGGTGTTATAGTGGTAGTAAATGGAATTGTCGGAAATAATACACGCCGCAGAATTAATGCAGAAGAATGTCGCGGTTTTGTATTGGTAGATAAATATGCGCCATTTTTATTTGTCAATAACACGGATGCGGAAGCAGGCAAAATGTTTACGTTGATTCATGAACTTGCTCACGTATGGCTTGGTAAAAGCGCGGGGTTCGATAATAATAAAATGCTTCCGGCAGACGACCCGATAGAGAAGTTGTGCGATGAAGTAGCCGCCGAATTTCTTGTACCGGCGATTGCCTTTGAAAAAACATGGCACGATTCGCACGACTTTATTGTGCTTGCAAGGATTTTTAAAGTTAGTATTCTTGTAATTGCACGCCGGGCTTTAGACCTTAAAAAAATGACGAAAAACGCTTTCTTTAGCTGGTATAACAACTGGCTTCGGGAATGGGAAGAAAGAAAAGGTGATACCGGAGGCGGAGACTTTTATAATAACCAGCCAAACCGGGTTAGCCGGCGCTTTGCAGCTTTGGTGGAAAGGGCAGTACGCAGTGAGCAACTGTCTTATCGGGATGCGTACAGAATGACGGGGTTGTATGGCGATACTTATCATAATTTTATAAACAATAAGCTGTAATTACCTTCATGCCTGGCTACCTGCTTGATTCCAATTTTTTCATTAATGCTCACAGGTTCTATTATCCCTTTGATGTAGTCCCTTTCTTTTTTGGGTAAGGGTGCAGGATTTGGCGAATCGCGGGTTAATAGGAAGTATAGACAAAGTAGCCCAGGAAATAATGCATGGGAATGATGTGCTGAAACAATGGATTGGAACCAGTTTGCCCAAAGGGTTTTTTGCAGATTCTTCTGTTTTTATAAATGAATATGCACAGATAGCGCAATGGGCAAATAGTAAATCAGGCCATTATAATGCGGGCGCTCTGAATGAATTTTTGCAGGCAGAAGAAGCAGATGCGTGGCTTGTGGCCGGTGCAATGCACAATGAAATAACCCTCGTTACAAATGAAGTATCCAATCCGGAAATGAAAGTGAGGATTGCCATTCCGGAACCTTGTAATCATTTTGGTGTTTCATTTTGTAATACAATAGAAATGTTCCGTAATCTGGGTGTAACCTTTTAATTGTTATAAGTGATTGGGAAAATATAGATTAGGAAAGATTGAGACAGATGAAGGTTACAATTGAAGATTAAAGTCGCCAATCTTTTGAAGATTTGCCAATTCTGGAAGCTAAGTAACGAAGTAAAAGCGACCAATAATGTACTCTCTCCCTCGCGCGCTATGTAGGCACCGAAGCGGAAGAAGATGATGGGATTTCTTTTGAAAAGAAGATGGAGAAGTTGACGCAGGAATTGATGGGGCAATTTGAAGAAGGGGAAAGATTGGAATCCCTGATTAAAGCAAATTTGAAAAGTATTGCATTTGAAAATTAAATAAAAAGAACAATAAAATGAAACCAACTTTATTAAGATTTAGAGTAATAAATTTCAGATCGATAAAAGATTCTGGATGGATTGATACTGATACTTTAACATGTTTGGTTGGAACTAACGAATCTGGTAAAACTAATCTACTTGTCGGACTATGGAAATTGAATCCAGCTAATGATGAACCGATTGATCCATTAATTGATTATCCTAGAAAAAAATATGTGGATTATAGTGATACCGAGGGGAAAGAAATTTTTATTCAGGCAGACTTTAGATTAGATGATTCAATTGCCGAAGATTTAGCTGAAAAATTGGGTTTTCATAAATCACTATTGAAAGAGATTCGAATTTCGCGACGCTATAGTGGAAACTACTTATATGAATTTCCATCCTCACAATTAGAAAAATTACCATCATCAGAAATAATTGAGTTGTTATTGAAAGTAATAACCTCTTTTAACGAATCAGACTTAATAGAAAAAGAGGATGAAGAAACAGTAGCCAGTATAAATAAATTTCTTGATGATTTGCTGAATGAAACCAGAAAAAAAAGGGAAGTAAATAAAACTGAGATTTATGCCCTTGAAGATAAGTTAGATAATTTTTTATTGGATAATTACAAAAGAAAAATCAACATCAATTCTTTTTTCACAGATAACATAAAACCTACGCTCAGAAAACTTCAGGGAGTATTTGAAAAAAATGGCATTACGTGTACAATTGATTGCGAAAAAATTGTAAAAAAGGCAATTCCTTCTTTTGTTTTTTATTCAGATTATGGAAATCTTGATTCGGAAATATATTTACCACACGTCATTCAGAATATGGCACGCACTGATTTAGGGGAGAAAGAAAGAGCAAAAGCAAGAAGTCTAAAAGTTCTTTTCGAATTTGTTAGTTTACAACCGAAGGAGATTCTTGAGTTAGGGCAAGAAACGCCTCAAAATGCAAATGCACAGACAATAGAGTCAGAAAGAGAAAAAGAGAAAAAAAGAGAGATTTTATTACAATCAGCATCGAACAAATTGACTGAAGAATTTAGAGGCTGGTGGAAACAAGGAAATTATAGATTTAGATTCCAAGCAGATGGAAACCATTTTCGAATATGGGTAAGTGACGATTTAAGAACTGAGGAAGTTGAGTTGGAAGGAAGAAGTAGAGGTTTACAATGGTTCTTTAGTTTTTTTCTAGTTTTTCTTGTGGAAAGCAAAGATTCACATTCAAATTGCATACTGCTTTTAGATGAACCTGGACTTTCGCTGCATCCTTTGGCGCAATATGATCTTATCACTTTTTTTGAATCGCTGTCTAAAGAAAACCAATTATTATATACAACGCATTCACCATTTCTCGTCAATCCAAATAATTTGGGCAACGTTAAGGCTCTTTACATAGGTGATGATGGAAGTTCAGTAGTATCATCAAATTTACGTGGTAACGAAAAAGTTGCCGCAAAGTCAATTTATCCAATTCATGCCGCTATTGGATTAACCATTTCTGATACTTTGTTATTGGGATGCATTCCTCTTTTGGTTGAAGGACCTTCGGATCAGATTTACTTGCAGCTGATAAAAAATTTTTTGATAGGTAGATCAAAATATAATATTGGAAAAGAAGTTGTTTTTATACCAACTGGAGGAGTGAAAGGAATGTCACCAGTCATCAAAATATTACTCGGTAGGGAAAACGAATTACCTCCAGTTATAATTGATACAGACACTGCAGGGAAGTTAAAGATCAAACAACTAAAAGATGGTCTTTACAAACAAGAACCAGATAAAATAATTCCTGTTTCTGACGCATTAGGCGAAGGGGAATATGAAATCGAAGACTTACTTCCAGGCAATGATTTAGCAAGAGTCTTTTCGAAAAAATATCGAGGTAATACTACTGATGATTTTGAATTTATTTATGATACATCAAAACCGATTGTTAATCAAATGGAAGATTTTGCAAAACTAAATGGATATAGCTTAGACTTGGGGTGGAAAGTAGAATTAGCAAAAGATTTTCAAAAAATATTCGATAAAATTTCTTCTAAGATATCTGAGGAAATGATAACTAAATGGGCAGTTTTATTCAGTAAAATTTCCTAAGCTAAAGCATAAATGACTACTTGGAAAAAATATAAATGGGGAGATATAGCTTCTTTAGAATACGGAAAATCAATAAGAGACTTTCGAACGTCATCTGGTAAAACGCCAGTATATGGAACAAATGGACCTATTGGATTTACTACCGAAGTTCTCTGCCCTTTTCCTAGTATAATCATTGGAAGAAAAGGTGCATACAGAGGTGTGCATTATTCTCCAACTCCTTTCTTTGTAATTGATACAGCTTTTTATCTAAAGCCAAAAGCAAGTTATATTAATTTAAAGTTTTGTTATTATAATTTGCTGCTTCAAGACATAAACGGCTTGGATTCTGGTTCGGCTATTCCATCAACAAGAAGAGAAGATTTTTATGGTCTTGAAATTAATCTCCCCGACGTCCCCACCCAAACCCGCATCGCGTCCATCCTTTCTTCCCTCGATGATAAAATAGAACTCAACCGCCGCATGAACCAAACATTGGAACAAATGGCAAAGGCTTTATTCAATCATTATTTTGTTGATAATATTGATAAGGATAATTTGCCGGAAGGATGGAGATGGGGGAATTATTCTGATTTAGTGAAAATATGGAGTGGTAAGGGTTTGAAAAAAGATGAATTTATTGAAATGGGAACGTACCCAATTTATGGAGCAAATGGAGTAATCGGAAAAACGAACAGATATTTAGTAGACAAAAAACTTTTATTGACGGGCAGGGTTGGAACATTGGGAACAGTACAAATAGTTCAAGATAAAATCTGGATTTCAGATAACGTATTAGTTTCAGAACCATACTTCAATTACAATTTTTATTTTTCAAAGTTCATTTTAAATTCATTTGATTTTATAGGATTAAATAGAGGAAGTACTCAACCACTAATAACCCAAACAGATTTAAAAAGCCAAGTTGTTTTAATTCCTTCATCGAAAGCTCTCACTCATTTTAATAAAATTGTTTCTTCTTATTATGAAATAATTTTTTCTAATAAAAAGGAAAACTTGAAACTTACTCAAATAAAAGATACCCTTCTTCCCAAACTCATGTCCGGTGAAATTGATGTATCAGATTTGAATGAAGAAAAGCTAATAGAGAATTATGCAACTGAAAATATTTTGAATGCTTAAAAGATAAATCATCACTAAAACTTTGTTTACTGCTAATGGCTCATAAATTTCTTGTTTAAAGCGATATAAAAAATATCTATTATTGGATTAAGAAATTTTATTCCTTAAAGATTATCATTAATTTTATGATATGGCAACTACAATAAAAAAAAACAAACCATCGGTTGCAGGTAAAAAAGTATCAGCAAAAAGTACAACAGCTAAAAGGGCGTTGGGCATGGCGAAAATTCCGGTTCGCAAATCTGCAAAAGTGAATACCGGCGATTCTCTAACTAAGAAAATATTGAAAGAAGCAGCTTCCCTGGGATTTTCGAAAGCTGCCGCTAAAACCATGAAAGTAATGGGCTATAACGTAATCGTTAAGAATGGTTGGGTGGTAAAGAAATTTGCAGATGGCAGGATACAAAAAATATCAAAATTAAAAACTAACAATAATCCTGTAATTCTTGACTAAGAACCTTTTATTACAATAAAAGGTTGCCAGCCTTTAAAATAAAAATTTTAAACTAAAATGGACTTGTGAAGGTTGGCAATCTTGAATAAAATTAGCGGCTTATAAAACAGCATAAAATAAAAATCTTCAATAAAACTTCGTTTACTGCTTATGGCTCATAAATTTCTTGTTGAAAGTGATATTGAAGAAGCGGCTATAGAATGGCTGCTTCAAATGAAACCTTACCATTATCAACATGGAGAGGATATCATCCGCAATCACAAGAAAGCCATACTGGAAGATGTGTTTGAAAACTTTTTACAGCAATCCTATCAACACGTTCCCGCTAAAATACTGGAAGAAGTAAAACAGGAATTTTTGTTCAATGCCGGTACTGATATTCATCAGCGCAATCATTCTTTTCATTTAAAACTCAGCAAGGGCATCAGCAAAACATGGAAGGAACCCCGAACCCCTGAAGGGGAAGAGAAGCAACATTTTCAACATTTCTATCCTGTCAATTATGAGGATGTTGATAAAAATGATTTCCTGGTAGTAAACCAGTTTACCATCGAAGGCAGAAACAGGCGACGTCCCGACCTCATTATTTTTATAAACGGATTGCCAATCGTATTGTTTGAGTTTAAAAACCTTTTCGACATAGATGCTACAGTTGACAATGCGTTCAACCAGGTGCAACATTATATACAGGATATTCCACAGGTTTTTGAAACCAATGAGTTAACCGTAATCAGTGATGGCAGCACTACATTGCATGGCACTTTCAGCAGTGGTATGGAATGGTTTGCTTCATGGAAAAGTGTGGACGGAATAAATGTAGTGGAAGATGATTTTGCATTAGAAACTTTGATAAAAGGCTTATTGATTCCGGAAAGGTTGCTTCAATACATTCGCCACTACATCTTTCATGAATGGGATAAAGGAGCGCTTATAAAAAAAGCCGCGAAGTATCACCAGTTCTTTGGTGTGCAATATGCGTTAATAGAGACTTTAAAAGCCATAAAACCTATTGGCGACGGGCGTATCGGCGTGATATGGCATACTACGCGCAGCGGTAAAAGTATAACGATGGCTATCTATGCAGGCATCCTTCGGCAACTGTCTGTATTGAAAAATCCAACCATTATTGTACAGGTTGACAGGTTTGATTTGAACAAACAATTGTACGAAGATTTTGTGGCAGCAAAAGATTTGGTCGGTGATGTATCTATTGCCGATAATACAGATGATTTAAGAAAGTTGCTGAGTGGTGAAGGCGGAGGTGTCATATTCAGTACGATTGAAAAGTTTAGGTTGAAAAATGAAGAGGAAGGGAGAGAAAGTGTGCATCCAATATTGAGTACAAGGGAAAATGTAATTGTAATAGCAGATGAATGTCACCGCACCCAATATGGATTAGTGAAAGGCTTTGCGAGTAACCTTCGTAAAGCGGTTCCCAATGCGTCGTTCATTGGTTTCACCGGAACGCCGGTTGATACAAGGGATTCAGACACCGTACAGGTATTTGGTGAAATCATTCATACATACGACATCAGGCAGGCAACAGAAGACCATGCAGTAGTTCCTATTTATTATGAACCAAGGCTTGCAAAGTTGCATCTCGGTAATGCAGAAATTGAAGAAGAAGCAGAAGAAATATTGGATGGAGTGGAACAAAAAGACAGGAATAAAATCATGTGGGCAGCGGTGGAAGATGCAGCCGGTTCCGATGAAAGAGTAGCCAAAGTGGCAAAGGATATTTTGACGCATTTTACAGAACGCTCAAAAACATTAGAAGGCAAAGCAATGATTGTGTGCATGAGCCGGAGGAATTGTGTAAAGATGTATGATGCATTGACAGCATTGGAAGGCCGCCCGGAAGTAGCCGTGGTAATGACAACCAATATTGCAAAAGATCCCGCAGCCTGGAAAGCTCATGTTCGCACCAAAGAAAATACAGAAGCCGTAAAAGCAAGATTTAAAGACCCGGATGATCCTTTAAAAATCGTAATAGTCAGAGACATGTGGCTTACCGGTTTTGATAATCCACCGCTGGATACTTTGTATGTGGATAAGATAATGAGCGGACACAACCTGGTACAGGCGATCAACCGTGTAGCAACGGTATTCAGGGATAAGCCAAGCGGTTTAATCGTGGACTATATCGGCATCGGTGATAAGCTGAGAGACGCCACAAAAAAATACACTTCAAGTGGTGGTAAAGGAAATATTACTATTGATACGGATGAAGCTTTTGAGATGGCGACCGAATTTATTGCTGCTTTAAAGTTTAAACTTCCAAAAGATCTCAATTATGATAAGTGGCTTTCGTTAAGTAAAGGAGACCAGCTAAAATTGGTAAGCCAGGCAACCAATTATATTTTGAGTGATGAGACGCGCGCTAAGGAATTCATACTGGATGAAATGAAGTTGACCAGTTTGGTTCCGGTTATAAAAAATGATTCACGCATCGGTGATCTCTCATTAGATATTTTATTTCTTCAGCATGTGGGCGCTGCCGTTAGGAAGATAAAAAATCCGGTAACCAACATCCGGAAGAAAGAAGTGCAGATAAAAGATTTGATACACAGAAGCATTGAAAGCGAAGAGGTAGTGGATGTATTTACAATGGCAGGCATTGATAAATTTGATATCTCAATCATCAATGATGATTTCCTGGCGACAGCAAAAGAACAAAAAAGCGGAAATGAATTAAAGCTTGAATTGATAAGGAAGATAATGAATGACGAAATAAAAATCCGTCAGTATAAGAATCTCATAAAGTATAAAAAGCTGAAAGAAGAAGTAGAAAAGATTATCAGCGATTACCACAATCATTTCTTTGATAGCCTGGTAGCGCTACAAAAAATGCGTGAGGCTGCAAGAGAAATGCAGGAAGAAGATGAAAGAAGAAAAGTTTTAGGCTTAACCGAAGATGAAGAAGCTTTTTATGAAATACTTGCTAATCATAAAAATGCAGTGGGAGATTTTGATTTGATAAAAGAGATTGTAAAGGAAGTGACCGCTGCGGTAAAAAAGAACCTTCGGATAGACTGGTATAAAAAAGATGATGCCAAAGCCCAGGTAATGCTTTCGGTGAAAAGAGTATTGATGAAGAAAGGCGTTAAACTGGAATTAAAAGAAATATTGGATGACATCATGGAGCAGGCGGAAGCGAGGTATAGGGAATGGTGGGGAGAGGAGATGATTGCGTAACCTAAATGGATCCGGTAGAGGTTGCGCCTTCGACAAGCTCAGGCTGGCACCAATTAACTTAATAAATTCATTTAAAATTTTTAATTTTATGCAACATTCATTTAAAAAAAATGAGCCAGGAATTTGTACAAGCTGCAAAGGCTGGAGATATGTCCGCATGGAATACGTTATATCGCCAACATGAGCCATGGCTTTATGCAATCGCTTTACGTATTTGCGGCAACAGCCCTGCTGCCAAAGACGCAGTACAGGATACGTTTATGATGGCTTATTTAAAATTACCACAACTAAAAGACCCCGCAGCTTTTTTGGGATGGATTAAAAAAATTTGCGTAAATAGTTGTTATCGCGCTATACAACGAAATCATTTTAATAATGCGATTAATCAGATTCCGCTTGAAAGCGATACCTGGTGGGAAAATGAATTGGATAAAAAGTTAGATGAATTCTCCAGGCAAGCACAGCTTTATGATGTGATGGCCAAATTGCCCGAAGTTTTGCGCAGTACCTTGTTGCTGCGTTATTACACAAGATATCAATCGTATGAAGAAATCGCCTGTATTCTATGTGTACCCGTGGGCACAGTACGCAGCCGGCTGAACCAGGCAAAAATAAAAATGAATGAATATTGGAACAGCATTACGGAAATAAATGAAAGTCATTTCTATGAAGCCGAAGACTGGAACCGGTTTTATCTGGAAAGTGTTGGAAATTCGCATTACTCATTAGCAGCACGAAATAAATTTTTGAATCATTTAAATGCGGATATAAAATTTGTATTCAGCAGCGGTAAAACAGATTATGGACGAAGCGTAATTGCACGCCAGATTGAAGAAGACATTTCGCATGGCAGCCGTTTTGGGGAAATGAATATTATTTCAAATGGAAATATTTCCGTGGTGGAAGCTCACAATATAAACTCAGTTGAATACCCTGCCAGGTGCCCTGAGAGTACCATCTTAGTTATGTATCGTGACGGTAAAAAAGTAACACAGGCAAATTTGCACAATTCTGCTACTGCATAATTCCCATAAAATATTTTTTTGTCTTTGATCGAACTTTTTGATACCCTCCTGTATCTTAATATAAAAACAGGAGGTAAATTATGAAAACATGTATCAAAAAATTATCAGCGATTGCTTTCCTTATGTTCACGGGGCATAGCTATGCACAAACAAACAATTCGAATAACACGGAGCAGTTAAAGTATCTGTTAGCGCTACATGGCAACTGGGAATCGCCGGTTACAATTACCATGGGCGGCAAACAACTAAAAGCGACCTATTATGCTGACTTTAGTAAAACAGCCGATGACAATGGAATCATATTGAAAGAGCGGGTTGATATTCCGGGTGTTGGAAAATCAATTGCAACCGACCTTGCGGGGGTAGACCCTTATGATGGTAAGGTTCATTGGTACACCGTGGATAACATGGGTACTACGCATGAACACATTGGCTACTGGAGTGATCCGCAACATTTTTCCATGACGCACAACGGCATTCGTGACGGCAAGCCATACATGGAAGTAATTACGATTGAAGTAAAAAACAAAGATGAACTCGCTGTAAAACAAATAAACACTACTGATGGGCAGGTGGAAGCAATTATTGAGGGAAACTTCCACCGCAGGAAAGGATAAGCCTTATTCATTCAGGCTTTTTATTCTTTGTCAAATTTATTTTTATGTACAAATCCTTCTTAACGCTGTTGGCGGTTTTTAGTACAGTGCCTCATTTATACAAAAGCGACAACATGCAACCACAAATAATGACTCTTAACCCGATTCAAAATTCTTCTTTGATTGAACAAACGGAAATAGCTGCATGGAGTGATCTGATTGACGCAGCACCGGAATCATTCCGGCAGGCAAACGGTATGAGGCGCCTCGCTATTGGAGGGGGTATGGCGATCAACTTTCAAAACGAACCCATTCCTCTTTTTAACCGTGTCATTGGTTTGGGGCTTAGTGAGCCGGTCACCCAACAAATCATTGATTCTATAAAACAGTTTTATGCGCATCACGAAAAATACCTGGTTCACTATTCTTCACCTATGCAGCCTTTACATGCTGATTCCTTATTGAAGCAAAATGGCTTTTATCTTGCAGGTTCATGGGAAAGGATCGTAAGAGATAATGAACCACTCAATAATTCCAATACGATTGCTGACACTTTTGAAGTACGGCAGGTAGATGAATCTCTAAAAGAAAGCTGGGTAAAGTTTCTGATTGATACCTATCAATTTGATTTTTACGAGTGGCCACGCGCATTTGCTTTGCGTAAGGGATGGAAACATTATATTGCGCTTCGCAAAAATAAAATAGTTGCCTGTCGCTCATTCTTTATGACGGATAAAAAAACCATTTTCTCCGGAGTAGATGCGCCTGTACCCGGCGTTATGACACCTGAGTGTGCACCCGACTTTGCCATTTGGAGACGAGCCGTAGCGGACGGTCTGAAAGAAGGCGCCATCTTGTTTGTCGCCGATATTGAATTGCCTGACAAAGAAAAAAATAAGGCAGCTTATGACGGATTTCAACAATTAGGATTCAGCATTCCCTATACACGTTACCATTACAGGTTGAATAAATAAATATTTAAAATGGTACAGATTGACAATAGTGATATTTTTTAATTCATTCCGTGCGAATGCAGAAAACATAATGCTTAAAGCCGAAAGCAACAAAATACAAATCAGCAAAATAAGTTGCCTGCCCGAATGGTACAGACGGGTTTACTGCTTTGGAGGTTTGCCCAAGATTTTTAATTCATTCCGTGCGAATGCAGAAAACATAATGCTTAAAGCCGAAAGCAACAAAATACAAATCAGCAAAATAAGTTTGTTCACTGCTTTTTGAGTTCGAAACGACACCCGCTAAAAATTTTTTTTCCTAATTTATTTTTCGCTGTATATTTGTCTTGATTATTAAGATACTTTACAGTTAAGTTATCTTACTTTTAAGATAAAGTAGAAGATTATGGCAGAAAAAAAAGACAAAGACACACTGGTAAATGAACTTATGATGGCCGTTCGTAAACTGACACGCGCCTCGCTGATGCTTCAATATGCGGTTGCTGAGAAAATGAAACTGAACGCCACGGATGCAGAGTGCATAGATTTTCTCATGGAGATGGGGCCATCAACTGCAGGCGATCTTGCAAAGGCGACCCGGCTTACAACCGGCGCTATCACCAACGTAATAGACCGGCTTGAGAAAGCCGGATTCGTAAAAAGAGAAAATGATCCGAATGATAGAAGGAAAGTGATCATCCGGTTCATTCCCAAAAAGCATGAAAAAACAAAACATTATTATGGCGCCATGGCCTCCGATGTTTATGAACTTTTTTCCGGCTATAATGAATCGAAGTTGAAAGTATTGCTGCAACACTCAGATTCGTTGAGGGAGATTTTTCAAAAGCACGCCGAAAAAATATTTAAAGAATAGATTAAAATTTGCCAAAATGAAAGAAGTCAAAAACAAGAACATCGCACCGGCTCTTGCACTAATTTTCCTGGCGCCACTTGTTACAGAAATTCTTCCCGGAGCCACGCGGTTTAGCTCCATATTTGTATTCCCGGTACAAATTTGTGTTTGGGGAGGCGGCGCACTTTTAATTCGTTATGTGGTTAGACGCCGGCAATTGACCTGGAAAAGTTTAATGTTTCTTGCGCTCGTATTATCGGTTGCTGAGGAGTTCCTGATTCAACAGACATCTATTGCGCCGATGGTAATCCATCTTAAAGGAGTCACCTACGCACGCGCAGGAGGAATCAATTATGTCTATCTTCTTTGGGCCTTAATTTATGAATCTGTTTCGGTGGTAATACTACCAATCTACCTGACAGAATTAATTTTTCCTGAACGCAGGAAAGATCTGTGGATCAGCAAAGGCGGCGTGGTGTTATTCAGCTTATTGTTTTTGCTGGGGAGTTTTGCTGCCTGGTTTACATGGACACAAATAGCCAGGGTAAAAGTGTTTCATGTTTCTGCATATACACCTTCTTTTCCGTTGGTGGCAGCAGCTATTATTGTGATTGCATTCCTTGTGTTTATGGCTATCAAAAAGCCCATTAAGAAGTCATTGCCGATAAAGGAAATGAATCCTCCGGCTGAGTGGCTATTAATGGTCTCAGGAGCTATATGGTCGGTACTGTTGTTTGGCCTGGTACTGCTTGGATTTGGCATCCTGCCTGCGTTTCCGCCAATTATTGCTGTGTTGATCGCATTGGGGTTAGCAGCAGCAGCGGTTTATTTTTTACCTCGCTGGACAAACAGTATTTGCTGGAAGCAAACACATACATTTTCATTAATTTTTGGGATAATGATTGGCTCCATATTGATCACATTTATCGGATTTATCGGCGCCTTGCCGAAGGATTTATATTTCAAAATTATCGTTGACGCCATTGCGATATTATTAATGGTGAGGTTCGGGTTAACAATAAAAAGACAATCAAAAAAAATGATTGATACGACAACAGTAAATGTTGATCCTATAATTCAAGGTATTGAAATTCCGAAGAACGTTTGACCAAATTAAAATGACGGTTCATTGAGAATAGCAGGTTGTTGCCC
>Ga0164241_10002569_pt1 | contig 19356 bp, 11 predicted proteins | sample OricomyardsoilBY_FD_108780 | JGI IMG/M metagenome (GOLD analysis project Ga0164241, IMG submission 108780) | Backyard soil microbial communities from Emeryville, California, USA - Original compost - Back yard soil (BY) | ecosystem: Environmental > Terrestrial > Soil > Unclassified | place: USA... | reverse complement strand
TTTTAAATTCTGATATCATCCATCTTCGCCGGGCCGATGGAAGAGACTATGATGCCATACTTCATGTAAATCCAAAACTTAAAGAGAAAGGTTTGTTGATGATATATAATCCGCTGGATACGCCGATAACAAGAATAATAAAAGTGCCTTTGTATTATACCGGAATCAAAGGTAATGCAGCAGTCAGTGAAAAAGAGGACATCAAAAAGCAATACACGTTGGATGAAAATAAAAATATCATATTACAGGTAAGCATACCCGTAAATGGATATAACTGGTATTTGATTGAATAAAAGGAAGATGGTGTTTCATGGAAATTAAAAAGGATAAATATCTTTATTGTTTTTCTCAACTTTATTATTCAGTGTTTTTCCTCCTTATAAAAAGTTATAGCAAATTATCATGGCGTATTAAATATTCATAATAATATTAAAAAATATTTTGGCTGGTAAGAAAAAACGTCGTTTATTTGTCTACCAATTCAGTAGACTAATAGATATTGAATCAGATATTAATAATCAAATTAACTGATAACCACCATCAGATAATTGCCAAATTTTAAATTAAATGAATCCTTCAAAAAAATGTATTCCCCAATATAACCAGGTGGTAATGAGCTATTTTAATTCTTACAATAAACTGTGTTGTTGTTTCTTTTGACAACACAGTTTCTGTTTTTCAATAATCTTACGAGAGTTATCATGATAATGCCTGTTTATATCCGGAAACAACTCGTGTAGAAAAGCTAATTGACCGGTGGTTGGTTGAAAAGTTATATTACTGGTTGTTGCCGCATATATATGGCTGCAAGCTCTGAAGATAAACATGGATCGCGGGGATTGCACGATGTGAATTTCAGCAGGCGACAGAAATTAATTCACCCCAAGTTATAGGTTGAATTATTCCTTTTCATTATTAAAGCGTATTAAAATGGGCAAAAAAACCAGCGATGTTCGTAGTGACTGAAGGAAGAAGCATTATTGTCGGAAGTAAAAAATGATAAAACCAAAATAAAAGATGAAATGGAAATAAAGCCGGAAGTGCGCTAACACAACCGGCCGGTAATTCAGGTTCATCTCTGCCCTTAAAGGCATCAATAAAAAAGCTGTGGAAATGCTATTTTTTTAACCTAAACCTACCTGCCGGATAGGCAGGCCATACAAAGTTATGTTTTTGAAATTTACAGGAGCGTTGCCTTTTGAAAAAAGAAGGTATCTTATTAAAACCTTTTTGATTATGAAATTCATCGTCATTTTTCTTTTTGCTGCCTGCCTACAGGCAAGCGCTACAGGCTATTCGCAAACGATTACTTTGTCGCAAAACAACGTTTCTTTGACAAAAGTTTTCAGGGAAATAGAGCGCCAAAGCGGATACAATTTTTTTTACAAAGACAAATTGCTCAGAGAGGCTGGAAATGTGAGCATACATGTATCAAATGCCTCTGTTGAGGAAGTGCTGGACCAGTGCCTGAAAGGCCACGCTTTATCTTATACCATTTTGGACAAGGTAATTGTCGTGAAAGCTAAACCCAGCGTACCAGTTGCGATACAAACCGTGTCTATCCTGCCCGCAATTCCTCTTAATATTATTACAGGAACAGTAAAAGATGATAAAGGTAATGCTCTTCCCGGGGTGTCTGTAATCATAAAAGGAACCAATAAAGGAACCAGTACGAAAGCAGACGGGAGTTTTACCATTGATGCCAATCCGGGGGATGTATTGGATTTATCTTTTGTTGGTTATAAAAATAAAAGCGTAACAGTTGGACAAAGCAATAGTATCTCTATCGTGATGGAGATAGAAGCTACAGTCGGAAATGAAGTGGTGGTTGTGGGATATGGAACACAAAAGAAGGTGAGTTTAACAGGTGCTGTTAGCACAATAAACGGAGAAGACCTCCAAAGAAGAGCGGTATCCAATGTGGAACAGGCGCTACAAGGGCAAGTACCCGGACTGACTGTTTTAGACCAGGGCGGAAGTCCGGGTCGGTCGAATACGGTGATCAGGGTAAGAGGCATCACCACGATAGGTTCTAATAATCCATTAGTTATTGTGGATGGTATTGAACAACAACTTGACGACATCAATCAAAATGATATAGAATCAATTTCCGTATTAAAGGATGCATCTTCCACTGCCATTTATGGTTCACGGGCTGCAAACGGGGTATTACTAATTACGACCAAGCGGGCTAAGTCAGGAAAAACCACTCTTTCGTACAATGGTTTTTATGCGTTGCAACAAGCTAATAATAAACCAGTGCACATGGGTCTTGAAGATTATATGAGAGAGCAGAATGCTGCTTTTGTAAATGTGGGTAGTGCACCTAAATTTACTGAAGAGCAAATAAAAGAGTATGTGAGCGCAACTGACCGATACAAATATCCCTTACCAAATACCTGGTTCGAGACGATGCTACGGACTGCTTCCCAGTTTAATAATTCTTTATCTCTAAGTGGAGGAAACAAGGATTTTAAAGGAAGAGTAAGTCTTCGATACCAGGATCAGCAAGGGGTTATTGCCAACTCGGATTCAAAAATTTACGAAATTAGGGCCAATACTGACTTTAGGCTTTCTTCAAAAATAAATATCAGCACCGATGTGAATTATCGCTACAATACCGATCTTTCTGCGGCAAGCCAGTTCAATGTTTTCAATATAATGCTACATGCTTCCCAGTGGACGGTACCGAGATACCCTGATGGTACCTACGGGTTAAGCCCACAGGGCCGAAGCCCCCTGGTTGAAAACGAATTAGGAGGTTATTCAAGAATAGCCAATGATTATATCCTTGGCAATGTTAAGGGTGATTGGGAGATTGTAAGAGGACTCAAATTCACAACTCAATTTGCCGGTAGCTTAACTATGCTGGCTGGGAAAAACTTTCTGAATAGCTATGAAATAAGAGATTATTACAATCCGGATATTGTGAAGAAAAGTGTGCCCATTAATAATCTTACAGAAACGAGAAATATGGATCGTGAGTATACGTTGAATAATCTTTTGCATTATTCTACTACTATTAAAGAAGATCATGACCTGCAGGCATTATTAGGCTATTCACAAATAAAAAATGATGGTAATAGCCTGAGCGCATTTCGTCAGAATTTTTACAACAATGATGTTCAGTCAGTAGGTCAGGGCATTAATGATGCTACAAAAAGTAATGATGGCAATGATTCCACCTGGGGATTACGTTCTTATTTTGGCCGCCTCAACTATGCTTACCGGAATAAATATCTTTTTGAGGCTAATGCCCGATATGATGGATCGTCAAGATTTACTTCAAATAACCGTTACAGTTTCTTCCCATCTTTTTCCGGGGGATGGCGTATTTCCCAGGAAAAGTTCTGGGCTAAATTAAATGATTATGTCAATGAATTTAAAATTCGCGGTTCATGGGGCAAAACCGGTAATCAGGCAGTGGATCTTTATACCTATTATCCTACTTTAGACCTGGTCAATTACTCATTTAACGGCTTGCCGGTACAGGGTTACACACAGTTAAAAATGTCAAATGAAAACCTAACCTGGGAAACCACTACTCAAACAGACGTTGGTCTCGATGCTCAACTCTTAGGTAATAAATTTTCATTAAGTATTGATTATTATAATAAGGAAACAGATGGTATCTTATTGGTATTGCCGGTTCCCGGTACGTTAGGATTACAAGCTGCTGCTCAAAACGCGGGTGTCGTTACAAACAAGGGATGGGAGTTCCTGGCAGGCGTACATAATAAATTTGGGCAGGTAGGATTTGATGCGAATTTGAATTTCAGCATCAATACAAATAATGTGGTCGGTTTGGAGGGGACCGGCCCATATATCACCGGAAGTGATGTGGACCCAAAGTTTATTACAGGGGAAGGATATCCTATCAATTCTTTTTGGGGTTATAAGACTGATGGTTTGTTTCAAACACAGCAGGAAGTCGATAACTATCCTACTATTGCACAAGGAATCAAGCCGGGGGATGTAAAATATACTGATTTGAACAACGATGGAAAGATCAATGCCGAAGATATGACCTACCTCGGACCGTCATTTCCAAAATATACCTTTGGCTCTGCTTTTAATGTAACTTATAAAGGATTTGTGCTTAACTTATTATTCCAGGGAGCAGCCAAAGTATATACCCGCCTGTCAGGAGCATTGGCTGAAATGGGAAACCAGGAAGGTTTTACTGATAAAATTTATGCCAACAATTATTGGACCCCTGAAAATCCTAATGCGCGCTTTCCGAGGCCTACTAAATATAGTTTGCTTAACATTCAATCTTCAGACAGAATGTTGATAGATGGCTCTTATTTGCGTCTTAAAAACATACAACTGTTGTATCACATACCTTCTGACATTCTTCATAACACTTTTATTGAGGGCCTGAATGTGTATGTTTCGGGTACTAACCTGCTTACTATTTCTAAATTAAATGAGTGGCACCTTGACCCTGAAACAATGCCAGGCCGCGCCAATTATTATCCGCAGACCGCACTTTATACATTTGGAATAAATGCGCAATTCTAATATCATTGATATCAATCGTAAAAAACTAAAGAAATGAATCATTTAATAAAAATATATATTGCCATCACAGTAATAGCTTCCTTTTGTGGTTGTTCAAAAGATTTGTTAGAAACGGTTCCTAATGATCGTATCTCTACAGAAATTTTTTGGAAAACTGATCAAGATGCAACGCTCGCGGCAAATGCAGTTTATACTTATCTCGAAGGCGTTAATATTTTTTCATGGGATGGCATGTCGGATATAGGCCATACGAACGTACCTTTTGCTGCAAATGCCGTAATTGAAAGAGGCCAGATGGATGTGCAGAATGGAATTGTATTAAATGAATGGCAGAATGATTATGCAGGAATACGGTCGGCAAATGCCTTCCTTGCTAATGTTGATAAAGTCACCACTACAAACCAAGAACGGATCGAAGGTTTAAAGGGCGAGGTGAAAGCACTTAGAGCTTATTTATATACCCGGTTAGCTTCATTGTTTGGTGATATACCCTTAGTAACTACGGAGATCACTTTGGAAGAAAGCAGAAAACTCACCAGGACACCGGTTGCTCAAATTTGGGATTTTATTTCCTCTGAACTTACAGATGCTGCTGCCGTTTTGCCAAACACACAGGCAGACAAAGGAAGAGTTACCAAAGGCGCAGCATTGGCGCTTAAAGCACGTGCTATGTTATGTGCAGACCGTTACACTGAAGCTGCAGAGGCCGCTAAGCAGGTGATGGATTTAAACATCTATGATTTGTATCCTTCTTATCAAAACTTATTCTCTTATGCAGCTGAAAATAATCGGGAAGTGATTCTTGATAAAGAATTTGTAAAAGATACTTATCGTAATAATGTTTTTGGATACATGGCGCCTTATAGCCAGCAAGCAAGCAACAGTACTTTTGTTCCCCTCAAAAAATTAGTAGATTCGTATCAGATGACCGACGGTAAAGATATTTCAGATCCGGCAAGTGGGTTTGACCCTTATGATCCTTATAAAGACCGTGACCCACGATTAGAATATTCAATCTTCACAATAGGCGATGAGTTACCGGATGGTAAAATTTACAATTCAAAACCAGGAAGCGGAACAGCCGATGCTGTTGGTTTTACCTATTTAGCGACCACAACAGGTTTTAACGTAAAGAAATATATTAATAAAGAAGATTTAGCACAGCCTTCCAACTGTGGAATTAATATTATTCTTATACGCTATGCTGAGGTCTTATTAACCTATGCGGAGGCAAAAATCGAAGCGAATCAAATTGATCAAAGCGTGGTTGACGCCATCAATAAGGTAAGGCAACGGGCTGATGTGAATATGCCACCTTTGGCTGGTATTGGCTCACAGGAAGAGATGAGAAATATAGTAAGACACGAACGTATGGTAGAACTGGCATTTGAAGGCCTGAGATATATTGATATTCGCAGATGGAAAATCGCTGAAAATGTAATTCCTGGAAAGTTATATGGGATGACTTATACCGATGATAACGGAATGCTACAAACTATCCAAATACAATCTTTCGAAAAAACTTTTGATAAATCACGGGACTATTTATGGCCTATCCCTCAAAAAGAAAGAGACCTGAACCCTAACTTAACTCAAAATCCAAACTGGTAATAATCATGAAAACAATCCTTTTTATTTTAGCTTTAATGAGCAGCACAGTTCATATTAATGCTCAAAAGCAATCTCAAAAACCAAACATTGTTATTATTTTTATGGATGACATGGGATATGGTGATCCTGATTTTAATATGGGGATAGGGTACACAACGCCAAATATAGACAGACTGGCTGCGGAAGGAATGCGGTTTACCAATTTTTATTCGGCACAAGCCACTTGCACAGCTTCACGGGCAGGTATTCTCACCGGATGTTACCCAAACAGGATCGGTCTATTTGGAGCTTTGGCGCCGTGGTCGGAAACTGCTCTTAATCCTAAGGAAGAAACTATGGCGAATGTATTGAAAAATGAAGGATATAGCACTTGTATGGTGGGTAAGTGGCATCTCGGAAGTAAGCCTCCTTTTCTTCCCACTCACTTTGGTTTTGATCAATATCTGGGTTTGCCTTATTCTAATGATATGTGGCCTGTAAATTATGATGGGAAAGAAATAACTGATACAAGCAATCACAGATATAATTACCCCATCTTACCATTACTACAGGGAGATAAAGTAGTGAAGCATATTCGCACGCTCGAAGACCAGGGACAATTGACCCAAACTTACACCCGGTTTGCCACTAAATTTATCAAAGAACATAAATCTAATCCCTTCTTTTTGTATTTTGCTCATTCCATGGTACACGTTCCCATTGCCGCATCTCCTGAATTTATCGGGAAAAGTGAAAATGGGCTTTTTGGAGATGTGATACAGGAGGTGGATTGGTCGGTAGGTCAGGTGATGAAAACACTGCATGACGAAGGCTTGGATAAAAATACACTCGTTATTTTTACAAGTGATAACGGCCCCTGGCTTAACTATGGCAATCATGCTGGTAATACAGCGGGATTAAGGGAAGGAAAAGGTACTTCCTTTGAAGGCGGCCAAAGAGAGCCTTGTCTCATGCGTTGGCCAAATCATATACCGGCCGGTACAGTCTGCAATAAAATAGCTTCCTCGATTGATTTGCTGCCAACAATTTCAAAAATTACCAACGCCAGGCTGCCTGAGAAAAAGATTGATGGCATTAATATCTTGCCTCTGTTATTAGGAAATCCGGATGCAAATCCCCGCACAGAGTTTGTCTATTACTACAATATAAATAGTCTGGAAGGCATCCGACAGGGAAAATGGAAGCTGGTATTCCCTCATAAATCAAGAAGTTATAAATCTCATCCTCCGGGACATGATGGATTCCCAGGCCTTACTTCGCAAATAGATGTTCCTCTTGCACTATATGATTTAAGTACAGATCCGGGAGAAACGATGGATGTCCAGGAGCAGCATCCCGACGTAATGAAACAATTAGAAGGGCTGGCTAATAAATACCGCAATGACCTGGGGGATGATTTAACTAATGTAGCAGGAACCGGCCGAAGACCTTCCGGGGTTTGTACTCAATGCAAAACGAATACACGGAAACCATAAGTCAGATCGGCAATACAAATTTATACATCAATAAGTTTACAATGATCAAAAACCTGAGTATTCTCCTGGCTTTAACGTGCATAACATTATCAAAATATTCCATTGCACAAAATTCGACCAAACCCAACATCGTTTACATCTACGCCGATGACCTTGGCTATGGCGATTTGGGTTGTTATGGCCAGGAGAAAATCGAAACACCCAATATAGATGCTCTCGCAAAAAACGGAATGAAATTTAACCAGCACTACGCATTTCCGGTTTGCGCACCATCAAGATACTTGCTGATGACAGGTAAAAACTCAGGGCAGTCTTACATCCGGGGCAATGATGAGTGGACACAAAGAGGTGATGTGTGGAATTTTAAGGCCATGGAAGCCAACCCTACTTTGGAAGGGCAATTACCTATTCCCGACTCTACCATTACTATCGCGAAAGTTTTAAAAAAAGCCGGTTACACTACAGGAATGGTGGGAAAATGGGGGCTCGGAGCACCAATGTCTGTAGGGGAGCCTAACAACCAGGGCTTCGATTATTTTTATGGCTTTATTTGCCAAAGACAGGATCATACTTATTACCCCGGTCATTTATGGGAGAATACTTACCGGATCCCTCTGAATAATAAGATCGTATCCCCCAATGTAAAGTTTCCTGCTAATCTTGACCCGCTTGATCCTAAAAATTATGCGGTTTACCAGCAAGAGGATTATTCGCCTGACTTTTTAATAAAGGCTGCGCTCAGGTTTATAAAAAAAAATAAGGAACATCCTTTCTTCCTGTATTACCCTTCGCCACTTCCTCATGTATCGTTACAGGCACCACAGAAATGGATTGATTACTATCACAAAAAATTTGGAGATGAAAAGCCATTTCTGGGAGGCTCTTATTTTCCCTGTCGTTACCCTCATGCTACTTATGCTGCTATAATTTCCACATTGGATGAGCAGGTAGGAGAAATTGTAAAAAAATTAAAAGAAGAAGGAGTTTATGATAATACCATTATTATGTTCTGTAGCGATAACGGACCCGCTTATAATGCTGGCGTAGATCCTGTCTTTTTCAATAGTGGTGGCCCTTTCAAAGGAGAATACGGATGGGGTAAAGGCTTTGTACATGAAGGAGGCATCCGTGAGCCCTTTATTGTTCAGTGGCCGGGAAAGGTAAAACCTGGTTCCACATCCAATCTTATCTCTGCCACCATAGACATGATGCCTACATTATGTGATCTTTTGAAAATACCGGTTCCCAAAAATGTGGATGGATTAAGCATACTACCTACCATACTTGGGAAAAACAACCAGCAAAAAAAACATAAATATCTTTATTTCGAATACCCCGAATATGGGGGCCAGCAAGCTCTGAGGATGGGAAACTGGAAGGGAATCCGCCTGGATATCATGAAAGGTCCATTGAAGACACAGTTGTATGATTTAGATAATGATATCCAGGAGCAACATGATGTAGCAGCCCAACATCCTGACATCGTAAAACAAATCGAAGACATCATGCAGAAGGAACATCATACTCCGGATGTGGATTCATTCAGGATGGAAGCGTTGGAAAAATAATGAAGCACCATTATAACGAATGAAAAAAGCATTCTCTTACTTTTAAAGAAATCCCTTTTCAGAAAATAGGGTCATGTGCCGATAAATGCAGGTTTGATTATGTGCTGTCAAGGAACCGGCTGAACAAAACATTCATTTTATGCGGAAATCAGTTTTGCTTTTTACATTGATAAGTTTTGCTGTTGGCGCAAATGCGCAGGCTGACACCATCAAATACCACAACACCATTCCTGTTAAAGATGGCGATAGCAAAGAACTGATCATTGCTAAGGCAGCACAGGTTATTCCAACCGTTAATCAATACAGCGCATTAAAAAATGAATTCATCGCTTTTATACATTTTGGCCCCAACACTTTTACCCGTATGGAATGGGGAACGGGTAAAGAAGACCCGAAGATCTTCGATCTGAAAGAATTGCATACTGATCAATGGTGCCAAACGATGAAAGCAGCAGGTATTAAAATGGTTATTCTTACAGTTAAACACCACGATGGATTTGTGCTGTGGCAAAGCCGTTATACCAGGCATGGCATCATGTCCACCAATTTTGAAAACGGCAAAGGCGACATACTGAAAGACCTTGTTGCTTCCTGCAAAAAATACGGGTTAAAGCTTGGGATTTACCTTTCTCCAGCCGATCTTTTCCAGATTGAAAGCCCTACAGGATTGTATGGCAATTTAAGCAAGTACACCATACGCACCATTCCCCGGGATGTGCCGGGCAGGCCGTTTGCCAACAAAACAAAATTTCATTTTGAGGTAGATGATTACAATGAATATTTCCTGAACCAATTATTTGAGCTACTTACAGAATATGGGCCTGTTGATGAGGTTTGGTTTGATGGAGCAACGCCTAAAACAAAGGGAGGCCAGCAATACAATTATGCTGCGTGGAAAGAACTCATTCATACACTGGCGCCGAAAGCCGTGATTTTTGGAAGGGAAGATATACGCTGGTGCGGCAATGAATCGGGCAGAACAAGAGCCACAGAATGGAACGTAATACCTTATACCGAAAACCCTGATACAGCCAATCATTTTCCTGATATGACCGCGGAAGATTTGGGTAGCCGCAAACAATTATACAAAGCAAAATTCCTGCACTACCAGCAGGCAGAAACCAATACGTCCATCCGTGAAGGTTGGTTTTATCGTGATGATTCTGCACAGAAAGTAAGAAGCGCCGACGATGTGTTTGATATATACGAAAGAGCGGTTGGCGGCAACTCTACTTTTCTTTTAAATATTCCACCCAACAGGCAGGGTAAATTTTCTCCTGAAGATGTACAGGTTTTGAGCGATGTGGGCAAGCGCATACGCGAAACATACGGCAAGAACCTGTTTAAAAATGCGAAAGGCCCTGCAGAAGTGCTTGATAAAAATAATGAAAACTATACACTTGTAAATAATGAGAATACAATAGTTATTACAACACCATCGCCTATAACTATTAACCGGCTTGTGGTGCAGGAAGCCATTACCACGCATATCGAACGTGTTGAAAAACACGCATTAGATGCGTGGGTTAAGGGCGATTGGAAAGAAATTGCGATGGCAACCAATATCGGCTATAAGCGAATTTTGCGTTTCCCGGAAGTAACATCGGATCGATTCAGGTTGCGCATATTGGAATCGAGGGCAACGTCGGCCATCAGCAATATTTCAGCACATTATTACAAAACAAGACCGCCTCAATTGCAGGCAAGCCGCGATATAAAAGGTATGGTAACCATAGAGCCGTTGAAAGAGAATTTCAACTGGAAGCCACATGGTGAAAATGCACTGAAAAACCTGAATGCCGGTTCTAAGATTTATTATACACTGGATGGTTCTGAGCCTTCCGCATCTTCAATCTTATATGTTGAACCTTTTAAACTGGATAAAGGACAATTGAAAGCGGTTTCCATTGAAGCAAAAAAACAGGGCCCCATTACAAGCCGTGAATTTGGCATTATTAAAGAGAACTGGAAATTGTTGAACGCAAGCAGTGAAAGCGACCGGCATGTCGCTTCAAAAGCATTTGATGCAGATTATGATACCTGGTGGCAATCAGATAATAATGGTTTGCCCCAATCCATATCCATTGACCTTGGCAAAACATATATTTTAAAAAGTTTTGCTTATACACCTCAAAGCAGGTTGCGCAGCGGCATGATGGCAAAAGGCGTTATTAAAGTGAGTGATGATGGCAAATCATGGACCGATGCCGGCAGCTTTGCGTTTGGCAACCTGGTAAATGATCCCACTACAAGAACGTATAATTTTCCAAAGAAGATTACTGCAAGATATGTACGCATAGAAGCAACAGCGCTTGAAGGTAAAGGCAATGCGGTTACCATTGCCGAGATTGATTTTTTTGAATGAAGTTAATAAGGCATAAAGCAATTAATTGCACATGTTTATTAATCTTATAAATATTAAAAAATGAAAGTAGGATACCTGGTTGCCATTTTATTATTAAAATCACCAGTCTTGTTTTCGCAGAACAGGTTAGATGCTTTGTTCTTCAGCGATAGAATTGAACCTATTTCTGACAGTAGCTTTTTTAAACTTACGGATACGATAATTGGGGCGATTCCGTGATTGACTTTTTGGATACAGAAGATATGTCCTTGTGGTATGATTTAAAACGAAATTATTATTATGGAATATTTCATGCTATTGAAGGATTTATTGGAATGGTGAGTTCATCGGATGGAATTAGCTGGCATAAAGCGCATGAGTATTATCTTATTGCCTAAACGGCTAAAAACAGTTGATGGTAGCATGTTCGTTCATGACCAGATGGAACGGTCTTTTGTATATCCCGAAAACAATGAGCCGGAGGCATTGTGTTTTGCCGTTAAAAAAGGAGACAACTCTTATTTGGTTTTTATTCACGTTGCAAAAAATAAAATTAAAATTTTTTACTCCCTTATAAAATGACAGAATATAAAAAATGATGAAAAATAACAGTACAACTATATGGAGAAAATTATTTAACCTGGCTTTCTTATAGTTGAGAAGCATTCTTTTATAAAAATGTAGCACTATTTTTTTTAACCTATAAATAATGACAACAGACAGAAGACAATTTCTAAAAACGTCAGCGCTTTCAGGCTTGGCATTAGCAGTTCAATCAAACCATTCCTCTAATTTTATTTTAGGGTTAGGAAAAAATAAGGACAATACTTTGGTAGTGCCCACTTTCCCGCAAATAGAATGGCAGGATAGTGAGTTCGGAATTATTTTTCATTTTGATATCAGTGTTGCTACCAATAATATCCGAAGCGACAACGCCGTAAAAGAAACTTTTGATCCGAAAGAATATAATCCTGCAAAATTAGATACTGATCAATGGGTGCGGGCTGCAAAAAAAGCGGGTGCAACGTATGCTGTTTTTACCGCCACTCACTTTGGTGGTTTTTTGCAATGGCAAAGTGATTTGTATCCTTATGGATTAAAACAGGCGAAATGGAAAAATGGAAAAGGTGATATTGTTGCAGACTTTGTGAAGTCCTGTTACAAATATAATATCAGGCCGGGCCTTTATTTAAGTACGCATCGCAATGCTTTTTGGCAAGTTGATGATCATTTTGTTGAGTGGGGCAAAGGAAAAGAAACAGACAAGCAAAAAGAGTTCAATCGTATCTGCGAAAAAATGACGGAAGAACTTTGTTCCCGTTATGGACGATTGTTGGAAATATGGTTTGATGCCGGCGTGAAAATCCCGTCAGAAGGCGGCCCTGATGTATTGCCAATATTCGAAAAATATCAGCCAAATGGGGTGTTTTACAATAGTTCCCAAAGGTCAGATTTCAGATGGGTAGGCAATGAAAATGGATTTGCTGATTATCCTTGTTGGGCTACAATGCCCGGTGGCGCTTACTCTCACAATGCGGCAAGTTGGAAAAATATTTTAGGCAAAGGCAATCCGGATGGTAAAGTATGGTCGCCGGCTATGGTGGATATTCCTTTGCGTGGCGCTAATGGTGTTCATAGTTGGTTTTGGAAACCGGAGCAGGAGAATGGCGTGTATAGTTTGCAGCAATTATTAAAAATTTATGAGCAATCTGTAGGGCGCAACAGCAATATGCTTGTAGGGACAGTAATTAATCCCGAGGGGTTAGTGCCCGAAACAGATGCACAGCGATTAGCTGAATTTGGCGAAGCGCTTAAAGAAGAATACGCAAATTCATTGGGAAATACAAATGGAGAAGGGAAAAATTTTACCACCAAACTGAAGGAACCCGCATCTCTAAAAAAATATGTATTGCAGGAAGAAATTCAGTTCGGTGAACGAGTACAGTCCTATCTGGTAAAAGGACAATCTGCAAATGGCATTTGGGTAGAAATTGATAAAGGAAGTTGCATTGGACATAAACGAATTGGAGAAATAAATCGTGAAGAAAAGTTTATCCAGATCGCATTGCAAATCCTTGAAAGTAAGGCATCGCCGCACATTCGTAAATTTGAAATTTATTAATTTCCCTAACGTGCCGTTGGCATCCCCAGCACGTTAGGTTTAAATTTGAAAGAATGTGATAACCATCGAAATTTTTTTAAAAATATAGCCGCTAAGAATCGATTCGAAAAAGTAAAGTGAGTGATTTTTGGGACACGGGCTATGGCAAAAAAATGCGTAATACAATAAATAAATTCGTGAGATTCGTATTTTCTTTTTTGAGAAAGATACTGGTGGCATCAGTTACGAATATACAAAAAGGCAATTTGAAACTACAACTTTTTGACCTGTATAGTGATATACAGGATCAGCATGATGTAGCAGCACAGCAGCCTGATATTATATAAAGAAAATGGAAGCTATCATGAAAGCGGAACATAAAATTCCGGTAGTAGCCGCTTTCAGAATGAAGGCGCTGGGAGAGAATGGATTGTTGAAATAGAAATCAGCAATAATTGTTCTTTTACTGCGAGCCAGGTGTCTTTGCTAAAAAGGATTACAAATAATAACACGAAATAAATAAGCAGTTCATGTATAATTTTCCCTTAAAAGGTAAAAGAAAATATTTATTTGCAGCTTTAATCCTGTTATCAAATGTCAGTGTCTCCCAAAATATTTTTGTGGCGCCTGGAGGGAATGATTCGGGAAATGGAACAAAAAAAAATCCCTTTGCCACTGTAGAAAGAGCCTTGGAAGAAATTGCTGCAACAAGAAGCCAAGGGCAAATGCAAAGCCCTACGATTAATTTACGGGCGGGCGTTTATTCTATTCATCATACGCTTAAGCTGGATGATAAATTTTCTGATATTAATATCCAGGCATATCAAAAAGAAAAAGTAATTTTTTTTGGTGGCGTTCAAATTCCTGTAAATAAAATAGAAGCAATCAGCACTTCGAAAATAAAAAGTAATGCTAATAAGCAAGTTTACGAAGTAGCCCTTAAAAAGTTGGGAATAACTGATTATGGCGAAATTCGTAATGTAGGTTTTGGGAGACCATACGGACCGTCCTGGGGCGAGATTTTTATCAATGGCAAACCAATGCATTTAGCCCGCTGGCCCAATGAAGGAATGATTCCAATGGGAAAGGTGTACGATAAAGGAAGTATTCCCCGGGATGAAGATTATTCTAATCGGGGCGGAATAATTCAATACGATTCTTCACGCATTAATGCATGGGCAAAAGAAAAAAATGCGTGGATAGCCGGCTACTTTATGTGGGGCTACGCTGATGATATGGTGAGAATTAAAAGCATTGACACCTCAAAGAAAACCATATCAACGGCTTCTGCAACGCTCTATGGATTTGGAACCGGAGAATCGTGGAGAAGATGGTATGGAGTAAACATCCTTTCGGAGTTGGATACGGCGGGTGAATATTATATAGACCGGGAAAAAGGGATTTTATATTTTATACCGCCTGATAAAAAAATAGAATCATTGGCGTTCTCAATTCTTGAAGATCCATTTTTTTTATTGGAAAATTCATCCGATGTACGCATCCAGGGAATCACTTTTGAATGTGCGAGAGGTATGGGAATAGCCATGGACAATACCAATAACATTACCATCCGTGGATGCACTTTCAAAGACCTCGGCAGCCTTGCTATTACTGTCGGCAAAGGGATTGAGCCTTTTGATGATTATCGTCATGAAGGAACTGGAGTTGCCAAAGGAGGTATCGTAGGAAGTTTGCAGGAACATTTATACACTAACACTACCTTCAACAGGGAAGGAGGCAAAAACAATAAGGTGATCAATTGCCAATTCTATCAGCTTGGTGCAGGCGGCATTATTTTGGGAGGTGGAGACCGGCTAACACTTGCGGAAGGCAACAATGTGGTAGAGAATTGTGTGTTTCATGATTTAAACAGGATTGAAAAATCATATCGCCCGGCAATTTTTATTATCGGAGTAGGAAACAAAATAAGGTATTGCGAGATTTATAAAACGCCAAGTATGGCCGTTTTGATGCATGGAAATAATCATTTGCTGGAATATAATTATATCCACGATGTATGTAATGAAGTGGAAGACCAGGGGGCGTTTTATTTTGGTCGTGATCCTTCAGAAAGAGGGACTATCATTCGTTACAATTACTTTGAAAATATTCCGGATCATTTTAGTACCTGTGCGATTTATGAGGATGACGGCGCATGTGGATTAACAGTTACCGGCAATATTTTTTATAAAGCAGGAAAACGGAATGTACTGATAGGCGGAGGTTCCGATAATAATTATACCAATAATATTTTTATCGAAAATAAAATAGGATTTCATATTGACAACAGGTTGCAAAACTGGGCGAAAGAATTATTGACTCCGGATGACTTATTCAGAAAAAGATTGGAAGCAGTGAATTATCTTCAATCTCCTTATATCGTTCAATATCCTCAATTAAAAAATTATTTCGACAGTGCTGCAGTCCCTCACGGGAACCTGGTAGAAAATAACGTGTTTGTTCAGGTGGAAAAAATTATTAATGGAGACAAAGAATGGCTGAATTTTAAATCAAACAATTGGGAAACGGATGGGGACCCCGGGTTCACTGATTGGAAGAACCGGAATTTTTCATTGAAAAAACATTCTCTTATTTTTAAAGAGATACCTTCATTTAAAGAAATCCCTTTTCTGAAAATAGGCTTGTACGAAAACCCGGATTTTGCAACGAAGAAAAAGATCAATGGATTAACGGAAGAAAAGTAAAAAAATCTAAAAATAAAATTATAGATTATCCATCCATGTGGTATGTTGATCACATCTTCCTAATTTCAAAACCTTGCAGGGCTGATGTATGCTAAAGTGCAATTTCCTGAAATTGGTATTTTTAAAGTAAATTTCATTCGCAAAATTCTTTTAAATAATTAATTGATGAGAGACAACAATAAAAAATCCATCTCCCGCAAGGATGCCTTAAAAACATTAGGCGGCCTTGCACTATTTCCAGTGGCATCATCTATCTCTTCTAAAGCCGCAGATCAGGAAGAAAAAATCCATTCAAAAGAAAAATCGTCCTTGTCCGGAAGACGAAAAGCAGGAAAAATCCCCAACATACTTTTTGTTATAGACGACCAGCACCGGGGTGATTTTTTAGGTGCTGCGGGAGCCGATTGGATTAAAACACCTCACCTTGATAATTTGGCTAAAGAAGGCGCACGATTTTCAAATGCGTATTGCGCGTTGCCTTCGTGTACGCCTGCCCGTACGAGTATCCTGACAGGTTTAAAACCCTGGAATCACGGGATGCTCGGTTATATGAATACCATTTCACAATATTACAAACAAACGATGCCGCAGTTTTTTTCAGAAATGGGGCATGAAACTATTGTAGTTGGTAAAAATCATTTTGGTCCACCAAGAAATTCAAATGGATACTTAACGTCTAAACTGGAAGAAGGTTGGTACTCTACAATCAAAGATGGTTTCGATTGCGATTATCAATCGTGGTTCGAAAGAGAAGCGCCTGATAAAGATCTGAACGCAACAGGACTGGGCTACACTGACCACCGCGGAATTCCCTTTAAATATGAAGATAAATTACACGCAACACATTGGACCGCTGAAAGAGCGATTGAATTTTTGCGAGAAAGTGACAACAAATCCCCATGGTTCCTAAAACTTTCTTTCCAAAGGCCACATCCACCGTTTGACCCGCCAAAGCGCTGGTTCGATTATTACATGTCTATTGATATTCCCAAACCCAAAGTGGGCGATTGGGCAAAGGAAAAATATGACGGAAAAGTTGGTTCACTGAAAAAAACGCCGTCTGCCTCTTCAGGTATTTTCCCGGATGATGAAGTGAAAAATTCCCGTGCGGCGTATGCAGCTGCGATCTCTTTTGTGGATGAACAATTGGGTCGCGTAATTGATGAACTAAAGAAAACAGGCCAATACGAAAACACTTTTATTCTTTTTGTATCGGATCATGGCGATATGATGGGAGACCAATACATGTGGCGCAAATGCAGGGCTTATGAACCTTCATCAAATGTGCCATTACTTATTCGCTGGCCCGAAACGCCCCGGTTTAATTTTAAGCGCGGGCAGACGCGAGACGAATTGATTGAACTGCGTGACATCTTCCCCACCTTTTCGGATGCCTGCAATTTTACAATCCCCAAACCCATTGACGGACGAAGCATGCTGAATATCCTGGAAGAAAAAGAAGATTGGAGAAAAACATTGTGTCTTGAACATAGTCAATGTTACGAGCCGGATAATGCGTGGGCAGCCATTACTGATGGAAGATATAAATACATTTTTTTTACTTTGACCGGCGAGGAGCAATTATTCGATTTGAAAAACGATCCTAATGAACTGGCCAATATAGTGAAGCTGGAAAACAGTAAAGAGATATATCAAAGTTTATATGCAGGATTGGTAAATGAGTTGGCCGAAAGAGGTCCAAAATGGGTTGAGAATGGAAAGTTGCAAATCCAACAAACTTCTGACTTAACTGGCGCTAAATTTCCGAAGAGATGAGGGGCTCATCAATTAAATTATTTTGAAAGATTAATTAAAAAAACAGAATGAGAAAATTTTCTTTACTTCAATTAAGATGCACTTTAGCCGGCACGTTATTTTTTTTCATCAGCCAACTTCCGGTTTTGGCGCAGACAAAAACTTTGTCAGATCGTTATCCGGTCATTCCATATCCTGCGCATTTGGTTGCTGAAAATGGTGATTTTATTGTCAACCAAAAAACTGCTATCGTCGTTCAGAGTGAAAACTTCCGGCAGGAGGCTATCGCTTTGAAACAATTGGTAAAAGAAGTTGCCGGTATCAACTTAGTTGAATCAAAAAAAATAAATAAGAATTGTATTATTTTAAAAAAAGATAACAGTATTGTAGCCGGTGAAGGCTATCATTTATTGATAACCCCATCAGAAATAATAATCTCTGCGAAAACGTCTGTAGGATTATTTTGGGGCATCGAAACGATCAGGCAACTATTGCCTGTGTCCGGTTCAGCAATAAAAGAATTAAAGATTCCGGCTGTTGAAATCAAAGACGAGCCTGCTTATGGTTGGAGGGGAATGCATCTTGATGTTTCACGGCATTTTTTTTCAGTTGATTACCTGAAAAAATTTATTGATCGAATGGCGCTGTATAAGCTTAATAGATTACATCTTCATCTCACCGATGACCAGGGCTGGCGCATTCAAATAAAAAAATATCCCCAACTTACTGAAAAAGGCGCCTGGCGGACATTTGATGGAAATGATTCTGCCTGTATGAAACTGGCGAAAGAAAATCCTGATTTCAATATCGATTCTTCGCATATTATCCATCGGGATGGACAAACACTTTATGGAGGTTTTTATACGCAGGATCAAATGCGCGATATAATAAAATATGCAGCAGCAAAACATGTAGAAATTATTCCGGAGCTGGATATGCCGGGACACATGATGGCAGCTATCAAAATCTTTCCATGGCTTAGTTGCACCGGGCAGCCGGGACAAGGCAAACTTTTTTCAGTGCCATTGTGCCCTTGCAAGGAAACCACTTATGAATTTGCTGAAAATGTCTATAAAGAAATTTTTGCCCTCTTTCCATCCAAATATGTTCATATTGGTGGCGATGAAGTAGATAAAACCTCCTGGGAAAATTCCGCTGATTGCAAAAATATAATTCAAAAAGAAGATCTTAAAAATGTAAACGAATTGCAGAGTTACTTTAACAAAAGGATGGAAAAATTTTTCCATAAAAATGGAAAACAAATGATTGCATG